>Ga0299912_10001662_pt1 | contig 17949 bp, 19 predicted proteins | sample RVTome_2_FD_207667 | JGI IMG/M metagenome (GOLD analysis project Ga0299912, IMG submission 207667) | Soil microbial communities from uranium-contaminated site in the Upper Colorado River Basin, Wyoming, United States - RVT95D214 (version 2) ... | reverse complement strand
GTTACGCCGCGCGTCTGTGGTGGATGCTGCGCTGGGTGGGACACGACCGTGTCGCAGTGCTCGACGGCGGCTGGGAGGCCTGGAGCAAAGCCGGCCGTCCGGTAACCGCCGGGCAACCCGCAATCAAACCGGCGACATTCACCACCCGCGTGACGCCTCAGCTGGCAGTAGACGCCGAATACGTTGCGGCCCATTTGAACCAGGCCGAATTTTGCGTGCTCGATGCGCGCAGCGCGGAACGCTTTCGCGGAGAAAATGAAACCCTGGACCCCGTCGGCGGCCATATCCCGGGGGCGGTCAACCGGTTCTTCAAACACAACCTGGACACCACCGGATGCTTCAAGCCCGCCGCCGAGCTCGAGGAGGAGTTCTCCGACCTCATCGGCACACACCGTCCGGAAAACGTCCTGCACCAGTGCGGCTCAGGGGTCACCGCCTGCCATAACCTGCTGGCGATGGAAATCGCCGGACTCCCCGGCTCGCGCCTCTACCCCGGTTCGTGGAGCGAGTGGGTGGCCGACCCCCGGCGGCCGGTCGAGCGCTAGCGCCAGTTCAGGCACGGCGCGCCAGCGGGCGCGCCTCTTCAGCGGAATGCGCCTTTCCCAAAGCTGTTGCGGACGCCGGCGGCGCGCGAAAAATTGAAAAAATTATTTAAAAACAACATCTTATTTTATATTTCGCCAACCGGTATTTTATAATAGACTACTTTACGATCGAAATCGTATGACCCGGTCATAGGCGCGCAAGACGCACACGTGTTTCATTAGGTTACGGGCTCCAAGGAGGGTACGTGAAGATCCTCGTCGTCGACGATCACCCTTTGATCCGTGAAGCATTGCGCCAGGTGCTCAAGCAACTCGACCAACATATCGAGCTGCTCGAAGCGCCCAGCGCCGGGGAAACGCTTGCAGCCGCGGCGCAGCACGACGACCTCGACCTGATTCTTCTCGATCTCACCCTGCCCGGGAGCGATGAATTCGAACTGTTGCGCGAACTGCGCGAGCAGTATCCCGCGGTTCCGGTCGTAGTGCTCTCCGCCTCCGATCAACCGGAGACGGTGATGCGCGCGCTCGACGAAGGCGCAATGGGCTTCATTCCCAAGACGTCGAACAACGCCGCGCTGATCGGCGCACTGCGTCTGGTGCTTTCCAGGGGTGTTTATTTGCCGCCCCAGGTGCTGCGGCAACACGCGGCAACGCATGCCTCTTGTTCGCCCGCCCCGCCCGCCAGCTGCCGTGACATCGGGCTCACCGAACGCCAGGCACAAGCGCTGGCATTGCTGGTCCAGGGCAAACCCAACAGGCTGATCTGCCGCGAGCTCAACCTCGCCGAGGAGACGGTCAAGATCCACATCACGGCGATACTCAAGGCGCTCAAGGCCGCCAATCGCACGCAGGCGGTAATCGCGGTGAGCAGACTCGGATTGAAGTTGCCGGTTCAATAACAAGTTGATTTGCGCACACAGGAAGCGATAGTCATGCCGACTGCCGTTTTGCAACGAGACCTGCTGGTACACGCCGAGCAAGTCAGGGTGCTCTACTCGCAGCTGCCAAAATCGATGGCCGGAATGGTGGTCGGGGGCCTGGTGGTGATTGGCGGGATGTGGAACCAGATTGCGCATTGGATACTGCTGGTCTGGTACGCCGCCCTGCTTCTCCATCAAAGCTGGCGGCTCCAGCTTTTTCTGCGCTACCGGCGCAGCCCGCCCGCCGCGTCGGAGGCCAAACGCCGGGGAATCCATTGGGCGGTCGGCGCCGGGATATCGGGCATGGTGTGGGGTTCTGCCGGGATTTTCATGTTCGTGCCCGAGGCACCGGCTTACCAGGCGTTTTTGATCATTGTGCTGTTTGTCGTCGCCGCCGGCGCGCTGACGCTGCTTGCGGTCCATTCTCTGTCCTTCCACGCGTTCCTGCTGCCGACCATCCTGCCGGTCATCGCGCGCGCCGCGCTCGAAGGGAACACAGTGCATTGGTTCATCTCGGCTGCATGCCTGGTCGTATTGGTCATGCTGCTCGCGATCGGGCGCAATCTGAACAGATTGCTTGCCGAGTCGTTATATAACCGGTTTGAGAACGTGGAGCTGATCACGGAACTGAAGGCGCAAAAGCAGGTCGCGGATGAGGCACGGCAGGCAAGCGAAACGGCCACTCGCGCCAGAACACAGTTCTTCGCGGCGGCAAGCCATGATTTACGCCAGCCGCTTCATGCGATGGGCCTTTTTGCCGCGGCGTTGTCCCAAAAACCCCTGGCTCCGGAAGTGCTGGGCATCGTCAACAACATCAATTCGTCAGTACACACGCTGGAGAGTCTGTTCAATGAACTCCTTGATATATATAAGATCGACGCCGGCGCGGTTCAGCCCGACTTGCGGGACTTCCCGATCAAGCCCATGCTTGACCGGCTGCGCGACGAGTTCCTTGCGGAAGCCTTTGAAAACGGCTTGCTGTTGACCTCGCAGGCCGGCGATTGCAGCGTACGCAGCGATCCGGTGCTGCTCGAACGGATTTTGCGCAATCTCATCAGCAATGCCATACACCACACTCCACGCGGCGAGGTCGCGATCACCGGCAGCGCCCGGGACGGAAAACTGTTGTTTGAGGTACGGGATACGGGTGTCGGCATTACAGAGGAGGACCAGCTTAAGATATTCGACGAGTTCTACCAGGTCGGAAACCCTGGCGGCGCTCGTGCCAAGGGCCTGGGGCTCGGATTGTCCATCGTCAAACGGTTATGCGGCCTGCTCGAATATCCGGTTCGCGTTCGCGCGCAAGTGGGCCGGGGATCAACGTTCAGCGTCGAGGTCCCGTTGGCGAACCGCCTTGTGCACGCGCCCTTTCCCCAGCCCATGACGCCTGCGTCTCAATGCGATCTTTCCGGAAGACTGGTCGTCGTCATCGATGATGAGACGACGATCGTCGACGGCATGAAAGCGCTGCTGGGAGGATGGGGCGCAACGGTGATCGGCTCGGCCACGGGCGAGGATGTCGTCAGCGCCGTTCACGTTGCCGGCCAGCTTCCGGATTTGATCATCGCCGATTACCACCTCGGCGCCGGGCCGGACGGCATCGAAATAGCGCGGCGAATCCGGCAGGATCTTGATCCGGAAATTCCCGTGATTCTTGTCACCGGCACCATGGCGCCCGATCTGCTCGAAAACGCGCGCGCTGACCGCCTTGAATTTTTGCACAAGCCCGTAGTGCCGGACAAGCTGCACGCCTTGATCAACCGTAAAGTCCGGCGACTGGACAGCGCCGCGACGTAGTACGCCGATTACGATGGCGCCGCTGCTTGCCGACCTGATCCTGATCGTTCACTTCACAGTCGTGCTGTTCATCGTCGGTGGATTGGCGCTGATCTGGGCCGGCGCGGGACTGGGCTGGCGCTGGGTCCGTCATTTCTGGTTTCGCATCACGCATCTCGCGGCGATTCTTTTTGTCGCCGGCGAAGCGCTGCTCGGCATCTGGTGCCCGCTGACGGTATGGGAAGACGCGCTACGAGGCACACGCGCCGAGACCAGCTTCATCGCGCGCTGGGTTCACCGCATTCTGTTTTACAGTTTCCCGGAATGGGTATTCACCATCGCCTATGTGCTGTTTGCGCTCGCGGTCATCGCCACGTTCTATCTCGTGCGTCCGGCATCGCGGCGTGACTTATAAACCTAAAAACAGCAATTACATAACCTTTGCGCCTCTGCGGTTCAATAGCTTTTTCCAGGATAAAAAAGGGGCGCCGCAGCGCCCCATATAATTATCATTTAAATCAATTATTTATACAAGGCTGTCGGCCCAGATGTTCTTGGCCCAACCCCAGGCGAAGTTGGCTTCCGCCTCGCTCGCCTGCGCGGACAGGCCTCCCGCGCCTTTCACCGGCACAAACGTCTTCTGCCCGACATCGTAATGGTGCAGCGAAGTGACGTGCACCGCGCTCTTGCCGCTGACAAAACTGTAGCAGGAGTTCATCAGCATCGGCTGGGAATTGACCGGCTGGCCCTTGATCAGCGCGATCACCGCGGAGGCGCATACCTTGGCCTGCTGGTTCGCCATGCTGGCGGATTTCGGCATGCCCGGCGCCGACAGCGTGGCATCGCCAAGCACGTGCACGCCTTTTGCCGCCGTGGACTCGCAGCTAAGCCAGTCGACGCCGCACCAGCGGTTGTTGGCCGTGATGAGCCCGCTTTTCTCCGCGATCGCACCGGCTTTCTGCGCCGGCACGACGTTGAGCACGTCACCCTTGACGCTGTCGAACTGCAGCTTGACCGTCATGCCCTTGACGTCGACGTCGGCAATCTCGCTGTTGGGACGGTACTCGATCATGCCCTTGTACATGCCGTTCCACGCGGCGAGGAACAGTCCCTTCTTGGACACGATGTCCGGGTTGGAATCGAGCACGAGGATCTTGGATTTGGGCTTGGCCTTCTTGAAATAGTCCGCGACCTGGCACACGCGCTCATACGGCCCGGGCGGGCAGCGGTAGGGCATCATCGGGATGTGCAGCGCATAAACGCCGCCATCGCGCATGGCCTCGAGCTGTTTCCTGAGCGCCGCGGTCTGCGGGCCGGCTTTCCAGGCGTGCAAAATGCGGTTTTGCGCCTCGGCGCTCCTCAGCCCCGGTATCTGGTCATACATGAAATCGATGCCGGGCGCAACGATCACCCGGTCGTAGCCCAGCGCCGAGCCGTCGGCAAGCCGCACTTCGCGTTTAACCGCATCGATCGCAACCACCTCGCCGCTGACCATGCGCACGCCGCGATTGCGCAGGCCGCCGTAACCCATGGTGATGTCCTGCATCTGGGCGTTGCCGCTCAGCACCAGGTTGCTCATCGGGCAGGAGACAAACTCGGTGCTGCGCTCCACCACGGTGACATCGATATCGGGCGCCCACATTTTGATGTATTTGGCCGTGCTGGCGCCGCCATAGCCGGCGCCGATCACCACCACACGTCCCGCGCCGCCACCGCCTGTCGTCGCACAACCCGCCACGGCGGTCATGCCCGCTGTGGCGGAAACCCATTTGATGAATTCACGTCTGGTAATCATCATGGTCTCCTCCTAGTAACCTGCGCGCGGGGCCGGCGTCGCCGATCCCGGTTTGACGGAGGCGAAATAGCCGGCGATGAGATCGAGCTGCTCGTCGGTGTAGCCCTTGGCGTTCTGATGCATGATGGTCGCCGGGCGTTTGCCGGCCTTGAAATCCTTCATCTGCTGCAGCAGATAGTTTTTGTTCTGTCCCGCGAGGCTGGGCGGCACGCTGCCGACGCTGTGGCCGTCGGTGCCGTGACAGGTAAAACACGTCGCTGCCAGATCACGCGCGTAAGCCGGATCGGCGGCCATCGCGGGTAATGCAACATTGCCGCCCGTGACAAACAGGGCAAGCACGAGGCTTTTCGATGCCAGATTCATGGATTCCTCCTTTGTGGAAAGGCTTTTGCAGCCGGTTTATAACATCCTAAATCCGTTACCCGTACAGTGTATTTGATCTGGATCAAGCGGAAAGCAAGCAATCCAGGCGGGCCCGGACAACCGTTTTCAAGTCGATTGGTATATATCTCCCCCCCTTGTCGTCGCCGGCTGCGGGGAGCAGCCGGGAACAGCCCGCCGGACTTGGCCCCGTTCAGGAGCTTGTCGGACCCAAGTCCGACAAACCCCTAGGCGATGCTTTCGGGCTCTTCGGCGTAGACCAGCCGGACCTTTTCGTTCTCGCCCATGTCGACGGTAACCTTGCCGCCGCCGGCAAGCCGCCCGAACAGCAACTCATCGGCGAGCGCGCTGCGGATCGTGTCCTGAATCAGGCGCGCCATCGGCCGCGCGCCCATCAACGGGTCGAAGCCTTTCCTGGCGAGATAGTCCTTGAGCGCAGGCGTGAAAGTGATGTCCACTTTCTTCTCGTGGAGCTGCTCCTCGAGCTGCATCAGGAACTTGTCGACCACGCGCAGGATGACCTCGCGGTCGAGCGCCGCGAACGAAATGATCGCATCCAGGCGGTTGCGGAATTCGGGGGTGAACTGGCGCTTGATTTCGGCCATCTCATCACCGGCTTGCGTGCTGGGCGTAAAGCCCATCGAGGTCTTGGACAGCTCGGCCGCGCCGGCGTTGGTGGTCATGATGACCACCACGTTGCGGAAATCCGCCTTGCGGCCGTTGTTGTCGGTGAGCGTGCCGTGATCCATCACCTGCAACATGATGTTGAAGACGTCGGGGTGCGCTTTTTCGATTTCGTCCAGCAGCAGCACCGAGTACGGATGCTTGGTAATGGCTTCGGTAAGCAGCCCACCCTGGTCGAAGCCGACATAGCCGGGCGGCGCGCCGATGAGACGCGACACCGCGTGCCGCTCCATGTATTCCGACATGTCGAAGCGGATCAGCTCGACACCCATGGTGTAAGCCAGCTGGCGCGCAACCTCGGTCTTGCCGACGCCGGTCGGGCCCGAGAACAGGAAGCAGCCGATCGGCTTCTGCGGGTTGCCGAGACCGCTTCTTGCCATCTTGATCGCCGCCGACAACGCGTCGATTGCCTTGTTCTGGCCAAACACCACCGCTTTCAGATCGCGGCCGAGGTTCTTCAGGGAATTCCGGTCATCCGACGACACCGTCTGCGCCGGGATGCGCGTGATCTTGGCGATGATTTCCTCGATCTCGTGCTTGCCGATGATTTTCTTCTGGCGTGACTTGGGCTGGATGCGCTGAGCCGCGCCCGCCTCGTCGATGACGTCGATCGCCTTGTCGGGCAGATGCCGGTCGTTGATGAAGCGCGCGGAAAGCTCCGCCGCCGCGACCAGCGCAGCGGCAACGTATTTGACGCCGTGGTGCTCCTCGAAGCGCGACTTGAGCCCGCGCAGGATCAATACCGTTTCCTCGACCGTCGGCTCGACGACGTCGATTTTCTGGAAGCGGCGCGACAACGCATGATCTTTTTCGAATACGCCGCGGTATTCGTTGTAGGTGGTGGCGCCGATGCATTTCAGTTGCCCGCCGGAAAGTGCCGGTTTCAGCAGGTTGGATGCGTCGAGGGTGCCGCCGGAGGCCGCACCGGCCCCGATCAGGGTATGGATCTCGTCGATGAACAGAATGGCATTGGGATTGTCGACAAGCTGCTTCAGCACCGCTTTCAGGCGCTGCTCGAAGTCGCCGCGATACTTGGTGCCGGCAAGGAGCGCCCCCATGTCGAGCGCGTAGACATTGCAGCGCTCGAGGATCTCGGGCACGTCGCCTTCGACGATGCGGCGCGCCAGACCTTCGGCAATCGCGGTCTTGCCCACGCCGGCCTCCCCGACCAGCAACGGGTTGTTCTTGCGCCGCCGGCACAGCGTCTGGACCACGCGCTGGAGCTCGCGGTCGCGGCCGATCAAGGGGTCGATCTTGCCCGCCAGCGCCAGGGCGTTGAGATTGAGGGTATAGGTCTCGAGCGCGCCGCCGGGCTGGGCTTCGTGCTCGCCTTCGCCCTCGGCCTCGCTCTTGGACGGCGCGGCCTGCGGCACCTTGCTGATGCCGTGAGAAATGAAGTTCACGATATCGAGCCGGGTCACGCCTTTCTGGTGCAGGAAATAGACCGCATGGGAATCCTTCTCGCCGAAGATCGCAACCAGGACATTGGCCCCGGTGACTTCCTTCTTGCCCGAAGACTGCACGTGCAGGATGGCGCGCTGGATCACGCGCTGGAAGCCGAGCGTGGGCTGGGTGTCGACGTCGTCACCCGCCAGGATGGGCGTGTGCTCGGTCACGAAATCGGACAGGAGCTTCCTCAGATCGTCGATGTCGGCGGCGCAGGCGCGCAGCACTTCGGAAGCCGACGGATTGTCGAGCAACGCCAGCAGCAGATGCTCCACGGTAATGAACTCGTGGCGCTTCTGCCGTGCCTCCATGAAGGCCATGTGCAAGCTGACTTCCAGTTCCTGCGCAATCATCTCAGTTTTCTTCCATCACACACTGTAACGGATGTTGATGCTGCTTGGCGTACGACTTGACCTGTTCCACCTTGGTCGCCGCAACGTCCCTGGGGTATACGCCGCACACCCCGATTCCTTCACGGTGCACCTTGAGCATGACCTGGGTGGCTTTTTCCCGGCTCAAGGCAAAAAACTTCTGCAGCACTGCAATAACAAAATCCATCGGCGTGTAATCATCGTTCAATAGTAGCACTTTGAACATCGGGGGCGACTTTACCTTGCTTTTCTTCGCCTCGAGGACCGTGTCTTCACGCTGCCTTGATGCCATACCGGAGCCCGCTTTGATCCCGCACGCCAACTGCTATTTTCACCATAATCCGGAAATTTTCAAGTGGAGAATAGACCCCCTTTTCTGCAGTATACTTGACTTCCGCACCCAAATAGCCTAGAAAGCGAATCGGGTGTTTGGCTTCAAGCTCTTTCGCAGTACCGGTTTGGCCGTATGCGATCCTTGAAACTCAAACAGTTTGCGGGCATTACCGCCCGTTTTTTTGATGAAGGTAGCGTATATGGCAACAGGCACTGTGAAATGGTTCAATGACGCGAAGGGTTATGGTTTCATCACGCCCGATGACGGCAGTGAAGATTTGTTCGCGCATTTTTCGGCAATCCAGATGGGCGGATTCAAAACGCTCAAGGAAGGCCAGAAGGTGTCGTTCGAAGTCACCCAGGGTCCCAAAGGCAAGCAGGCGTCAAACATCCAAGCCGCATCCTGAGCGCATTGCCGGGTTAGACCGGTGAGCGTAGTCCCGCATTAAGAAAGCCCACGCGGCCTCTCCGGCCGGGTGGGCTTTTTTGTCTTCCGCACCGATTTTTCGTCGGATCGACGCCGATATGAAGGCAGGGATTGCCCGTTGGGCGAGGTTGATCCGGGATGCGGGAGCAAGCTCAAACGACAACGCCCGCAGCAGCGGGCGTTGTTGCCGGACGACAATGCGCTGTTCCGGCGCGGGAAAACGCCTACTTGCTGCCCCAGGGTTTGATGGCTTCCTTGAGCTTGTGGTAGCCCTCGATGTAGCGGGGCCGCTTGCCGCCGTAGATCTTGTCGAAGATCGCGAGCTGTGCGTCCAGCCAGTTGGCAAGTTCTTTGTTGCCCGGGTTGGCCGCCTTGTAAGCCTCGTTGATCAGGACAAAGTGGATTCTCGGGTCGTAAGGCTGCTTCTCGCCGCCGACGGTCTCATCCCCGGCCAGCAGGCGCAGGAGCATCGCGTCGGCAGAACCCAGCGTCTGCTCGAAAATCGGCGCGCCCTCCATGCGGTACATGACGCTCGTCATGTCCTTGCCGTTGGTCATGGTAAAGCCCATTTCCTTCCAGACGTTCTGCATTTTCAGGCCGGTCTTGGCGTGGTCCAGCACCATCTGTCCCCAGTCGCGCAGCACATCGGGCGCATCCGCCATCAGGTCCGTCAGCCGGTCGCCGTCGAGGTCCGTTGCGTAGACGATGGCCTTGCGCTGCCGGATCATGTCATGCAGCAGCAAACCGAAGTTGGTATCCGAGATGTGTTCGTGAATTTCGCCGCCCCAGTTCTCCATGCCGGCTTTGAAATCCTTGGGCAGAAGGGCGACGATTGCATCGATGTTCGCTTTTTGTTCCTCGTAGGCGTCAACGGTATAACGTCGCTTGAGTTCGAACTTCGTGCCCTGCAACAGCCAGCGGATGATGCCCGCGTTGATGGCGTCTTCCTGGGCCTGGGTCGGTTTCGTGGCGACGCGCCCGATCTGCCGCGTTTCGTGCACCATCTTCAGAAATAAACGCGCGGCATATGCCATCCTGACGCCCGGGGTGTTCATCTCGGAGTGTACGTTGCCAGTGTCGGCATCGACCCGGAACTTCTTCTTGTCCTGCGAGTAGGGCAGGCCGGGCATGAACCGCACGCTGGTGATCGTCCCGTAGGGCCGGACATTGCAGTAGACCCCGGCCGCGGTGCGCAGCGGCGCATTGGCGGACTTGCCGGCAACGACGACTTTCTTGCCGTTCTCGTTGACCATGAAGTCGCCGGCGGTGGACCACTTGAGCGCGATGTAATCGAGTTTGCCGAACCATTCGAGCGACGCAAGCTTGGTGTCGTGCCGGAACTGCGCCATCATGGGCACGCCGAGGAACGGCAAGCCCAGGACGTCGAGCGCCATCAGCGTGCCGTTGAGCGCGAACATATCGGTGAACGCGTGCGCGACCGGCTTCACGTTGCCGTACTGGTTTCCGCCTTCCCAGATGATCGCATCGGAAATGCCGCGCGGCTGGATTTTGGATCGCTTGTAGATGCTGTCCAGCAGCTTGAACAGATCGCCGCTCTGTTCTTCCTGTGCAATCTTCAGCAAGTCGAGTCGTTCAGTCATGATTCTTGGTCTCCGTTCGATACTGGTATCGGGATTTGATTTTCCGGACACATTGCCGCGAGGCATGCCGAAGCTCAAAAGAAGAGCCCGGTTTGCGGAAAACGCAAGATTATAGCAGACGCCTCCAGCTTGCTTTCCGCTTCAGGTTGCGGCCGGAGCCGGGGACCTGATCCCATTGAACGTCATCGTTCGCACGAGTCCTACCTCCCACAATACGTTGCAGCGCAGCGAATTTCCATGTTTCTCCTTTAAAAGTGTGCGCATGCCAACCGTTCCTGCCTGGGTTGCCCACCAATAAAATTCTTCTGTACCTATTAAAAAATTTAAAGTCACAAGGGACTTGGACAAAGTAATATATTGCGTATAATGCACTGCAACACCCGTTATGAGATAATTTCTCATGATGTGAAAAATAATGAAAATATATTTATTAATCAATTAGATAATATTTTTCAAAGGAGCGAGCGCAGATGAACCCTACCGCCCCCCTGCCTGAAGGCGTTGAGATTCTGGGCAAAGTGACGCCTCAATACGCCGAAATCCTGACCCCGCAGGCACTGGCTTTTGTCGCCAAGCTGGCGCGCAGATTCGAGCCGCGCCGCCGCGAACTGATGGCGCTGCGCGCCAAACGTCAGATCGAATTCGATGCTGGCAAACTGCCTGACTTCCTGCCTCAAACCCAGGATATCCGCGAGGGCAAGTGGACCGTCGCCCCGGTGCCCCATGATCTGCAGGACCGCCGCGTCGAAATCACCGGCCCCACCGACCGCAAGATGGTGATCAACGCCCTCAATTGCGGCGCCAACGTGTTCATGGCCGACTTTGAGGATTCCAACACGCCGACCTGGGGAAACATGATCGAAGGCCAGATCAACCTGCGCGACGCGATCAACCGCACCATCACGTTCGCCAGCCCCGAAGGCAAGCGTTATTCCCTCAACAGCAAAATCGCCACCCTGCTGGTGCGCCCCCGCGGCTGGCACCTGGCGGAAAAGCATGTGCTGATCGACGGCGAACCGGTAGCGGGCGCCATCTTCGATTTCGGACTCTACTTTTTCCACAACGTTAAAACACTGCTGGCAAAGGACAGCGGCCCGTACTTCTACCTGCCAAAGATGGAAAGCCATCTCGAAGCACGACTGTGGAACGGGATTTTCGTTGCGGCGCAGCGCGAACTCGGCGTGCCGCAGGGCACGATCAAGGGCACGGTCCTGATCGAGACCGTGCTGGCCGCATTCGAGATGGAAGAAATCCTCTACGAACTGCGCGAGCATTCCTCGGGGCTGAACATCGGCCGCTGGGACTACATTTTCAGCTGCATCAAGAAATTCCGCTCCAACAGGGATTTCTGCCTTGCCGACCGCGCGCAGGTGACGATGACTGCACCCTTCATGCGCGCCTATGCCCTGCTGCTGATCAAGACCTGCCACAAACGCAACACGTTCGCGATGGGCGGCATGGCGGCGCAGATTCCGATCAAGAACGACCCGGCGGCGAACCAGGCGGCGCTCGACAAGGTGCGCGCCGACAAACTGCGCGAGGCGACCGACGGCTGCGACGGTTCCTGGGTCGCGCACCCCGGCCTGGTGGAAATCGTCAAGGCGGTGTTCGACCAGCACATGCCGGCACCCAACCAGATCGGCAAGAAGCGCAACGACGTCAATGTCGCCGCCAGGGACCTGCTCGATTTCCAGCCCGAGAAGCCGATCACCGAAGCCGGCCTCAGGAACAACATCAGCGTCGGCATCCAGTACATCGGCTCCTGGCTCGCCGGCAACGGCTGTGTACCCGTCTACAACCTGATGGAGGACGCGGCAACCGCGGAAATCTCACGTTCGCAAATCTGGCAATGGATCAGGAGCCCCAAAGGCGTGCTCGACGACGGCCGCAAAGTCACCAACGAACTGTTCCAAAAACTGCTGCCGGAAGAACTCGCCAAGGTCCGAACGCTGCTCGGCGAAGAAGCCTGGAAAGCCGGCAAGTACGAGGAAGCCGCGAAACTGTTCGACCAGATCACGTCCAGTGACGACTACGCCGAATTTCTCACGCTGCCCGGCTACGAATGGCTGACGCGCGACGTGAAAATGGCGGTGGCGGCATAGTCCGGCATCGCACTCTTATCCGGCGCCCCCGCACGCGGGGGCGTTTCTTTGTACACTAGCAGCCTGTCGGACTTGGCCTTCATTCACCGGAACGGGTAGTGTTAACGGATCGCCGTTGATCGACGCTTCGGCGACAGGTTGCTTAAGAAAGAACCTTTGCGTGTTGCCCGAGGTGAAATGACCGTGGAATTAAGCGTTATTCAGAAAAAGCGGGGCAATTTTGCTTTTAGCAGCCTGTCGGGCCATCAAAGTCTGACAGGCTGCTAGCGTGATTCTGTTTAACAAACCCTATGGCGTAATCTGCCAGTTCAGCGCCCCGGACAGCCATGGCGCAAGCTCCGGTGCCACGGCTCCGGCACGCCCCACGCTCAGAGGCTACCTGCCCCAGCGCGATGTCTATCCGGCCGGCCGGCTCGACACGGACAGCGAAGGACTGGTGGTGCTGACTGCCGACGGCGCGCTCCAGCACCATATCACCGACCCTCGCCACAAGCTGCCGAAAACCTATTTCGTCGAAGTCGAGGGCGTGCCCTCCGCTGACGCGCTGCAGCAATTGTGCGGCGGCATCGACCTGGGCGATTTCAGGACGCTGCCCGCTCAGGCACGGATAGTGGACACTCCGGAATGGCTATGGCCGCGGCTGCCGCCAGTGCGTTTTCGCAGGCACATACCGACAACCTGGCTCGAAATCACGCTGCAGGAAGGCAAGAACCGGCAAGTACGGCGCATGACCGCGGCGACAGGCTTTCCCACGCTGCGCCTGATCCGCTACCAGATTGGAAACTGGACGATAGCCGGCCTTGCCCCCGGCGAATGGCGGGAGCTTGCCGTAACCACGCCCGCCTCTGCGCGATTTGGCGGCGGCGGACGGCGGAGTGCCGGACGGCCGCCGACGTCAACCGCGATCCGATCCCGGCGTTAAGCTTCCTAGAGCCGGCAATCCGTAACACGTGTCGGATCAACGGTTAGCCCTTAACTCACCCGAAAGGAAAACCCATGAACAAGCTTATGTCCGTCCTGATCGCTGCAGTATTCGCCGCCACGACCTTCTCCGCGGCCGCTCAAGCCCCGGCCCCGGCCGATGCGCCCCAAGCCCAGGCGCCCAAGGCCGAAAAGAAAGCCAAGAAGGAAAAACCGGCAAAGAAAGCCAAAAAAGTGAAGAAGGCGAAGAAAGAAAAAGCCAAATAAGCTGACGCTGCCCCCGCCGCGCCCGGAAAATACGCATTTCCCGGCGCGGCATGAAAGACGGGGGAACCCGTCTTTCGTTTAACGTATTGTTTTATATTGTATTTTTTATACCGTTTCAGTTCGGGCCGTATTTCGTGCAGCCCGCTCGCCTTGTCAACCGATTTTGCGAATGTCCGTTAATGACGATGGCCGGTGAATCCGGTCGTTTTGTTGTAAACCAACTTTTTTATTCAAAACTCACCAAGAGGAAATAGCATGAGCAAACTTCTGTCCGCCCTGCTGGCCGCTGTCTTCGCCGTCGTCACCGTGACCCCGGCATTTGCCGCCGAAGAGAAAAAAGAAGCCAAGAAAGAAGTCAAAAAAGACGCGAAGAAAGAAGCCAAAAAAGACGCGAAGAAAGAAGAAAAGAAGTAATCCTTCTTTCTCTTTCGAAAAGGCAGGGTTTTCCACCCTGCCTTTTTTTATTGCGGCATTCCCCAGGAATTGCCAATAGCATGTTTTTCAGCTAGGCTATCCCCGCTCGCTTGAGCTTCGGGTGTCGGGATTGACGCCGGAAATGTTCAATAATTATCCTAGTGGAGGAATTACAATGAAAAGACTGCTCGCAGCCATCATCACCGGTATGTTCGCCCTGACCTCGGTATCGGTCGCCTACGCCGCCGAGAAGAAGGATGAGAAGAAGACCGAGAAGAAAAAAGACGAAAAGAAGAAGGACGAAAAGAAAAAGGACGAAAAGAAAAAGTAACAATCGCTCCATTCATGCAAGGGCAGGGTGAAAACCCTGCCCTTTTTATTTGGGCCCGGCAAACCCGCCCGCAGCTTTGGTTCTCCGCGATGCAGGGCTAAGAGTCCCTAACATAATGAAACGCGTGCTGCGCTGTCACGATTTTGGCTCAGGACGCGAAGCTTCCCGCAGCCAATATTCGCGATATTGGCAAGGGGAGCGACAAGGGGGCGCCATGACTCGTTTGCCGCAGGCCCGTTTGCGGGAATGGCGCCCGAGCCCTCGGTTGAGGGAGTTGCGGCACCCCTCAGCCCCCGTCTCCGCCCCAAAGCTGCGCTCGCCGAGAGCCGGGGGCGACAGGCCAAAACTCGTGCCAGCCCGAAGGGTTACGGCTAAAATCGGTGGCACGCCGAAGCGGGTAGCAGGGATCGGCGTAACGTGGAGCAGGGACCCGCTTGCGGGATGCGACCGTGGAGCCGATCATGAGCGCGTCGTGTCAAAGCCGATCCCACGCGCGTCTGCGGGGTCAGATCCCCAAAGGGGCCCCTCTTCCGCCCTCCGACGCGCCCCGCTTGCGGGGATGCGACCGCGTAGGCGTGCACAAGGACCGCGCATTAGGGCGTGCTCCTGTCTCGCTGCGGGGTCGCATCCAAGCATGGAGTGCTTGGAACCTGCTCCGCCCTGCGCGGGACACTTTGTCGGCCGACTTGGACATGCGCCCCGGACTCGGTCTCGCGCAGCGTGGTGCGGGAAGGGGCGCAAAGCGGCGTATGGATGCGATGACGGTTCGGGGCTTCCGCGGCTGCTCCCGCAAACGGGCCTGCGGCTAACGAGTCGCAGCCGCCGCGATATGGCCTGCGTCGTCCTTCGCGTTATCGCCGATTTTCGCTCGTAACGCACACGTGTTTCATTATGTTAGGGACTCTTAAATAGCAAATGGCTGGAAAACGCGTAGTCGTCGGCATGTCGGGCGGCGTCGATTCCTCGGTCGCGGCGTTGCTGCTCAAGCAGCAGGGTTACGAAGTGACCGGCCTGTTCATGAAGAACTGGGAGGACGACGATACCGACGAATACTGCACCTCGCGCCAGGACCTGATCGATGCGGTTTCAGTCGCGGACCGTATCGGCATCCAGATCGACGCCGTCAATTTCTCCGTCGAGTACAAGGAGCGCGTATTCAGCGAATTCCTGCGCGAGTACCGCGCCGGACGCACGCCCAATCCCGATGTGCTGTGCAATGCCGAAATCAAGTTCAAGGCCTTTCTCGATCACGCGCTGGCGCTCGGCGCCGATTACATCGCCACCGGCCACTACGCGCAGGTGCGCGAAGTCGACGGCCTTTACCAGCTGCTCAAGGCCGAAGACGGCACCAAGGACCAGAGCTATTTTCTCTACCGTCTCAACCAGCTGCAGCTTTCCAGGACGCTGTTCCCGCTGGGCGGGCTCTACAAGCGCGACGTGCGCCTGATCGCGCGCAATGAGGGGCTGCCCAACTATGACAAAAAAGACAGCACCGGCATCTGCTTCATCGGCGAGCGGCCGTTCCGGGAATTCCTCAACCGCTATCTGCCGGCCGCTCCCGGGGAAATCTGCACCCTGGAGGGCGAAGCGGTGGGCCGCCATACGGGGCTCCTGCATTACACGGTCGGCCAGCGGCAGGGGCTGGGCATAGGCGGCCGGCGGCGCGGAGAAGACGATGATGATTGCCGCAGCGAGAGCGAGGCCTGGTATGTCGTGGGCAAAGATCTCGAACACAACCGCCTGATCGTCGTGCAGGGACACGACCATCCGGCGCTGTTCTCCGGCCACCTGAGCGCGATGGACCTGAACTGGATCAGCGGCACGGCCCCGCACTGCCACTGGGTTTACGGCGCAAAAACGCGCTATCGCCAGAAAGACGCCGCCTGCGCCATCGTGCACGTCGACGCGGCCAGGTGCGCCATCGAGTTCGCCGAGCCGCAATGGGCAGTTACGCCCGGGCAATCGGCGGTGGTCTACGAAAGCATGGTGTGCCTGGGCGGGGGAATTATTGCGTGAGGCGCCAGCAGCCTGTCGGACTTGGCCCCATTCACCGGAACGCGTAGTGTTAACAAGTCGTTATTGGTCGACGCTTCTGCGACAGGCTGCTTAAGAAAGAAGCTTTGCGTATCGAAACCCTATGCTAACCGGATCAAACGTCACTTGCACGGCGTTCTTTTCACCCCGTTCTTTAGTGCTTTTCATTTTAGGAGTTTGTCGAACCCAAGTCCGACAAACTCCTGGCGGCTTGACGGCAAATCGGCACACAGAGTAGGCTCACCCGGGTTACCTCACTTCAACCTTCCACATATCGGCATCATGGGAACCGTCACCGAAAAATTCATCCTTTTCACCCAGCCTGGGTGAAGCAGCTGTCTCAGGGCGAAAGAGTTTCTTTCGCGAAAAAACATCGACTTCGCCGCCATCGACGTGCTGAACGATCCGCAAGGTCGTGAGCAGTTGCTGAAACTGGGCGTGCGTAACGTGCCGGTCGTCGCCAAAGGCAGCGAGTTTGTCTTCGGGCAGAATCTCGAGGACGTGGCCGAGTTCGTGGGCTTGCACGGCACCGGCCACACGCCGCTGCCTCCCGAAGAATTGATCAAAAAGTGGATCAATGTATTGCACGCGGCACAGCGCTACATGCGCCAGATCCCGTCCGGCCGCATCGGCGAGCGCGTCATCGACAACCGCGACCGCTCGATCCGGCTTTTGTGCCACCACGTATTCCGCATCGGCGAGGCGTTCCTCGAGACGGTGATAGATGGCGTCGAGTACAGCGCGCCTCTGGCGACCATGCCGCCCAAAGACGGCACTTTCACCAGCGGCGACGAGATCGCCGGCTACGGCGACCGCGTCATCGGACGGCTGGAGCAATGGTGGAACACGCTCGCCGACAAATCCTGCACGCAGAAAGTGAATACCTTCTTCGGCACCCCGCCGATGCATATGCTGCTCGAACGCTCGACCTGGCACTCGGCGCAGCACTCGCGGCAACTCATCGCGGTACTCGAGCGCTTCGGCGTCGAGCCCGACGGCAGGCTCACGCCGCAGGACCTTGCCGGCCTGCCGCTGCCGGAACGGCTGTGGGAATAAACCTGGAATTAGCCGCCAAGGGCGCCAAGAACGCCAAGCAGGATTAAAACCGGATTAAGGGCAAGTTGCCGAAACGAACACCGTGGGCGACCATGTTAGTCAGCACTTTTGCTTATGATTGAACGTAGAGCGCACGGAACTTAAGGTGCAGACGCCCTCGACCATCCCGAATTCTGATGCGTATAACTGGATCATTGCACCGGCTGGGCGTTGCGCTCTAGCAGTCGGTGATGGCGCGCGCGTTGGTGCACTGCTGCACCGGGCCATCATCGCGCTTGCGAATCAAGGACCACTGCTCAATGCTGCCCTCCACATTACGAAGAGTGCCGGCCGAGACAATGAAGCCATTCAACGACTGCTCGCGGAGCAGCCGACATTAGAGGCCTGGGCGAAGGAGCTTCTCGATGGTGATCTTCACCAGTTCCACACGAGTGGGATTGTTTTCTTATGGGCCTCTCTCGAGGTGGCAGTCGAAGATACTGCGGTACTTATTCTCTTGAGAGATCCCAGCACTATCCGCACCCTTGCTGAGTTGGGACTAAAAC
>Ga0299912_10001661_pt1 | contig 17956 bp, 15 predicted proteins | sample RVTome_2_FD_207667 | JGI IMG/M metagenome (GOLD analysis project Ga0299912, IMG submission 207667) | Soil microbial communities from uranium-contaminated site in the Upper Colorado River Basin, Wyoming, United States - RVT95D214 (version 2) ... | reverse complement strand
CCGCCATTTCCATTTTCCACCGGACACCACGTGATGCGAGGACAGGCGGGAACGAGATGAGGAACGGAAACACTCCAAAGTCCGGCCGGCCGGCCAACGGGACCGCCGCTTTCCGGACCTTCAAGCGGACCGTGGAGCGCTACGGCCTCGTCCGCCCGGGGGATCAGGTCCTGGTCGCCTGCTCGGGCGGACCGGATTCCGTCGCCCTGGTCCACCTCCTCCTCCAGCTTCGTCCGGACCTCCCCCACGAGGTCGCGGTCGGCCATTTCAATCACCGGCTGAGGCCCGCCGCCGCCGGCGACGAGGCCTTTGTCCGGAACCTCGCCCGGGCCAACGGCCTGCCGTTCTTTTCCAGCCGCCGGGATGTCCGGGCCTATGCCCAGAGGTTCGGCCTCAACCTCGAGGAGGCGGCCCGGACCCTGCGCTACGAATTCCTCGAGCGGACGGCGGCCCGGATGAAGGCGACCCGCATCGCGACCGGCCACACCATGACCGATCAGGCGGAGACCTTGATCATGCGGCTCATGCGGGGCACCGGACTGACCGGCCTCGGCGGGATCCTGTCCGTCGCCGAAGGCATGCTCGTCCGTCCGCTGCTCGAGCTCGAACGGGAAGAGATCGAGGCCTATCTCGACGAGAGGCGGATCGCCTGCCGCCGCGACGAGACCAACGAGGACCTCCGCTTCCTGCGCAACCGGATCCGGTTGGAGCTCCTGCCGGTCCTGCGGACGAAATTCGAGCCGCGCCTCGTCCAGCATCTCGGCCGGCTCGCGCTCCTTTTCCAGGACGAGGAACGGGTCATGGAGCGGGTGACGGCGGAGGCCGCCGCCGGCATCGTCGGCCGTCACGAGGACCGGCTCGAACTGGACGCCGAGAAACTGCGGACCCTTGACCGGGGCCTGGCCAGGCGGGTCGTGCGCTTCTTCCTCCGCGAAATCCAGGGGGACCTGCGCGGCCTGACCTTCGATGATGTCGAGGATATCCTCAACCTGGGCGAGGGACGGGAGAAAACGATCCGGAAAGCTCTCGCCATCCGGCGCGAAACGGGCCGGCTGTTCGCCAAGACCGAGCAGGCCGGTCCGCGGGCCCGGGCCTTCTCGTACACCTGGGACGGGACGGGGGTTCTCGAGGTCCCCGAGGCGGGCGTCAAGGTCCACGTCCAGAAATTGCGGCCCGGCACGCGGCTGTTCTTCGACGACCGGAAGCGGGCCTATGTCGATGCGCGGACGGTCGCCTGGCCTCTCGAAGTACGGAGCCGGCGGCCCGGGGATATCTTCCGGCCCCTGGGCGCGCCCGGACGCGGCAAGCTCAATGAGATGTTCCGGGCCAAGCGGATCCCCCAGGAGGCCCGGGACCGGCGGCCGATCTTCATCTCGGCGGGGAAGATCGTCTGGGTTCCCGGACTGCCCGTCTCCCATATCCACCGGGTGACGGCCCTGACGAAGTCGATCCTGGCCCTCGAACTCCTATAAATAGGTCTCTTTCCAGACGGCGAAAACCAGAAGCGCCCAGAGTTCGTGGCTGTAATTCTCGCGGCCGGCGAGGTGCGCCTCGATCATGCGCCGGACCACCGCCGGCTCGAAGAGCCCCTCCTCACGCAACCGACCCTCGCTCAGCCGGTCGAGCAGCATCTCGCGCAGTTCCGTCCGCAGCCAGTGCTTGATGGGGATGCTGAATCCTTCTTTCGGCCTGGCGAGCGTCTCCGGCGGAAGGAGCCGTTCCATCGTCTTTTTAAAGATCCACTTTGTCCGGCCGCCGCGGAGCTTGAAATTCCCGGGGAGGGTGAAGGCGAACTCGACGAGCTTGTGGTCGAGGAGGGGTTCGCGGGCCTCCAGGGACGCGGCCATGCTCATCCGGTCGACCTTGACCATGATATCGTCGACGAGATAGGTCTTGAGGTCGAGATAGAGCTCGGCGTTTGTCGGGTCGAAATCCGCGAGGCGGCTGAAGACCGAGCGGAAGGGCTCGACGTCCGTGACCTCCCCGACCCCGCCGAGCTCGCGGCCGAGGTCCGGCCGGTAGAGGGCCGCCTTCGTCCGCGGCGTCTGGAAGGTCATCCAGCGGAGATGGCGGAGGCGGGCGGGTTCGCCGAGGCCCGACGTGAAGCGCCGGAGCTTGTTCCACAGCCCCTTTTTCTTTTCCCCGGGCGGCAGCTTCCGGAGGAGGAGGCCGGCGAGCCGTCCCGCCGGCCGGACGAAGGCGCGTCCGGCCAGACGTTGGGCCTGATAATGCTCATAGCCGCCGAAGAGCTCGTCCCCGCCGTCGCCGGAGAGGATGACCGTGACGTGCTCGCGGGCCATCTTCGAGACAAGGTAGGTCGGGAAGATGGAGAAATCCGCCAGGGGTTCGTCAAGATGGCGGACCAGCGTCTCCGCGAGCTCCAGGGCCCGGGGCTCGCAGACGAACTCCTCGTGGTCGGTCGCGAAGCGGCGGGCGATGCGGCGGGCGTGGTCGAGCTCGTCGTAGGTCCGGTCGCGGAAACCGATGGAAAACGTTTTGAGCGGGGACGCCCCGAGCTCGCGCATCAGGCCGACGATGGCCGACGAGTCGATGCCTCCGCTGAGGAACGCCCCGAGCGGGACGTCGCTGATGAGGCGGAGCCGGACGGACTCCTTGAGCAGGGCGTAGAGTTCGTCCGTCGTCTCGCGGAGCGGCTGCCGCGCGCGGCGCTCGACCGCGGCGGGGTCGGGCCGGACGTCCCAGTACGGTTCGACCTCGACCCGGCCGCCCTCGCAGGTGAGGCGGTGGCCCGCGGGCAGCTTAAAGATCCTCTTGAAGATCGTCCACGGGGCGGGGATATATTCGACCGTGAGATAGAGGTCGAGCGCCCGCGGCTCGAGCTCGCGGGGGACGCGGGGATGGGCGAGGATGGCTTTGAGCTCGCTCCCGAAGACAAACGTCCCGTCCGGAAGCAGGGTGTAGTAGACGGGCTTGATCCCGATCCGGTCGCGGAAGATGACCAGTCGCTCCCGCCGGCCGTCCCAGATCGCCGTGGCGAACATCCCGCGCATCCGGTGGACGAAATCGGGTCCCTCGTCCTCGTAGCCGTGAACGACCGTCTCGGTATCGCTACGGGTCCGGAAGCGGTGGCCGCGGGCTTCGAGGTCGGGCCGCAGTTCGGGGAAGTTGTAGACCTCGCCGTTGTGGACGGCCCAGACCGTCCCGTCCTCGTTCCCGAGGGGCATGTGGCCGCCGGCGACGTCGATGATGCTCAGGCGGCGCGAGCCGAGCCCGGCCAGCTCCTCGATATGGAGGCCCTCGTCATCCGGGCCGCGATGGATGAGCGTCCGGGTCATGGCGGCCAGGACCGGCTGCGCCAGGGGCTCGCCGGCCCGTGTTCTGACGATCCCGCAGATGCCGCACATTACTCGCGAGGCTCGAGGTCGAAGGCGAAATAGACGCCCAGGTTGCGGCGCTCCTTGCTGCTCTCGTCCTCGTAGTAGGGCGCCGCGCCTTTGGCGGCGCCGATCTTCAAGCGGTGGAGGTAGCTCGACCTCATCTTGAAGCCCGTGCCGACGGGGAACTCCAGGCTGGTTCTTTCCCGCGGCCCGAGGACCACGCGCTCGGTCCGGCCGTCCACGGTGACCGTGATGCGGTTATTAAAGCGCGGGTTGTTCATCAGGCGGACGGTGACCTTGCGGACCGGATAGTAGGTCTTGAGGACCAGTTCACAGGTCCGGTTCCCGAACGTCCAAAGGCCGTCGTCCAGGGGGTGCTTTTCGTGGAAGTTGTCGTCGAGGATATGGAGCATGCCGTCATTGGGCTTGGTGCCGACAGGAATGCGGAAGCTATCCGGGTTGGTATTCGTCGCCCACTCGTTGACTTGTGTCATTTCGAGCGGCAGGGCTTTGATGGGGAAGCGCTTGGCGTGGGCGGCCGGGCTGGATGAGGACTTGATGGGGTCGACAAGAAGCGGCGATATGAAGACCGCCGCCATCCCCCAAACGAGGGCGAGGTGGCGGGCCTTGAGCCGGACGGCAGGGAGAAAGAAACAGAGCGGGAAAATATGGACGAAATAGCGGTTAGCGATCGAACCCCCGCCCCCGCCGAAGTTGGTGGGCATCATGACGATATAGATCAGGATCTCGACGGCCAGCGCGGCGAAAACAAGCCACCGCCAGGGCCGTTTGGGGCCGCCGATAAAAAGGAGAAGGGCGAGGACGGCCGGAAAGAAATACCAGGCGAGGCCGTTGAAGCGGCCAAAGAAGTAATAGAAAAGGTTGTAAAGAATGAACTTCGGGGGAAGGAGCATCCGCTCGAAATAGCCTTCCGAGGTCATCACGGCGCCGGTCGAGTCGAACGTTACGTCGAGCTTTTCGAGGGGCCACTCGGGCGGGTTCCCGAGGCCGAAGCTCTTGCGTTCGCCGCCCATGAAATTCCAGTCCGAGGTGAGGAGGTAGTTCGCGCCGAAAAGGAGGACGGCGCTGAGGAGGCAGAAAACGAGGATGAGGGCCGTTGCCTTGTAGCGCTTGCCGAGGAAGGGGACGAGGACGAGCGGAATGAGGAGGCCGACGTTCGGCGGTTTGGAGAAGATGGCGATCCCGGCCAGGAAGGCGGCCACATAGTCCGACGCGTCGGAGAGGACGAAGGGGGTCGAGGGGAGTCCCCGGCGCGGGCCGGCCCCCGGATAGAGGTCCGCCCGCCGCGTTTTATAGAGCGCGAGGAAGAGAACACCGAAAACCAGGCAGAAGTTGAAGAAATCCGGAGTGATCCAGAAAAAGTAGACGGCGGCGATCGAGGCCCACAGAAACGTCACGACGGCGAGCAACGCCGGCCCCGGCCGGTGGTCGAGGCTGAGGTACAGGAGTCCCAGATAAAAGACCAGCGCCAGCAGGACGGCATGGAACACGTAATGGCCGTTGATCCCGAAGAGCCGGACGAACGGCGCCGCGAAAAGCGAATAGGCGAAGGACTTGGCGAAGAAGATCCGGCCGTCCCGGCCCTTCTTGAGGAAGATCCCGATCGGCCCGGCCAGGATGATGTCTTTGTAACGGATGAGGTCCTTTTTCGACCACTCCAGGTCGAGGTCATGGGCGATGCTCTGGGTCATCGAGAAGAAGGTCGCTTGGTCGCCGGAGAGGAAGTGATTCTGCATGACCGGCAGGTTGACGAAGAGGGCGAACCCGAGCGCGAAGGCGAAGAGGAGTCCGAGCGTCAGGAGGGCTTTCATCCGCTCGTTCATGATGCCTAATCGAATACCACAAATCGGGTGACCGTTCAACCGCCCGGGACCTCGGGCTGGCTGTTATTCTATATTTATCAATATCTTAGAAGTGCCCCCCGTTCCGGCAGCCGAGCGCGACGGCTACCTTTTGAACAGGCCGAGGTAGGCGGAGATGATGGCCTCTCCCCAGAGGGCGGCGACGTACGCGGCCGGGGCCAGAAAAGTCCCGAAGGGGAGCGCGTGCTGGAGGTCCTTTTTTCGGACGGCGATGAGGACGACCCCGACGAGGGCGCCGGCGAAGGACGCGAGAATGAGCGTCAGCAGGGTCTTCTGCCAGCCGACGAACGCGCCGACGAAGAGCATCATGGTCACGTCGCCGAAGCCCAGCCCCTCTTTCTTCCGGACGCCCTTGTAAACGAGATAGACAACAAGGAGGAATCCGGCCCCCACGGCCGCTCCGAGGAGCGCCTGGAGGAAGGTCAGGTCCCGGCGGACGAACGAATATCCCAGAGCCAGGACGAGGCCGGGGATCGTGATCTCGTCGGGCAGGATCTGGTGGAAGTAATCGATGAAGCCGAGGGCGATGAGGGCGCCCGCGAAAAGGCAGGTCGCGAGGAGCGGCCAGGACCATTCCCGGCCGTGGTGGAAGAAAGCGAGGACGAACGCCCCCGCGGTCAGGGCTTCGACGAGAGGATAGACCGGCGAGATGGGCGCGCGGCAGTGCCGGCATTTCCCGCCGAGCAGGAGGTAGCTCAGGAGGGGGATGTTGTCGTACGGCCGGATGCGCGTCCCGCAGCGCGGGCAGGTCGAAGGCGGCGTCGCGAGGTTCAGCCCCAGGGGCAGCCGGTAGATGACGACATTGAGGAAACTCCCCCAGACGAGTCCGAAGAGGATGACAACAACAAGCCTCATCGTTTCCATGGAATGGTCGGCGCTTTCACGGCCCCCGTGGCCGGGTCATAAACATAATCCTGACCGTCCAGGTCCTTCGGCAGCGCGCCCCGGATCCCCGTTCTCGTGAGGTCATCGAGGGTCGTCGGAAGCCGGCGGAAGCGGGCTTCGAAGGCCTTGACGGCGTCGGTGAGATCCCCGATATCGATGGCCGCTTTGACTTGATAGAGATGATTCGAAGCGACTTTCCGGACCTCTTCGTCGGCCGCGCTGTCGTAGATCTCGAGCCAGGTCTCCCAGGCGGTTTGGAGGTCGCCCCTTTTGTACATGGCGTTGGCGCGCAGCCGGCTGACGAAGGCCGGAGCGCCCGGGATAGTCAGGCATTTCTCATAGTACTGTTGCGCCCGCTCGAAATCCTTGAGGGTCATCTGGGCGATATGGCCGGCCTCGAACGGGAAAACCCACTGCTCCGGATTCTTGGCCAACCCCATGTCCAGGATCTTCAGGGCCAGCTCCGGGTCCTGGGCTTCGGCGACGGCGATGAGCGCGCCCACCTCATAGGGGTCGGTGTAGCGGGGGTCGAGCTCGGAGATGATCGAAAAGATGCGCTCGAGGTAGGCGAAGCGGTCGGCGATCTCGTAGTTGCTGTAGTACTGGATGGACCACAGATAGATGAGGTCGGCGGCGAGCGAGCTGTAGCCGAACGTCGCATACTTCAGATATTTGCCGGAGGGGAGATAGATGATGGAGGAGCCCGGCACCTTGGCCCGGGGGATGTGGTCTGTGGCGACCTTGAGGGCCATGATCCCGGCCGCGGCCGCCAGAAGAAAAACGACGAGGAGGACGGGGGCGGCGCCGCGTCTCCCGGTCGTCAGGGGTTGCATGGCCCGGCTCAGATGAAGTCCCGCCGGCGGAAGACGAGGATGGCGAGGCCGAGGATGAAGGCCGTGTAAAGCAGGCCGTAAAGGGTCGCGTGGAGATAGATGGCGGGCGGGATGGGCAGGCCGTAAACGACCTCCGTCTTGAAGTTGAAATTCTCCAGGTCCGGCAGGATGGCGTAGAGAACGCGGGCGGCGGTGCGGGCCGCCGGCGAGGGGAGTTTTTTGATGAGCGTCTCGAGGCCCCAGGAAAGGTGGCCGATGAGGGCGAAGGACAGCGTGAAGATGGAGCTCAGGATGGGGGTCGAAAAGCTCGAAAAGAGAGTGGCCACGGCCGTGATCAGGAGGAGTTCGAGGAAGATGAACAGCACGGCGATGAGCAGGCGTCCTTCGAAACGCAGGGAATGCGCGAAGACGATGCCCAGGAAGATGAGGCTCATGCACCCGGTCATGATGAAGAGAGTCAAGGCGAGGCCGAGGAACTTCCCGAAGAGGAACTGGGCCCGGTGGATGGGCTTGGCGAGCAGGGTGTAGATCGTCTTCTTGTCGATCTCCTTGTAGACCAGGCCGGTCCCCATGAGGATGGCCATGAGGATCCCGAAGATCGAGATGGCCGCCAGGCCGACATCCTTGACGATCTTGAGCCGGTCGCCGACGGTCAGGACGGCCAGGATCCGGGAAAAGATGATGGCGCCCGCGGCGAAGAAGAACAGCAGGTACAGGATGCGGTCCCGCTTGGCCTCTTTGAACGTGTTGAGGGCGATCGCTCCGACCTTCATGTCCGTTTGACCTTCTCGACGAAGATGTCCTCCAGGGTTTCGGTCCGGGGGATGAGGGAAACAACGCGTCCGCCGTGCTCATCGGCCAGGCGCAGGAGGCGTTCCACGTCCGCCTCCGAGAAAACACGGATGAGGACGCGGCCGCCCTGGGCCGAAAGAAATTCGCCCAGCCCGGCGAAGGCTTCAGGCTGCACGCCGGCCAGGGTGACCTCGGTGAAGAGGACTCTCTCCGAGACGAGGTCGAGGAGCTTGCCCTGGCTGACGATCCTCCCGTCGACGATCATGGCGACGCGGTCGCAGATCAGCTCGATGTCCTGGAGGATATGGGAGGTGAAAAGAACCGTCTTCCCCTCCTCTTTGAAACGGACGATGATGTCCCGGATCTCCTTCCGGCCCAGGGGGTCCATCCCGCCCAGGGGCTCGTCGAGGATGACGACCCGCGGGTCGTTGATCAGAGCCTGGGCGAGCCCGACCCGCTGGAGCATGCCGCGCGAGAACTTGCGGAGCTGGAGGCGGGCCGCGGGCGTCAGGCCGACGAGCTTGAGGAGGGACGCGATCCGGCTGTCCCGGACGTTCCGGGCCAGCCCGAAGAGGTCGGCGTAAAAGGCCAGGAATTCGTCCGCCGTGAGGTAATCATAGAAATAGGGATTCTCGGGCAGGAAGCCCAGCTCCTCGCGGGCCTGGGGGGAAAGATGGGACCGGCCGAAGATCTCGACGCTCCCGGCGTCGGGGAAGATCAGCCCGAGGACCGCTTTGATGGTCGTCGTCTTGCCGGCGCCATTCGGGCCGAGGTAGCCGAAGATCTCGCCCTCGGCGACGGTGAAGGTGATCCCCTTGAGGATCTCCTTCCGGCGGGGGATGAAGCCGAGCTTGAAGGATTTGCGGAGGTCCGTGATCCGGATGGCGTCGGGCATGCTCGTCTTCGGCCTCCCTCTTTTTTATGGGAACCGGGGGGAATTGTCAATCGCCCGGCGGAGTCTGCCGCCCGCCTGCGGCGGCCTTATCTCGCTCAGCTCAGTCCCTTGATGCGCCGCGCATTGGCGAGCAGCCACTCCTGGGTGAAGAGATGCTCGCGGGTCAGGCCGAGCTGGAGCTGGAGCTGGGCCCGGATATCGCCGGCCGGGAACGCGGCGACCGTCTCTTCGTACTTGGCGAGGAGGGCCTGCTCGGCCGCGAGCAGAGCCTCGAGCGCGGACAGGCGCCCGTCGCCCGGATATTCGGTCGGCATGGGCCGCCGGCTGACCTCCACGCCCTGGGCGTCCCGCTCGGCGTTCTCGATTCTGATGACATCGCCCAGCTTGATGAGCAGGCCGGCCGTTTTGTCCCAGTGGCGCATGTGATTGACGGAATTCTTGAAGAGCCGCTGGCTGAGGTCCTGGTGTTCGCCGAAGAGCAGGACATATTTCAAATAGCGGTGCATGAGCTCGTTCTCCAGCCGGCAGATCTCGTGCAGGCGGCGCGTTTCTTCGCGGGCGTCGCTGCGCGGGTCGGGCTGGAAGACCCGCGCGTCCTCGGCCCCTGTCCGGCGGAGGGTCTCGATCATCACGGCGAACTGCCTGGAGTGACGGACCTCGTCATAGGAAATATTCCAGATCATATTCTCGACCTTCGGAAAGACGCTTCCGGGAAGGCGGGCCGACTGGTAGAGGTCGGTCACCTGGTCCTCGGTCATCTTGTCGCGCTCGAGGTTGTCGATGAGCCGCGGGTAGCGGCGGACCTCATCGGTGGCGAAGGTCGGCGTGCCCCCCATGCGCGTGATGATCGTGCCGAGCTGGAGAGCGTGGTACATTTCGTCGATGCCGATCTGGATGGTCTGGGCCCGCATGTCCTGGCGCTGGTTCAAGACAGGGTCCTCGTAGAAATACTTGCCCTTGGGCATGGAATAGGCATGGATGAGGTACTCGAAGCTGACGGCCCATTCGTGTTCCAGGGCGGCGGTGAGAAGCCGGATGACATCCTCGTCGGTCTTGACGATGGTGATCTTCTCCACGGGTCCTCCTTCGGGGGTGGCAAAGCGGGAAGAAGTATTATATCGTCCTTATCCGGAAAAACCAAGACGGCCTGGTGGTGCGTCGCCCCAAAATCGGGAGACGAGGCAAATAATTTGGCTGCCGCGGACGTTGGAAAGCGATTTATGAGACGGGACACTTGGGGGCTAGAGGATGGGGGTGAGAAGAGGGGGGTGAGACAGGGGGGCGGATTTCACCCCGCGAAACCGTCGGGGGAGGTGATTGACGGAGGTTCGGCCGCCCTATATTTTGTCGGCATAGCGTTAACACGCTGCATCGAGCCTCTTCCGAGGCCGCCAAGGTTGTGAAAAGGGAGAGGGACGGAGATCCTTCTCCCCTCCTCTTTTTAGGGGGTTTTTTCGCTCCCACTATCCCGACCAGAGCGCTTCCGGCCGCTGTTCATTGGCAGCAACCGAGCTTTCGATTTATGATAATCACTATGGCCGAGGCTGACGCACCCCGACTGAGGCCGGACATCGAGGCCTTCCCCGTGGTCTACCAAGGCCGCGAAGGCGTCGCCATCCGCGACGCCCTCGGTCTCATCGCCCGGCCGGTCGTCGTCCAGGGCGAGGCGCTGATCCTTTTGCGGCTCCTCGACGGCCGCCGGACGCTCCGGGATATTCAGGAAACGCTCGTCAGGCTGCGGGGCGGCGCCTTGGTCACGTGCGACGAAGTTCGGGGCTGGCTCGACGAGCTCGACGCGGCTTTCATCCTGGACGGGCCGCGATACCGCACGGCCCGGATGAAGCTGGCCGCGGACTACGCGCGGCGGCGCGTGCGGGCCGCGGCGCTGGCCGGCGAATCCTATCCTGCCCGCCGGGATCTCCTGGAGCGGGAGCTCGACCGCATCCTCTCCGGAGCGCCACAGGCCGGTTCTTCCCCGGACGCACGGGGTCCGTTGGCCGGCTTGGCGGCGCCCCACATCGACCTCGCATCGGGCGCTCCCGGCTACGCCGCCGCCTACGGCGTCCTCGATGCCGCCGCCCCCGCCCCCGACCTCGTCGTCCTCTTCGGCACGGGGCACAGTCTCGACGGCGGTTACCTCGCCTTGACGGAAAAGGATTTCCGGACTCCCCTGGGCCTGGCCCGCACCGACCGCGAGACCGTGCGCGCGCTCCGCCGCGCGGCGGGATCCGCGGCCGCGCCGGACGACCTCGCCCACCGCCGCGAGCACTCCCTCGAGTTCCAGCTCTTGTTCCTGCAACGCCGGTTGGGCCGCGAATTCGCGCTCGTCCCCATCCTCTGGGGCTCGTTCGCCAAGGACCTGCGCCGCGTCTCGCGGCCGTCGGAGCTTCCCGGTGTGGCCGAGGTCATCGCCTGTCTCCGCGAGACGATCTCCCGGCGCGACCGGAGGGCGCTTGTCGTCGCCGGCGTCGACCTCTCTCACATCGGCCCGAAGTTCGGACACGACCGGAGCGCTCGTGCCCTCCGGGCCGCCGCCGAAGCCCACGACCGGCGGCTCCTCGAAGCCGCCGGCCGGGGTGACGTCGAGGCGTTCTGGGCCGAATCGCGGCGGGTCGGGGATGCCTACAATGTCTGCGGCTTCGCTTCGCTGGCCTGCGTCCTTGAAGTTCTGGCGCCCGTCTCCGGCCGTCTCCTCGCTTACGAGATGACCATGGAGGAGGCGAGCCGGTCGGGCGTTTCTTATGCCGCGCTGGCTTTTTACCGCCCGGAGCCTTGAGGAAGCCGCGGGCAGCGGCGGGAGGGAGGGAGAGGGCGGCGGCGTTGGACGGTCCCTCGCCCGATTGTGTATAATCGGGGCCGCATCAAAGCGCGGCCGGCAGGGAGGACGCCCATGACGGATTTCGGCGGGGCCATCAAGCCCCTCGACGAGTCCCCCGACTATAAACTCGCCATCCTCGGCGTGCCGTTCGACGAGAAATCGAGTTATCTCCGGGGAGCGGCGGGCGGACCGCGGGCCATCCGGACCGTATCGACGAGCAAGTGTTATTGCGGCTGGACGGAGCTCGGGGTCAACCTCGAGACCGACACGGTCATGGTGGACCTGGGCGACGTCGACACCTCGGGCGACCCGGACAAGACCTTCGGCCTCATCGAGAAGGCCGTGGACGCGATCCTGGCCAAGGGCGCCGTGCCCATCGTCCTGGGCGGGGACCATTCGATCACCTATCCCGTCATCAAGGCTTTTGCCCGCAAGTTCAAGCCCCTCGACATCCTCCACCTCGACGCCCATCCCGACCTTTACGATGACCTCTACGGCGACCGGCTGTCGCACGCCTGCCCGTTCGCCCGCATCCTCGAGGACGGCCTGGCGGCCAACCTCGTCCAGGTCGGGGTGCGGGCCGTGACGGACGCCCATCGCCGCCTGGCCCTCAAGCGCGGGGTGAGGATGATCGAGATGAAGGACATCACGGAGCCCCTCTTTCTCAAATTCACCAACCCGACCTATGTCTCCTTCGACCTCGACGTCCTGGACCCCGCTTTCGCGCCGGGTGTTTCCCACCATGAGCCGGGCGGCCTCACGACGCGGCAGGCCGTCCAGGTCATCCAGGCCCTCAAAGGCCAGGTCGTCGGCCTGGACGTCGTGGAGCTCAACGCCGCGCGCGATCTCCAAGGCCTCACGGCCGCCGCGGCTTTCAAGATCATCAAGGAAACGGCCGGACGGATCGTCCGGCCATGAGGCCGAAGCCCCGTCCGGGTCCCGGGATCCGACTCGGCAAGGAGGAACCATGAGCCGCCGCCTTCGTCTCGTCCTGGCCCTCATCATCATGCCGGGAGCCCTGCTCGCCCAGGCGCCCGTCCGCTTCGCCGACCGTTTCGTCGACCGGACGATGCGGGTCGACTATTATCACGCCGGCAACGCGGTGGAGGAAACCGCGACCATCGACCGGATCTATGACCAGGGACCATGGGCCGGGAGCCGGACGGTCCTCCTCGACCCCTTCAATTACGGTCGTTACCGTTTCCTGGTCACGGACGCCGCGACCGGAACGCTCCTCTTCTCCAAGGGCTTCGACAGCTACTTCGGGGAATACAAGACCTCGGGCCCGGCTTTGGGGGGCGTCCGGAGGACCTATCATGAATCGGCCCTCCTGCCGTTCCCGAAGAAGAAGGTCAAGCTGACGATCGAACGCCGGGACCGGGAGAACCGCTTCCATCCTTTTTTCAGCCAGGAGATCGACCCGGCCGACCCGAACATCAGCCGGGAGCGGCCGGCCTCCGACGTCCGCGTCTTCGAACTCCGCCGGAGCGGCGACCCGCACCTCAAAGTCGACCTCGCCTTCGTCGCCGAGGGCTATACGGCCGGGGACGAGGCGAAGCTTAGGGTCGACCTCAACCGGTTCACGGGCCTCCTGTCCAAGCTCGAGCCCTACCGGTCCCACCTCGACGCGTTCAATCTCTACGGGGTCTGGCGTCCGTCCGCCGAAAGCGGTTGCGACGAGCCGGGCTACGGCCTTTTCAAGTCGACCGCCGTCGGGGCGACGTTCGACTCCCTCGGGTCGGAACGGTATGTCCTCACCGAGGAGAATCGCGCCCTGCGCGACATCGCCTCCCGCGTTCCTTACGATGCCCTCGTCATCATGATCAACCATAAGCGCTATGGAGGCGGGGGGATCTACAACTTCCTCTGCACCTTCACCACGGACAACCAATGGCATGAATATCTCTTCCTCCACGAGTTCGGCCATTCTTTTGCCGGGCTGGGGGACGAATATTACACCTCCGAAGTCGCCTATAACGATTTCTATCCGCGCGGCGTCGAGCCGGCCGACCCCAACCTCACGGCCCTGCTCGACCCCCGGACGCTCAAGTGGCGGGATCTGGTGACGGGGGGAACGCCCGTCCCGACGCCGTGGGAGAAGGCGGCGTACGACAAGATGGATGAGGCCTATCAAAAAGTCCGGCGGGAGATGAACGCGCGGATCGCCAAGCTCAAGCGGGAGGGCGCGCCGGCGGCCGACATCGCCACGGCCGAGGAGGAGTCGGAGCGTTTGTCCCGGGAGAACGGCCGGCAGGTCGACGCTTTTCTCGGCGCCAGCAAGTTCCGGGGACAGGTCGGCGCCTTCGAGGGCGCGGGTTACTCGTCGGAGGGCCTTTTCCGTCCCGCCGTGGACTGCCTGATGTTCACCCGGGGGACGAAGCCGCTGTGCCGTGTCTGCGAAGCGGCCGTGCTCAAAATGATCCAGGCCTACAGCCGCTAGGAGGGTCGCGATGTCGAAGATAACGTCCACCAGAGCGCGGCGAACGCTGCCCCTGCTCGGCGCCTTTGTTTTAGCCGTCTTTCTCCCGGCGCCGCCCGCGCGGGCCGCCGACCGGCGCGCCATCCTCAATCTCGGCCTCGAGCTCGAGCAGCGGGCCGCCGATCTCGCCGGCGAGAGCTTCGACCATTTCAAGGGCCGGTCCAACGAGATCTCGGATGACGAACAGGCCATCCTCTTCAAGTCGGAGGCCTTTGCCGCGGGCTGCCGTCTCTTCAACCGCCTGGCCGAAGAGCGCACGGATTATTTCCGCGACGGCTTCGTCCGGACGAGCCTCTTCAACGCGTTCACCTATCTCGTCGGCGCCTTCGGTGAGCTCGAAGCGGAAATGCGGCGGGGCAGGATCAGGCCGTCCGCCCTGTCCGAATGCCGGAGACTTCTTGACCGGATGGAGCGGGAGTTCAGCGACTGGCCGGCCGTGGACAACCTCGCCTATCTCGACGGGAAGTACGTCAAGGCCCGCGATGCGAGCGTCTGGCTGATCGAGCGCAAGAGGCTGGGCACCTACGGCCGGCGGGCGTTCACGGACTTGGCGAGCCTTTTCCGCTATAACTACGACCGCAACCGGGGCAAGGACCCATGGCAGCACCTCGTCGAGGTCCCGGAGGAGACTCTGCGGAAGATGGAGGAGGGCCCGCTCATCACCCTGACGTTCGAGGGGCGGCTGGTCATCGAGCAGAGCGACCGCAAGAACCGTCCCGTGTATCTCATCGAGAACGGCCGGCGGCGCGGGGTCACGAGTCCCGCCGTGCTCACGCGCTTGGGCGGCTGGGGCAAGGTCCTCGAGGTTCCCGCCGAGGTCATCGCCGCCTATCCGGAAGGAGAACCCATTACCTGATGGCCGCATGATCCCTCATCGCCCCGCTGCTCGTCCCGCGGAGGGCGAGAGCGGCGCGGGCTCAGGTCGGCAGAAAGTAAGGAACCGGATCCCAAAAACAGCGAATACGGCCGGACCGGCCGCCGGTCCCGGTCGCGAGGAGGTTCGATGAACGACAAGAAGATCGATATCAAGGCGGACGAGCATGTTGCGACGGGGCACTACGCCAACCTGGCGGCCATCCGGCACACGCGGGAGGAGTTCCTGTTCGACTTCGCCTTCCTCTTTCCGGACGCGCCGCTCGGCAAGCTCCTGGCCCGCGTCATTCTCAGCCCCGCCCACGCGAAGAGGTTCCTCGAAGCCCTCGACGCGAACGTCAAGCGCTACGAGGAGGCTCACGGACCGATCGTGCCGGCCGACATCCCGCCCGCCGTCGGGTTTATCCAATGAGGGCCCGGGTGCGATTTCGCCTTGACATTGGCCTCGTTTTCGATTATTCAACAGGGTGACAGGAGTTTGAAGGGACCTTCTGCCGCAGATCCGATTTCCGAATGGAGGTTTATTCATGGCGTATGAGTTCAAGAATTCCAAAGGGGTCAGCTACTTCCTCCACTCCCGGGACGTGAGCTTGAAGGGCGGCCGCATGCAGACGATCTATTTCTTCGCCCGCGATGTGCGGCCCGGCGCCCTCGACAGCGTGCCCGCCGGTTATAAGGTCATGGAAACGACCAAGACCGGCATGCCCATTCTGAAGAAGGCGTAGCTACAATCTCCTGATTCGCCACGAGCGCGGGGCCCGGCCCCCGCGTGTTGTAAGAAAGGGAACGTCCCCTTCTAGAAAGCCGGGGGCGTTCCCGTTTTTATTTCCGGCGGCTTCGAGGGGGTCGTTTTGACGGCCGCGCCGGCTTCCGGCTATACTGAGGGCATGAAAAAGCCAACGATCCGCCGCTCGCATCCCGGGCTGCTGCTCGTCGCCGCGGCCCTCATCGCGGTCGCCTGCGGGACGAAAGACAAGGCCGGCGGGGCCGCACCGGCCGCGCCGCGGCGCATCCAGATCGCCGTCATCCCCAAGGGCATGACCCACGAATTCTGGAAGGCGATCCATGCCGGCGCCGTGAAGGCGTCCCGCGAGCTCGACTGCGACATCATCTGGAAAGGCTCCCAGAAAGAAGACGACCGCGCCCAGCAGATCACGGTCGTCGAAGATTTCATCAGCCGCCGCGTGGACGGCATCGTCCTCGCGCCCCTCGACGACCGGGCCTTGGTCCGTCCCGTCCAGGACGCGGCGCGCGAGGGGATCCCCGTCGTCATCGTCGATTCCGGCCTCCAGGGCCGCGATTATGTGAGCTACATCGCGACCGACAACTATCAGGGCGGCGTCCTCGGCGCCCGGCGGCTCGGCGAGCTCATGGCCGGCCGGGGGAAGATCTTCCTCATCCGCTACCAGGAAGGCTCGGCCAGCACGATGCAGAGGGAAGCGGGCTTCCTGGATACGGTCCGGAAGGAGTTCCCCGGACTGACGCTCCTCGTGCAGGATCAGTACGCCGGGGCCACGACCGAATCCGCCTACCAGCTGGCCGAAAACCTCCTCGGCCGCTTCCCGGACGTCGAGGGCATCTTCGCTCCGAACGAGTCGAGCACCTTCGGGACCCTGCGGGCCTTGCAGGAGTCGGGTCTCGCCGGCAAGGTCAAGTTCGTCGGCTTCGATTCCTCGCCGAAACTCATCCAGGCCCTCCGCGACCGGGAGATCCTCGGCCTCGTCCTGCAGAACCCGATGAAGATGGGCTACCTCGGCGTCAAGACCATGGTGGCCCACCTCCGCGGGGAAGCCGTGCCCGCGGTCATCGATACCGGCGTCACCCTCGCGACACCGGAGACGATGGACCTCCCGGAGATCAAGGAGCTCCTGACCCCCGACTTCGCCAAGTACCTCGACTGATGCTTGAGCCCAACGCCGCGCCGCCCGTCCTCCGCATGGAGGGCCTGACGAAGCGGTTCGGCGCGACACTGGCCCTCGACAACGTCGTCTTCGAGCTCCGGCCGGGCGAGGTCCGGGCCCTCCTCGGCGAGAACGGCGCCGGCAAGAGCACGCTGGTGAAGATCCTCAGCGGAGCGCTCCCGGCCGACGCGGGCCGGATGACCATTGACGGCCGGCCCTACGCCCCCGACGGCCCGCTCGCGGGGCGCCGGCGCGGCATCTCCATGATCTACCAGGAGCTCACGCTCTGCCCGCACCTGACCGTCGCGGAGAACATCATGCTCGGCCAGGAGCTCCGCCGCGGCTTCCTGGCGGACGGCCCGGCCATGGAGCGGAGCGTCCGTGAGGTCCTCGCCGTCGTCCATCACCCCGAGATCGCCCCCGATGTCCCGGTCCGCAGATTGAGCATCGGCGCCAAACAGGTCGTCGAGATCGCCCGGGCCCTTCTGCTCCGCGCCAAGATTTTGGTCATGGACGAGCCGACGAGTTCGCTCAGCCAAGAGGACAGCCAACGGCTTTTCGTTCTCATCCGCTCGCTCCGGGACCAGGGCGTCGGCGTCATTTATATCAGCCATTTTCTTGAAGAAGTCCAGCAGGTCGCCGATACCTACACGGTCCTCCGGGACGGCCGCAATGTGGGTGACGGGGCCATGGCCGGGACGCGGCTCGATGACATCATCCGGCTCATGGTCGGCCAGACTTTCCGTGAACTGTTCCCCCGGGTCGAACACGCTGTCGGCGGGCCGGTCCTCGTGGCGCGAAGCCTGCGCGGGCAGCGGATGTCCTCCCCGATCACCCTCGAGCTCCGCCGCGGAGAGATCCTGGGCGTCGCCGGGCTCGTCGGCTCGGGCCGGACCGAGTTCCTGCGGACGGTCTTCGGCCTCGACCGCACGGCCTCCGGGACGGTGGAAATCCGCGGGGGAGAGCGGCCGGCCGCAGCGCCCTGGCAGCGGATCCGCCAGGGCCTGGGGCTGCTCAGCGAAGACCGCCAAGGCGAGGGGCTGGCTCTGGCCCGCAGCGTCGCCGATAACCTGACCCTCAGCGACTTCTCCCCCTATGTCCGGCGCGGAGTCCTGAGGGTTCGCCGGCAGCGCCAGGCGGCCGGGGAATGGATCAGCCGGATGAAGATCAGGGCCCAGGGCCCCGCCCAGCCCGTCCTCAGCCTTTCGGGCGGCAACCAGCAGAAGGTCGCGCTGGCCCGTCTCCTCCATCAACGAGCC
>Ga0299912_10001660_pt1 | contig 17960 bp, 19 predicted proteins | sample RVTome_2_FD_207667 | JGI IMG/M metagenome (GOLD analysis project Ga0299912, IMG submission 207667) | Soil microbial communities from uranium-contaminated site in the Upper Colorado River Basin, Wyoming, United States - RVT95D214 (version 2) ... | reverse complement strand
ACGACGTGTTCGCAGCCGCCTACGCGAAGCAGAACATAGACACCGAGTCAGGGATCGTGGACGCCTACGGGCGCGAGGAGAAGGGCCTGATCCTGGGGTACAACACGCTCTCCAAGCTGATCCCCCCAGGAGAATAGGCGTATACCCAACGATCTCCTTAACACTAATCGCTTCATCACTAGGAGTTTGTCCCCCGCGCTGTGAAGAGCCTGTCAAACTCCGTGAATTACAGGTAGCCTGTAACAGGAATTGTAGCGGGGAGCAGACCTGAACCAGCTACGCTACTTTGGTGGGCTATTTTCGCTTGCCAGCCAATGATCGCGCCTCCTCCATCGCCCTCTTGTACACGTCCACGGTCAACCAGAAACCGGTGGCTATCAGGAGATCAAGGCACTCCTCGAACTCGTCCAAGGTTAACTGTTTCTCGGCTAAGGCGAGGAGCAGAACACCCACTGTGCCCATGGACCTGACTCCGAACACCTGAGCCGTCGCGGAGGCCCCCCTCTCGTCGACTAAGAGTCTGGCGTCCAGTCTTCGGGCTAAGAGAATCGCCTCGGCTTCACCTAGGTGTATGCCGGAGACCTTGGCCAGGGCCGAAGCCAGGCCCTCCTCCTCCTCCTCCTCCTCCTCCTCCTCCTCTGAAACCTTCACCCAGCCCTCCTCCACGGCCCCCTTAATGGAGATGGAGTCCGCGGACTGCCCGGAGGCGGTCTCCATTTTCACCTTTTCCGGGATGGCGACCTCCCCGAAGAGAAACCTCAGGAGCGACAGCCTGTTGATCTTGGAGAGCCAGATGAGGGGGCTGCTATTGCTCACCGCTCGCTCTCCGCTTGACATACTCCAGGTCACGGTCCAGGTCTTCCTGCGTGTAGGGTACGGGTATCTTCTTCTCCCTCGCGATCTCCATCATCTCGCGCAAGGAGACGCCCGCGGTCTCGGAAGCCTTCCACAGGGTCACCTTTCCGTCACGGTAGTCCTGGACCGCCTCATCGATCCTTCTCTGCCGGAGGGCCGCGTCCAGCAGGCGCCTGATCAGCTCTGAGCGGTCGACCTTCTCCTTCTCGGCGATCGCCCCTATCTCCTCAAGTGTCCTCCGCGGGAGCCTCGTGGTCACTGTTTCGAGAGACATCCGATGATCGTGTACAATAGAATCTTTTGCACACGTAAATGGTTTTCGCTCCAAGGCACGAACAAGTGTTATGCAGTAAACTACTCCCCACCCACATGCACGCGGAGAAACAGATGGTAGCGAGGGGTAGATTTGAACTAAACCGTAACTCTATAACTACGCTATCGAATGCACGAATTTTAGTCAATGTTAAATATCTTTCAAGCTAGGTCCAAGTGAGGTCTAGTCTGACTTAATAGACAGCATCTGGGCCGAAGATCATGATCATAATGGGCTGGTGCAAATGGAGATCATTCCTATAACCTCTCACTACATCTTCGGAGTGAACGCCTACCTCCTGAAAACCGGGGCAGGGTACTTCCTGATAGATACTGGTATAGCGAAAAAAAGAGAACAGCTTGAGAAGAAGCTGCAGGAGGCCGGTTGTCGGCCGGGGGATCTGAAGTTGATCATCATCACTCATGGTCACCTGGACCACGTAGGCAATACTGCTTATCTGAGGGATAAGTATGGGGCAAAGGTTGCCATGCATAGGGGTGACTATGGGATGGTTGAGAGCGGGGACATGTTCGTTGACGCGAAGGGCGGCGTAATGATCGGGCTGGTCGGCTTCCTGATGAAGGTCCTCGGCCTCAGCGACTACGAGAGATTCACCCCGGACACGTATTTTGATGATGGCCAGGACCTCTCCGCCTACGGGCTGGATGCAACCGTGATCCACTTCCCGGGGCACTCCAAGGGCTCAATAGGCGTCTTGACGGCCGGCGGCGACCTCTTCTGCGGCGACCTGCTCGTCAACACGGGCAAACCGGCGAAGAACACGTTGATCGACGACTCGGCTGAGTACGAGGCGAGCGTCGAGAGGCTGAGAACCCTGGAGATAAAGACCGTCTACCCCGGGCACGGAAAGCCGTTCCAGATGCAGCAGTTCAAGTGGCCTGAGACCGGCTGAGCGATGATCCTGGGGAAGATGCCCCGCCGACATGCGTCTCACCACGCCTCTGAGCGCCACGAAAACAATATAATGCATGGTACGAAAGCCTACCACAATGAAGGCTCTAGTCATCTACGACACGTTCTTCGGCAACACGGAGCAGGTAGCCCGCGCCATCAGCGACTCCCTGGGAGCGGAGAGCACCGCGATCCGCGTAGGCGACGCCAACCACGAACAGCTAACCGGCCTTGACCTACTGATAGTGGGCTCCCCCACGAGGGCGTTCAGGCCGACGAAGCCCATCAGCGAGTTCCTGGACAAGATCCTCCGCGACGGCCTTAAGGGCGTCAAGGTGGCGGCCTTCGACACCAGGATGTCCACGGCCGAGGTGAAGTCAGCCGTACTGGGAGTAATGGTGAAGATATTCGGCTACGCTGCCAAGCCCATGGCGGACAAGCTGGTGAAGAGGGGAGGGGAGCTTGTTGCTCCCCCTGAGGGCTTCATCGTGAAGGATTCGGAGGGGCCGTTGAGGGAGGGCGAGCTCGAGCGGGCCTCTGCCTGGGCCAAGAGGATCACCGGCGCTGAGTAAGTGACCGAGCTACTTTAATACCATGGCACGCTTCAGACGACTCAAACGAGTGAAAGAGCCTCCTCGAAGTCTCTCGCGAGGTCGTCGAAGTCCTCTATACCGATGGAGGCGCGCACAAGGCTGTCAGTGATCCCCATGGACTCCTTCTCCTCCGGGGACAGGCTCCCGTGCGTCGATATGGTGGGGATGGTCGCGATGGTGTCAACGCCGCCGAGGCTCGTGGCCAGCTTCACCAGCTTCAGGTGGTCGAACAGGCGTGTGACCTCGTCCAGGCCGCCCTCGACCTCGAATGCGAGGAGGCCGCCGAAGCCCTTCATCTGCTTCTTGGCGAGGGCGTGCTGCGGGTAGCTGGGGAGGCCGGGGTAGTGGACCCTCCGTATCTTGGGGTGGGACTCCAGGAGCCTCGCCAGGCTGAGGGCGTTCTGGTTCTGCCTCTCGACTCGGAGCGCCATGGTCTGCATACCCATCACCAGCAGGAAGGCTGCGAAGGGGTCGAGGGTCTGCCCGTACTGGCCGCGCATGTGCTTGATGGCCCGGATGCGCTCCCTAGTGCTGACGGCCACGCCGCAGACGGCCTGGTGGTGACCCGAGATGGACTTGGTGGCGCTCTCCACGATGATGTCCACCCCCATCTCTAGGCCCCTCTGGTTCATGGGGGAGGCGAAGGTGTTGTCCAGGACCGTCGTGAACCCGTGCTTCTTAGCGATCCTGACGCCCTCGGCGATGTCGACCAGCTTGAGCGTCGGATTGGTCGGTGTCTCTAGGTAGAGGAGCCTCGTCCGGTCGTTGATGAGGCCCTCTATCTCGCCGATGTTGGTGGTGTCGAAGAAGCGCGTCCTGACTCCCATCTTCTCGCCTAGGAGGTGGAAGAAGTGGAGGGTCTCCCCGTAGAGGTCCCTCTGGGCGAGTATCTCGTCTCCCTGCTGGACGAGGCCCGTGATGGTGGAGGTGATGGCGGCCATGCCGGCCGAGAAGACGGCGGCGTCCTCGCCCCCCTCGACGGCGGCTATCTTCAGCTCAGCCGCCCTCTGCGTCGGGTTCCCCGTGCTCGTGTACGTGTAGCCCGGCTTCCTGTGCCGGTAGCGCGCGATCAGCTCGCCGACGTTTGGGATGGCGTAGGTCGTCGTCTGGTATATGGGCGTGGCTATGGCGCCGTGGGCCGGGTCAGGCTCGGTCCCCACGTGAACGCACTTCGTGGAGGGACCGAGGCTCTTCTCGTCAATCATCTACTTCACAGGGAATTGCATCCAATAGTCCACCTAATTAATCCATGTTTCATGTGCACGAGTTATCTGGATCAAGCTTACGCCCAACCCTGCCAGCATGATAATAATATTATAAAAAATGAACCGGGGAGTAGATTTGAATTACCGACCTTGGGGTTACGAGCCTCACTGACTAATCTGCCTCCATGTTTATTCATGAGAACAGCATATCTTGTTCATTATTCGGTTAAAAGTATAAAAAAAGGGTCTACAAAGGAGTTCTCTCTACATCTCTGACTCCGTCGAAATCCGCGTCGTCGCTCACCAGCTCCCTCTCACCAACCAACATGGCGGTCGAAACGTGTATCGCATCCCTCGGCCTCAGCCTGTGCCTCTCGACCAAGTCCTGAGCCCTGAGGATCACCCTCTCATCCACGCCCACGAAGACCATGTTCGGAATCCGCAGCATCGAGGCGCCGGCCTTCAGGGCGTACTCGTAGCCGGAGAGCCTCCACACGACCCACACCACCTCGTCCCACGTCAGGAGGGAGCTGAATCCCCTGACCTTACCGTCCTCGACCCCTCTCAAGATGTCCGCCGCCCTTCGGGACTTGGGGTTTGAGGAACCGTCGTGGAGGATCGCGTACAGAAAGACATTAGAGTCTAGGTAGACCATCGCTCCAAGACCTCAGACAGGATGATCTTCTTGAAGTCCACCTCGCCACTAAGCTTCAGTTCGCGTGGGATCAGCCGGATCAGCTCGTCGACGCTGCTCCGATCCCGCAACGGCTTAACGACGACCTCGTCGCCCCTGACCTCGAACACGACCTCGGAGCCCGGCCTGATCCCCATCATCTCCCTTATCTCCTTGGGGATCACCGCCTGGCCCTTGGGGCCCAGCTTACTCTTCAGCCTCAACATTCCCATGAAAAAGAATGACCGGACAGTATATAAGTATAACTTTTCAGTAGGAAAAACGTGGTCTCGCTTCTAGTTAGTCAACGCCTAGAATATCTCGCCTTCGACCTCAACAAAATTCTTCTCTCCCAACCCCGGCACCACGGTGATGGTCCGCGGACATCGAGGACCACCGTCGCCGCCCAGAGGACCCCGGGAAAGCCTCCGATCACCGAAACAGGCCCGGGAAACGATGAGCCTCGGCGGCGGCGACGGATCGCCCATAACCACGTGCACGCACACAGAAACAGGTGGTAGCGGGGGGTAGTGACTTGCTTTCGTTTGAACTAGCTTTCCATCTTTTCATCGACTAGGTAACTCACGTGAATGTCAAATCTCAAAATGCACGCGTAATGGTTTCTCTCGCAGTCTTCCCTCAACCCTTTGAATATACGGCACCCGCCAGACATCGAGAAAATCGATTATAGCTCGTCAATTACTTTATTAATTGTTAAAACAACTCAACTCCGATTCTAATGTCGATGAAAACTCAGGTCCTCAAGGAGTTCGCGGAGTATCACTTTAACGCCTTAGAAGAAACCCTAAAGGGACTCGACGAAGCGGAGATGAGCTACAAGCCCACCGAAGTGTCAAACAGCATAGACATGATCCTCAACCACGTCTGCAGGATAAGCAACACGACACTGCCAAGGATCGCGCAGGCCGGTGGCGACCCTAACTACGAACCTGTTGACTGGCCTAAAGACTACAAGGACCACAGATACAGGATCGAGAGGTACATGGCGGATCTATCCGCGGGAAAGAAGCTTGTTCTCGAAAGTATCGGGAAAATCACCGACGCACAACTAAATGAGCAAGTTCAAACGTGGGGCGGGGCCAATTCGAGGAAGGTGAAGCTCTTCGACTTCATCGGGGAGATCATACACCACAGGGGGCAAATAGCGTACATCAGAGGCACTGTGAGCCGCCTCAGATCAAAGGGCGATTTCCCAAGTTCATGAGCGAGTGTGATGCCTTACCTGGTGTGATCAGATGTCCTCGACGCCGTTCGTCATCCGTCCCCTCACTCCGGACCTCTGGGTCGCGTTCGATGACCTCTTCGGGGAACATGGAGCTGTTGGTGGCTGCTGGTGCATGTACTGGCGAATCGGAAACGACTATCGCAAGAGACCACGCGATGCGAACAAAGCAGATTTCTATGAGTTGGTAATGAAAGGTCCGCCTCCAGGTTTACTCGCCTTTAAAAATGATTTGGCCGTGGGCTGGTGCCAGCTCACACCACGTGATGCCTTGCCGTGGCTTGACCAGACGTGGCGTCTCAAACGTGTGGACGATGTGCCAGTCTGGTCGCTCTCTTGTTTCTATGTGCGAAAAGGTTATCGAAGGCAGGGAATTGCGTCCGCTCTAATTACCGCGGCGTTGGATGTTGCTAAGCGTGCTGGGGCACCCGCACTTGAAGCATATCCTCTTGATGCGAGTTTGACGCCTAGCGCATCGAGCACTGGCTACACATCAACCTTCAAGCGCTTAGGATTCAAGATTGTAGCTCAACGGGTACCACCTCGCCCGATCATGCGTTACGAATTCGATCGGGCAATGAATGACTAGGACATCTTTAATTCTGTCCTTATTTCCAGTCTGTGCAGGTTCAGGTCTTTTTCTTCTGAACTTCCAGATCCTTCTCCTAAGGGTCAACAGCTTTTCTCGTTTAAAATTATAGAAACATAATGCCATGATATTTAAATTTATTTAAAAGTAGCGGGGGGTAGATTTGAACTACCGACCTCGGGGTTATGAGCCCCGCGGGCTAACCTGGCTGCCCTACCCCGCTCCGACCAGATTAGCAACCCTATAGTCTTATAAACCTTCCACCCACCCAAACCACAGGAAAAATGCCCCGCCAAGACCCGAGACGCATCGCCGAACAGCGCATAGAGATACTGTACAGCAGAGCGAAGGAGACCTACGCCACCCACCCGGACCTCAGCCGCCGATACGTCCAGCTCCTCAGACGCATAGCCCAGCGCACACGCACTAAACTCCCCACACACATCAGACGAAACATATGCCGAAGCTGCGGCACCATACTCATCCAGGGGGTCAACAGCCACACACGCGCCAGGCAAAGAAGAGAACCCCACATCGCCACCACGTGCCACACCTGCGGCCACATAACCAGGACACCCATAAGGGCGAAGAAAGCCACAGGCAAGTAAACCCCAGCTAACCCGCGACCCTGCTCCGGCCTAACACCCGGGGAAGCGAGAACGCCACAAGGAAAACGACGGCCACGAACACCAGCGACTCCGTGCTCAGCGACGCCACATTCCCCAGGTACACCATGTACCAGCACCTCACCACCGTCCCGACAACCGTAAGAACCACATAACGGCTGAAACCCAGCCCGAGAACACCCGCCGCCAAGTTATAAGTCTTATAAGGCATGTACTGGACGCAACGCGTCACCAGGGTGGCCGCGTCACCCCACCTACCAACCCAGCCCTCCACCGCCGCCAAACCGTCCTCAGAGACCAGCACACGCCCCCAACGCCCAACCACAAGGGGCCTCCCCCCAACATACCCCACCACGTAGCCCACAACAGCCCCAGCGGAGGCGCCGAGCCCACCCCACAGGCCAGCCACCAACGGGTCCAGGCCGCGGGCCCCCGCAGGAAGGAGGACCAGCTCCCACGGGATCGGCGCCACGGAGCCCGCCAGAAACATGACCGCGGCAAGCCCAGCGTAGCTGTTCTCAAGCATCCACCCCACAAGAGGCGACAGAGGCTCAAACAGCGACACTAGGAGGTCACATCCTCGTACACTTCCTCGATCCTGTGCGCCACCTTAGGCCAACTGTAACGCTCCTCAGCCGCGGCGTGGGCCCGCCTACCCATCTCGGCGGCGAGCCCAGGGTCACCCAGCAGCGTGTTCACAGCCTCTCCGAGGCCCCTGCTGTCCCAGGGCTCAAACAGGAACCCGTCCACGCCGTCGTCGATGATCTCAGGGACGCCTCCGATCCTCGACGCCACGACAGGCCTACCAGCAGCCATGGCCTCGATGAGGGTGATGCCGAAGCTCTCAGCCGCCACAGAGGGCAGGGCGAAGACGTCGCAGCTCCTGTAGAGCCACGGGAGAACGTCCTCGGGTACGAAGCCCAGCAGCTTCACCTCATCCTCCAGGTCCAGGCTCTCAACCAGCATGCTCAGGAACCCCGCCATGGCGCCCTTACCCGCGACATACAGCCGGGCGCCAGGGTTCACACTGAGAACCCTGGGCATGGCCTCCAGCAGCAAGTGGAACCCTTTACGGAAGGCCAGTCTCCCGGCCGAGAAGACCATGGGGTGCTCGAGCCGCGTTAAATCAAATACGCCCTTGGGCACGGGCTTGGGGTCGTGGAACCTCCCTACGTCCACGCCGTTAGGGATCACGATAGCCTCCCCGCTGTCCATGAACCTCTCTATGAACTCGGCCGCCGCGCCGCTCACTGCTATGACCCTGTCCGCCATGTTTATGTACCGCTTGAAGGGCAGAACCTGGCTGACAGGGCCCCAGATGAGGTCCGAGGAGCTGGCGAAGGTTATGGAGTGGTTCGTGAGGACGCTGGGAACGCCAAGCCGCCTCGCGGCGTCCAGTGAAAGCAGGGGCGTGGGGGTGAATGCGTGGTGGGCGTGCACGACGTCGAAATCCTCCCGCTTCAAGAGCCTTCTCAGGTCATCCGGGTTGGGGGGTGCCAGGATGTGCTCGGGCAGGGTGAGCCTCTTGGCCTTGACCTTCCGGACGCCGCCGGGGTACTCGGCAGCGGGGTCCTCGTGGTCCATCTCCTTGGTGACTATGATCACCTCGTGCCCAAGCTCCTTGAGCTGAGCCGCCAGACCCATGATGTGCGACTGGACGCCGCCGACGGATGGGTACACCCAGTCGCTGCAAAGCGCGATCTTCAGGTCGCACACCCACGTGATAATGGTGCGGCGCATGGATAAAATGTGTCCAGTTCAGGCACGGCCTACCCTTGGAGCCGTATAGAACTATTTAACAGGTTGACCGACCAACAGATCGGTGGGCTTCGGCCCAACCATCGGAGGAAGACCGATTGACCCTGACCCTCATAGGCATAGGCCTGAACAGCCACATGGACCTCTCCCTAAGAGCCCTTGAAGCCGCCAGGGACGCCCACCACGTCTACGCCGAGACCTACACCATGAAGCTCGACACGACCCCGGAGGCCCTGGAGAAGACCATAGGCAGGCCTGTCACCCCTCTGAGCAGGGGCGGCATGGAGGAGGAGGCCATGAGGCTCCTGGAGGAGGCGGAGAACTCCCATGTCGCTATCTTGGTCGGGGGTGACGCGCTTGCCGCAACGACCCACATAAGCTTGGTTGTGGACGCGGCTAAGAGGAGCATCCCGGTCAAGGTGGTGCACGGGAGCAGCATCATGACGGCCGTCGCCGAGACAGGCCTCAGCCTCTACAAGTTCGGGCGAACCGTCACTCTGCCCCTGCCAGAGAAGGGGCCCGTGGACACCGTCATCCGGACCCTGAGGGACAACGCCGAGTACGGGCTCCACACCCTCATCCTGCTGGACCTGGATGTCCCCGCGGGCAGGTACCTCACGATCCGTGAGGCCGTGGAGCGGTTGGAGGAGACAGGCGAGTTTCCCACCAGCACCCTCGTGGTCGGTGTAGCCCGCCTGGGCTCGGACAGCCCCGTTATTGTAGCCGACGCTGCCTCCAAGATCAAGGAGACTGATTTCGGTGGCCCGCCGCACGCTCTAGTCGTCCCCGGCGCCCTGCACTTCCTTGAGGAGGAGGCACTGAAGGTGGTCGCGGGGTGCCCCGCCGAACTTCTTGACGGCAGGAGGGTCCAGGGGGAGGTGGACTTCCTCATAGAGAAGTACTCCAGAGGCTGCAGGAAGGTGCTGGACAGCATCGTGGTCGAGAAGCTGCCCGCAGAAGTGGATGAGAGGAAGGTGGAGGAACTCCTAGACCACGCGGGGAGGTACCTGGACGACGCCGTGTTCTATAGGGCCGATAAGAGGGCAGTCGCCCTTACCAGCGTGGCCTACGCGGAGGGCGTCCTGGACGCCTTAAAGCTTTTAGGCTTAGCCGACTTCCAGTGGTGAAGATGAAGAAGGTTCTCGCGGCGGGGGTCTTCGACCTCTTGCACTACGGCCACATACGATACCTGGAGGAGGCCAAGAAGCTGGGCGGCCTAGGGGCCAGGCTCACGGTCATCGTGGCCAGGGATGAGACGGTGCGCCGCATGAAGGGCCAGGACCCCGTCATCCCGGAGGACCAGCGCAGAGCCACTGTGGAGGCCCTCAAGGTAGTGGACGAGGCCCTGCTGGGTTTCGAGGACCTAGACTTGGATCGAGTCATACAGCAGGTGAAGCCTGACATCGTCGCTGTGGGCCACGACCAGGACGCCATCAGAAGCCAAGTTGAGAAGATCAAGAGGGCCAAGGAGATGGGCTTCGAGATAGTTCAGGTGGGTCGCTTCGGCGAGGATGACCTTAACAGCAGCAGCAAGATCAAGAGACGGATCGTCGAAGGGGCAAGAACGAGAGCCTGACCCTGTCTCCGTCGGCCAGCCCCAGGTGACGCCTAAGGTACAGGGGTGACACGATCTCCATTATGTTGAAGTCGTGTATGCTCCGCTCGGCCACTATCAGGGCGCCGTCCACCTCACCGTTGATGGTCAGGGGGTAGCAGCGGCACGCCCCGAAGGCCCGCTCGCCGTCCTTGAACCCCTCCAGCTTTATGCTGGGAAGCCTCTCCAACTGCCTCCTCTTATCGAAGTCCTCCTCCCTGATCCTGACGTTCAGTGTGCCGGGGAAGGGGTCGAATCCCAGCTTCTCCACTATTTGGCTCCTGTAGCCGTCCCTGCTGATGTAGTAGGCTCCCTCGAAGAGGCCGCTCACAACGGTGCCCTCCAGCTCTATGGTGTTGGCCTCCTTGCCCTCCAGGTGCCACTTGAGCTCCTGCAGCACCAGGTCAAGCTCGTTGAGGCCTCTCTCCGTTATCTGGACCCTGGTGCCCCCAGGGTCTATGCTGCGCGTCAGCAGGCCTAGGCTCTCCAGCGTCTGTAGGTGCCTGGAGGCCGACTGCTGGCTCCCCCCCGTTATGTGGCTGAGCTCCGTGGTGCTGAGCCTTACAGAGGCCCTGGTGGCCCCCAGCCGCATCAACGTGTACAGCGTGAACCAGATGTGTGGCTTCATTCTATCCTTCAACGTGCTTAGAAAAAGGGTAAGTGGGCCGTATTTAACCCTTTTTTAGGTAGCCTATCCCTTGGCCACGGCCATGGGGATGCTCATCATCACCTTCTTGGCGAGGCCCACCCTGTGGCTCACGTCGGCCACCCTGTGGATGTCCTTGTAGCTGTCGGGGCTCTCCTCCTCCACGACGCGGCTGCTGGCCGCCTTGACGACGATGCCCTTCCGGCGCAGGTCGTTGATGATGTCGTTGGCCGCGAACTTTCTCTTGGCGCCCGACCTGGACATGACCCTGCCAGCCCCGTGGGCCGTGCTGGCGAAGCTCAGCTCCTCCCCCTCCTCGGTTCCTCTGAGGAGGTAGCTGGCCGTGCCCATGGTGCCCACTAGGAGCACGGGCTGCCCTGTGCTCTTGTACTCCTGGGGCAGGTCGCTGCGCCCGGGGCCGAAGGCCCTGGCCGCGCCCTTCCTGTGAACCACGCACTGGACGCGTTTACCGTCCACTGTGTGCTCCTCCTTCTTGGCCGTGTTGTGGGTCATCCCGTAAACCATGTCCATGCCCATTTCGTCCGCGCTCCTCTTCAGAACGTCCTCGAAGGCCTGCCTGACCTGGTGCATTATGATGTGGCGGTTGATGAATGCCCAGTTGACGGCGCAGCTCATGGCCTCATAGTAGTCCTGAGCCTCCCTGCTCTTCACCGGGGCGCACGCCAACTCACGGCTCGGGACCCTGATGTTGTACTTGCTGGCAGCCCTCTCCATGACCCTTATGTAGTCTGTGGCTATCTGGTGGCCGTAGCCCCTGCTGCCCGTGTGGACCCACACCACAACCTGGTCCGGCCCCGTGATCCCGTACACCTTGGCGGCCCTCTCGTCGAACACGTCCTTGACGCGGGCGATCTCCAGGAAGTGGTTGCCTGCCCCCAGGGTCCCCAGCTGGGTGGCCCCCCGCTTCTTGGCTCGGTCGCTCACCTTGTCTGGGTTAGCCTCCTTCATGCAGCCGCCCTCCTCACTGTGGCTGGGGTCGCGGTCCCAGCCGTAGCCCTTCTCCACGGCCCAGGATACGCCCTCGCTCACGGCCCTGTCCAGCTCCTTCTCGCTGAGCTTGAGCTTGCTGCCGACCCCGACGCCGCACGGCACAAGCTGGAAAATGCGGTCTATGAGCTCCTGCTTCTTCGGGTCCACGTCCTTGAACGTGAGGTTGGTTCGTATGAGGCGTACGCCACAGTTGATGTCGTAGCCGACGCCCCCCGGGGTGATGATCCCCTCCTCCAAGTCGAAGGCCGCCACCCCGCCTATGGGGAAACCGTAGCCCTGGTGGCCGTCTGGGAGGGTGATGCTGTACTTGTAGATGCCCGGGAGCTGGGATATGTTGACGCTCTGAGTCAGCGTGTCGTCCCCCTTCATGGCCTCCAGCAGGCTCTTGTCCGCGTATATCCTCGCGGGCACTTTCATGTACTTGCTGTAGGCCGTGGGTATCTCCCAAACGTTGTCGCTTAGTTTGTCTATGGGAAATTGCATGTGTCTCTAGCATTTTCCCGTATGGTAAACCTAATAAGCGTTTATTGGTGTAGAAACCAATGATGGGTTTTGCGCTGGAGGGCTCTTAAAACTCTGCACCTGGGTGAGGTTCAGGAGAGGATAGCCGCCTACCGTGAGAAGCATGTCAGCCTCAGCCTACTCCACGAAGAGTTCACCAAGGGCCGCATGCCCCCGGGGAGGTTCCAGGAGTACGTGGATTGGACAAGCATGACCCACGCGGTCCGGGCCTACCAGGAGGGGGAAGACTTCGAGTACCTCGCGGAGGAGGACCTGAGCCTCACGGTCGAGGACTTCAGAAAGCTGACGCCCCGACGCCTGGAGCTACTGGACCAGCTGACCGAGGGCCGCGCCGGCTCCATAAACGAGCTCGCGGAGCACGTGGGCAGGGACGTGAAGAACGTGTACCGTGACCTGAAGGCTCTGGAGGGGATGGGCTTCGTGGCGCTGAACCGTGAGGGCAGGAGCATGGTACCCGAGCTCCTCGTCTACGAGATAACCCTGATACTGGACTAGTGTTATATGAACGACGCCCAGAATAATTAGCCATGAAACCCAGCAACGCATGTGAAGCTGATCTGGTTCTTGTCAACGGTAAGGTCATCACCGTGGACGATTCCTTCTCCCTGGCACAGGCCGTGGCCGTCAAGGGCGGCAGGGTCCAGGCGGTGGGCTCAACCGAGGAGATCAGGAAGCTCGCCGGTAAGGGCACCGAGGTGGTCGACCTCAAGGGCAGGACGGCGATGCCGGGCCTCTACGACAGCCACCTGCACGTGGTGAGCACGGGTACGGCTCTCCAGATGATCAACTGCCGCACGCCGCCCATGATGAGCATAGAGGACATGAAGAAGGCCGTGGCCGAGAAGGTTAAGCAGGCCAAGCCCGGCGAGTGGATACAAGGCCGCGGCTGGGACCAGGCCAAGCTGGCGGAGCACAGGAACCCCAGCCGCTGGGACCTGGACGGGGTGAGCCCAGACAACCCCGTGGTGCTCACAAGGACCTGCGGCCACCTTCTCGTCGCTAACAGCGTGGCGCTGAAGATCGCCGGAGTCACCAAGAAGACGAAGGACCCTGTCGGAGGCAGGATCGTCAGGGACGCCAAGGGTGAGCCGACGGGGATGCTGGAGGAGTCGCCTGCCATGAACCTTGTCAGACTGCACGTCCCCCCGGTGGGCATCCCTGAGACCATGAAGGCGATTAAGACGGCGTGCAAGTCGTTCAACGAGGTGGGTATTACCAGCGTCATAGACGCCGGCGACACAGAGGACGAGATGGTGGCGTACCAGCTGCTCAGGGAGCAAGGTGGGCTCACGTGCCGCGTCAACGTGATGCTCAGGTCCATCCAGGAGGGGGAGCCCGTCGAGGAGAGCGTCAAACGGGTCGAGAACTTCCCCATGATCACAGGGATGGGCGACGAGCTCCTCAGGTTCCAGGGGCTCAAGATACTCATCGACGGAGGCGTAGGCGGCAGGACCGCGCTGCTGCGTGAACCCTACGAGGGGACGCCCGACAACTCTGGCATCCTCACGGTGCCCGCGGAGAACCTACAGAAGCTGGTGGACGCCGCCAACAGGCGCGGCATGCTCTGCGGCATCCACTGCGCCGGAGGCAAAGCCATGGACATAGTGCTCGACGCCTACAGGAAGACGGACAAGGTGAAGCCCATCAAGGGCCGCCGCTTCTACCTAATCCACGCGTACCAACCCAGCGAGGACAACTTCAAGACATGCAGAGAGCTTGGCGTCCTGGTGGCCAGCCAGCCCAGCTTCCTCTACTACCTCGGCGACAGCTACCACGAGAACGTGGGCTCCCAGCGCAGCGAGTGGCTGAAACCCCACAGGGCCTGGATCGACCACGGCGTAGTAGTGGGCGGCGGCACCGACAGCCCCGTGACACCATACCCGCCGTTCCCAAGCCTCTGGGCCGCCATAGCCCGCAGGACCGAGGTGAAGGGCACCCAGATGGGTAAGGAGCAGAGAGTCACGAGGGAGGAGGCCATCAGGATGTACACGGTCAATGGTGCCTACCTCAGCTTCGAGGAGGACCTGAAGGGGAGCCTGGAGCCGGGGAAGCTGGCCGACATGGTGATCCTGGACAGGGACATACTCACCTGCCCCGAGGACGACATCCGGGACACGAGGGTGCTCAGGACGTTCCTCGGCGGCAAGACCGTGTTCAAGGCGAAGTAGCCTCTCCACTATTTTTACCTATTTTATGCTTCTTTACAGCTTATGTTAATTACTCAACACAGTGGCGGGTCTGAGCCTGAGCATTATTCCTAGGGAAATGCCTGCTCCGCGTCATTTTACTAGGTCTGCGCCTTCGTGGTTTACATCCATGGTTCACGTTCTTCCATTACGGTTGCACGCCGTGGAGATTGTTGCTAGATGCAGTTTTTTTCGTTTTTCAATGTTATCTATAGCTAATTTCATGGAATAGCAGCTAGACAGTTGTCGGGGTACCTAGTCATGGTTTATAATATCTAAATAACGGATGACCGTTCTCGGTCCATGAGCCCGCGTACAGATATAGCTGCTGTCACCATCCTTGCTTTACTCATGGTTACGGTGCCCCAGGTGGGGTGCCTGGCCGAGACCGCCCACATAGTCAAGTTCACGGTGTCCACTGACTCGGACTGGAGCCACCTGACCTTTTCCGGCTTCGGATCCGTTCTGCTTCACGAATACGCCGTAACAAAGGGACCCGAGAGCGGCGTGGCCGTGTACGCAGAAGGCGGCGAGATACATGTTTGGGTCTCCAAGGCGCCCTACGACCAGACGCTGGTGCAGCTGGACGTCGAAGCCCTGGTCCTTGGCACAGGGCAGCCTTTCACGGTGGAGGTTGAGAAGGGCTTCGTAGGCGAGGCGCGGGTAAACGTCTACGGCTGGGCCATGGGCCGGTACATGCTACTCAAGAGGATCACCCACGGCAGCGTCCCATCAGACCCGGCGAGGAACCGCGGCGTCTACACCGTTGACGCGGAGCGGCTGCGGTACACAGGGATAGATGTGAAGCGGGTCGGCGAGGAGCCCGGCAGGATGGTTCAGGCCGTCTACTACCCGTGGTACGGTAGCCCGGATGGGCCCGCGGGCGGCTGGCTCCACTGGGGCAACGTGTCTGAAGGATGCTCGGACGCCTCGGTCCACTTCCCGGTCCTCAGAGCCTACGACAGCCTGGACGAGGCCACGGTGGAGGCCCACGTAAGGCTGGCCATGGACGCGGGTATAGACGGCTTCCTGTGCAGCTGGTGGGGCCCAGGCTCAAGGGAGGACCAGGCCATGGAGCTGCTCTTAGGGGTCGCGGGCCGTCTGGGGTTCAGCGTGGGGGCCTACTACGAGTCTCTGAGGATCGGTTTAGCTCCGCTGCCCGTCGAGGCCGCGGTGGATGAGCTCACCTACCTAGTTGACAGGTACTCAGGGTACGGCGGCTACCTCAGGGTCGGGGGCGCTCCCGTCGTGTTCATCTACGGCGCCGAGGGGGCTGGTAGAGACGCGGACTACTGGCGCCGCGTGGAGTCCGCCCTCAAGGGTAGGGTGGGAGACGTGGTGCTGGTGGGCGACTTCAGGGACCCAGGGTTCCTCAGGGTCTTCGACGGCATGCACGTCTACATAGAGCTTGACGCGGAGGAGCACCGGGCGGTGATGGGGGTCGTATCGGAGAGTGGATGGGCGCTTGAGGAGGGCAGCATTGTGGAGGCCATGGCGGCCGTGAAGGCCGCGGGATCAGTCACGCTCCACAGGAGGATCAGGGTGGGGACCGTGCTCCCCGGCTACGACGACACCGAGACCAGACAACCGGGCGGGGTGATGCCCCGTAACGGCTCGGAGACCTATGAGGGATACTGGAGCCGCGTCTCCGAGGCCGGGGTGGACTGGGTGATGGTGACCAGCTGGAACGAGTGGCATGAGGGCACAGAGGTTGAGCCCAGCGTGGAGGACGGCTTCGCCGCCCTTCAGGTCACGAGGGTGAACGCCCAGCGGTTCAAGGGTGAGCCTGTCAAGGAGAGAGAGCCCAGCCTCGTGGCTGCGCCCCAGCCGGGCTCAGTCAGGTTGAGCAACGCCGGGTCTGGGGCCGCCTACGCTGTCCACGTGAAGCTTTCTCAAGACTCAAAGGTGGTCATGGACAGGCTGATCCCGAGTATGGGGCCGGGAGAAGAGGTCGAGTTCAAGGTGCCCGTTGGAGAGGATGGAGCCCTGTATAAGCTTGAGTATGCCTGCTTCGGGTTCACGGGTCAGACATACACCGACTCACTGGTCTTCGTGTGCGAGGCGGATGACATTCAAGTATCATGTGGTTATACTAGCGATGGAACTCGGAGCATCCAGGGGCCCGGGGTTGAGCTCTTTATGAGAGATTTCAGGGTCCAAGCGGGGTACGGGGAGGCTAAAGTGGTGGCATACGTGGATGTCCTGAGCGATCCCCCTAGTGTCGAGTACTGCAGCCTGGACATCCTAGTTGACGGCGAGATCGTGCACGGGGAATGCTGGAGCAGCCTGGATGAGGTCACATGGAGCCATGCAGGGGTCACATCGCCCACGACAATAGGGTACGAGGTGACGGTTCCGCTCGGCGCCAGTGGCCACGAGGTCGCCCTCAGGTGCTACGCGAGGAACACGGCACAACTCAGCGCAACCATGACATCCGATGCCGTATCCGTCGACGCGCCTCCGCTTTTCACCGACCTCCAGATAACCCGGTTCAGCGGCCGTGAGGTGGGCGGCTTCCTCGTCGTTGATGTAGAAGCGCACATCGACTCTGAGCCCCCAGGGATGGAGTACTGCAGCCTGACGGTGCTTGTGGGCGACACGGTGCTGGGCGGAGCCTGCTGGACGGATATACCTAGCATAGGGGGATACAGGGCCGTGTCCGCGCCAGCGGACCTAAGGTACACTTTGACGGTTCCGGCGGACCTCTACGATGAGTTGTGGGCCGTCGCCTACGGGAGGAGCGTGGCTAAGGTAGAAGACCGTGTGAGGTTGGACGGCTTCCTCCGCTGAGTCAGCGGTGGTCGTGGGGGCTGTCATGGGTCTTTATGGGGATGATCTTCAGGTTCCTGTCCTCCACGGCGTAGCCTCTGAGGCCATCGTACTCGATCCCGTTGCCCTCCAGTATCTTCAGCGCCTTCTCTTCGAGGCCGCGGGGCACGTATATGAACAGCTTCTTGTACTTGCGGCCAACGCCGGCGCAGTCGCTGAGGAACCTCCACAGATCGGCTCGGCCCTTATGGACGTCCCCGGCTCTCTCCACCATGCCCAGCTCCTGGACTCCGCCGTCGTCTCTGAGGATCACGATGCTGGGGTACACGATGCCTTCAGGGCCCTTGATGCCGAACCGCTTCTGCTCGTCGTTCACGATGGTCTGGTAGTGGTCCGGCCAACCCTCCACCTGGTCCACGAATGGGAACCTGGTGGCCGCTATTATCCTGATGATCCTGTTAAGCT
>Ga0299912_10001659_pt1 | contig 17968 bp, 15 predicted proteins | sample RVTome_2_FD_207667 | JGI IMG/M metagenome (GOLD analysis project Ga0299912, IMG submission 207667) | Soil microbial communities from uranium-contaminated site in the Upper Colorado River Basin, Wyoming, United States - RVT95D214 (version 2) ... | reverse complement strand
TGTTCAGAGGATCACTATGAACAGCGGTTCATCTATTGTTACTCATTTGAAAGACAGAGCCTCTAAGATTTCAGACCAACTTTTCTATTCGAAGTCATTACTTGAAGGAGAGTAGTTCTTTAAAAGTTATCCGGCTACGCTTCTTGGAAAAAAAGGAATCTTTGCCTCAATGTCCTGCCGGGGGGTCTCCTGGTCCAGGAATGTTCGGAAGGTCGGCAGATAGCCCAAGTCCTCTGAACTCCAGAGATGCGAGAGGATTTCTTTGGGCGACCATTACCCCGAGGGTGCGCGAGAGGCCATGCCCTCATCAATTCTTTCCCCGGGTTTATTAAATTCTTCCATCCTCTGCCATATGGCTTAAGCCAATTGATTGCCTGGTGAATTCACCATGTCTATGTCCCTCCTCCATTATTATATTATAGAAAATTTTCTGTTGGATTTTTTTTCTTGACAACAAATAACAATTGTGATAAATATACCGACCAGTAGGAATAATACCGACCAGAAGGTATGTTTATATGTTGCGCAAAAGAAGAATAAGTATCGAAAAAGCCAATCCGAAGCAAACGAAAAGGATTTATGCGATTGCGAAGGTAAGCACACAACTATTTAGCACAAAGAGTTATATCGAAACGAGCATGGACGACATCGCAGCAGCCGCGAAAGTCACTAAGGGAGGTGTCTATCATTACTTCCCGAGCAAAACCGAAATTCTTTACTTTATCTGTTCAACCTACGTTGACTTGGACCTTGAAGGTTTGGAGCAGTCTCTGAGTGGGTTTCAGAAGAGCGCTGAAAAAATAAAGTTCATCGTGTTTCGCCATATTAATCACTATGCGACCCATGCCACTGCGGCTAAAACCCTGCTTAACGAGGCCTATAACCTGCCTCCCAAATACCTGAGAGAGGTAAGGGCCAGGGAAAGACGATATTTTGAAATCGTCTCCGGAGTGATCTCTGAGTTCCTGGGAACTAAATCCCGTAAAGACCTAACGACCGCACTCGCTTTTACCCTTTTTGGGATGATGAACTGGATATACTCATGGTACGATCCGAAGGGCGATATGAAACCTGAAGAATTATCACAGTTGATTTATGAAGTCTTCACAAGTGGCATTAGGAATTCAATTCTGAAATGAATCAAACCGCAGTTGCCGAAAAGCCTGTAAGTTGGAGATAAAATACTTCCCCGGGAGGGTATTTAGGTTGTTTATGATAAAGTTTGGAGGAGACCATGGCAGACAGTCAGAAGACAGAATTTGACCATGCAAAAGGAGAAAAGCTCCCCCATTTTCGGTCTCTTTCCGGAATCGAATATCAGCGTATCTATTCCCGGGAGGACTGGGATAACGTGCTTCCCGATGCCGGGGAATATCCGTTTGTCAGGGGCATCCACAGTGATATGTACAGGGGGAGACTTTGGACCAGAAGGCAACAGAGTGGGTTTGGGTCTCCTGAGGAGAGCAACGAGCTATTGAAGTTTCTGCTGAAGGTCGGCCAGACAGGCATCAACATCGATTCTGATATTGGGACCAAGCTGGGCCTGGACCCTGATGATCCTCTGGCCCAGGGTGATGTGGGGCTTCAGGGGACATCCATGTGCACTTATGAAGATATGGTGGTCCTCTTCAAGGATATTCCCCTTGACCGGATAAGCTCAACCCTTATATTCCCACCTCCCAGCTCACCGGTTTTGATGGGGCAGTACCTCCTCATGGCAAAGGAGCAGGGCATCCCGTGGGGGAATCTGATCGGCACGATCATGAATTGTTCCTTTACTCAATTAGTGGGACCAACGTTCCAGGCGAATACAGCCTTCTTTCCCATCGATCTTGCAATCAAGATAGGGCTTGATCTTATTGAATATCTATTGCCTCGTGTCCCCAAGTGGAATATTCTCAACGTCAATTCCCGGAATATTCGTGAGTGTGGTGTTAGCGCAGTTCAGGAGGCGGCTTTTGTGCTGGCCTTAGGGACCGATTATGTAGATAGGTTATGTAAAAGAGGGGTAAATGTCGATAGTTTCGCAAGGCGAATTGGGTTCTTCTCGGCGGCTCACCTGGATCTATTTGAAGAAGTGGCCAAGTTCAGGGCCATGCGCCGTATTTGGGCCCGGACATTAAAAGAGCGGTTTGGAGCAAAGGACGAAAAGAGTATGTGGTTTCGTGTCGCTGTTCAGACATCGGCCCTCACACTCACCGCTCAGGAACCCTTGAACAACATTGTAAGGGCCACAGTCCAGACATTGGCAGCCATACTCGGAGGAGTCCAGTCTGTTCATACGACGTCTTATGATGAAGCATACTGTCTTCCTACTGAGGCAACCCAGAAGCTTGCCATCCGCACGCAGCAGATTCTCGCTTACGAAACTGGGGTGACAAAGTCGGCAGATCCTCTTGGAGGCTCATACCTTGTTGAAAAGCTGACCGATGAACTGGACGAGCGAATTTGGGAATTAATGAAGCTCATTGAAAAGCGGGGCGGCTTCATTGAGTGTTTCAAAGAAGGATGGGTGGAGCAAGAGCTTAACCAGGCTCGGTATAAGTTGGCAAAGCAGATCGAGATATCAGAGCTGCCCATTGTGGGAATGAATCTTTTTAGAAGCGACGAAACGGGTGCAGAAATCGATATCTTCAAACAGAAACCCGACATGCAGGCAAAGCGCATTGAATATGTGATGAAATACAAGAAGAATCGGAATCAGGAACCTGTCCGCCATGCATTGAAAAACCTTTACGGCAGGGTACGGAAAGAACCCCATAGGGACCTCGTGATACCCATATTGGAGGCTGTGGAGGCCCGGGCAACATTGCAAGAAATCTGCGATGTCATGAGAGAAGCCAGTGAATTTTCCATTCCGCAATAGGGGGGGCTTAGCATGCCAAGAAAAAGAAGAATCATTATGGCTAAAATGGGGCTGGACTCCCACGACAATGCCTTGAGAATTGTTTCCAAGTGGCTTGCCGATAGCGGATACGAAGTGATCTATGCAGGGGTCTACAACTCAGTCGAGCGGGTTTTACGCATCACTATTGAGGAGAGTGCAGACGCTTTGGGTCTCAGTTTTCTCGGAGGAGGGCATCTCCACTATATACCAAAACTCATCGGGCTCTTACGAGAGAAAGGTCTCGGAAAAGTGAAAGTCTTTGTAGGAGGGGTCATCCCTCCCGACGATGTCAAAACGATGAAGGAATTAGGCGTCGACGCTGTTTTTACTCCAGGGACCAAGCGCGATGAAATCATCAGCACAATAGATCACATACTCCAGAACAGTACTGTCCGGTTAAAAATTGAATAAATTTAACTGGTTACAGAAGCCCTCCGTTTGGTCTTGGAGATGGAAATTTGTAAGTAATTGTAATAATTCATCATTTTCAAAAAGCGTAATGCTTAAAACTTGGAGAATTTCGTTGAGTGTTCGCTGGATTCTGAGCTTCTTCTTGATAATCGCCGCCAACAGATACACGGAGATGGCGATCCAGATTTGAGTTTTCACGGTATTCTCGGAGGTGCCGTAGAATGCCTTGATCCGAAGATTTTGTTTGATCCATTTGAAGAACAATTCGATCTTCCATCGACGTTTGAAGAGCAGAGCAATCGTCAGGGCTGGCAAGACAAAGTTGTTCGTTAGAAAGATAAGGCGGCGATGCTCTCCGATATCGAAGAAACTGATTCGTCGAAGTGAATCGGAATAGAGTTGAGAGGTTTTGGGGCCCCTGAGCAAAATGATCTGATCGCTTCGTAATCCGGTTCCAGGATCGATAGAGTGTGAGGAGCGTCGGGTGTAATCGAGGTTGCTTTTGGCTCTTGTCACAAAAAACGCCATGTTTTGTGTGAACCGATAGAGGCGAGCAAAATCGATGTATCCACGGTCCATAACGTAGAAGGCGGCGGGTTCGAGGACCAATTGATCCAAGAAGGTGACGTCGTGAACTTTCCCATGAGTGATGCGGATCACGCAAGGAATAGAGCCCCGCAGATCCATCTCGGTATGGAGTTTGATGGCGCCCTTTTGTTGCCGAAAAGAGGCCCACGGAAAAAGCGACAGACACAGGTCGATTGTGGTGGAATCCAGAGCGTAAGCAGCTTGGGTGATTTGCAGTCCGAAGTCCTCGCTTGCATACAACTCTCTGGCCATTCCGATCAACACATGAGCAAAGTCGGCGTAGATACGCCAATCCCGTTTTTCGTTCGCATCGGCCAACGTGCTTCGGGACACTTTTCCTCGGAACCCTGCATGATAAAGCTTGGGCTGCATGGCCCGTAGGCATGTTTCTATATCGCGAAGACTCTCCCGATAGGTCAGTTGAGCGAAGGCCATGCAAAGGAATTGATCGAAACACGAAAAACTTCGAATGTGGTGCTCTCCTCGATACCGGTGAACACATTTGTTGAATTCGTGTTTCGGAAGAAAGCTCATTAACTGAGAAAAAATAATTCGTCCTGAATGCATTGGTCACTCCTTTCCTATCTGTGATAGGAAGATTATGACCAATCGGAGAGAAAAAATTGAAATCGAAAACGTTCACAATCTCACTCATCATTCTGGAATAAAATGACTATTCGAATTTTTTTAAAACTTTAACCGGACAGTACTGACTCCAGAATACAATTTCACTAATACTAATTCAAGAAGGGAGAAGCAATCACGGAAGAAAAATATGATTGGAGAGCTAGGATAGAGATCCTTTCTCCAATAGTAATTTTACTATGAGGACTCAGTGGAATAGTGCCCTTCGAGATGGAGTGCCGGGCCATGAAGCCCCAATGGGGCTTACTGAGACAACTCTTGAAAGTCTTACTTAGACGAAAAAAGGATGCTCCTGAAGTCAAAAAACATATTCCCCATTCCTTAAATGAATTAGAGAAGAAAGAGGCAAATAACATAAAAAATCATATCAGGAGGGAAAAATGAGTAAGCAAATGGAACCTTTCAGCTCAAAGTCTTCAAAGACTTATCAACCAAAACCATTGTATGAAAAAATGATCCAACAGAGAGATGTTATGATTCCTATGCGTGATGGAGTTCATTTGTGTGTTGATATTTACCGCCCAGAAGCTTCGGGGAGGTTTCCGGCACTCCTGTCTTTCGCTTTTCACAACAAAGACTTACTGACACCCGAGGTAGCTGAGGCATTACCCCCCCAGCCAGCCTGGTCTACCCTATGGATGGGGAATATAGAATCTGGGGATACGGAGTACCTTGTCTCCAGGGGCTATGTGCATGTTACCGGCAATCCTAGAGGAGTAGGTAAATCAGAGGATGGCGGTTCTCCCAACTGGGATTCCTATGACCTTATAGAGTGGCTTGCGCAGCAAACATGGTGTGACGGCAACATAGGGATGATGGGCATATCAGCTTTTGGGGCTGCACAGTTTGAAGCCGCTATGCAACAGCCGCCACATCTAAAAGCTATATTCGCATGCGATCCCGGTGGAGCATATGGTGTGGGAAGGGGGTTTAGGGAGTCCTACCCTGGCGGTGTCCTCCATGTGATGATATATCTCTTGGATCCACTTACTTCGGTAGTCCATGGAGTGAAGAGGAGACCCGGGCCTCTCCCACCTGAAATAGAACAACTATGGAAGGAAGCGATGAGTAACCCCGACTACAAAATATATCCCCACATATATAACCTGCTTACCATGAAGGGAGAGCACACACCGAATTTCTTTTTCGATCTCATACATCCGTTTGATAAAGAAGAAACCGTGAAAAGTGCTGAAGCAAATTTCGATAAAATAAAAATTCCAGTTTACACTGGCACTGGCTGGTATGCTTACACGTATAAGGTACATCTACAGGGAGCGCAACATTGGTATAATGGAATAAAGACACCGAAGAAACTAATGTTCACAGGACCTGCTCACCTAGAACGCCCATTCCATTCATTCCATGATGAGATATTGAGGTGGTATGACTACTGGCTCAAAGGCATAGACACAGGCATAATTAATGAGGCGCCGGTAAAGTACTGGGTAATGGGTGAAAACAAATGGCGTTACGGAGTTGATTGGCCTCTACCTGAAACCAAATGGACAAAATATTACCTGCATAGCTGGGAGCGCTTGAGGGTTGAACCCTTCACGCCATCTAGTCGCGATGCCTACAATGAACCCGATGCCTTCGTTCAGATGCCGCCCACCCAGACGAGGACAATACAAAAGCTAAGGTACATGACCGATCCTCTGCCTGAAGATATACTTGTTGCTGGGCCAAGCGCTCTGTATCTATATGCTTTGATAGACCAAGAGGATACGAATTGGATAGTGATACTTAAGGATGTGGGTCCAGACGTATCCGTGCAAACCGCAAGGGAGGGAGAAACTAAAGTTCCAGCCAACCTCGCGGAGAGGGAACTTACAAGAGGCTGGCTTAAAGCATCACATAGAGCTCTTGATCCTAAAAGATCGAGGCCCTGGGAACCCTGGCATCTGCTCACAAGAGAGGCATGGAAACCAGTTGTACCCGGAGAAATAAATGAATACGCCATCGAAATCTTGTCCACTGCGAATCTATTTAGGAAAGGGCACCGCATATGTCTGGATATTACGAGCCTGGACCTACCAACAGGAACGGCGGGGCTAACCAATATTGAGTATATCCCATACCATATTTGTAGCAGCAAAACAACATTACATAAAATCTATCATAATGAGAAATACCCATCATACTTGTTACTACCCATCATTCCCAAATATGAAGAGGAGTAAGCATAAATTGCGTGAGGCAAAAATATAATTAGAGAGGGATAGTATCATGAAAAGCATAATAGTTTATTTTTCACAGACAGGTTGCACCAAGAAGATTGCTCAGGCAATTCGCGTAGGGATGCTACAAGTGATGGAACAATGTGATATTGCTGCACTTAAAGAGGTAAATCCACATGATTTGATCGGATACGATCTGATTGGCTTGGGCAGCCCAATTTGGTTTGGTAAGGATCCTGCCAATGTCCATGGATTCATCGATGGTATGCCTTCATTAAAGGGAAAGCATAGCTTCCCTTTTTTTACTCATGGTGCCCTTCCCTCTGGCTTTATGCAAAGCGTAGTGCCTGCATTGATAGGGAAGGGATTAACAGTTATTGGCTTTAACGACTGGTATGGCAGCGTAATCCTTCCGCATCTTCCCAAGCCCTACTTCACCGATGGACATCCTGACAAAATTGACCTCAAGCAGGCTGAGGATTTTGGCAGAGAAATGGCGGAGCGCAGCCGGAGAATATCCCTGGGGGAGCCCCATCTCATCCCCATATTGCCGAAAGGAAGAGAATGGGAGAAACTCTATGGGCAACAGGAAGTGCTGACGAAGGAACTTGCCGATGCCCATAGAATGATCCAGAAGCAGAGAAAAATCAATATGGAAAATTGCACTGAATGTAGCCTGTGTGTGGACAACTGTCCTATGGACAGCATTGACTTCTCGATGTTTCCGCCTGTTTTCAGAAATAATTGTGTCGCTTGCTGGTTTTGTGAGCAGATTTGTCCTACAGGCGCCATAGAGGTCGATTATGGATCTCTTGCTAAAATCCACGATAATTATGCCCAAAATTTACTTGCTAAAAGATTAGAGGTAGCCGAGGCTAAAGGGCGATTCAGGCGGTTAGTAAAACTGGAGGAAATCGGTTGGACTTCTTGGTATAAGCAATCGGGGCATCCACGTTATGTGATCCCAAGATAGTTTCAGACGGCCCTTGTGCAAATTCACTCCTTTCAGGAAAGGCTTGAGGATCAAAGGTTGGCATACATACACATACAGTACTATGGTAAGAGATGGGGTGATAGAAATTGAACCTCCACCCTTTTGAAGATTGGGGTAAAGATTGGTGTATTAAGGAGGTACCTGCCCGTAAACCTTTGATGGGAAACGCTTTACTGGATGGAGATCAAGCTAGAAAATGGCGGGTTAGATTTCCAAATAAAATCAATATATTGGGGTTTTTGTGAAAGGCTAATAAGGGGAAGGAAAGGAGGTTAAATATTATGAATTCCGGCGGAACTTCTAATACTGGATACCTTAACACCGAAATCGTAATCGTTGGTGGTGGTGGGGCTGGCCTGGCAGCAGCTGTTGCAGCGGGAGAACAGGGGGCACATGTTATATTACTTGAAAAGCGACACGCATTAGGTGGGAATTCAGTAATGGCGGGAGGTCTTTTTGGTGCAGAGAGTCCAGTTCAAAAACGAATGATGATAGATGCTTCTCGGGATCAGCTTTTTAAAGCGGCAATGGAGTATTCCCATTGGAGAATCAACCCACGGATCGTTCGTGCCTATATAGATAAATCAGGGGATACTATTCGGTGGCTGGAGGAAAAGGGGCTACAGTTTGATCATATTCCAGTTCTCTATCCCAATCAAGTTCCCAGAACTTGGCATTGTCCAAATGGGGGTGGTGCTGCTCTGTTAAAAGTATTGGCAAAGAATTGCGAAGATCTAGATGTACAATTGTTTCCTCAAACTGCGGCAAAGAGAATATTGAGCAGTGAGAAAGGGGGCGTGGCTGGTGTTGTAGCGGTAAAAGAGGAGAAAGAGTTTACAATGAACGCAAGATGCATTATCATTGCCACGGGTGGGTATGCAGGAAACAAAGAATTATTAAAGAAATACTACCCCTCTTATAACGAGAATATGGAACTCCTCGGATTGCCCCACATGGGAGAGGGGTTACTCATGGCCACTGAGATAGGGGCCGCTACCGAAGGTTTGGGATTAGTTCAATTAAATGGGGCCCGCTTCCCAGGATCTCATTTTTTGAGTGCCATCGTTGGGGAACCTAGTCTGATTTTGGTGAACAAAAAAGGGGAGCGATTTGTAGATGAAAGCTACCCTTATTATTTTGAACAGGGAAATGCTGTTGATAGGCAGCCTGATAAGATTTGTTATGCACTTTTTGACAACAAAGTCAAACAATATATCATTGAAGATGGGCTGAAGCGTGTAGGTCCCGGACTGCCAAAGGTTAATTTTCTTCAACCAAAGATCGAGCAGACCGAGTTAGAAAAGGAACTCCAGTCGCAAGCAGATAAGGGAAAGGTTAAGATATCTGATTCTTTGGGTGAGATCGCAAAATGGATAGGAGTAGCCACTGAAGTCCTAAAGGCTACCATAGATGAATACAATTTCTTCTGTGACCGAGGACACGATGAGATTTTTGTCAAGGACCAAAGGTATCTCATGGCTCTACGCACTCCTCCTTACTATACCATTAAGTGTCACTCAGGCTTCTTGGGCACATTAGGCGGTATTAAGATTAACCAGTATATGGAGGTCCTTGATGGCCAAGATAACCCAATTCCGGGGCTTTATGCTGCAGGTTCCGATACTGGGGGTTGGGTAGGGGACACATATTCAGCCAGACACCTTGCTGGGTGTGCATTTGGTTTTGCCATTAATTCCGGTCGTATTGGCGGAGAAAATGGAGCCAAATATGTGTTGGGAAGATACTTGTGATAGGAGGTCTGAAATCTAAGAATATCGAGAACAAGTCATTAGTAGGAACATTGCTTGAAAGTGCGTTCCACTCATGGAAGGTAAAATAAAAGGCAACAATCTGTTAAATTATATATATAAATCCAATTACTGTAGCTCGCTCAAAAAGATGGTTACCGTTGGATTGCTCGGGCAGAAGACCAGAAAGGTATTTAACGAATACAGATAGAGGGAATTCAAATGGATATAAAATGGAATTAACTTCAAGTGAAGGAGGTGGTGTACGAGACAGGATATAGGGTAATAAGAATATTATTTTTAAAGGAAAATTTGAGTTATAGGGAATTCATTTTACAGATTTCAGAATTTCACAAGTCATGATACAATTTCACTAAAACTTTTTCAGAGAGGAGAATAAAATGAAAAAAAATAAACAATTGGTATTTTCAGGGATCATCTTAATGGCAGTGATGCTCATAGCAAGTCCATTTATGGTTGGGTTTGCAAGTGCGGCCCCAGAAACACTGAAAATAGGTGTGGTTAGCTGGCTTGGGTGGCCGCTAGGGCTCGATTTTGTTGAAGGCGTGAAGATACTTGCAGAGGATGTCAACAAGAAGGGCGGGCTCGAAGTTGGAAAAGAGAAATATAAAATTGAAATAATCGCAGTCGATTCAAAGATGGATCACAGTACAGCGAAAGGAGCCGTAGAAAGGCTGGTTTATCAGGATAAGGTCAAATTTATCCTTGGTGACGAAACGGTAGATGCCTGGCTACCCATTACTGAAGAGAATAGGATATTGGTATGTGCGGTTTCTCCTGCTCCTGCAATATTGAGCCCGAAATATAAATACTGTTACCAGGGGGCTGCGGTAACAGGCCAAGCGGCTACGATGTGGGGATGGCTTTCAAAGAATAGACCAAAAATAAAGACAATGGTATGTTCGGCTCCGGATCAGAAGCATGGCCATGAAGAGCTCGAAAAAGCAAAAAAATTAGGTGAATTCTTTGGGATTAAGGTACTCGAAGCAATCTACTATCCGCCTACACAGAAAGATTTCAGTTCCATTGGGACGCTGATAAAGAACCTCAATCCAGACGTGTTCCAACCAAATGCGGGCGGTCCTCCGAGGGATGCTGGTATAATGAAGGCTGCCTACCAAGCTGGTTATAGGGGCCAATTTTTTTGTCCCCATGGTCTCACGGCAGGCCATATATTGCATTTTACGCCGCCTGAAACAGTGGAGGGGCTGCTTGGTGGCATGAACGATGTTGAACTGGAAGACCCGCCACCGGTTGCTAAAGAATATAAAGAGTTATATATAGCCAAAAATGGAAAATGGACTGATCCAGATATATTGTTTTTAACGAACTGGTATCTCATGATGGCTGGAATTCAAAAGGCTCAGAGCCTTGACCCGGAAAAGATCAAGGCTATCATGGATAAAGGGATTAGATTTACGAGCGCCAGCGGAGAGGTTATGACAGTGGCCCGGCCGGACCAGGGGAATAACAGATCTTGCGACGTCGTCGTTTCTTTCAATGTTAAGAAAATAGAGGGAGGAAAGGCTAAGAAGATTGACTACATAAGCGTAGAGGAGTCCTATGAAAGTAACAAAAAATTCCGTGGCTGGTAGTTGTAATTTTTTATAGTGGAAAGACCCGAGTAAGGGATTCGGCCTCAGAGAAGGTTTTCTAATGTTTCAGGAGCATCGTTTTTCCATAGAAGCTCCTTAAGGATGGCATGTTCAATTAGTTGGTACAAAGTGAGGCTGAACCGAGCCTATGTATTCGGTTCAGCCTCACAATTTTATTGTCTACATCAATCTTTTTCCTCATTAGAAAGGATTGTGGAAGAAACAAGATGTTAACTTTATTTGTTCAGTTAATCATTGATGGTATGGGAATGGGATTAATCTATGTTATTCTGGCTGTAGGTCTCGTTTTGATCCTGAGTGTTTCCAGAATATTCTTTATCGCCTATGGTCAGTTCTTTATGATTGGGGCTTATGCTGTCTGGGGCGGATCAGTCTTATTCGGACTTCCCTTCCTTGTTTCCCTATGTATTGCTATTTTGACGACTACATTATTGGCAATGATAAGCTACCGTGCTATTTTTCACTATATTCAATATATGGAACGACAATTTCTTGCAATGATCGTAGCTGCTATAGGCTTGATGATGGTATTAGGGCAGGCTGGCCTAGTACTCTTTGGAACGTCACCGAGGGGCCTGCAACAAACGGTATTCTCCGGCATCGTCCAATTCGCCGGTATTAACGTTTCTGTCGAGAAGCTGGTACTCATCGGGCTCGGTTTACTGATCACCCTAACCCTGTTCATTATCTATGAAAAAACAAGCATTGGCTGGGCCATGCAGGCTGTCTCATTTAGTCCGGAAGCAGCTTCTTTGATGGGAGTTCACACGCAGAATATATATTTAGTGACGATGGGAATCAGCGGTGCTCTTGCCGGTTTTACAGGAGGGATCATGGCTCCCATGTATGGGGCCTATCCTCAAATGGGCGAAGAAATCATTCTATCTGTGATGATCGTCATGATGCTTGGTGGCATGGAGAGTCTCGTTGGGGCAGTTCTCGGTGGAATCATCATGGGCCTAACACTAAGCTTTGGACAATATTACACGGGTGGTCTTGCCCAGATACTGCTTTTTATAGTTGTTGGCATTATTCTATTTTTCAGGCCAGGAGGTTTGATTGGTCGCGAAGCGAAGATGGATGTCTAACAAGAGAAGTATGTGGAGTGTTAAGTCCATTGGATTGATCACACTGATCCTCATCCTGATATTACTGCCGCTGGTGGTGACGTCACCTTATCATCTCCATTTGTTGATTATGGTGGGCATGAATACCATTCTTGCCATGACCTTCGTCTTAATGCTTAGAACAGAACTTGTAAGTTTAGCTATCGCTGCTTTCTGGGGGTTGGGGGCTTACACATCGACGTTGCTCGTTATGAAAGCCGGTCTGTCCTTTTGGCTTGCTTTACCTGCATCTGCCATCATCGTGGGAATCATTGCCCTCATATTGGGCTTTCTCTTGGTCAGGAATGCTGGGCTGGCCTTTCTCATGCTAACATCGGTCATGGGTATGTTGGTAGTCATCGTTTTCGGCAATATCCGCTGGTTGGGTGGATATCAAGGGATTGATAGCATCCTACCCCCTGATCCTATTACCATTCCTTTTCTCGGTACGATAAAATTTGCCTCAAAGGTGCCTTACTATTATTTAATATTGGTCTTATTCTTTGTAACCACATTGGCATTTCGCACAATGTACGCAAGTTGGACTGGTAGGGCCTGGACAGCGATTGGCTTGAAGCACCATTTGGCAGAAGCTGTGGGCATAAATGTCTTCAGATACAGGTTGCTTGCATTTGTTATTGCTGCAGTCGTTGCCGGATATACAGGCAGTTTTTATGCCCACTACATTGGGGCTGTGATACCCGAAGCATTTAACATCTTCAAGACAATTTATATACATATTTATGCCATCTTGGGTGGACTCCAATTCCCAGTGTTAGGGCCTGCAATCGGTTCAATGATCATGACTTGGGTTCCGGAGTCTCTTCGCATCACACAAGAGATAGAACCAATCATTACGGGCCTTTTAATCATATTATTAATACTCTTCTTACCGAATGGCCTAATGAGTCTAATCCGTTTGCGGGGTGCAGATGACGTTCCCAGAAGGGTCAAAGCCAGAACAGGCACAGCGATTCAATCGTCATTTTCCCATCTAAAAAGTAGAGGGGAGAAAAACGTCATGCTACGAGTTAGAGGACTATGTAAGCATTTCGGCGGCCTAGTCGCACTGGATCATATAGATATTGATGTCATTGGTTCAGAAATATTAGGGGTGATAGGGCCTAATGGGGCAGGTAAGACCACACTATTCAATGTTATTAGCGGCTTCTTCCCACCGACGGCCGGTCAGACTGTTTTAGAAGGAAAGGATATCACAGGTTTAAAAGCGTGCGAGATAGTGCAACTGGGCGTAGGTCGAAGTTTTCAATTGACCACCCTATTTATGAATCTTTCAGTTCTTGACAATGTATTTATTGGCTGCCATTTGAGCTATAGAACTCCTATCTGGAAGAGATGTTTACGTATCCCTTCTACCCTTAAAGAGGAAGAGGCTTTGAGATTAAAGGCTATCGAAATAATAGAGCTTATGGGTTTGGAATCCCTCGAAGGCGAATTGGCCAAGAACCTGCCTCATGGTCACCAAAGGATCTTAGGGGTCTGTATCGCTTTGGCCACGAATCCTAAGCTGTTACTGTTGGACGAACCAGTGACAGGGATGAACCAAGAGGAAGTAGAAACGATGATGAATCTCATCAGACGGATAAGAGATAGCGGCATCACTATTGTTTTAGTTGAACATAATATACGAACAGTGATGAATTTGTGCGATAAGATAGTGGTGCTAAACCAAGGGCGGAAGATTGCTGAAGGTCTACCAGAGGAGATACAGGAGAATGAAAAAGTGATCGAGGCTTATCTAGGGAAAAAGAGGTTGCAAAGGTATGTTGTTTGAAATAAGGGACGTTAAAGTACACTATGGGAGGGCCGAAGCATTAAAAGGCATTTCCATTAAGGTTGATGAAGGATCCGTAGTTGCTATCGTTGGAGCGAATGGTGCAGGCAAATCCACTATTCTCAGGACCATCTCTGGACTAAAGAAGCCAACCTCAGGGGAGATATGGTTTCAACGTAAGAGAATTGATGGGCTACCAGCTCACATAATTGTCAGTCTGGGGATTGTTCAAATCCCCGAAGGAGGAATGATTTTTGCCCCAATGACAGTACTTGTCAACCTGAAAATGGGTGCTTATCTGCGCAAAGACAAGCCTCAAATAGTTAAAGACCTCGATGTTGTATATCAACACTTCCCTGTTCTTAAGGAAAGGAGTGGGCAGCTTGCAGGGACTCTGAGTGGTGGTGAGCAGCGGATGCTGGCCATTGCTCGTGCATTGATGGCGAGGCCCCAATTGCTCTTGATGGATGAACCAAGTATGGGGTTAGCGCCCATGTTAGTGGAGGAGATCAGTAAAGCGATAAGGGATATTGAGAGAGAGGGTATCAGTATCATCCTCGTAGAGCAAAATGCATATATGGCTTTCACGCTTGCTAATAGGGCATATATCCTGGAAGTAGGGAGTATTGTCGGTGAAGGCGATGTAGAGGAACTCGCCAGGGATGAGCGTGTGAAAAAGGCCTACTTAGGAGGTTAGAAGGAGGTAACAAAGAGGAGGGAGAAAATGAAAATTGAAAAAGGCATGGCAAAAAATATGGAGCTGGTCGGATATCACGATTTAGAGGAAAGACCTGGGTTTCAGATGGCGATGCAGGTGGTCGATAAAAAGTGGTACCTCTATCTGGCTCACTTCTGGCATGGGGGCTGGACCATTCTGGATGTGACCGAGCCCTCAGACCCGAAATTCCTCAAATTTGTTAAAGGGCCAGATTACACAGAGACAATCAAAGTGCAGGTGGCTAATGGGATCATGATTACGAACCTGCAGAAATGGATCCCCTTTGCAGGAAGGCCTACGGACAAACCATATGAAGAGGGCATCTATATCTGGGATGTCAAAGACCCGGTAAACCCGAAGCGTCTCGGGCACTGGAAGACTGGGACGCCTGAAGGGACGCATCGGAATTACTACGATGGAGGCAGATACGTTCACCTTGCAGCAGCCGCCCCTGGATTTTCTGGAAATATCTACCGCATCGTCGACATCATCGACCCCACCCGTCCTTTGGAGGTGGGGAAGTGGTGGTTGCCAAACCAATGGGCCGCTGGGGGTGCCAAAGTAACAAAACCCTCCTATAGTCTCCATGGCCCCCCCTATCCCGTAGGAGAACGAGCTTATCTCAGCTACGGGGATGCTGGAATGGTCATCCTCGATATTTCGGATATAACACTGCCCAAGCTTATGGGCTGGCTGGAAGTCTATCCACCCTTGGGTTGCCCTATTGCCTGCCATACGGTCTTACCTCTACCCCGGCGAAAACTGGCTGGCATTAGTAGTGAAGGGATTGGATCTGATGTCGTAGAGCAAGTATTTGGTGTTAAGAAACCCAATCCACTCAATTTTGCAGGAATCGTAGATGTTTCGGATGAGAAGAATCCAACGCTTATCTCGACTTTACCTGTACCTGAGCCTCCCCCCGGTTCCCCGTATAAGAACTTCCATGAAAAGGGAGGATGGTTTGGCCCTCACAATTGGCATGAACCACATCATCATCCTGACCTTGAAGATAGGGATGATCGGGTTTATCTCACCTATTTCAATGCAGGGTTAAGAGTCTATGATATCAGCGACCCATACCTGCCAAAGGAGATCGCTTATTATATCCCCCCCAATCCTCAGAAGAGGCTCGGCATGATGCCTTTTGGGGAGCTGGTCGTTTCCTCGGAAGACATCCTTGTCGATAAACGAGGGTATATTTACGTAACAGACAAGAATCTTGGACTTCATATTCTCCGTTGCACAATATAAGAATACATCCCTATGGATGTCCATGGATGAAGTCTGGAAGAGAGGGTATTATGGACTGTAGCGATACTTCGAATCCTATCGACTTAGAGACTGACATTGTCATCGTAGGTGGAGGCGGGGCTGGTTTGGCAGCAGGTGTTGCAGCAGGAGAAAAGGGGGCGAACGTCATAGTGATAGAAAAACGGAGCACGTTTGGTGGTAATTCTGCACTTGCGACAGGGATATTTGCTGCAGAGAGCCCAGTTCAAAAGCGAATGATGATAGACGCTCGCAAGGATGAGCTTTTTAAAAAGGCCATGGAATACTCCCACTGGAAAATTGAGCCAAAGATTGTTCGTGCCTTCGTTTACAAGTCAGGGGATACGGTTCGGTGGTTAGAAGAAATGGGGCTGAATTTTAATTGGGTTCTTCCTTTATATCCTAATCAGGTCACTCGCGTTCAACATTGCCCAGAGGGAGGGGGGGCTGCGCTTATAAAAATATTACTCAAAAAATGCAAAGAGCTGGGTCTAAGGTTATTTGATCAGACCACAGTGAAGAAGATATTATTTAATGATAAAGGAGAACTAACAGGTATTTTGGCAGTAATGAATGAGAAAGAGATTAGAGTGTGTGCAAAGAGCATTATTATTGCTACAGGCGGATACGGAGGAAACAAAGAATTCTTAAAGAAGTACTACCCTTCCTTCTCAGAAAATATGGTGCTCAGTGCGGTGCCTAATATGGGAGATGGCCTTCTCATGTGTACCGAGATAGGGGCTGCAACCGAGGGTTTGGGTTTACTTCTTTTAGGTGGTCCTCGTATTCCAGGATCTTTGCTTTTGACTGCCGTTGTCGCAGAACCTACCCCAGTTATGGTGAACAAATTTGGGGAACGATTTAGTGATGAAAACATTCCTTGCCATTTTGAGCGGGGGAATACCGTAGACAGACAACCAAATAAGATCTGTTATGCCCTCTTTGACTCCAAAATCAAACAATCTATCTTCGATGAAGGATTAAATCGTCCCGGTTGGGGACTGCAGAGACAAGTGCCGTATCTTCAACCAAAAATCGATTCGACTGAGTTTGAAAAAGATCTCCAAACAGAAATAGACAAAGGGAACGCCAAAATATCTAATTCTTGGGATGAGATCGCTGATTGGATTGGGGCGGTCCCTGAAGTTCTGAATGCTACAGTGATCGAATATAACGGCTTCTGTGACCGAGGACACGATGAAATGTTTATCAAGGATCCAAAGTATCTCCTACCTTTACGCACTCCCCCCTACTATGCGATTAAGTGCTATTCAGGCTTTTTAGGCACAATAGGCGGTATCAAGATTAACCATTATATGCAAGTCATTAATCAGCAGAATAACCCTATTCTCGGACTTTACGCTGCAGGCGTAGACACTGGAGGTTGGCAAGGGAATACTTATGCTGGTAGGGACCTTCCCGGTAGTGCATTTGGTTTTGCAATAAATTCCGGCCGCATTGCAGGAGAAAATGCGGCAACCTATTCATCAGGGAAATAACATGCAATAGGAAATTTGAGGAGGGAAGAGATATGCCTGTTATCCAAGTTAATGCTCTCAAACAGCCTGATATTGACAAGAAGAGAAAGATGGTCATGAAGCTGACGGACGTCATGGTTGAAGTCTATGGGGTGCCAAGAGAATCCGTTGTTGTCATGATCAAAGAAGACGAACTTGAGAATGTTGGTTTAGGAGGGATGCTGGCCTTAGACAAGCTAAAGTAGCCGGGGAAAAATTGGAATAAGTATTTTGAGGAGAAGCAGCCCACCCTTATCTCGGTTAAATCCTACTCAAGTGCCCTATTTCATTGGTTGACATTTGAGTAGGGTTTTTCCCTTGACAGGGATTTCAGTATTTGTTACAGAACTTAAAAAATGTTAATTAAAATTAAATCCATTGTTTCGTCCTTATTGACTCCTAAGGAGATAGAGAAATGATCATTGATATTTATTCTCACCATATTTCAAAATCTGTTGCAGAAATATTAGCCA
>Ga0299912_10001658_pt1 | contig 17970 bp, 17 predicted proteins | sample RVTome_2_FD_207667 | JGI IMG/M metagenome (GOLD analysis project Ga0299912, IMG submission 207667) | Soil microbial communities from uranium-contaminated site in the Upper Colorado River Basin, Wyoming, United States - RVT95D214 (version 2) ... | reverse complement strand
CAGAAGGCCAAGAACCGGAGCGAGGCCAACTTCATCCGGAGCCTCCAGAGCACGATGGGCCTGGCCTCGCGCGTCGGCCGCGCCGAGCTCAACCGCGGCTGGCGTTCGATCCTGACCGACCTCGACGCCCTCAAGGGCGTCGCCAACGACGACGTCAAGCGCGTCGCCGCCGCCTATTTCGTCAAGGACAACAGCCTGACGGCCGTCTATCGCAGAAAGATGGGGCGGTAAGGAGGACGACCATGAAAAAAACGCTGACAACCACGCTGGCCATCGCGATCCTGTTCGCCTCGCTGGGCCTGGCCCAGGCGACCAAGCCCTCCGACCTCAAGTATCCGGCGCTCTCGTACAACCCACCCGACCCCAAGGCCTTCCGGACCGAACTCGCGGGCGGACTCCGGGCCTATATCCAGGAAGACCGCGGACTGCCGATCGTCAACATCACGGCCCTGGTCAATTTCGGGACCATCTACGTTCCCAAGGACAAGACCGGCCTGGCCGGGCTGATGGGCCAGACCCTGATCAAGGGCGGAACCAGGACCCGCGACGGGTCGGCGATCGAGGACCGGGTCGATTTCCTGGGCGCGACCCTCAACTTCATGCCGGGGGAACGAACCTCCCAGCTGGCCATGTCCGTCCTGAGCAAGGACCTGGACGAGGGCCTGGCCATCTTCTTCGACGTCCTGCGCAATCCCGAGTTCCGGGAGGACCCGGTCAAGCTCGCCCGGGCCCGCCAGATCGAACAGCTCCGCCAAGCCAACGACCAGCCCGGGCAAATCCTGAGCCGGGAATTCGAGGCGCTCCTCTACGGCGATCACTCCTGGACACGGCAGCCGACCAAGGCGACCTACGAGGCCCTCGCGCCGGCCGACCTCAAGGCGTTCCACTCCAAGTATTTCTTCCCCAAGAACATCATCCTGGCCGTTTCGGGCGACTTCGCCAGGTCCGCCCTTAAATCGAAAATCAACAAGCTGGCCGGGGGCTGGGCGAACCGCGGCATCGAGATCCCGGCCATCGCCAAGTCCTTCCCCCGAGTCGAGCCCGGCGTCTACTTCATCCAGAAGCAGATCAACCAGGGCTACATCAGCCTCGGCCACTTGGGGCTCGAGGACACCAACCCCGATTATTTCGCGGTCCAGGTCATGAACTTCATCCTGGGCGGCGGGAGCTTCACGTCGCGGATCACGACCAAGGTCCGCTCCGACGAGGGGCTCTCCTACAACCAGGGCAGCCGGTTCAGCTACCGCTGGGGATTCCCGGGAACGTTCTCCGGCTACGTCCAGACCAAGTCGGCCACGGTCGGCTACGCGATCTCGCTCATCCTCGCCGAGTTCGACCGCATCCGCAAGGAGCCCGTGAGCGATGCCGAGATGGAAACGGCCGTCAACTACTACCTGGAGAGCTTCGCCGACGGCTTCCAATCCTCCCAGGCGACCATGTCCAGTTTCGCCAGCCTGGAGATGACCGGCAAGCCCATGGATTATTACAAAACGTACCGGGACAAGATCAAGGCCGTGACCAAGGCCAAGGTCCAGGCCGCCGCCCGGAAGTACATCCAGCCCGACAAGGCGGCGATCCTGATCGTGGGCGATTGGGAGCCGTGCAACGCGGGCGGCGATAAGTGGGCCGGGCCGCTCGACAAGCTGGGCAAGGTCCGCAAGATCGGCCTCCGCGACCCGATGACCGGGGCGGAGCTCAAGTAGGGGCTTCAGTCCAGCTTTTTTCCGCGCGTCTCCGGGATCCAGATCCAGGTCAAGGCCGCGGCGATGAAGGCGGCCGAGATGAGCGGAAAGGCCGTCCCGAATCCCTTGGTCTGGGCGAGCGTCCCGACCGCGAAGGGGGCCGCCGCGCTTACGATCCGCCCGAAGTTGTAGGTGAAACCCTGGGCGGTGGCCCGGATGGACGTCGGATAGAGCTCGGCCGTGAGCGCTCCGAACCCGCTGAAGTAGCCGGACCCGAAGAAAGCCACGACCGGTCCCAGCCCGAGGAGAAGGAGCGGATCGCGTGTAGCCGCGTAGAGGGAGACTAGGAGCGAAGCGGCGACGAGATAGCCGATGTAGGTCCTTTTGCGGCCCAGCACGTCGCTGATATATCCGAAACTGACGTAGCCGAGCCACATACCGACCTGCATGAAAATGACCAGCCCCGACATCGTCCGCGTGCTCAGGCCCACGCCCCCCTGCTCCCGGGACAGGGACAGGAAGGCCGGGATCCAGAGGTTGAACCCCCACCAGGCGAACAGGCTGAAGGCGTTCATCAGGGTCACCAGGAGCGTCGTTTTGAGCCGGCCAGGCGCAAACAAAGCCCGGAACCCGGACGGCCCGTCCTCGGCGCGGCGGGATTGCGTCCGCCAAATATCCGGCTCCTCGACCCGGCGCCGGATCCAAAACGTGAAGAAGGCGGGGAGGACCCCGACGAAAAACACCGCCCGCCATCCCCAGCGCGGCAGGACGAGCGCCGAAACGGCGGCGGCCGAGGCGTAGCCGACCGCCCAGAAACTTTGGACGAAGCCGAGCGCCTTGCCCCGATGCTCGGCCGGCCAGCTCTCGGCGACTAAAGACGCGCCGCTCGCCCACTCGCCGCCCATGCCCAAGCCGAGGAGCACGCGGAAGACGGCCAGCATGACGATCCCGGTCGAGAGGCCGCAGGCCGCGGTGAAGACCGAATAAATGAGGATGCTCCCCATCAGGGCCCGCAGCCGGCCAAAGCGGTCGGCGATGACGCCGAAGATCATCCCGCCGAAGGCGGAGGCGACCAGGGTCAGCGATCCGAGCAGGCCGGCCGTGCCCTTGCCCATCCCGAATTCGCGCATCAGGGTCGAGAGGATCATGGCATAGAGCATGACATCGAAGGCGTCGAGCATCCAGCCCAGGGCGGCGGCGATCAGGCTGCGCTTGGCCTGGGGCGCGGCACCCTTCCACCATCCGAAAAGATCCGCTCGGTTCATGGCCGTCTCCTTCCGGCGTTCCAGCCTTGCTTATATCCGAGGAATAGAACCGCTGTCAATCAAAGACGAGAAGGGATTATAATAAGGACACACCCTCACGATCGGAGAACCGCCATGAAAAAATTAATCGTTCTGATCGCCGCCGGACTGGCCATATCTGCGATCATCGGCGCGCAGGAGCAGGCCCGGCACAAAGTCCTCATCTCCGTCGACATGGAAGGCATCTGGGGCGTCGTCCACGGGGACCAGGTCTCGTCCGAAGGGCGCGATTACGGCGCGGCCCGCAAGTGGATGGCCGAGGACGTCAACGCCGTCGTCGCCGGCCTGTTCGAGGCCGGGGCGACCGAGGTCGTCGTCAACGACTCCCACGGCACCATGCGGAACATCCTCGCCTCGGACCTTGACCCTGCCGCCGTCCTCATCAGCGGCACGCCCAAGCCCCTGTCCATGATGGAAGGCCTCGACCGCGACTGCGAAGCCGTCCTTTTCATCGGCTACCACGCCCGGGCCGGGTCGGCCTCGGCCATCCTCGACCACACCATCTCGAGCGCAACCATCCGGGCGATCAAGATCAACGGCCGCGAGATGCCCGAGCTCGGGATCAACGCCGCCCTGGCCGGCGCCTTCGGCGTCCCCGTCGTCATGCTCAGCGGCGACGACGAAACCTGCGCTCAAGCCAAGACGATCCTAGGGGACGGTTTCGTCGCGGTCGCCGTCAAGAGCGGCCTCGGCCGGACCTCGGCCCGGAACCTCCCGCGGACCGATTCCCTTCGGCTCCTCCGCGCCGGCGCCAAGGAGGCGTTCCTGAAAAGAAAACAAATACCGCCGTACAAGCTGACTCCGCCCTATTCGTTCGAGCTCGACTTCCACAACAGCGCGCAAGCCGAGCTTCCCCTGTTCGTCCCCGGAGTCAAGCGAACGGCCGCCCGTTCGGTCGCCTTTTCGGCGGACGACTTCGTCGAAGGGTTCAGGCTGATGCGGGCGCTGATCGCCCTCGCCGCATCCTGAGCCAGGAATTTCTCAACGGGCCAGGCGCGTCACGGAGTCCTGGTTTTCTTCTTTCTATCCGCGGCGAGGGCTTCAAAAGCCTGTCTGATGCAATCGTCCAGGGACATCTCGCCCCGGTACACGAACATCCCCAGCGAAAGTCCCGCTTTGATGACCCTGCCTCCGTAGCTGAAAGTCGTTTCCGCGACCCTCTTCCTGATCGTTTCGACTATGGTCCGGCCTCCGGCCTGGTCCGTCCCGGGCAGCAGGAGGAGGAACTCGTCGCCGCCCCAGCGCCCGACCCGGTCCTGACGCCGCAGGGACGCCCGGAGAAGCGAGGCGCAGGATTTGAGAAGATAATCGCCGCTGCCCTGCCCGTAAGTGTCGTTGATGACCTTGAAACGGTCCAGATCCACCAGGACCACGGTGAACGGCCGCCGGTTTCTCTCGAAGCGGACTTTCTCCTCTTCGAGGCTTTCCATCATGTCGCGCCGGTTGGGGAGGCCGGTCATGGCATCGGTCCGGGCCATGTCTTCCATCATCTTGTAGGCTTCGCTCAGCTTGGTCTGGCGCTCGCGGATTTCCCGCTGGGCCGCTTCGATCTCCCGTTCCGCGTCGGCCTTGAGCTTGGCTCGGCCCGAGACCGCCCAGATCAAGAGCGAGGCCAGAACCGCGATCACGATCAGAAGGACCGGGATGAGGGCTCCGCCGGCGCCGGCCGATGGCCCGGCCCCGGAGGGGACGCCGAGACTAAGCGATAAGATCGGCGGGATGAGAAAAGATATTGCAATCATCTACCTTAGCCCCTCTTATTATCGGAAATTTCATCTGCTTTGGCAAGCCCGTATCCCGCCGGCTTCGGTTCAACGATAGCCGCGCCGCCGGGCTTCCTCCAGGATGGCCTCGGTGGCCGTCGCTCCGATCCGGGCGACGCCCAGGGCGCGGACCCGGAGCAGGCCGTCGAGAGTCCGCAGGCCGCCCGCGGCCTTGATCCGGACCGTCTCCGGGCAGTTGGCCCTCATCAGCATCAGATGGTGATCGGTCGCCCCGCGGTAGGAATACATCCCGTTTGCCTGGCGCACGAAGCCGAAGCCGGTCGAGGTCTTGACGAAGGCAACGCCCGCGGCCGCGCAGATTCCGCACAGCCTGACGACATGGACGTCCTCGAGATAGTCGGTCTCGAAGATGACCTTGAGGATGGCCCCGCCCGCCGCGACGACCGCGTTTATCGCCCGGATCTCGGACTCGACATAAACCCAGTCTCCGCCGAGGACTTTCCCGATGTTGACGACCATGTCGAATTCGACGGCGCCGTCGGCCAAACCTCGATCGACTTCGTAGAGCTTGACAGCGCTCGTCTGGCTTCCGTGCGGGAATCCGCTGACCGTCCCGACGCCGACGCCTGACCCGGCCAAAATGCCCTTGGCCAGCCCGATCGAGCAGGGCTTGACGCAGGCCGTCGCCACGCCGTAGCGCCGAGCCAGCTCGCAGCCGGCCGCGACGGCCTCATCGGTCATGGTCGGATGAAGCAGGGAATGGTCGATCATTTCGGCCAGCGAGCTGAAGGTGATCGTCGGGTCCACGGCGGGACTCTCCTCTCACCGCGATGGTAGAGGAAGTCAAGCGGCTTCGTCAAGGCCGGCCGGGAGGAGATCCGTCTCGAATAACCTTAAAACCGTTTGCTTCAAACCACGTATTCAATAACATAAGCGCCTTTTTTCAACGCGCTTCAAGGGAGTCGCCCATGGAAAATGTCCTCTCCGTCAAGGGATTGAAGAAATCCTACGGAACCCAGATGGCGGTGGCCGGCATCGATTTCGAGGTCCGTCCGGGCGAGGTCTTCGCCCTGATCGGTCCGAACGGCGCCGGCAAGACGACGACGCTGAGAATCATCGCCACCCTTCTTACCTACTCCGAAGGGGAAATCGCCTTCCTCAACCACGACCTGCGCAAGGAGCCGGACTTCGTCCGGGAGAAAATCAGCTACCTCCCGGAGGAAGCCGGCGCCTACAAGAACATGAAGGGCATGGACTATCTCCGCTTCATGGCCGCCTTCTACGCCCGGACCGCGGAGGAGGAGAGGGAATTCGTCGAGCGCGCGGCCGCCATCACGGAGCTCAAGGACCGCCTTTCGAGCAAGGTCGGGACCTACAGCAAGGGCATGACCCGGAAGATTCTCCTGGCCCGGGCGCTCATGACCAGGCCCGTCCTGGCCATCCTCGACGAGCCGACCTCGGGCCTCGACGTCATCAACGCTCTCGAGGTCCGGGAGATCGTCCGGCGCTACGTCAAGGAGGGAACGTCCGTTCTCCTCTCCTCCCACAACATGCTCGAGATCGAGTATCTTTCCGACCGCGTGGCCTTGATCGACAAGGGCCGGATCCTCGATTGCGGAACGCCCCAGGCGTTGAAGGACAAGCACCAGGCCAAGAACCTGGAAGAGGTCTTCAGGAGTTCCCTCCGATGAAAAAATTCGCCAACCTCCTCAAGAAAGAGATCCGCGAGCTCGTGACGCTCCAGCTGGCCCTCTCGCTCGCCTTCACCGTCATCCTGTTCAGCTTTATCGGCCAGGTCAGCCGGAAGGAAGTCCGGAAGGCGACCGGCGTCCAGACGATTTCGGCGCTCGACCTGGACGGCTCGGCCGCCTCCCAGGGGCTCCTCAAGGGCCTCGAGTCGGCCCGCTTCGAGATCCGCCGGATCGAAGAAAAAACGCGGGACGAAGCGATCGACCTCGCCCGGACCGGCGAATCCAAGCTCCTCCTCGTCATTCCCGCCGGCTTCGGGGATTCCCTCGGGAGTCTCACGCCGGGCGAGATCGAGACCTATTCCTACCTGAGGAGCTTCTCCCTGATCGGCACGCGGAGCCAGGTCGTCGTCCGCGGCGTGCTTTCCGCCCTCAATAACGTCCTCTCCGACAAGGTCCTCCGGGACAAGCTCCCGGGGATCGACCCCGGAAGCCTCAAGAATCCCATTAAGAGCAAGGACTTCGTTATCGTCCGGGACCGCATGGCCGAGGGATCGGCCGGCCAGGTCGCGGGCCTGGTCTCTTCGCAATCCCTCCTCATCCCCATCATCCTGATGATGATCATCATCTACTCGTCGCAGATGGTCATCTCGGCCGTGGCCATGGAGAAGCAAAACAAGACCCTGGAGACGCTGTTGACCGTCCCCATCCGGCGGACGTCCATCATTACGGCCAAGATGCTCTCGGCCGGCCTCGTCGGCCTGATCTCCGCCGGCATCTACATGGTCGGCATGAAGAGCTTTCTGGGGGGGATCGGCGAGGAAGCCGCCCAGGCCGGGGCCCAAGGAGGCGCCGCGATCATGCGCCAGCTGGGGTTGTACTTCAGCACGAGCGGCTACCTCATCCTCGGCGCCGCCATCTTCCTGGCCATCCTGGTCGCCCTGGCGCTGGCCATGATCCTGGGCGTCCTGGCCGAGGACTTCCGCAGCGCCCAGAACATGATCATGCCGCTGATGTTCATGGTCATGATCCCTTATTTCATATCTCTGTTCGCCGATATCAACACCTTGTCCCTGCCGCTGAAAATATTTTTCCTGGCCATCCCTTTCACCCACCCGTTCCTTGTGTCGCAGAACCTGTACCTCGGCAACTACGGAATGATCTTCGGCGGGCTCGTTTACATGCTTGTCGTCTTCACCGGGTTGGTCTTGTTCGCCGCCCGCGTTTTCTCCACGGACAAGATCCTGACCATGAAGCTGCGCATCGGCAAGAAAAAGACGGCCGTTGCTTGAGTCGCCGGTGTCGCCGTCCATGATAATCGCAGCCATTCCTATGAAATAATCGGCCTCGCCGTGTGTATAAGAGACAGACAAGGAGGCCGAACATGAAAACGAGACACCTGCTGATGCCGGCGGCCTTGGTTGTCATCTGCCTGGCCGGAAGTCCAATCTACGGACAGTATGCCAGCCTAAGCTTGGACTTGAAGTTCATTCTGTTTGCCTCTGACGAGGGCCGTAATATGTATCCGGCGCCCAAGGAGGATGATATCGGAATCGTCTTCGCCAAGGGGACGAGCAGCGAATTCTTGACGGGAGCCAAGCTCGGGCAATTGTTCAACCTGAACAAGGTCAGGATGGCGGGCGAGGCCGAGATAGGCATCCATTGGCCGGGGGAAGACATCCCGAGCTCGAGGATTGCCCACGCAGTTCGCGTCAACGGACGGGACTTTCTCATCGTCCTTTTCCCGGACAAGATCAGCTTTAAGGAAAATGCCTATACCTTCAAGGCCGAAGTCTATGAGTTGGACCCGAAAGCCGGCGCCGGGGCTAAGCGAATCTGCGGAGAAAACGTCGATTTGAACGCTTTCGGCTTCGTCGGATTTTACTTCAGGGATAAAACCTATTTTTTGACCGTCAACCTGCTCAGCTCGGGCTGGGGAGCTTCCATCCTGCGGCCGTCCATCTCCACCGTTATGGAACCGACAAGCAAGAAGAAGTGTCCTTGAAATAAGGCTGACGGGCGGCGGTCGGCCGCAGGCATGGATTCCGGGGAGTAGCAATTTGGGAGACATGAACCGAACTTCTCAGTTCGGTATTGCGTCCCCAGAACTTCTCAACAATCAACGAAGCGACCGTTCGTAAACATTAAATGCGGCGGGAAGCTTTCCCCGCGGTTCCCATTGGAAAACTTCGAGGTCGATCCGGCCGGCGCGGTCGACGGCGACGCCCTCGGCGGATAGCCGCCTCCGCTGCTCCTCGAACCCCCGTCCCCGCGCGAGCGAGATCCGGCCCCGGCTCCCGATGACCCGGTGCCAGGGCAGACGCTCCGCGTCCGACGAAGAATGGAGAATCCAGGCGACCCCTCGGGCCGCCCGCGCGTTCCCGGCCAGGGCCGCGATCTGCCCGTAGGTCGCGACCCGGCCGCGCGGGATTTTCCGGACGGCCTCGACGACCTGGTTCGAAAAAGGGCTTCGTCTCCCGTCCCCAACGGGTCCCGACATCGAACGAAGCCGTCCCACGGCTCTCTGCGACGGCAGTCTCGTTTCCATTGAGGTCAGGACGCTACGCGGTTGCGGCCGGCATGCTTCGCCTTGTACAGGACCTCGTCCGAGGCCTTGACCAGCATTTCCTTTGATTGTTTTCGCCCGGGCATCATCGCGGCCACGCCGAAACTCACGGTGACACGGCCGGAGACGGGCGAAAACTTGTGCTTGATCCCTAAGCTCTCGGCCTTCTTGCGCAGCCGCTCGGCCACCCTCGCCGCACCCTGGAGGTCGGTGGCCGGCAATAAGACGACGAACTCGTCCCCGCCGTATCGGCCCACCAGATCTCCCGCCCGGCTCACGGTCTTTTTCATCATGCGGGCGACAGCCTTCAGGCAGCGGTCGCCGGCTTGGTGGCCGTAGTTATCGTTATAGGCCTTGAAAAAGTCCACGTCGGCCATGAGCAGGGACAGCCAGATCCCCTGGCGTTCGGCGCGCCGCCATTCGACCTCCAGGCTGTTCATAAAGTACCTCCGGTTGAAGACGCCGGTCAGCCCGTCTATGTTGGCCAATCGCTCCAACTCCTTGTTGACCCCCTCGAGTTTTCGATTGGCCTCGGCCAGGTCCTTGGTCTTTTCCTCGACCAGGCCCGCCAGCGCCCTCGCGCGGACCTTGAACTGCCCGACCCGAACCCGATGGAGTCCCAGGCCGGCCGCCGCCAAGGCTAAGATGGCCAGGCCGTAGAACCAGATCGTCTGGTAATAATGGGGCCTGAGACGGAATTCAAACGAGGCCCCGTCCGTATTCCATAAGCCGTCGTTGTTGCAGGCCATGACGCGAAACCGATAGCGGCCGGGAGGGATATTTGTGTAGAAGGCGTTATGCCGATTCCCGGCATTTATCCAATTCTGGTCGTAGCCCTCCAGTCGATACTTGAACGTCACCTTCTCGGGGGCGACGAAGCTCAGCCCGGCGAAATAGAACTCGAGCGAGCCGTTTCCGGGACGGGCGTCGGCTTTCAGGGCGGGGCAGTATTCGACCGCGTCGATGAGAACGCGATCGATCGAAACGAGAGGAGCCAGCGCGTTCCGTTCGATCCGGCCAGGGTCGATAACGACCACGCCCGCGATCGTTGGAAACCAAAGCCGTCCGTCCCGGGCTTTCCATCCCGCGGGCTGGGCGTTGCCGTTGCATTCGGCGCTCCGCATCCCGTCCGACATTCCATAGGAAACGCAGTTGATAGTCCCGATCTTCCCGGCCGCGCAGTCGTCAAGGACCCGCTTAGGAACTCGATAAATGCCGACGTTGCAGCTCATCCAGAGGTCCCCGCCGCCGTCCTCCAGGATTTGGTAGACGACGTCGTTGAAGAGACCCTCCCGGATCGTAAAGTGGGTGAAACGTCCGTCCTTGAAGCGGAAAAGCCCCCCGCCGTAAGTCCCGATCCAGAGCGTCCCTTCGGAGTCCTCGTAGATGACGTAGACGGGATCGGCCGAGAGGCCGCTCTCGGTGGAGAAGCGGGTATACCTGCCGTTTTGCCAATGGGCCAGCCCGTCATTAGTACCGATCCACAGGCTTCCATCCCGCGCGACCTTCAAGGAGCGGATAACGGCATCCGGGACGCCCTTGTCCAGATAGCTGATCAGACGGCCCCGATTCCACAGGTGCAGGCCTCCCCCGGTCGTGCCGACCCAGATCCGGCCGGCCTGGTCCTGCGCGATGCAGCGGACGAAATCGTGCGCCAGCCCATCCTCGCGCGAGTAGTTGAAGAACCGGCCGTCCCGGAAGCAGGAGAGACCGTTATTGGTCCCGATCCAGAGCCGGCCGTCCCTGTCCTCAAACAGCGCCCGGACCGTGTTGTTGGGAAGCCCGGCCCTCATGGAGTAGGTCTTGATCTCGCTTCCCCGAAGGCAAGCCAGCCCGCCCTCGCGGGTTCCGATCCAGACGGATCCGTCGCGCCCTTCCATAATAGTCCGGATATCGTCGACGGGAAGGCCTTCCCGCATCGTATAAGTCGAAAACTTCCCCTTCCAGAGCCGGTTCAAGCCGCCGCTATAAGTTCCAACCCAGATGAGGCCCTCCCGATCCTGGCAGATGGACAGGACATAGTCGTCCGATAGACCGTCCCTCATCGTAAAGCTGGAAAAAACGCCGTCCCCGAACCGGTTGAGCCCTTTCCGCTCGGCGCCGATCCAGAGATAGCCTTCCCGGTCCTCATAGAGAGAAATGATCGAATCGCTGGCCAAGCCATCCTTGGTCGTATAGACGCGGAATCGCCCGTCCTTACGTTGGACCAGGCCGCCCCTCGTCCCCGCCCAGAGGCTGCCGTCCCGGGTTTCCAGAACGGCCGTGATGAAGTCATGGGGCAGACCGTGTTCCCGGGTCAAGACCGAAATCCGGCCGTCCTTCATTCGATTCAGCCCGTTGGCCGTCCCGATCCAGGCGACGCCCTCCCGGTCCGTGCAGACCGCGGTCACGACGTTCGAGGCAAGGCCTTCCCGGGTCGTAGTGAATTCGAACCCGCCCTCCTTCAATCGGCACAGCCCTCCATAAGTGCCGACCCAGAGCGTTCCCTGGGAGTTCTCAAAGAGCCCGGAGATAAAATCGCCGGCGGGCTTGTTTGTGAAGTGCGTCTGAAAGCGGCCGTTCCGGTAGCTCAGGAGTCCATTGGCGGTCCCGATCCATAATCGATCCCGGCCCTCGCTGATGACCCGAATATCGTTGTTGCGAAACTCGGGGTTGCTCTTCTTATCGAAGACGGTGAAATCGATCCCGTTGAAACGGACCAGGCCCTCTTGCGTTCCCAGCCAGAGATGGCCGCTCCGGGCTTGAAGGACCGCCTGGACCGAGCACTGGGGCAGGCCGTTTTCCGTTCGCCAGACGCGATGGATGTATTGGCTGATGGGGTTGGAAGCTCCCGAAAGCGGCGTCCAAATCCATAGGACAATCGCAAAGACCGCTCCGGGACAAAGCCGAAGCCAAGCTCTCAACGCGCGGCTCTTCATAGGAACCTCCATCCTCCCGCCCCCGCCTTTGTCTCATGGAAGTTCCTCGCGATTCCCCTTCAAGCCCCTGGCGGAATCGCCCGCCTTCTCGCGGCGGAATCATTATATGTAGAGAACAAACCGAAGGCAAGTCCTTGTTTCGGCCCGGCTAAAAGGCGCCTAACTGGCAGCGCTTGATCTTGATGTTTAAGCGGGTGGCGAGTCGGCCGACCTGAGCCCGGGCGACGCCGAAGCGGTCGGCGGCGGTCCAGGCGGCGGCGCAGGAGAGGCTCCCGTCCGGATCGAGGGCGGAGCGGATGGCTTCTTCGAGGCCCGCCGGCACGTTCGCTTGCTTCCATCCCGGGATGTCCCAGGCCTTGGCGTGTCCGGAGAATCCGAAAAGCCCCAATTGGCAATGACTGAGGTGGACGCCGAGCGTATCGGCCGCTTCGCCGACGGCCAGCGGAACGACGCCCTTTTCTTTTGCCAGGGTGAAGGCCGCGGCGCAGCCGACCGTTCCGTCTATCAGCCGACCCCGAATCGCCTCGGTCAGGGCAGGATCGACCGGCCGTCCGGCCGGTATTTTTTTGTCTTTGAGCGCCATCGGAGCTCCTTTCCGCATTCCGGCGTTTCTTTTATGTATCAAAGGGGGTACGATCTGTCAATGGAAAGCATAGCCCCCTGGCCGCGCCCTGTGATATAATGGCCGCTCGATAAGGCCGCAGCAAGCGGCCATCGGGTCCTCCGAACGGCCCGGCCTAAAGAGTCGGCCCCGCGCCCTCCACGGCCAGCCGTCGCAGCGCCAGCCCCGGACGACACGTCCGGGGCCGGTCAAGGTCGGGGCGGAAACGCCGCGGCCCCCCGTATTTGGAAAGGAGAGATCGCATGCGTTCCGCACGAATCCCCTTCGTTCCGACGCTTCTCGCTATCACCGCATTCATCGTTGCCTGCATACCCCTGACTCAATCCGCCCAGGCTGCCCCCTCTACTAAAACCAGCCCCTCATCCGGCCCCGCGCCCGCCGTAAAGGCTACTCCCTCCGCGCAATCCGCCATCGAGATCACGGACGCCGCCGGAAAGCCGATCGCGCTCGACAAAATCCCCCAGCGCCTGGCCGTCGTTGGACGCGGCCCGCAGTATCTCCTGCACCTCCTCTACATGTTCCCCGAAGGACCCGGCCGCCTGGTCGGCTTAGAGCAGCGCGGCCGCACCGCCTCCGACTTCCTCTCCGCCGTCGCGCCCGACATCGACAAGAAGATCCCCCTCCTCCCCAATCCCGGCCCTGAAACCATCGCAGCCCTCCATCCCGACCTCGTCCTGACCAAGGGAAACGGCCCCGATCCGCTCTCTGAAGCCCTGTTCAAGGTTGGCATTCAAACCGCCGTTCTCAACCTCGAGACGCCCGACGAGTATTACCGGGACATCGCCAACCTGGGCGCGATCCTGGGAAACCCGAAGCGGGCCGACGAGATCATCGCCTTCTACAAGAAGGGCGCCGCCCGCGTCGAAATAGCCGTCTCCGGCCTCCGCAACGATGAGAAACCCTCGGTCCTCGTGGTTATGGGCAACATCCGGAGCGGGAAATACGCCGTGCGCGTCCCGGCCCTCCCCTGGATGCAGACCTACCAGGTCCAGGCCGGCGGCGGCCGCCCCGTCTGGCTCAGCGCCGCCGAGCAGGCGGGCGGCTGGGCGGTCGTCAACCTCGAGCAGATCGCCGTCTGGAATCCCGACCGGCTCGTCATCATCGTCTGGTACTCGACCAACGCCTCGGCCTTCATGGACTGGCTGGGCGCCGACCCCCAGTGGAAGAGAATCGGGGCCGTGGCCGCCGGCAAGGTCAGCTGCTTCCCGTCGGACTTCTACGGTTGGGACGCCCCCGACGTCCGCTGGATCCTGGGCCTGACCTGGATGGCGGCGCTCCTTCATCCCGACCGGCTCAAGGATTACAGCATCGAGGACGAGATCTATCGCTTCTACGGAGAGCTTTACGGCCTGAGCCGGGAGACGATCAAGACGAAAATCCTTCCCACGGTCAAGACCGATTTCCGCTGAGACCGAAAAATGGACGGAGAGGACATAAAGGAAAAGCGCCCCGGCCGGCGCCTGTGGACGATCGCCGCGGCCGTCCTCGTCTGTCTCGTCCTCTCGGCTCTCATCGGCCGCTATCCCAAGCCCTTCCTGACTCCCCTCTCGGCCCTGACCGACAACGAGATGGCCCGGAGCCTGATCGTTCATCTCCGCCTGCCCCGGATCCTGATGGCGTTTCTCCTCGGCGCCGTGCTCTCGGCCGCTGGGGCGGTCTTCCAGATGATCTTCCGAAATCCATTGGTCGACTCGGGCTTTTTGGGTGTCTCGCAGGGCGCGGCTTTCGGAGCGGCCCTCGGATTTGTCTATCTGGGCGGGACGGCCCTGGGCGTCCAAGCATCGGCGGCCGCCTTCGCCTTCCTCGGACTGGCCGCGAGCTATCTCATCGCTCGCCGCATCCGCTGGGGAGACTGGGTGTTCCGCCTTGTCCTCGCCGGAATCTCGATCGGCGCCTTCTATTCGGCGGGCACCGGCGTCCTCAAGTACCTGGCCGATCCCCACAAACAGCTCCCCGACATCACCTTCTGGATGCTGGGCGGGCTGTGGTCGGTCACCTGGCCCGACCTCTGGCAGGTTCTCCCGGTCGCGGCGCTGGGGCTCGCGATCATGATCCTGATGCGTTGGCGCTTGAACCTCCTCTCGATGCGCGACGAAACGGCTTTTTCGCTGGGCCTGGCGCCGGGACGAGAGCGGCTCGTCCTGTTGGCGGCCGCCGTCGCCGCGACGGCCGTCCTCGTATCCAAGGCCGGCCAAGTGACCTGGGTCGGCCTCATCGTCCCCCACATCGCCCGGCGGCTGGTCGGCTCTGACGCCCAAAGGATGCTCCCGGCCTCGATCCTCATCGGAGGGATTTTCGTCCTCGTCTGCGACGACTTGGCCCGGGCCGCCCTGTCGGGCGAGATCCCGCTCGGCATCCTGACCTCGTTCTTCGGGACGGCCGTCTTCATCGCGCTTCTCTCGGCGCGCAAGCTGAGGCTCAAGTCATGAACGGCGGGCCGATCGTCTCGATCCGGGATTTGTCCTTCGCCTACTCGGAGTCCGGACCCGAGGTTTTGCGCGACGTCTCGCTCGACATCGGCGCGGGGACCATCTGCGCCCTGCTCGGCCCCAACGGTTCGGGGAAGACGACGCTACTCAATCTCATGCTGGGCTGGCTCCGGCCCTTGGAGGGCCGGATCGAGATCGACGGCCGGGCCGGGGCGGACCTCTCCAGGCGAGAGATGAGCCGCGTCATCGGCTTCGTCCCCCAGGAGGAGCCGGCCGGTTTCGAGCTCAGCGTCCTGGAGTATGTCCTTCTGGGACGCGCGCCCTATCTCGGTTTTCTGGAAACGCCGGGCGCTGAGGACAGGCGCGCCGCCGAGGCCGCCCTGGAAGCCGCGGGAATCCGGAAGCTCAGGGGCCGGGCGCTTCCCACCCTCAGCGCGGGCGAGAAACAGCTCGCCGCACTTGCCCGGGTCCTGGCCCAGGATCCGTCGATTTTCCTTCTCGACGAGCCGATGTCCCACCTCGACCTCGCCAACACCCAGAGGATATGCTGGACGATCGAAGCGCTTCGCGACAAAGGAAAGACCGTTATCTTCACCACCCACGATCCCAACCTCGCCTCGGCCTCGGCCGACACCATTGTCTTGCTCCGGAAGGGGAAGGTCGTCGCCGCTGGTTCCGTCCGGAAAACTCTAACCGCTGCCAACATCAAGACGACCTACGGCGTTGATGCCGAGATCCTTGAGGGCAACGGCCGCCCGGTCATCTTGACCCGCCTTAGGAAAAGATAGGGCCGTTTTTTCGCCGATATTCTTTAACGACCACTTGACAAAGCCGTCCTACTGTTCTATATAAGTATAACAGTTATGAGCGAACATTTTAATATTAAACTCGACCCGAAATCGGCTCTGCCGGTCTATGAACAGGTCAAGAGGGCGATCAAGCTGGCCATCCTTTCCGGACGCGTGAAAGAAGGCGGCCAGCTGACCTCGATCCGGGAGCTCGCGCTTAAGCTCCAGGTCAATCCCAACACGATCATTAAGGTCTACTACCAGCTTGAGGTCGAGGGATTCGTCCATTCAAGGCCCGGGGCGGGCTATTACGTCAAGTTGGACCGCAAGAAGATCCAGAAAGAAAAGAAGGACATTTTCAAGGGAATCACCGGCGAATACGTTTCGAAAGCCATGGACCTCGGCTATTCTTTCAAAGAAATCGTCGATGAAATATCGGCCCGATTGGACACAAACGTTCAAAAAACGGGGGGAGATAAAAATGATAGAAGCTAAGGATCTGTCTTTCCGTTACGGAAAAATCAAGGTCTTTGAACATTTCAATCTCGATATTCCCGAAGGTCAGGTCTGCTTGATAACCGGAATCAACGGGGTCGGGAAAAGCACCTTGCTGCGGCTGATGGCCGGAGCGCTCAGGCCGGCCAAGGGCGAAATCGTCTTTAACGAAAAGCTGGGCCGCAACCCGAAGCGAAAGATCGGGTTCATCTCCGACAGCCTCAGCTTGTATCAAAGCCTAACCGTTTCCCAAGCGATAGACTTCCATAAATCCGTTTACGGCATCGACGCGTTCGACGATTCCCTAATCAAGCATACAAAAATCAGCCACGGCCAAAAAGTCAAAGAGCTTTCCGCCGGGCAAAAAGTCATTCTTCACTTAAGCTTGATTCTTTCCATCGAGCCCGAGGTTCTCTTAATCGATGAAATCATTCACTCCATCGACTCCTATTTGAGAAGGCTTTTTCTCGAGGCGCTTATCCAACTCCAAACGCAACGCCCAATCACGATAATCATGGTCAACCTCAATTTTCACGACATCGAGCATATGGTGGAGAGGGTCATCCTTCTGAAAAAAGGAACGATCGCCGTCGACGAAAAAATCGAAGGGTTGAAAGCTAAGGTCAAGAAAATAATCTCAACGTCTCCCCCCTCAGGGCTCCCGATCCTCTCCCAGATTGACTACTCTAATCATTCGGAATATTTCATCTATCCCTTCCAAAATGAGTTCCGAGATCGGATGAAAGAGGGAGAGATCGTTGACCTCAACCTGACCGAGATTGTAACCGCCTTTATCGGAGGCGAATATGCTTAACAAAGAGCTTCGCGACGCCTTGAAACAGTTCTTGGAGTGTTTGCTGCCCCTTCTGATTATTCCCGTGGCGTTTGTCTTTGATAAGTACGTGATTCATTCCAATTGGCGCATAGCCGACATCTTCAATTATGCTTTTTTAGTCGTCCTTGTCATTTATCCGCTCATGGCCGGGACGCTCATCTTTCAATCGGAGAAAAAGGATAACGCCTTCGAATATCTTTTGTCCTTGCCTCTCTCCAGGCCTAAAATCCTGGCCGACAAAATCGGTCCAAGGCTATTGTTTCTTTTCGTGTTGCTCCTAGCCGCGCTTGCGATCTCTCCTTTTAAAGACGTCCTGATGAACGGGTTCAATTTGCTCGTTCTTTTCTTGATTTCGCTGTTCCTGTGCCTCTCTTATACGTCCATCGTCGTCTATTTTCTAGAAATAGGCCTTCTGTTCTGGCTTTTTTACTTGGACTCTCAAATTCTCAACTACCTGCTATGGAGACCGGAAATTTCGAGAAATATTTTTCCGAACATCCAATCTCAATTATTAGCGGCCGCTCTCCTCCTCGTTCCCCTGGGTTTGGCATTCTGGCTGACCTTTAAAAGGTTCGACGTCAAGCCGCTCAAGTTTCAGATGAAGTCCTACGTCTTTATCGCACTCCCCGCCGTTCTGGCGCTCATCACCCTCACGGTCGTGTTTGTCAAGAAATACTGGGCCTGGTCTCATACCGGATGACCTGATTTGACGATCCTCTCGGCCTTCGCTCTCTGAGTGCCGCTTTTCCGCTCAGCCCGGAACTCTATTCTTGATATCGATTAATCTCTAGATGGTAGCCGTAAGGACATCGTATACCGATTCTTAATGCAAGGAACCGTAAGGACATCGTATACTGTTCGTGCCTCAGCAGAGGGGATCGATAACCCTTCCCGTGAAGGGAAAGGGGACCGACTTGAT
>Ga0299912_10001657_pt1 | contig 17978 bp, 13 predicted proteins | sample RVTome_2_FD_207667 | JGI IMG/M metagenome (GOLD analysis project Ga0299912, IMG submission 207667) | Soil microbial communities from uranium-contaminated site in the Upper Colorado River Basin, Wyoming, United States - RVT95D214 (version 2) ... | reverse complement strand
GATTCACAAAATATCTATCTTCGCCTACCAAAAATATCCTGCCCGGATGGCGGAACAGGTAGACGCGCTGGTCTCAAAAACCAGTGGGCATTTGCCCTTGCCGGTTCGATTCCGGCTCCGGGTACAGATTAAACCAATCGTTACTGGTTATTATTCATTTTTATATCAGATGAGTTATTTTGTTTATGCAATAAGCAGTAAGGTGCGTAATTATATTTACGTTGGCATTACTAACAATCTTGAAAAACGAATTAAACAACACAATATGGGCTATAACAGATCCACCAAACCCTATGTGCCTTTTGAACTTTTCTATTATGAAGAACTTTCCGATCGTCCCTCTGCAAGATTACGTGAAAAATTCCTGAAAAACAGTTTCGGGAAAGAATTCCTAAAACAATATTTGAATTCCCTTGCCGGCCTGTCTATCGACAGGTAGACCTGCCTGCCGACAGGCAGGTTCGATTCCAGCCTGCCTGAATGACATCCACTCAGACAGGCTCCGGGTACAAAAATAAGCACCATCGAACACCCCGTTTTATAGCCCGAAACAAGGGTTTTCGTTACCAGTTATTGACTATCGACAGCTGGTTTAACACCATCACAATATTTATTGTGGAATTCACCTTGTTTAAAAATTTAACCCCAAATCTTATATTAGAAAGTTGTTTTTCAATATTTTCATATCTTTATGAATGTTGTTTAAAGTCAGTGAAATCTAACTATATAATTCATTCAACTAAACCTGAAGTGTTTTTACGTATAAGCAGTTATATGAATGTTAGAGTAACCTGGTCGTTGATTCAGGTTCTTTTATTCTTATGCTTTTCTCCCTCTTTACTTAAAGGACAGGTACCTCAGAATACTTTTAATTTTCAAGCTGTTAAATTACGCGATAGCGAATTATCAAGCAAAGAGATCATGTGCTTATTACAGGACTCACGGGGATTTATCTGGGTAGGAACAAAAGCGGGAGTTAATGTATTCGACGGATATTCTTATAAAATATTCAAACAGGAATCAAAGAATAAACTGAGTCTCGGAGGTGATTATATTAAAGCGATACTGGAAGATAACACTAATAATATTGTGATCAATACCAATAATAGTGTCGATGTTTACTATCCCCGGACAGGCCAGTTTTCCCATGTCAGACTTAAAATTGGCGAATCGATAATCCAAGATAGTACCTTTGCAATACACGCATTTCAATCCTCCGATAAAACCATTTATTTCACATCGAGAGATGAACTTTATCTATATGATCCCGAAAAAGAATTAGCAACAGAAATAAATTTGCTCCGCAAAATAAATTATGATGCACAGGTTTTTGGTGAATTTATTCACTTCGCTGAAGATCCTTCGGGAACGATCTGGATACCTTTTAATAAACAGATCGCAGGATATAATAATGCAAAAAAAAGCAGCCACTATATAAACTTAGAGAATGATACAAGCCTTCATGGGGACAGGATAACGAATCTTTATTCACTTAGTGTAAATAAATTGGGTATTTTCACAACCGATCATCATTATATTTATGATGTTACGACAGGTGAACTAGTTGAGGAAATATGCTATAATCTGCCATACAGTATCGCAGGGTATAATGAACTCTTCATGTTACACCAGGATGAAAACAATGTTGTATGGTTTACCAGTACGCTTGAGAGCCGTCTGATTCTTTTCGATCCAGCCACTCAGACCTTCACGGATCAACTCATTGTTAATGAGAAGGGCCAGAGCTACGGACAGATCCGTAGCATTTTTCAGGATCGCCAAAAAATCTGGTGGATGGGAACTCCAAACGATGGATTGTTCTTTTCCTATGCAAACAATATAAATACGTTCAAACATATTTTATCCAATACAGACAGTCCTGGTAGTTTAAATCATATCTCGATACGTGCGATCACCAAATCGATGGATGGTAATTTATGGATTGGTACCGATGGTGGTGGTCTAAATATGTATGATCCCTATAGTTCCACAACAAAATTTTACCAGCATAATCCTGAAGATACTTCAAGTATTGCCAGCAATTCAGTTTTGACACTTTTCAAGGATTCCTATGGCCGCATCTTACTCGGTGGTTACAATACAGGTTTGGCTGTATACAATTATGCAAAGGATAATTTCAGAAGTTTCCTGCCCGACGCTTCTGACCCTTCCAGTTTATCACATCACGATGTACGAAGTATTGCGGAAATAGGCGACGGACAATATCTTATCGCACTAAATGGCGGGAATGGACTCGAATTGTTCGATATCAATTCCCAGAAGATAATTCATTACACTTTTGATCCTAATAGCCCCGGAGGTGATATTGTGTCGCATTGGCTACTTGTTGTATACAGAGATCCAAATGGAGAAATCTGGTTGGGTGGTTATGATGGTCTTGGTAAATTTGATCCTGTTTCAGGGAAATCTCAAAATTATTTCGCTTACGAGGACGATACCACATCGTTAAGTAATTCGTGGGTTTATTGTATACTGCGCGACTCTGACGGAATATTATGGGTAGGAACATCGTACGGACTGAACAAACTTGATGAGAAAAAACAAACTTTTACTCATTATTTCGAGGCTGACGGGCTTCCAAATAATATTATCTGTGGGCTCGCGGAAGATGCTCAGAAAAACCTGTGGATCAGTACCAATAAAGGAATTTCCCGTTTGAATAAGGAAACAATGGAATTCTCTAATTACGATGCCAGCGATGGACTAAAAGTTGAGCAATTCATTCAGGGAGCCTATTTCCAGGATGATGAAGGCAATATCTATTTTGGAGGCAATGGAGGTCTTGTTATCATTGATCCGGAAAATTTCAGGAAAAACGAATACGTACCTCCCTTATATTTTACCGATTTTCAGCTATCATATAGATCGGTTGAAATAGGGAAAAAAGGATCTCCCCTGAAGCAACATATCGCATTTACCGATAGAATTGTCCTGAATTACAAACAAAATATGATCACGTTTAACTATGTGGCATTGAATTATATGAGCCCCGCTAAAAATCAGTACGAATGCATGATGGAAGGACTCGACGAAGACTGGCAAAAAATGGGCGCACGCCGCGAAGCTACATATACCAACCTGAGCCCCGGACGCTATTCATTCCGTGTCAGAGGATCGAATAATGATGGCATATGGAACACAGAAGGAGTTGAGGTCGAAGTAATCATTACACCTCCATGGTGGAAAACCTGGTGGTTCAGAATTATCATACTGAGCATAATCGGATATCTGATATATGGCGTTATAAGGATGCGAACAGAAGCTGTGAAACGTGATAAAACGATCCTGAAAAACAAAATAGAAGAAGGAGATAAAGAGTTGCAGAGGCAACGGGATGAAATTGAACAGCAGAAAAAAGAAATCCTTGCAAAAGAAGAATCAGCAAAGGAAATTAACTGGTACAACGAAGGTATGACGCATTTGAGTGAGATAATTACCAGGAATAATAATGATCTCAATACAATGGCGGGCAAACTCATGTCGGGTTTGATTGACTATCTTGATGCAAGCATTGGTGCTTTATATGTACTCAATGAATCCGAAGGTCAGGATATAAAATTTGAATTGCTTGGAAGTTATGCCCTCGATAAGGAACGCCTGAAGAAATATTTTTCTACCGAGGAAGGATATCTTGGCGCTTGTTATAAAGAAAAGAAAAAAATCATCCTCGATAATCTTCCCGAAAATTATGCATCCATGGGTTCCGGGTTGGGCAAAATCAGTTTAAACCACCTGATTATGGTACCCTTGCTGCTGGAAGGAAAACTGAATGGTGTCATTGAACTGGCTTCATTAAAAAAGATTCCGGAATACAAACTTAATTTACTGGAAAAACTGGCAGAGAACCTGGCTTCAGCAATTGAGATTGTCAAAGTTAATAATCAGATGAGACTCGTGGTTGAAAGACTCAATTCCCATGCAGAAGAATTGAATGCCCAAAAAGAAGAGATGTATCAGAATATGGAAGAAATGCAGGCAACACAGGAAGAGATGGAAAGGATCAGAAAAAAGGATAAAGATCAGGAACAGGTATTGCGTGAGCAAAATGAAAAACTAATGCAAAGTGAATCGGAACTCAAAAGTTTGAAGAAGAAATACAACGATCTGCAAAAGAAGTATGAAAAATTAAAGAAAACATAAATTATCAATACTCCCTCATCCCATAGCATTGCATCAGAACCTGCATATTTTCTAACGATATTCCATTATCTTTGCAGGCTGGTAGTTTTTAGATGACAATGTCAGGTTTCAGCATATGAATAAATACAATGCGTTAAAACCATATGGCAAAAGGCAGGATCAGTTCGACCAAAAATATCTTGAAATGGCGCGTATCTGGGCGAAAAATTCCTATTGCAAACGTCTGCAGGTGGGAGCGTTGATTGTAAAGGATCGAATGATTATTTCCGATGGATTCAACGGGACACCTGAAGGATTCGAGAATATCTGTGAAGACGACAATAATAAAACCAAACCTTATGTTTTGCATGCCGAAGCAAATGCAATTACTAAAGTGGCTAAAAGCAACAATAGCAGCGACGGTGCAACACTTTATATCACTACATCGCCCTGTATGGAATGTGCAAAATTAATTATCCAATCGGGAATTAAACGTGTTGTTTTTTGCGACAATTACCGTTCCGAAGATGGGATCAGGCTCCTGGAAAGAGCCAATATCGAAGTACACTATATTGAGATGGAACATGAAACAACTTAAAAACCCGGTCCGCATCATCTTAACTCCTGTTTTATTTGCAGTGGCTGTAATAATTGGTATCCTGATAGGCAGGTACTATAAATCGTCGCAGCGTGATACAATGTTTTATATTTATCCCCGAACCGACAAACTAACCAATGTTACAAATTATATCACACAGGAATATGTCGATCCAATCGATAAAAATGCACTGATTGAAAGAACAATCCCTAAAATTCTGGCTGAGCTTGATCCCCATTCGCAATATCTGCCTGCAAATCAGCTGGAAATCGTTAGTGAACCACTTGAAGGAAATTTCAGCGGCATCGGCGTGCAATTCAATATGCTGAATGATACCCTTGTGGTTATTAAAACTATTGCGAATGGTCCTTCCGAGAAGGTTGGAATTGTTGCGGGCGATAGGATTCTGATTGTTGATGGCGACACTGTTGCCGGAAAAGGTATTCTGAGTGATTCGATAGTAAAAAAGTTAAAAGGCCCGAAAGGTACACAAGTCAAGGTAGGTATTCGACGATATAAAGTTGCCGATCTCCTGTTTTTCGATATCATCCGTGACAACATTCCTCTTTATAGTATGGACATCGCATATATGATCCGTCCCGAAATCGGATATATCAGGTTAAATACGTTTTCCCGGACTACATTTGAAGAATTCTCGGAGGGCACTATCAAACTGCTGGGCCAGGGAATGCAAAGTATGATACTTGATCTTCGGGGTAACGGAGGAGGGTATCTCGATCCTGCTGTTCATATTGCCGATCAGTTTCTCCAAGGAAACCAGCTTATTGTGTATACCGAAGGAAACGCTCGCCCCAGGCAGGAATACCGCTCATCAAAAGGAGGTATATGTAACGATATTGATGTGGTTGTCCTGATTGACGAAGGAAGTGCATCGGCCAGTGAGATTCTGGCAGGGGCTCTCCAGGATAACGATCGTGGTACTATTGTAGGGCGAAGATCATTCGGAAAAGGCCTTGTCCAGGAACAAAATGTTTTCCCCGACGGATCGGCAATACGTCTGACTATAGCGCGTTACTATACTCCTACCGGACGCAGCATACAAAAACCCTATGAGAATGGCGACGATCAGGATTACTATTTCGAACTCTCCAAACGCTATCTGCATGGAGAATTCTCCGAGGAAGATAGTATTAAATTCAATGATTCCTTGAAGTACACCACTCCCGGTGGTAAAACAGTATACGGAGGTGGTGGAATTATGCCCGATGTATTCATCCCTCTTGATACAAATAATATAACCAACTATCTTGTAGATGTCCGCAATCGTGGATTAATCTACAGCTTTGCTCTTCAATTTACCGAGCAAAACAGAAAAGAACTTGAAAAAACAATCAGCCTCGAAGAAATAAATTCATACTTGACCCGGAAGAAAGTATTATATCAGTTTATCAATTATGCGGCACAGAATAATGTACCATCTAACAAAAAGGAAATCACCATCTCGGAGGAGCTTCTGAAAACGCAGCTTTATGCTTATATTATCCGTAACATTTTTGATAACCAGGGGTATTATCCCGCCATCGAAAAAATTGATAATACTCTGTTACAGGCCATTGAAATTATTTTAAAAGGGAATATATACGCAAAAGAATAGACCTTATTTACCAAGCCGGACAAATTTCTCTGCATCGTCTCTCCACTATGTTAAGCCGATAATTCAGAGAAATCAGAAAAAAATTCTTTTTGTTAAAGAGGCTATTTTCCATTATTTTTGCGCACTTGCAATCACAATCTGAATAACAAATTATGGCTCAGGATGATCTATTGAAAAAGATTATTGCTCATTGTAAAGAATACGGTTTTATTTTTCAATCGAGCGAGATATACGACGGGTTAAGTGCTGTATACGATTACGGCCAGAACGGTGTTGAGTTAAAAAACAATATCAAACAGTACTGGTGGGATGCCATGACAAGGCTCAACGAAAATATTGTGGGAATCGACGCTGCTATATTTATGCACCCGCGTACCTGGGAAGCTTCAGGTCATGTAAGTGCCTTCAACGACCCATTGATCGATAACAAGGATTCAAAGAAACGATATCGTGCCGATACGTTGATCGAAGAATATGTTGAAAAACTCGAAGGTAAAATTCAGAAAGAAATTGATAAAGCTTCGGAACGATTTGGAGATAGTTTTGATGAACATAAATTCCGCGAAACAAATCCGAGAATCCAGACCTGTCAGGCAAAAATTAATGAAACCAGATCGCGATTTCTTAAAGCTATGGAAGTCAATGACCTGGCGGAAGTGAAGCGTGTGATCGAAGATGCTGACATTGTATGTCCCGTTTCGGGTACAAAAAACTGGACCGATGTGCGACAGTTCAATCTCATGTTCAGTACACAGTTGGGTTCGGTGAGTGAAGAAACCAATACCATTTATCTCCGGCCCGAAACTGCCCAGGGAATTTTCGTGAATTACCTGAATGTTCAAAAAACCGGACGTATGAAGATCCCCTTCGGTATCGCCCAAATAGGAAAGGCATTCAGGAACGAAATTGTAGCCCGCCAGTTTATTTTCCGTATGCGGGAATTTGAACAAATGGAAATGCAATATTTTGTACATCCGGGATCAGAAATGGAATGGTATAGTTTCTGGAAGGAAAAACGCATGAGGTGGCACAAAGCACTAGGTATGGGCGATGAAAAATACCGTTTCCATGATCATGATAAGTTAGCGCATTATGCCAATGCTGCTACCGATATTGAATTTCATTTCCCCATGGGATTCCGTGAAGTGGAAGGAATCCACTCACGATCCAATTATGACCTGGGAAATCATGAAAAATTTTCGGGAAAGAAAATTCAGTACTTTGATACAGATACCAACCAGAGTTATGTCCCTTATGTTGTTGAAACTTCCATCGGTCTCGACCGCATGTTCCTCTCCATAGTATCAAACGCATATACTGAGGAAACTGTCGAAAATACCGGTGAGCCCAGGGTTGTTATGAAAATTCCTGTTGTTCTGGCACCGGTGAAACTTGCTGTTTTCCCGTTGGTTAAAAAGGACGGGCTGCCGGAAAAAGCTCAGGAAATAATGGATAAACTGAAGCTCGATTTTAACTGCCAATATGAAGAAAAGGATACCATCGGACGGCGTTATCGCCGGCAGGATGCAATTGGTACTCCTTTCTGTATAACCGTTGATCATCAGACTAAAGAAGATAATACGGTTACCATCCGTTACCGCGATACCATGCAGCAAGATCGTGTTCCTGTTGAGAATCTTGAAAAGATTATGCAGGAGAAGGTAAGTATGAAGAAGTTGCTGAGAGAGTTGTAACTTGCAGGTGCTATTTCTTCATACCAATATGTTATCAACAAAAGCAACCAATAAAAAACTTCTCATCATAACCTACTACTGGCCTCCTGCAGGTGGACCCGGTGTACAACGCTGGTTGAAATTTGTTAAATACCTGCCCGAAAACGGATTCACTCCCATTATTCTTACAGTCGATGAAAAACTCGCTTCATATGCCATAACAGATCAGTCACTTCTAAATGAAATCCCTTCCGGAACAAAAGTATTTAGGACCAAAACCAAAGAACTCTTTACTCTTTATCTGAAACTCACAAAGAAAAAGGCAATCCCTTTTTCAGGATTTGTCCATGAAGGGAAAACCAGTTTGATGGAAAAGATCATACGTCTTATTCGGACTCATTTTTTTATCCCCGATCCCCGTAAAGGATGGAATCGTTATGCGCTTAAAAAGGCCTCTGAACTGATCCGGCAAGAAAAAATTGAATACCTGGTTACCACCAGTCCCCCTCATTCTACACAACTGATCGGACTTAAACTAAAAATGAGATTCCCTTCCATAAAATGGCTTGCCGATTTCCGCGATCCCTGGACCCGTATTTTCTATTTCGATCAGTTGAACCATACGTTCCTGTCGCGCCGGGTTCATCGAAGACTTGAAGAAAAAGTAATCACCAAAGCCGACAGGGTTGTGGTGATAAGTAATTCCATGAAGAAAGATTTTTCAGCAGATTATGGAGAAAAAGTGAAAGAGGATAAAATTTTTGTTATCCCCAATGGATATGATGAGGAAGATTTTACAGGTGAAAAACCACCACCCGATCGTGACTTTACCATCACCTATACCGGCACCTTGGCCAATAATTACAGGATCGATGTCCTGATTGAAGCAGTAGCCGAAATAAACCGGACCGGAGTTATGAAAATAAAACTTAGGTTCATTGGTGAAATTTGTGAAACGTATCGGAATAAATTAGCTAATCAAATCAGTAGCGAACAAATTGAAATTATTCCACCGGTACCCCACAAGCAAGCCATCGAATATTTATTTCGTTCCCACATGCTTTTGCTGGTAATTCCCGATGCCCCGAATAATAAAACCATAGTTACCGGAAAATTGTTTGAATATCTGGCTGCAATGAGGCCTATACTCGGAATTGGACCAGTGGATGGGGATGCTGCTGTAATTTTGCAACAGACAAAGGCAGGGAAGATGTTTAATTATGGAGATAAAGAATCACAAAAGGAAGAAATTCTTCGTATCCTTGAAGTCATTAATCGAGAAAAAAGTCCTTATAAATCAGTAAAAATAGAATCTTTCAGTCGTAAAAAGCTAACCATTGCATTACTATCAGCTATGAATGAAGTCTGATTGAATTTTTATTTGATCAGCATTTGTTTCATTAATTATAATTATCTGATAGGATATCGTCCATCTTTTGGAGCGAGATTATATTCCCTCGAAGATTAGATATTTTTCTCCATTTGGCCCAGAATTGTCGAAGCCTTTCAATTTCAACTTTATGATAGAATCCCAGTATGTAAAGTATGACCGGGTAAATCAACATAAGCAGAATTTTAAAGAAAAAATTTATATAACTCAATTTCCCAAAGAAAAAATAACTAATCAGGAATAAAGTAAAACCTGTTATGAAAATCATTATTACTCGCGTCCATTCATATTTTATCAGGTAATATTTTTGAGAAAAGTAGTAATAAATACAACTCCCGACTGCATAAGAGAAAAGAGTAGAAACAGCGGCTCCAAATATACCCATGGGTTTAACAATTACAAGGTTGATCCCAATATTAAGTAATGCTAATGAGAGCACAATTATCGCAGTGATATGGGTTTTTTTTACATAGTGTAAACTCAGGGAAAGCAAATATTGAATGCCCTTAAAAACATGTCCCAGACACAGGATAGGAATAAGAACAAATGCGCGCCAAAATTCTGGATTTTTACGAGACATGATTACTATCACTTCTTTGCTAAAAAGTGAAACAGCAAGTGAAGTTACCATAAGAACTAAAACAAGATACGTCATTACTTTGGTAAAAAACTGTTTGGCATCGGGCCGGTTGTATATTTTAAAAGCAATGGGCAGATAACCCAACTGAAACGATTGAAGAACAAAGACATTAATCAATCCTGCAAATTTTACTCCAAGAGAATACACACCCAGCTCAGAAAAATCAAGGAAATACTCTATAACATAACGATCCGACATGGAAAGTGCCAGAGCAGAGACCGTGGTAAATATGAGAGGAAACGAGTATCCCAGCATCTCTCTAAGAATTTCCATCCGGAAACGAAACCTCAAGTTTCTAAAAAGAAAATACAAACTGAACAGAATTACAACAATACTACTCAGCAACTGGCTCAGCATGATCCCTTCAACCTTCATTTTTCTTTCGACAATGAAATAAATATTGAAAAGCAAGGAAAGGGTAAATCTTGTCACTACCAGAAAAACATACAAGCCTGATTTTTCACGCAGCCTGATCACACTCAGAGTAAGACTGTTAAATACTTCAAAAGGAATGATTAAAAGCAACAGATCAATGAGCAGGATATCGTTGCGGTTATTTAATAAGATTTCCGATAATTGGAACCTGAAAATAAAGAGTGGTACAAGGGTGAGTAACGAAATAAAGAACGAGAAAGTAAAAACTGTGAATATGATTTCTTTGTCCTGCTCCTTTTTATCAGCTGCACAATAACGTAAAATACCCGTTGGAAGGCCAAAAGAAAGAATCGAGATAAGAAACAGACTGGTTGTTTCCATATACGCCAGGACACCATAATCTGCAGTCGTAAGTTTACTTGTGTAAATAGGCAGAAGTATTAGTCCTATAAGCTTGGTTGACAGGTTGCCAATGCTGTAAATCGCTGTATGTTTAAATGTATTTTTAAACTTTTCAAGCATAGGATTGGCAATTAACTTAATTGCATTACTTCGACAATTTTTGACAATATTCTATCTGACACGATCTGATGTCCGGAACTTGAATAATGAATCCCGTCCGGATAATGTTTTACTGGGTCGAGATCGTTAAGTTCAATGAAACTTAGATTATAATCATCTGCAATTTGTTTTAGGATAGTATTGTACTTTATTTGGTTTTTTCTGGAACCAGGCAGCATTCTTTCTACCCTCGAGTTGGTCAGATTTATGGGTAAAACAATGATCTTGCTATTTGTTTCTTTCTGAAGAGTTTCCGCAATTAGTGAAAAATATTTCTCGAATTTGCGTTTTGATATCCATGGTCTTTCCCCTCTCAGGATTACTAAGAATGGCCTTATTTTAGCGATCAATCCGCGATAAAATGCCCGAAAAAAAACTGAAATTAAGTCCTCATTTCTTCTTGTGGCCAATCTGAAAAACCATAAAGGTACTTCGCGTGTACATGCATCCACAACTCCAATATTTAAAATGTACATATCAGGAAAACAATGTATTATGGAGTCAATTTTCTCATATATATTCTGAACAGTATCTGCACCGATGGATTTGTTTTCGACCAGAAATCGATAATCACTGAATCTTTGGTTAAGCTTTTCGGCGAGTAAAGAAGTATAATTTTTATTTTCCGGATATTCATGCGGAGGTCTTATTCTTAGTGCAACAGAATTTCCTGTTATACAAATTTTTATGGCTTTCATCAATGAATATATATTTTCTCTGCAAATATGTAATCGCGATTGCAGATTGTTATCAAATAATCTTTCCTCTTAAGATGGTCTTTTATCTGTCGAGCCGCTCTAAACCCACCACTATTATAGCGGGCTGCAATTGCCATATTTTCAGGCCGATAATGATTGAGCCCTTCCAGAGCTTCCAGTTCTGAACCATTCAGTTGTATGATTATAAGATCAATTGTTTTAACTCCTAGTTCAGAATAAATTGTATCCAATGAATCAACATCGACCTGAAACTCATCAGCATTTATGTGATTCAGGTTTATGCTACTTGATTGATAGTCCCTCTTTCCTTTTTTAAAAAGCAGCCTGCTCTTTTCTTTCCAGACACCCTTTGATACAATAGATACATTTGTTATCTTATTCTCTTCGACATTTTTTCTTAGAAAATATAGATTCGATTCGAGTGGTTCAATTGCTATTACTTTTCCTGCTGAACCTACTTTCTGGGACAAATAAAGGCAAAAATATCCACGGTATGCACCCATTTCTGATACGATATCACCTGGCTTAACATGGTAGTATCTTTCTTTTTTTGGTCCGCCAAGTTTCAAACCTCCCATACTATATCGTATAATAATATCCGTCGCGATGGAATAACATGAAAATGGCAATTGATGTTTTATTCTTCCGGGTAATAGCCGGTAATATTTATAATCTTTCTGACGTGATTCCGGGCCGTAAAAGATAAATCCATCCCTAATTTTCACATAATGAGTACCGCTCCTGTCAATGCCTGCAGCTTCTATAAGTAAATCCCTGATTTTATATGTAATCAGAAGCTTGAAATAAATGTACTCAATTGATGAAATCCATTTACTCATCTGTAATCAGCTTTAAGAAGCTTATAATAGCCAGGTACATCCATGCATCTCCCCAACGAATATAGGATATTTTTCTAGTGTGCCTTTTTCTGGTAATTTGATATGAAAACCATCCATCGTTGTTATAAAAATGCTTGAGCGTGAATCTAAGTACATTTTCAGCTAGTTGAATGGACCCACCTAAATATTCAGATAAATGAACTAGTGTAATTATGCTTTGTGCGCAACTTTGAATATCAATAGGATATAATGAATCTGGAGTCATTTTTGGAATCGTATGATCCTGAAAAAATTCGCTCAGATAATACTCCACTCCCATATTGAAATTCCTGTCATACTGAAATTGATCTCCAAGAATATTTTTAATAATTGCAAGAGCCTCCAGAATATATCCTGTGTGGTAATTATCAATTTTACTTGGGGTTTGATCGTTCAACTCGTAATAGTACCACGAACCATCTTTATTCTGTCGATTCATGGTGAAGGCGAGGCATTTGCTGGCTGTATCAAGAATTTCTTTATCCGATAAGATCTGGCTTGCCCGGTATAGAGCAGAAGCGGCCATCATATTTGCATTGTGAACTTTGTAATTATCTATTGTTGTATAACTGAAACAAACCTCATCTTCCGAATCCTTGGATCGGATCATCTCAAAAAGAAAAAAATTGCATATGTCCCGAATTATCGTATGCCATTGTTCATTTTTCTCCATCATATACAAATCAATGACTGTTTGAAGTATTTGGGCAGTAACAGTTGTTCTTGGCGTGTTAGCAGGAATCAAATTCTTCGAGAACCAATCATATGGTTGACCCCATGCAGAGTATTTGGTAAGTCCTGATTTTTGATCCAAAATCCAATAGATCAGATCTTTTGATTTGTTCAGGTAAAAGCTATTATTCAATAACTTATACAAAAGTAAATTCCCCCGAACAATTAAAGCATGCGACTGGGCAAACGATTGTTTTTCAATACCAGATAACCATCTGTAGACTCCAGGGAACCATTCAATAAGTCGCTCTAACGGATAAATTGCATATTTCGAATACGATCTATCAGAAAACCTTGTGTAGTACTTTATAATAAAAGGTAATGCTTTTATATCACACGGATCATAACTTCCATATGCATTCCTCTCAAATTGCTCTTCCATTTGTTTGAGAATTGTCAGAATTGCATCAACATCGTTCTTTTTCATTATAGCTGATATCCGTATTTCTTAGAAAGTACGCTGCAATTTTTTTTAAGCTCATCTTTCTGATCATCAGACCATATCTTATATTCCGGGAAGTTGCCCGATTTTTGGACATTCACCCTGCTTTTAAGATGCCTCTTAATGATCCCCGGAGAAATTGAGACATTAATAAAATCAAGTAATCTTTCGATACCTGTGTAATTCAATTGATTTATATTGACATCGAATACCCGGTCTGGTCCAACCGATTGTTTAAATTGTTCAATAAACCCATTTGTTTCATTCCAAAGCCATCCAATTTTTTCGATTTGCGAAAACTTCGACCATGAATTTACATCATTCGGTGGTGTAATAAGTTTTGCATTGGCTTGTTCATTCTGTTCATACCAACCACGCCGGATTCCGGAACGAACAAACTCACCCGGATGGCGATACAAATGGATAAATTTTGCCTGAGGAATTATTTTACTTATAACGGGAGCAAAAAAAGTAATGTGATTGTTGGTCTCAAAATATCTTCGCTGACACTTGTATGCAAAACGCAGGTGTTGTTCCCGTCCTGCAAGAAATATCTGGGAGCCAATCTCAATTTTCTGATGGTGTTCTGTTTTTTGATGCCAAAGGGAAAACATAAATTTATTTTGAATAGATAAATTGGGATATGGCGAATGAAAATCCTTTACAGTTCTGTCTTTGGAAATAAGTTTACTAAACCAATGGGTTCCGCAACGTCCGGTCGATAGAAAGAAAACAGGAGTTTCCAATAATGAAAGATCTGACAACAAAACTTCGGTGGAGATTTTTTTCTTTGGCAGTCCATAATGACATATCCATAGTAAATCATCAAGTTTAAATTCCTTAAAAGAATTCATGTTGTTTTTTTATTAATATTGAATTTCGCTCTGGGTAGTAAAATGTTTTATTGCAGCGGAACCAGTTAGCGAAATGCAGTTTTGATTCGCGAGATATTCCAATACTCTATAGTAAAAATCCCGAATACCTTTGAATTCGTCTTCATCGAGAAACAAATTATGCCACAACAAAGTAAATACGCCATTAAATTTGCGAACCTCCTCAACGATAGCCTTAATTGCTTTTTCAGCGGCAAAGATATTGTAATTCTGATATGCAAATAATGTGATATCCATTACATTAAGAGGAATATGCCACTGATTGAACATTTCCTCTTTTTCAAAATTATAAAGCTTAAACGGCAGGCAATAAGAGTTCCTGAATCCTATTCGTTCGGCAAATCCTAGAGTTGTATCATAGATATACCCCAGTTTATCTTGAATTACTGATGTCACAGGAGATTCATAACATAACCTGTGTTGCCTTATTCCGTTTACTTTTTTGCCTAAAATTTCTTCCATTATATTTTTGTCTTCGACTGCTTTATCCTCCGAATAGCTGGATGCAACAGTACCGTGAACTCCAATTTCGTCACCCCGTTCAAGCAATTTGTTATACAATTTAAGAAGGCGCTTATCATCAAGGTCAAAATCTGCATCAACATATTTTTGATTTCGGGATAAAAAGAAATAGGTTGAATGAAAACCAAATTTTTTATTAAGGTTGATAATATATTCAAATGACCAGTAGGGATTATTATTTTTCAGAAGTTTTACGCTACCCGCAAGCGCGCGTAAGAATAAAAATAAGGTTCGAAACCACGATTTTTGTCTGGTAACAAGTCCTATAAGTTCCTTTATCTTATAACCAATATAACTCCATTTGTATTTATCGATCCGATCAATATCGTGAGTCAATAAAAATCCGAAAGGGACAAATGCTCTTTTTTCTGTAAAAGGGATGTTATGTGAGTTACAATAAACATTGATACCATTTATTATCTCCCGAAAATAATAGTTTACAACTGGTTTTCCGACAATATTAAGTCGTTCCTGGATCGATGAGGAATACGGGTAGCGTCCGTATTTGTCTTTTTCTTTGCTCTGATGCTCCTGGTATCCCGAAAGAAGATAAAATGCCGATTTCAACAAATCATCTGAAAAAATGACATTACCATCTTCAATGTGGCAGTAATTAGTTGAATCCCCAAGAGGAAATAAAACAGGTACATTGTCTATCCATTTTATTCTATCCAATGAAAGGTTTTGATCGGAAAGAAAGAAAATGATTTTGTTTTTATAATCCCCAAGATCATAAGGACTCCTTAAAAAAACGATTTCACTTCTAATCCTATCATTAAGTTCAATCAGAATCTCTAAATGATAGAGAATGTAATCAACCTGCTTTTGGTTAAGATATGTTTTCATTGAAGTTGTGTGTATTTTTCCAGAAGTATCCTGATCGTTTTTTCCCAAGTGAACGTTTTATTGTATTTTTTGCTATTATTCACCAATTCTTCTCTTTTATCAGGATGATTATACAGATCCAAAACAATTTCTGCAAAATCTGATTCATTATTGACCACATAACCTATTCCATGTTCTTCGATAAACTGTTTCATAAGTCTTACATTGGAAACAATAACAGGAACATTCATTGCCAGATATTGGTATATTTTTGTAGCAATAGTATTGTGAATCTCATCCCGGTTCCCCGGAGGAGTAAAAAATCCGATTTTCGTCACAGCAAGATAGGAGGGAATTAAATTCGATTCGATCCATGAATGATACTCAATGACATCTGTAACATCTAATTTTTCTGCCAGATCAAATAAGTCAAATCCTTTGCTAAGCTTTCCGGCCAAAATAAGTTTAAGATTCGGTATTTTGGATTTCAATTGCTGAAGTGCCTTAATCGGTATTTCCAAACCCCGCAACCTGTCGAGTCCGCCAGCATAAAACAGGATATACTGTCCATTGTATTTTTCAGCGATTTCAAGATGAACATTGTTCCGGTTAAATACCTTTTCCAGAGGAGTATTCGGAGCATTGATTATTTTCACCGGATCGATACCTGCCTTGGTTATATACTCTTGACGCAGAGGTTCTTCGACCGTGATGACCAGGTCTGCTTTCGGCAAATATTTTTTTTCATATGATCTCCAATTGCTCAGAAAATTTACAAATTTTCCCAATCCCTTTTGCATATGCGCAGTATGAACAATCCAGTTACTATAGTATTCATGCTGATCGAAAACAACCTTCAGGTTATATTCTCTTGCCAGATTATAAACGACCTTCGAGAGAGGAAGATCATGTACATGTACTGTTGCGTATGCTTCCTTCTTCAACAGTTCCGTTAGAAATTTTTTCCAGAAATGGAAATAGAATGGTACTATCAGACATGCCGCACTGCTCTTTAATATGAATCGTGTAATCGGTTTGCGTATGATCCTGATCCCTTTGTATACCTCAACAGACAATTTTCCTGATGTTGTATAACATGCAATATCTACTTCATGTCCTTCCTCAATTAAAGAAATCGCTTCCTTTTCCACCCGGTCATCAGGAGGGAAATCCACTTCAAGTACCATCAGAATCTTCATGGGGCAGGAATTTATGATAAAGATTACAATTTTTTTTGAGATGCGTGATTTTTGCCCTTTCTTTACATTTCGAATATGCTAACCGCTATGAAAATAATCATTCCCGGCAAAATTAAAGCGATATACGCTACCCATCGCAAGTTGGAAATTGCTTTTATTAAAAATCTTCTCCTTCCAAGTATCGTTTTTTTGGTCATCTCAGTTGTATATATGTACCCTGCTCTCGAAGGGAAAAATCTGCATCAGGGCGATATTGTTCAATATAAAGGATCTGCAAAAGAAATTGCCGACTTTAGGGAAGAGACCGGCCAGGAAGCACTGTGGACAAATAGTATGTTCTCCGGGATGCCCGCATATCTGATTTCTACGAAATTCAAATCGAACCTGCTCAGAATTATTCATTATGCTTTTATTCTTAATAACTGGCGTCCCGTATGCTTTGTATTCCTTTACCTGCTTGGATTTTATATTGCACTACTTGCCTTCGGAGTGAATCGTATACTTGGTGTAGTCGGAGCAATAGCGTATGGTTTCTCTTCCTATTTCTTTGTCATTCTGATCGCAGGCCATAATTCCAAAGCATTAGCATTGGGTTACCTGCCACCTGTCATTGCCGGTGTTTATCTGGCTTTCCGCGGCAGGTATCTGTTGGGTAGTGCTCTGCTGGGTTTGTTCCTGTCACTTCAGATACTTATTATCCATTTTCAGATCACTTACTACACACTTCTGATCGTACTTATATTGGGAATTGTCGAGTTGATTTATGTAATCAAAGA
>Ga0299912_10001656_pt1 | contig 17979 bp, 13 predicted proteins | sample RVTome_2_FD_207667 | JGI IMG/M metagenome (GOLD analysis project Ga0299912, IMG submission 207667) | Soil microbial communities from uranium-contaminated site in the Upper Colorado River Basin, Wyoming, United States - RVT95D214 (version 2) ... | reverse complement strand
ACTCCATGCCCATGGTCAGGGAAGGGGAACGCCCAGCGACTGCCTGAAGAATCTGAATCTGGATCAGGTGATGATCGGGGTTGTCATGGGCCTCGCCGACAAAAATGAGGTCCTTGGAGGAGATCTGGGCAATCAGCTCCTCAAAGGTAATTGCTTTACCGGAAGCAACATCCACTATCTGCCCGGGACGAAAGCGCTCGGCCACGCCTGCAACGGTTGCTGTTGGAGGCTGGGGTGGCCGCAGGCCGGCGCAACCGATGACGCACAGGCAGAGGGCAGCAATGATAGTCGTTTGAACAAAGGACACAGGTTCACGTCTCCAAGGGATAAAAAAAGCTTGAGGACAATCCTCTTGACGATGTCAATTCCTAGCAGATACCCTAGCGGCAGGCAAGGTGAATATGGTTCATAAAGGGATAAGCCGATGGAGTCCGTTGAAAAGCAGGTAAATGAGTCTCTTAAAAATAAACTGAGCTTAGATCCTGAGTTCCTTCGGGCTCACGCGCCGGAAGGACCGGGGGTCTATATTTTCAAGGACGGGTCAGGCCGGCCGATCTACGTGGGGAAGGCGAAGAACCTGAAAAAACGGGTCCTGTCTTACTTCAAGGCCTCCGGAGATCTCCCTCACAAAACACAGGTCATGATGAGTCACGCCAAGTCCCTGGAATTCATCATGACCACAACGGACAAAGAAGCTTTCATCCTCGAAAGCAACCTCATCAAGAAGCATCTGCCCCGTTACAACATCATCCTAAGGGATGACAAGCAGTATCCATGGTTGCGCCTGGATCCGAAGGAGCCCTATCCCAGCCTCTGTATCGTTCGAAAAGCCAGAAAAGACGGAGCCCGATACTTCGGTCCTTTTTCATCGGCCCTGTCTGTCCGGAGCACGGTCAAACTCATTGATCGAATCTTTCACCTGAGAAAGTGCAGACAGAGAGCTTTGCCTAAAAGATCGCGACCCTGCCTGAACTATCAGCTCGAGCGGTGTCTCGGGCCGTGCGCCATGGGAGTCCCGAGTGAAACCTACAAGGAGATCGTTGACCAGGTGACTTTGTTTCTTGAGGGCCGGAGCCAGGAATTGATCAAAACCCTCAGGCAGTGCATGGAGGCGGCTGTCGAACACCTGGATTTTGAGAGAGCGGCAAAAATCCGCGATCAGATCAGGGCTGTGGAAAGAACGGTGGAACGCCAGAGTGTCGTTTCCCCGAAAATGGAAGATCAGGATGTGATCGGTCTTGCTCACAGGGAAGGGAGGTATCTTATCGTGGTCCTCTCCATCCGGAAAGGGTACCTTTCCGGCAGCCGGGACTATGCCTTCAGAAATGAGGAAGGCTCTCCGCCCGAGGTTATGGAAGCCTTTGTGAAGCAGTATTATCCCCGTGAGGCATTCATCCCAAAGTACGTTCTGATCTCGGAACCGATCGAGGACGAATCCGGCATTGAGGAGTGGATTTCCGAGCTTGCAGGAAAAAGGATCTTCATCGAGTGTCCTTCAAGGGGGGAAAAGGGCCGCCTTATCAAAATGGCTGTGGCCAATGCGGAAAATCTCCTCAAGAGCCGCATAGAACTTGATGTCATCGCACTGGCTCAGGAGGTCCTGAAGCTCAAGAAGCCACCCAGGACAATAGAGGGGGTTGATATTTCGAATATATCCGGAGATATGGCCGTTGGGGCCGTGGTCTCCTTTGTGGACGGCACACCCCACAGGGCAGGATACCGCAATTTCAGAATCAAGACGGTTGAGGGAATAGACGACTACGGAATGATGGCTGAACTAATCTCAAGGCGCCTGTCCAATGATCCGGTGCCCGATCTGATTCTCGTGGACGGTGGAAAAGGCCATCTCATGGCTGTCAAGAAAGTCGTCGATGAACGCCAGGCCGGCGACCCACCGGATCTGGTAGCCATTGCAAAGGCAAATCAGGACGAGGAGTCGGATAAGGTTTTTATCCCGGGCCGAAAGAACCCCATCCCCCTGCGTCAGGATCATCCGGTGCTGCATCTTCTCATGCGGATACGAGATGAAGTTCATCGCAGAGCGATCTCTTATCACCGCAAGCTGAGAGGGAAGGACTTGACAGCCTCTGTTCTAGACAGAATACCTGGTATCGGGCCAAAGAAAAAACGAGCTTTACTAAATTATTTCGGTAGCTTAGATGCAGTTGCCGGTGCGACTGTCGAGGAACTCCTGAAGGTCCCGGGAATCCCCCCGGCCCTGGCTGAAAGAATCGCTGGTTTTTTTCTGGAAATCTCGATTCTATAGGTTGACATTGCGATTTTACCCATGGTAGCCTATTTACGTCTTGCCTTCTGCTGTTCAGCCTAGTTCTGGAACAGCGATCTCCTCTGGATATCGCTTTAACTTCCATTTATTTGAAATCCGAGAAAAGCCAATGGCATCAAAGAAGATTACTATCGTCGTCGTGCCGGAGGGACCTAGGAAGATCAGGCAGATCAAGATACCAAGGTTCTGGATCTTCTCCCTCGTCGTGGTTTTTCTAACCGCTAGCCTTTCTGTCGCCTGGGTGGTCAGAGACTATCTCTCAATCAAAAAAGATCTCCCGCGGCTCTCCAGCCTTCAAGAGGAAAACTCCTTGCAGAGGCAGCAGATCACTTCCCTGTCAGGGAAGGTCGAAGCGATCAACCAGAAAATGGTGGAACTCAAAGAATTTGATAGGAAAGTCAGGGACATGGTGAGCCTGGATCCCTCCAAAGTGAGCGGGATGGATTCCTCCAGAGAACAACGGCAATTTATCGGCATCGGCGGGTCTGATTCCAGCTTGGCCGGCAGCAATTCGCCTTCTGAAAAAGGCCACAAGAAACTTGTGCGCCTGATGTATCGGTCCCTTGACAACCTCGACAGCGACATTTCTGTCCAGAAGGATGAGAAAGCTGAGCTTCTCAGGCTGCTGGACCGTCAGAAATCGATTCTCGCATCCACCCCTTCCGTGTGGCCTGCCAGGGGCTGGGTGAGTTCCGCATTCGGATATCGGCTTTCGCCCTTTACCAGTGAAAAGGAGTTGCACCGCGGTCTCGACATTTGCGGCAGGAGGGGGTCCCCGGTCATTGCTCCTGCCGATGGGGTCGTGTTTTATGTCGAATGGGACCCGGGTTATGGAAAAACGGTCATCATCAACCACGGTTATGGCCTGAACACCATGTATGCCCACCTGGATAAGGTTTTCGTCAAGAAGGGCCAGGCCGTGAAGCGCCACCAGGAAATCGCTCAAGTGGGGGACTCAGGCAGAACCACGGGTTCTCACCTCCATTATGAGGTTCACTTGAACGGTGTTCCTGTCAATCCTATCAGATACATCCTCAATTAGCTTTTAGATTCCAATCTGATCCGTCCTTGTGTATAATCTAAAATCTTTTCCTTAGCAGTTCATTGAGACTAAACAAATAAAATTCGAGTAATTCAAGATGCTTGGTTCACTAGTCAAAGGTATTTTCGGCAGTAAGAACGAGAGGGAGCTAAAACGGATGGCTCCCCTCGTCGATCAGATCAACAGCCTGGAGCCGCAGTATCAAACTCTGTCGGACGCGGAGCTTCAGGCCAAGACGCCTGAGTTCAAGGAAAGAGTTTCGAAGGGTGAGCCCCTGGAGGACCTGCTTCCTGAGGCATTCGCCGCGGTTCGTGAGGCCTCTGTGAGGGTGCTCCGCATGCGGCATTTCGACGTTCAGCTCATCGGCGGGATTGTGCTCCACGAAGGAAAGATCGCTGAGATGAAAACCGGTGAGGGCAAAACCCTGGCCGCCACTCTCCCCCTGTATCTGAATGCGCTCACAGGCGGGGGCGTCCATCTTGTGACGGTGAACGACTACCTGGCAAGGCGTGATGCGGAGTGGATGGGAGGAATCTACAAATTCCTGGGTTTGTCCGTGGGCGTCATTGTTCACGGCCTGGATGACAACGCGCGAAAGGCCGCCTACGCCTGCGATATCACGTATGGCACCAACAATGAGTTCGGTTTCGACTATCTCAGAGACAACATGAAGTTTGATGTCAGGGAATTCGTCCAGCGGGGCTTTCAATATGCCATCGTGGATGAAGTGGACAGCATCCTGATCGACGAGGCCAGAACTCCTCTCATCATCAGCGGGCCCGTGGAGCGGAGCGAGAACAAGACGTATGTAGAGGTCAAGCCCCTGGTCATCACCCTGAGGAGGAAGCAGAGCGCGGTCGTCCGCTCCATCCTTCAGGAAGCTAAACAGCTGCTCGATGCTTCAGGGGATGGAGACCGGAGCATTGAGTTGCTGCTCAAAGTCAAACGAGGGGATCCCAAGAACCCCGGTTTTCTGGACGTCATTGCGAAGAATCAGACTCTGAAAAAAGAGGTCGACCGGCTGGAGGCCATGCTGAGCGCCCAGAAGGTTCTTCCGGAAATCGATCAGGATCTGTACTGCATCATTGATGAGCGAAGCAATGCGGTCGAGTTGACCGACAAGGGGATCAAGCTTCTGGCCGGAGGCGGCACAGGGGATTTCTCCCTTCCGGACATTGATGAAGAGAGCCACCTCATCCGTGAGGATCAAAGCCTCGGTGAGGAAGAGAAAACAGCCCGCCTCAAAGAAGTGGAGGACCGGTATCTGCGCACCTCGGAGCTGCTCCACGCCACGCACCAGCTCATCAAAGCATACTGGCTTTTTGAAAAAGACGTCCACTACGTGATCAAGGACGACCAGGTGGTGATCGTCGATGAGTTCACGGGACGAATGATGCCGGGCCGACGCTGGAGCGACGGCCTTCACCAGGCTGTCGAGGCCAAGGAGGGAGTGAGCGTTGCCGAAGAAAACCAGACCCTGGCGACCGTCACGTTCCAGAATTTCTTTCGCATGTACGAGAAGCTGGCAGGGATGACCGGAACGGCCGACACTGAGGCTGCGGAATTCATGACCACCTACAAGCTGGATGTGGCTGTCGTCCCCACAAACAAGAAAATGATCCGAAACGATTACCCTGACGCGATCTACAAGACCGAGCGAGAGAAGTTCAAGGCCGCGGCGGAGGAGATCAAAGAACTCTATGACAGGGGGCAGCCTGTCCTGGTCGGTACGATCACGATCGAAAAGTCCGAGATGCTGAGCAAGATGTTGACCCGGACAGGGATTCCCCACTCCGTTCTGAATGCGAAACACCATGAGAAGGAAGCGGAAATCGTGGCCAGGGCCGGTCAGTCGAAAACCGTGACCATCTCCACCAACATGGCCGGTCGAGGCACGGACATCGTGCTCGGGGATGGGGTCGTGGACCTGGGCGGACTTCACATCCTGGGAACAGAGAGGCATGAGAGCAGGCGAATCGACAACCAGCTCAGGGGCCGTTCGGGCCGGCAGGGAGACCCGGGCAGTTCCCGTTTTTATCTTTCCCTGGAAGACGATCTCCTCAGAATCTTCGGCTCTGACAGGATTGCTTCGGTCATGGGTCGCCTGGGCATGGAGGAGGGCGAACCCATCGAACACAACCTGATCTCCAAAGCCATCGAGAACGCCCAGAAGAAGGTCGAGGCTCACAACTTCGACATGAGGAAACACCTGCTCGAGTACGATGATGTGATGAACACCCAGAGGGACATCATCTATTCGATGAGGAGGGAAGTTCTTTCCGGTGAGGGGATCGTCGATATCGTTCGCACCATGATGGAAGAAAAGGTGGACGCCCTGATCGATGCGTACACGGATCCGAAAGCAGCTCCGGAAGAGTGGGAGATCCAGGGATTGAAGGATCAAGTGGCCCGCCTTTTTGGGTTTCGCCTGAGGCTCGGGCCTCCGGATATGGGGGAAGACGAATTCCACGCTCTGAAACCGGATGAGCTGAGAGAGACGCTCAAGGAAGAAGCGTGGAAAGCTCAGGAGAAGAGGGAGACGGAATTCGGAAAAGAGGATCTCAAGTCGATCGAGAAGTACTTCCTCCTTCAAATCATTGATCATCAGTGGGTGGACCATCTCCAGGACATGGAGAGCATGAAGGAAGGCATTGGCCTGAGGGGTTATGGCCAACTTGACCCGTTGAGAGAGTACAAGAAAGAGGGGTTTGCTCTCTTTGAAGGGCTGATGGATCGCATCAAGGAAGAGACTCTGGTGACCCTTTCACGCATCCGTCTCATGAAAGAAAAGCCGAAGGAGGAAGAATTGCCTCGCAAAAGGGCGAGGGTCATGCAGTTCAGCCATGGAGACGGGCAGGGAAAAATCGAGACGGTCAGAAGAGAAGGCAAGAAAGTCGGACGCAATGATCCGTGTCCGTGTGGGAGCGGCAAGAAGCACAAGAAGTGCTGCGGCAAAAATGCGTGATATGTACGGAGTTGGACATGGGTGATTATTTCGTTCGCGGTTTCAAAGCATCTGTTTTAGCGGCCGGCATCAAGAAGAGGGGAGGTTTGGACCTCGCCCTGATCTTCTCTGAAAGAGAAGCGAGTGCGGCCGGAGTATTCACAGGGAATAAGGTCAAGGCCGCTCCTGTTCTCGTTAGCCAGGAGAATATCAAGAAGGGTAGGGGCAGAGCGATTGTTGCAAATTCCGGCAATGCCAATGCCTGTACCGGTGAAGCAGGGCTTCAGAGCGCCCGGTTTACAGTCGAACGGGCAGCCAAGGAATTGGGGATCGGGCCTGGAGAAGTGCTTGTCGCCTCCACAGGAGTGATTGGAGCGCCCCTGAACACGGATGTCATTGGAAAGGCGCTTCCGGAGCTTGTAAAGGGGCTATCGGCTGATGCCATCCCTCGAGTTGTAGAGGCGATCATGACCACGGATTCTTTTCCAAAGCTCTCTTTGTTTGAAGGAAAAGCCGGTGGAAAATCTTACAAGGTTGTCGGGATGGCAAAAGGAGCAGGGATGATCATGCCGGACATGGCGACCATGCTTTGCTTCATCCTCACCGACATCGCCGTTGATCCGACTCGTTTGAACGAGGCCCTTGTGTGGGGAGTGGAAAGAACGTTCAACCGGATCAGCGTGGATGGGGACATGAGCACGAACGACACGGTCTTTGTTCTCGCCAACGGCGCAGCCGGGAACGGAAGCCTGAGCCCTGAGGATTTTCAGGGGTTCAGGGCAGGGCTGGCCACGGTGATGGATGAGCTCTCCACCATGATCGTGAGAGACGGCGAAGGGGCGACGAAACTGATCCGCCTTGCCATTAAAGGAGCGGCGACACCTGCTGATGCGCTCGCCGCGGCGAGGACCGTTGCCAATTCGGCTCTGGTCAAGACCGCTTTCTACGGCTCGGATCCCAACTGGGGGCGAATCATGGCTGCTCTGGGCCGGTCAGGGATCCAGATGAGGGAAGAAGGCGTCACGATCTGGGTCGATGACGTGAAGATCGTGGAAGAGGGCATGGGCAGGGGGGCTGAGCCCGAAGCCAAGGCGGCTGCGAAAATGAAGGGCAAGGAGTTTTCCGTGACCGTGGACCTTCACGAGGGGAAGTTTGAAGATCACATCACCACCTGCGACCTGACCCATGAGTATGTTTCCATTAATGCGGACTACAGAACCTAGGGGATAAATTCTAAATTCGAAGCACGAAGCACGAAGCACGAAACAATTTCAAATGACCCAAATTCAAATGTCTCAAACAGTAGCCTTTCGTGCAGAGATGACGTTTCGGTCATTGGGAATTTGAATTTGGAATTTGTTTCGAATTTCGTGCTTCGGATTTCGTGCTTTAGAAAGTTCTTTTCCGAGGTTTTGAATCCGGGACGAATTCGGAGTGAGCGATTATGTACGTTGTCATTATGGCCGGCGGTTCGGGGACGCGGTTCTGGCCTGTGAGCCGAAAAGCAAAACCCAAGCAGTTTCTGGATATCACGGGCAAGGGACCCATGGTGCTCGAGACCTGCGGCAGGATGGCGCCTGCCTTCAAAGACGAGCAGATCATCCTCGTTCTTGGTCAGGAACACATGGAAGAGGCAACGGCCCTTTTCAGGGAAAGAAGGGTTCATATCCTGGCTGAGCCGGTTGGAAGAAATACGGCGCCCTGTATGGGACTAGGGGCCATTTATGCTTCTCATCTCGGATGCAGCGATCCCGTGGCGTTCCTTCCTGCAGACCATTATGTGTCGAAACCCGCCGCTCTGCTGGAAAGCGTTCGTCGTGCCACAGAGATCGCCGCTTCCGGCCCGATCGTGACTCTCGGCATTGTTCCTACGAGACCTGAGACAGGCTACGGGTACATTCAATGGTCAGAGGAGCGGCCGGACTTCTGGGAGCAGAAGGCTTACAGGGTGAAAGCCTTTGTGGAAAAGCCTACCCTCGACAAGGCAAAGCAGTATCTCGTCAGGGGGGATTACCTGTGGAACGCAGGGATTTTCGTGGCAACCCCTCAAACCATCCTGAAGGAGATCGAACTCCACCTCCCTCGGCTTTATAGAGGATTGACGCGGCTGAAGCCGGCACTGGGAACCGATAGTTTTGAGAATGTGCTGGAAGAGGTCTATGAGAAGCTGGAATCCGTATCCTTTGATTACGGGATCATGGAAAGAACCAGTTCGCCCGTCTTTGTGGTTCCCTGCGACTGCGGATGGAGCGATGTCGGCTCTTGGGAGTCGCTCTATGAGTTGAGAGAAGAAGATCACGACGACAAGCGCAACCTCACGGAAGGGGAATGCCTTGTGGTGGACTGCAAGGGAACTTTTGTTTCGAGCCGGGGAGGCCGGCTCGTCTCCTGTCTCGGGCTGAAGAATTGCCTGGTCATCGACACCCCGGAGGCCTTGCTGGTGGCGGATCTTAAGAAGTCCCAGGAGGTCCGAAAGATCATCGATTTGCTGAAGCGAAGCAGAAAGGATGACTTGCTGTGAACCCGAACATCTTTCGAGAGTACGACATCCGGGGCAGGGTGCCGGAGGAGTTGAATCGGGAAACAGCCTACAGGCTGGGACAATGTTTCGGAGCCTACTACGTGAGTTCCGGGGCAAAACGGATTAGCCTGGGCCGGGATTGCCGCCTGAGTTCCCCGGAACTTTGCACAGGCGTGATTGAAGGATTGATGGATGCGGGGATTCACGTGGAAGAACTGGGAATGGTTCCCACACCGCTCCTCTATTTTTCACTCCATCATCTGGACGTGGACGGCGGTGTCCAGATCACTGGAAGCCACAACCCTCCTGAGTACAACGGGTTCAAAATCTGCCTTGGGAAGACCACGATCTACGGCGAGGAGATCCAGAAACTCCGAAGGATCGGAGAGAGCGGGTCGTTTCCGAAAGGAAAGGGGAGCGTTGAAAGCAAGGAGGTGATCCAGCCCTATCAGGAAGAAATTCTGAAAGGGATTCGATGCGGGCAGATCCCACGGAGGGTGGTGCTGGATGCTGGAAATGGCGTGGCAGGTCTTGTGGCGCCTGAGCTTTACAGCAGAATGGGCATTGAAGTCGAAAAGCTGTTCTGTGAACCGGACGGCCGTTTCCCAAACCACCATCCGGATCCAACCCTCCCGGAAAACCTGAAGCACCTCGTTCAGAAGGTGAACGACACGTCCGCAGATCTGGGGATCGCCTTTGACGGTGATGCGGATCGGATCGGGGTGGTGGACCGCAGAGGCAAGATCATATGGGGCGACCAGCTCATGATCATCTTTTCTAGAGATCTGCTGAAGCGTCACCCCGGAGCCAAGATCATCGGAGAAGTCAAGTGCTCCCAGGTACTCTACGATGACATCCGGATGCATGGCGGGATGCCGATCATGTGGAAGGCGGGCCATTCCTTGATCAAAGGGAAGATGAAGGAGGAGGGCGCCCTTCTGGCCGGAGAAATGAGCGGTCACATTTTCTTTGCGGAGCGTTATTTCGGCTATGACGACGCGATCTACGCGGGCGCCCGGCTGCTCGAAATTCTCACCACTGAGAGCAAAGAACTCGAAGAACTCCTTGCCGACGTCCCTTCCCTGGTGAGCACGCCGGAGATTCGCATGGACTGCCCGGATGATAAGAAGTTCCAAGTCGTGGCTGCTCTTGCCTCAGAGTTCAAGAAAGAATACCAGGTCATCGATGTGGATGGAGCAAGAGTTGTTTTCGACGGCGGATGGGGACTGATCCGGGCGTCCAATACCCAGCCGGTCCTGGTCCTTCGATTCGAAGCCGAGGATCAGAAGACTCTGCAGGAAATCCAGAGGATTTTTATGGATAAACTCGCTAAGAAGGGGTTGGGTGTCAAATGATCGACCGGCCTCTGGTGATCGCAACTCGGAATGAGGGGAAGATCGCTGAGTTCAGAACCCTTTTTTCCGGGTTCCCAATCGAAATGAAGAGCCTGAATGACTTCGGGCCCATTCCGGACGTTGTGGAGGACGGAAAAACCTTTGAGGACAATGCTTACAAGAAAGCGCACTTCACTGCAAGGGTGCTGGGTTTCCCGGCCCTTGCCGACGACTCCGGGTTGGTGGTGGAGGCTCTCGGCGGGCAGCCCGGCGTCTTTTCCGCCCGTTATGCCGGAGAGGGTGCAGGAGACGAGGCAAACATCCTCAAGCTTCTGCAAGCCATGGAGGGAGTGAGTGACCGAAGAGCTGCTTTCGAATGTGTCATTGCCATTGCAGTGCCCAGAGGCCCTGCTCTGGTGTACAGCGGAAGATGCGAAGGCGAGATAGCAGGAAACCGGACCGGAAAAAATGGCTTTGGCTATGATCCGGTTTTTTTCTATCAGCCCCTGGGAAAAACTTTTGCTGAAATGAGCCAGGAGGAGAAGAACCGGGTCAGTCACAGAGGGAAAGCCATGACAAAACTCCTCGACGAATTCGATAAAATGCTCATTTGGCTCGAACAGAGGATTGCCGAAGAGCCCTACTGATCTAAGCGGTTCTGTTTTAGCCGCGTTTGGATTTTGTGTTGTCTGAATGTATCGAAGGAGTTCGAAAGCGAACCGCAGAATACCCGCCTGCCCTGCGAATTGCTTTGCCCGAGAAGGTAGCCGTGACATTCGTAAGCACGGCGTATCGATCTCAAGTCTGCTTATGGGCATAGCGGGCAGGTCGAATAACGAATGACGAACTCCGAAGGAGACAATTGCAGTTCTTAAACTTCGTCATTCGAAATTCCTTGTTCGACATTCGACATTCATTCAGTCCATCGGCTTCCGTTATTGAGGCTCGGTCAAGAGCCTCGATCGGGTTCAAAAAAAGGGGACAGCTCGTTGACAGGGCGCTATTAATGAATAATTTCTAGGACACAAATCTTAAGGGGGTTGAAATTAACATGGATGCCAATACCTTTCAAGTAACTGAAAAAGCAGATCAAATGATCCAACAGTTTTTCCAGGAGAAGAAAGAGAAACCGATTGTGCGGGTTTTCCTTTCAGAGGGTGGGTGATCGGGGCCCTCTCTGGGTATGGCTCTGGATGAGCCGAAAGATGATGATGAGATCGTGAAGAGCAACGGGATTACCTATCTTGTGAACAAGCAATTGCTTGATCAGGTTAAGCCCATTACGGTAGATTTTGTTGAATCCGGATGGGGTTCAGGATTTTCGATTTCTTCCGGCCTTAAAAAGGCTGAAGCCTGCGGCAGTTGCTCTTGCTAAGTCTATAGGCCGCCAGCCTCAAGAATTGGAAAAATGGAGGTTGGCGGCCTTGCTATTTTCTCCGCCCAGCAACATTCTTTCCGCCTGCTATTCATGGCAGGGTTTCAGTCTTTACAGATACAGGGAATTCGGATATCTCTATTCCCGGGCACCATCCATGATCCGGGAGCAAGTGAAAAAACTGTTAGGGGAATTGCCCGAAGGGGTTCTCCTGGTGGGCGCCGCGAAGACCCGCACGCCGGACGAAATCCTGGAGGCGATTGACGCCGGCCTGGAGATCGTTGGGGAGAACTATGTTCAGGAGGCGGAGAAAGCCTTTGAGAAGATCGGCCACAGGGCCAAGTGGCACATGATCGGGCATCTGCAAACCAACAAAGTGAAGAAAGCTGCGGCCGTCTTCGACATGATTGAGACCGTGAGTTCCATGCGGTTGGCCGAGGAGATCGACAAGACCTGCGCAAAGATTGGCAAGGTGATGCCTGTTCTCATTGAGATCAACAGCGGCGAAGAGGAGCAGAAGTCAGGAGTGAACCCGGATGAGGCTGGAAATCTGATTCGAGCAATGTCCTCCCTAAAGAACATCAGCATCATGGGATTGATGACCATGGGTCCGTTCACAGGGGACCCTGAAGAGTCAAGGCCCTATTTCCAGAGGACGAAGAAGATCTTTGATGCCTTGAAGGCCATGGATCTTCCTGCCGTGCAAATGAAGTTCCTCTCCATGGGCATGTCCAATTCCTACAAGGTGGCCCTCGAAGAAGGCGCCAATATGGTTCGCATCGGAACAAAGCTGTTCGGGGAAAGGAAGTAGGAAGAAATGCCTAAAATGTCTAAAGTGCACTAGAGTGCCTAAAGTTGGAAGAGAAAGAAAAGACAAGAAAGTGACAAGTGACCAGGAAGAAGTGCATAAAGTGAGCTAATGTGTCTAAAGTTGGAATCCCAAAACAAAAACCGAAAAAACACAGTTTTACCCGCAACAGGCTACCTGCAACCCGCAACATGAAACTTGCAACCTGCGACGGGCAACAAGCAACACGCAACCTCCAACCTGCAACCTACAAGGGACATCAAACCCAGGAATGAGTCATGTGGCCAAAGAAATGAAACGCCTTATGGGAAAGGCTTTGCATTCCCGGGACATGATAGAGGATGGCGACCATGTGATGGTCGCTGTTTCAGGAGGGAAGGACAGCGTCTCGCTTCTGTGGCTCTTGAGGGAGCGGCTCGATCGGGTTCCAATTCAATACAGAATCACTGCCGTTCACGTCGATCCGGGGTTCGGGGCGAACTCGGCTGAACGGATGGAGGAGTTCTTCTCCAGTTATGGTTTTCAAAGCCGGGTCGTGAGGGGGGATTTCGGCCCTCTGGCCCACGGCCCTGAGAACAGGGAGAACCCTTGCTTTCTCTGCTCCCGGATCAGGCGAAAACTGCTCTTTGAAACAGCCAGAGAGCTCGGGTGCAACAAGATCGCTTTTGGACATCACAAAGACGACGTGATTGAAACGTTCTTCTTGAATATCTTCTATGGAGCCTCTGTCAGCACCATGAAGCCGGTGCAGGAGTTCTTCGGGGGAAAGCTCTTCGCGATAAGGCCTTTTTTCATGATCGACTTGGACCTGATCCGCCGGTACTTCCGTTCCATGGGCTGGCCGGAGATCGATCTGGGGTGCCCCACAGCCGGTTCTTCCAAGAGGGAAGAGATCAAGACGATTTTGAATCAGCTTTACCGAGGAAACAGAAAAATCAAGGGCAATGTCTTTCATGCGCTACAAAACGTAAAAGCGGAGTATCTCCTCTAGAGCGTGTCGCGAGATGAAAACGGGGAGCGTGGTTATGGAAGAGGAATCATTGCAAAAGACCGTTGCCGAGAGCGCACAGAATCATCATGACGAACCGAGGATAGAGGAGGCTCCGGCCAAGGGCCCTTCTGAAGGCGGAAGAGTTGCGCAGAAAGGTTCGGGATGGACCGTCTGGGTCCTGGTCATTCTTATTGGTTTTCTCCTTGTGTCAAGCATTGCGAACCTTGTCGTGAGCCAAAGGGCTTATGAGAGCTCCCGGAAACAGGTCGAAGCGATCGGGCAACTGACCCAATCGATCAAGGACGTTCAGAGATCTATTGTTAATCTCTCCAAGATGATCGAACAAACACCGCAGGAGCAGGAAGAGCCTGAGGAGGATAGTGGTGGGGTGCCTACAGGAGACGGCAGCATCTAGGCAGGCTGATGAAAAACAGGAGGCGACAGTGGACAAGCGTTTTGAAATCCATCTTCTTGCGGGCCGCATGGCGATATGTCGTCTTGATCCGGAAGAGGAGTTGCCCCCGTGGGCTGGTTCAGGCGCGTTCTCATCTGTAACACGCACCCAGGCTGAAATGACCGTCGTCTGCCAGGAGGAAAATGTCCCAGCCGGGATCGCTTGCAACAGGAACTGGCGGTGTTTGCAGATTGGCGGTGTTCTGGATTTTTCCGAGACGGGCATTCTTTCATCTTTGACGGCCCCTCTGGCCGCAGAGGGCATTCCCGTGTACGCTCTTTCGACCTACAGTACAGATCTGATTCTGATCAAAGAAAAGGACCTTTCCCGAACGGTGCTCGCCCTGGCTCGAGCCGGGCACAGGATTTTCTCGGAAAATGGTCACGAGTTGCTTCCTTAAGTCTGCCTTAAATAATCCATCCCTGTATAAGCTTGACAGAAATTGGCCGCTTCCCTATAGTCCCATGCCAAATCCAAACCTTCCTCAGCGATCAAGCGTGAAGGATCAATGGACCCTGCAGAAAGGAGCTCTCCATGCCCAAGAGGAATGATATCCAGAAGGTCATGATTATTGGATCCGGTCCCATCATCATCGGTCAGGCGTGCGAATTCGATTACTCAGGAACCCAGGCCTGCAAAGCACTTCGAAAGCTGGGTTACAAGATCGTTCTGGTCAACTCAAACCCTGCCACGATTATGACGGATCCGGGCATGGCGGATGCGACCTATATTGAGCCGCTGAACGTGAAAGTCATGGAGGAAATCATTGCAAAGGAAAGGCCGGATGCTCTGTTGCCGAACCTGGGAGGACAATCGGGTCTTAATCTTTCTTCGGAATTGCACCGAAAGGGCGTTCTCAAGAAGTACGGGGTCAAGGTGATCGGAGTGGACGTGGATGCGATTGAGCGCGGGGAAGATCGCATCGCATTCAAGGAGACGATGAACAAGCTCAACATCGACATGCCGAAGAGCAAGCCGGCTTTCAGCGTGGAAGAGGCTGAAAAGGTAGCCGCTGAACTGGGCTATCCCGTGGTGGTCCGGCCTGCCTACACCCTCGGAGGAACAGGGGGAGGTCATGTCTACAATGTGGAAGAGCTGCGAACGGTCGCCGGCCGCGGACTCTCGGCGAGCCTGGTCGGTCAAATTCTGATTGAGGAATCTGTTCTGGGGTGGGAGGAACTGGAACTGGAAGTGGTGCGGGACGCCAAGAATCAGATGATCACGGTCTGCTTCATAGAAAACGTGGATGCCATGGGCGTGCACACAGGAGATTCGTTCTGCGTGGCACCCATGCTGACGATTGATCCGGAGCTTCAGAAGCGTCTTCAAAAGTACTCCTACGACATTGTCGAGGCGATCCAGGTGATCGGGGGCACCAACATCCAGTTCGCTCACGATCCGCAGACAGGCAGGGTCGTGGTCATTGAGATCAATCCAAGAACCTCCCGGTCCTCGGCTCTCGCGTCGAAAGCTACGGGCTTTCCTATTGCCCTGATCTCTTCCATGCTGGCAGGCGGCCTGACGCTGGATGAGATCCCCTACTGGAGGGAGGGAACGCTGGACAAGTACACGCCCTGGGGCGACTACGTGGTCGTCAAGTTTGCGCGCTGGGCCTTTGAGAAATTCCCGGGCTCTGAGGACAAGCTCGGAACCCAGATGAGGGCGGTCGGCGAGGTGATGAGCATAGGGAAAACCTACAAGGAGGCGTTGCAAAAATCCATTCGCTCGCTGGAAACCGGCCGGTACGGCCTCGGGTTTGTCAAAGATTTTAACAAAAAAAGCCTTGGAGAACTGATGGACCTCCTTGCAGAACCGACCAGCGAGCGGCAGTTCATCATGTACGAAGCGCTGCGCAAAGGAGCGAAGGTCGAGGACCTTTACAAAAAGACCTACATCAAGCCCTGGTTTATTGAGCAGATGAAAGAGCTGGTGGAACTTGAAGAGAGAATCCTTTCTTTCAAGGGAAAGGGGCTCCCGGATAATTTGTTCCGCCAGGCCAAGAAAGACGGCTTCTCGGATCGTTACCTTTCAAAGCTCCTCCATGTGCCGGAAAAGGATGTTCGGGAGCACCGGCTTTCCCTGAAGGTGATGCAAGCGTGGGATGCGGTGCCTGTTAGCGGCGTTGAGAATGCGGCCTACTACTATTCAACCTACAATGGTCCGGACCGTGTGAAGAGCAGCTCGCGAAAGAAGATCATGGTTCTGGGAGGAGGCCCAAACCGCATCGGTCAGGGAATTGAATTTGACTACTGCTGTGTTCATGCCGCCTTCACGTTGAGAGACGAAGGCTACGAATCCATCATGATCAACTGTAATCCCGAGACGGTTTCCACGGATTTCGACACCTCGGACAAGCTCTACTTTGAACCGCTCACCGCTGAAGACGTCTTGAGCATTTATGAGAAGGAGAAGCCCGAGGGGGTCATCGTGCAATTCGGTGGACAAACCCCTCTCAACCTGGCGGCAGAATTAGCCGCCGCGGGAGTGAAAATTCTCGGCACTTCTCCAGATGCGATCGACCTGGCCGAGGATCGCGATCGGTTTCGTCATGTGATGCGTAAGCTCGGCATCCCGCAGCCTGAATCCGGGATGGCGAGCAATCTGGATCAGGCTCTCAAGATTGCAGAGACTATTGGCTACCCCCTCATGGTGAGGCCTTCCTATGTGCTGGGAGGAAGGGCCATGGAAGTGGTCCATGACGAGGAGATGCTGAAGCGCTATGTGGCCGCTGCCGTGGATGTGACACCGGAGAGGCCGATTCTCATCGACAAGTTCCTTGAAAACGCCATTGAAGCCGAGGCGGATGCCATCTCAGACGGCGGTGATGCTTTTGTTCCCTCGGTCATGGAGCACATCGAGCTGGCGGGAATTCACTCCGGGGACTCGGCGTGTGTCATCCCCCCGATCAGCATTCCCCCCAAACACGTGGACACCATCTACGAGTACACGAAAAGGATTGCGGTGGAGCTGGGCGTTGTCGGCCTTATGAACATGCAGTACGCGATCGCCAATGACGTGGTTTACGTGCTCGAAGCGAATCCTCGGGCATCGAGGACCGTACCTTTGATCTCCAAGGTGTGCCGCATCAGCATGGCCCGGATCGCCACCCAGCTCATGCTTGGGAAAAAGCTGAAAGATCTCAACATTCAAAAGAAACCGATCCCCTATTTCGGTGTCAAGGAGGCGGTCTTCCCTTTCAACATGCTGCCTGAAGTGGACCCTCTTCTCGGGCCGGAAATGCGCTCCACCGGAGAAGTGCTCGGCATGGCCGACTCCTTCGGCCTGGCTTTTTACAAGGCTGAGGAGGCGGCCCAGCAGGTCCTTCCCACAGAGGGGACGGTATTGCTCACCGTGTCCGAGCGTGACCGGCCTGGTGTTCTGGAAGTGGCACGTCAATTCGTTGAACTGGGATTCAAGATCAAGGCCACGGAAGGGACGCGCAAGTTCTTAGCGGACTACGGGATTGAAGCTGAGCCGATTCGTAAAATCTATGACGGCCGGCCCAACATTGTGGATGCCATCAAGAACACCGAGATCCACTTGGTGATCAACACACCGAGCGGACGGTTGAGCAAGCACGACGATTCCTACATCCGCAAATCGGCTATCCGTTACAAGGTCCCTTACATCACGACGCTGGCCGCAGCCCTTGCCGCAGCCAAAGGCATTCGGGCGGTGCGAAAAGGGCATGGCATCGTCAAGTCCCTACAGGGCTATCATGCGGAAATTAAGTAAAGCGCTTTCTCGACGACCCGATCCGCGGTGATGCCGAATTTTTCGTAGAGGATCTTGTAGGGGGCCGATGCGCCGAAATGATCGAGGCCCACCACGTCTCCTCTGTCGCCGACATAGCGCCACCAACCCTGAGTCCTCCCCGCCTCTATGGCAATGCGAGCTTTGATCTCGGGCAGGAAGACGTCCCGGCGATAAGACTCGGACTGCTTGTCAAACAGTTCCCAGGACGGCATGCTCACAAGGCGCGATGAAATGCCCTTTCGCTCAAGCTTGGCGGCCGCTTCTATCGCAATGTGAACTTCGGAGCCGGAGGCGATCAGGAGAAGATCCGGCTTTCGTTTTGGGGACTCCGCAAGAACATAAGCTCCTCGCTGAAGCCCGGCAGCAGGTGCGAAAACAGATCGGTCGAGGACCGGAACCCCCTGCCGCGTGAGCACCAGGGCCACAGGGCCGCTTTTGTGGCTGAGGGCGAAGCGCCAGGCTTCCGC
>Ga0299912_10001655_pt1 | contig 17986 bp, 16 predicted proteins | sample RVTome_2_FD_207667 | JGI IMG/M metagenome (GOLD analysis project Ga0299912, IMG submission 207667) | Soil microbial communities from uranium-contaminated site in the Upper Colorado River Basin, Wyoming, United States - RVT95D214 (version 2) ... | reverse complement strand
ACCTAAACTATGGCGGCTACCGGATCAAATTTGTCGACCTGCCCGGCACCTATTCCCTGTCCGCCGGTTCAATCGATGAAATAATCGCCCGTAAATTCATTATCGAAGATCGTCCGGATATCGTGGTGGATATCGTGGACGCCTCCAATATCGAACGCAATCTTTATCTGTCCACGCAAATAAGTGAATTGGGAATACCCATGATAATCGCGCTCAACATGAGCGATATGTCGCAGAAAATCGGCATCAACATCGACCACCGGTACCTATCAACTCTTTTGAATATTCCGGTAATCCCTACGGTTGGCCATAAGAAAAAAGGCATGAACGAGCTGCTGCAGACTATTATTGATATTAGCGAAAACCGCCTGGAAGCGGAGCCGGCGCGTGTCAAATATGGCAAAGACTTTCAAGCAGAAATTGATCGCCTTCGTGATTTGATTATTCAGGATAAATCAGCCGTTAATGGCTTCAAGCCCGATTGGCTGGGCCTGAAGCTTATTGAGGACGATAACGAGACAAAACTGGCTCTCGCCAAGCATAAGCGGTTTGAGGATTTACTTAAGCAGGCGCAGGCCAGCCGAGACCGTCTGCGGGCGCTCTTCGGCGATGAACCGGCTTCGGTAATAACCGATAAGCGTTATGGCTTTGTCAGCGGCGCCTGTTCCGAGGCTACCAGCATGACCGCCGAACGCCGTCATGATATATCCGATTCTATCGATTACCTGCTGATTCATCCCAATTTCGGCTTGCCGATTTTCGCGGTGCTGATGTGGCTGATGTTTCATCTCACGTTTTCAATAGGGAAAAAACCGATGGAGTGGATTGACTGGCTGGTCGGCTGGATTGGTGGTTTGGCCGCCGCCTATATTCCGGAAGGCCTGATTAATTCATTGGTTGTAGATGGAATAATCGGCGGGGTTGGCGGAGTGATCGTGTTTTTACCCAATATCATGCTTCTGTTTTTAGCTATCGCAATCCTGGAGGACACCGGCTATATGGCCCGGGCTGCTTTCATTATGGATAGAATAATGCACCGGATCGGCTTACATGGAAAATCGTTTATTCCGATGTTAATAGGATTCGGTTGTACGGTGCCGGCGTATATGGGTAGCCGCATTATCGAAGATAAAACCGATCGTTTGATCACCATGCACGTTACTAATTTCATGAGTTGCGGCGCGCGGCTGCCGGTTTATATTCTAATCGGCGGCGCGTTCTGGCCGCAAAACGCGGGTACAGTGGTATTTTCGATTTACGTGCTGGGTATAATAGTCGCCATCACGATGGTAAAAGTGCTTCGCCTAACCAGGTTTAAGGGGATGTCATCGCCCCTGGTTATGGAACTGCCGCCGTACAGGGTTCCTACGCTGAGAAGCCTGCTATTGCACATGTGGGAACGCTCCTGGTTATACCTTCGCAAGGCCGGGACAATAATACTGGGAATTTCAATAATCATGTGGTTTCTGATGACTTTTCCCAAGCCCGGCAGTTACAGCCGGGATTATAATAGCCTCATAAATAGCGCTGAAACTTCATATCTGGCGGGGGAAATTAATGACACCGAAAAAGATCGGTTGGTTGCCGGCTACGAAAATCTCATCGCCGCCGAAAACCTCAAGCACAGCCTGGCTGGGCAGCTGGGTCGCCTGATAGAGCCGATAATCAAACCGTTGGGTTTTGACTGGCGTATGGGTATAGCCATAATCTCCGGGCTGGCCGCCAAAGAGGTGGTGGTTTCGACTATGGGCACGGTGTACGGGATAGGGGAGGTGGACGAGGGATCGGAATCACTTCGCCAAAGCTTAACCCAAGATCCTAAATATTCGAAGCTTGTCGCTTATTCCTTTTTAGTATTTATTCTAATTTACGCCCCCTGCCTGGCGGCCATGGCTGTATTTTTGCGGGAAAGCGGTTCGTTTAAAGAAACCCTGTTTCAGTTTTTCTATACTATTCTTTTGGCCTGGGGCATGTCGCTGGCAATTTATCAAGGCGGCAAATATCTGGGCCTGGGGTAAGGCGGATAATATCATGTTTGAATTCATAATCGTTATGCTGGTCGTGGCTATCGCGGCGTATTTCACGGCCCGACAATTAATCGGTCAGCTCAAGGGCAAGGGCTGCAATAATTGCGCCGGCCATTGCGGGTTGGCAAATCGTAACCTTGAGGAACTAGTCAAGACAGATGAGTAAAATAGAAAAGCATAAATTATTAATGTTATTCGACGAAAGGTTTTTATCATGATTGATAATGACAAACAGGGCCCGCTGGTCGGGGAACTTTCGGAAAGCCTGGAAGATTATATCGAAATCATATTCAAGCTTATCGAATCGCATAAAATCGCCCGCGTCAGGGATATCGCCAAGGCCAAAGAGGTGAAGATGTCGAGCGTGGTCAGCGCCTTAAAACGACTGGGCGTCGCCGGCCTGGTAAAATATGAGGCAAGGGAGTTTGTTGAGCTTACCGAAACAGGAGCGGATTTAGCCAAGACACTGCTTCGCCGCCATAATTTCCTCACGCAATTTCTGGTCGATGTTTTGCAGGTTGACCCGAAAACAGCCGAACACGACGCCTGCCAGATGGAACATGCTATCAGCTTAAAAACTATGCAGCAATTATATAAATTCGCCGAATATTTGCGGGAAGGCCCCCACGATCTAAGCAAAATTATCGAAGGTTTTCGCGGTTCCGCGTATCAAGACCCGAGTGACTAAATATAAATTTACAATTGATTTTTAATTTTCAGCCGACTTTCTCATATTTAAAGCCGGCTCTTTTTATATGCGAATTATAGAATTTTCCCGATGAATCAGCGTTCATCAATCCCTGGTAAACGTCCTCCGCAACATCGTAATAACGATAGACCCCTCCCCAGTTGAATTCTATCTCCAGAATCCGGCGAGCCGAATCATACCCCACTGAAGCCAGATCAGGAGACATAACACAAACCCTCTGCATTAATTAACCCCTCCGGTTTGCGCCTTTTTCGGGTAAAACCCTGCAAAACCAGCCCTTTTTTTAATCTTAATTGAATTATAAAAATAAATAATCATTCAGGCCCAGCCAATTTTTCGATGTACTTCATGTTAACATTTGCGCCAAATAATAGCAATGAAAAAATGATTTTTTTCAAAAATATTACCATTAAAACGGCTACCTTGGTCCCCGTATCGTAAATTTTAATTTGATCATAACGCGACGGATCAGAACATATTTCAGTTATATGATGTCGTGAAAAACCAAACAAACCCCTGATTGTTATTTGACTATTTTAATAACCTGTTTAAACTTATCTCCCCGCGCTTCCTTCAGCATTTCGAATAAGGCCATCTCAACACTGGTAATTTTAGCGCCGGCGTCTTTGATGGCTTGTATGCCTATTTGCTTATTTTCCTGGGTCCGCGATGAAACCGCGTCGGCCACAAGGTATACTTCAAAGCCTTCCTGCAAAAGATCGATAGCCGTTTGATACACACATACATGCGTTTCTATGCCGACAAGTAAAACCTGCCGACGGTTCGCATTTTCCAGTCTGGCTTGAAAACCTTTATTGCCACAGCAGCTGAAAGTTGTTTTAGCCAGAGGCTCCATGCCCCGAAGGATCTCCGCGATTTCCGGAATGGTGGGGCCGAGCTTATCGGGAATTTGTTCGTTCCAGATTATCGGCAAGCTTAACGCTTGCGCTCCTTTAATGATTTTAACCAGGTTATCGAATAATTCTTCCTTTTGATACATTAATGTAGCCAGTTTGCCCTGGACATCGACGATTACCAGGGCGGTATTATCAATATTCAGCATTTCAGGCTCTCCCGAATTTTTTGTTACCCGCAAACATGATGTAGAAGATTTAACTTTTCAAATAAAACCAAAGTTCCAATGGAATTCGCTGTCGGGGCTAATCTCAATCGAAATGGCGGTATGACCAACCTCTATAGATATTACATTTTAAGGGAATTTACAGAAATAATAATGCGGCCAAAATACAACATAATTGTAACCGCCCGGCCTTTTTTAATTTGATTTTGAATTGTTTTTTAAAATATCAATCGGCCTGCAATTTCTTGATTATCTCATCGACCCTGAATTTTAATAATGAATCCTGATTTAAGGTTTGGGAAATTTTATTGATCGAATGTATCACTGTCGAATGATCCCGTCCGCCAAAAAATTCGCCGATAGTTTTAAGCGAATAGGTAGTAAAATTACGGGAAATGTACATGGCGATCTGGCGGGCCGTAGCCACCTCGATGGTTTTGGTTTTGCCCATGATTTGATCTTCAGGGATTTTAAAATATTCGGCGACCGTTTCTCTGATATCTTCCAGCAATAACTCTCTTTTTTTGCGGCCGTTTTTCTTGCCCAGTATCTCGTTGACCAGATTGCAGGTTATTTGCCTGCCGGTTAACGAATAATAAGCCCCCAACCGGATAAGCAAACCTTCGAGTTCGCGGATATTGGATTTGACTTTATCGGCAATAAAGGCGGCTACGCTGGCTTCGATATCTATTTTCTCCGATAGGATTTTTCTGTTCAAAATAGCCAGTCTCATCTCGAAATCCGGTGGCTGTATATCGGTCACCAGGCCGCTTTGAAACCTAGAAAGCAAGCGTTCCTCGAGGCCATAAATTTCCTGGGGCGGCCTGTCGGAGGTTAGCACTATTTGCTTGCCGCTTTGGTGAAGGGCGTTAAATGTGTGGAAAAATTGCACCTGGGTAGCTTCCTTGCCGGTTAAAAATTGAATATCGTCTATAATCAAAAGGTCGATACTGCGATAGTAATTGGCAAAATCGGATGTTTTTTGAGTTGAGATGGCGTTAATAAAATCGTTAGTAAATTTTTCGGAAGTTACATACAGCACGGACAGGTTGCGGTTTGTTTGGATTACGAAGTTGCCAATCGCTTGCGCGAGATGGGTTTTACCCAAGCCAACGCCGCCATAAATATAGAAAGGATTGAATTTATTACCGGATGGAGATTCGGCAATGGCCAATGAGGCGGCATGGGCGAACTGATTGGAATCACCAACCACAAAAGCATCAAAATTGTATCGGGGATTCAAAAACGTTTCCGGATAAATATCCGGTTCTTTCTTCTCGGCTTTTGCTATTGGCGGTAAATCAATTTCTTGGCCATCCGGCGTTACCGTAAATTTAATATTCCGTTTTTGCCCAAAAGTTGTTGCCACCGCTTCACTTATGAATTCTATATAGTGACCTTCAAGCCAGCTGGCCACGAAACGGTTAGGCACGCTTATCATCAGATGACTGCCATCATCATCGATTAGCCTTGTTGGCTTCAGCCAGGTATTATAACTTTGCGGCTGTATCTTACTTTTCAGTAAGCCGAGGCATTCCTGCCAGTTAGTGTCTAGTTCTTGAGTTTGCAATGTTGATAACTTGTTAAATCCTGTTAAAACTACATTCTTGAATTGGCTGTTTACAAAAGCCCCATTTGATGTTATGTATGGGAAATGCCTGTCTTTATATTATCTGAGGAGCAAGTTCAAAAGGTGTTAACAGCAGTCCCCTCCTTTAAAAACCCAATTACTCCTCTTCATCTAACCGCCTCTAAAAAATAAGATCGCGCTTTAAATGTCAAGGAATATGGCGAACACATTTTGCGTTTTGTGTATCTATAAATTTCATTTGAGCTTGCGGGGATGTTTTTCGATTTGGCTGTCTTTTTAGATGCGAGTTACGGCTAATATCAGGATTCGGATAAGCCAAAAAATGTTGACATCACTAAAATATTGCCGTACGTTGGCAAATATACAATAACATATAGACGTTTGCTGTCAACAATTTGTGTATAACATAGTTAATCACTGTTTAAAACTGTAGAGATAATCTTTATATATTTATGTGTTATTAAAAACAATCCATTGATGTTGATATGTTCTTAATTTAATTGAGAATCTCGGCATCAATAACCTAATAAATATATCCAGGTTATGGCGCACGCCTGACAATTATAAACATTTGCACATCCTTTATATTATTATTATTTAGCTTACATCCTTATTATAATAATAAAATATTGTTATTCTAACTTCAACTCTTTTACGTGATTAAATAAGCTAATATTACTAAAAGATACCGGAAAAATTTAAATTTCAAAAACAGGGAGAAAATTTATGGATAATCTAATCTTATAAAAAATTCATTGTTTAAATAATTGGTTTGACATAAGCAACAAATTAATAGATAATAGCAAAGCGAAAATCCGGAGATGGCGTAATTTGTGGAATTTGAGACCTGCCGGATGGCTATACGATAGCATTCAAAGTTGGAGGAGAAATGAGGTTTAAAACCAATAAAGCGAAACTAAATCTGGCTGTTTCGCGTCTACAGAGCATAGTTCCGCCAAAATCAACAATTCCCATTCTTTCTAATATCCTTTTTGATCTCGAGGGCGAAAAATTGGAACTTAAAGTCACTGACCTTGATGTATCAATGACTTCGCGTATTGATGTTGAAGTCATGAAAAAAGGAAGTATCACTGTTCCAGCCAGGGTTTTTTCGGAGATTGTCAGGGAATTGCCGGATTATGATCTCGATATTACGGCTACAGAGAATCGGATGGAGATAAAATGCGGCTCAGGCGTATACAAACTTTCCGGCTTCTCGGCGGAAGATTTTCCAAAACTGCCGGATATTCATCTCGGCCGTCAGATTAAGGTAAATGCCCGCTCTTTTTGCAGTATGGTCAAAAAAGCGTTGTTCGCGGTTTCAAAAGATGAGACCCGGCCGGCTTTGAACGGCATCCTGTGGCATACCTCGGAGGAAGGCTTAAACCTGGTCGCTACTGATGGCCATCGTCTGGCCAAAGTCACGCGCAGCGACATAAATATCACCGGCTATAAAAAAGATATAATAATACCGCCCAAAGTTTTGGAAAACCTGATTAAATTGGCCGCCGATGAAGCTGACGAGATCGGCCTGATACTGAATGACAACTCGATTATTTTTGTTCTGGCGGACGCGGTGATTACATCACGTCTGCTCGAAGGTCCTTATCCCAATTACGAACAGGTTGTCCCCAAAGACAATAATAAGGAAATGCTGGTCGAAAAAGAGATTTTGCAGGCGGCGGTAAAAAGGGTATCAATTTTGTCAAACTCCCTGACTCATCAGGTTAAATTCTCCCTGAAACAGAATAGCCTCGAGTTGTCCGCCACAAATTTCGATTTTGGCGGAGAAGCCAAAGAATCGTTAAAGGTCGCCTATCAGGAAGAGGACATGGACATTGGCTATAATGCCTCTTACATTCTCGATGTCATGAAACAGATTGATGATGATGAGGTTAAGTTTGAGCTTAACAACCCTACTACCGCGGCCGTTATCAAACCTCAAAAGGCCGCCGAAAACGAGAAAGCCCTGTTTCTGATTATGCCCTTAAGGCTGATGGATTAATAATCTTCCGGTAAGTGAGAAATAGCCGCTATGATACAAAGCCTTCAGCTTGAGGGTTTCCGGAACATAAATCACGCCTATCTAACTTTTGGCGAAGGGGTAAATCTTTTTTATGGTCCAAACGGCGCCGGTAAGACCAATATGCTTGAAGCCTTAGGCTTGTTTGCTCTGGGTAAATCGTGTCGCGGCTGCAAGGAAAATATTCTGGTTGGTTTTGAGCGGGAAATAGCCGAAATCTCGGCTGAGATATTCGATCAAAAAAAAAAGTAGATATTACCATAAGAATAACACCCGCCGGCGCCCGTAAAATAGTGGTCAACGGCCATCGAACCATAAAACAGAATGAATTAGTCGGCGCCGCGGCGGCAGTATTTGTTTTACCGGAGGATATCGAGCTTACCGCCGGCCCATCCTCGTATCACCGTCAGTTTCTCGATTTATATATATCGCAATTTAGCCGCCGCTATCTGGATGATCTGATTGCATATCGCAAAGTTCTTTTGCAGCGCAACAAGCTCTTAAAAGATATTTCGCGTTCGCCTGACGGTGTATCTCAGTTGGCCGCCTGGGATAATTTACTAATTGAGCATGGGACCAGGATCACTAACGAGAGGCAGGACTTTGTGCGATCAATCGCCGATACAGCCCAGCGGTATTACAGTCATTTTGATAAATCTTTTGAGCTGATAATTCAGTATAAACCCAAGATCGAGGCGATTCAAACAGATGTCAAGGCCGCCCTGGAAAGCCAGCTGGATATCTATCGGACACGAGAGATTCGGGCGGGCCTGACATTGATTGGCCCACATCGAGACCGCCTGGAGATGGATTTAAACGGCAAATCAGCACGGCATTATGGTTCACGCGGGCAAAAGCGATGTGTCATGTTGGCCATGAAACTGGCTGCGGCGGATTTACTTTCAGAAATTAAAGGCGAAAAAGTCATTCTGATACTCGATGAAATATTTGCCGAGTTGGATAATGTTAAAAGCGTAGCCCTGATGGAGGCCCTGGCGGGCTATGGGCAAGTGTTTATGGCCACTGCCGGTGAATATGATTTCCACGACATGCCGGTGAAAAAGTTTTATGTCAATGACGGCAAGATAAAGGAAGTACAGCCATGATATTGGTAATCGATATAGGCAACACCTCAACCATGACCGGCTTGTATCATAAAGGCGAAATCCACGCTCACTTTAAAATGCTATCAAAAAACGAGCAGGATCTGAGCCTAATTAAAGATGAAGCGGCAATCGCAAGCAAACTAAGAACCTTTATCGCGTCGAACCAGGTAACAGAGGAACAGCTAAATGGCATCGCAGTTTGCTCAGTAGTGCCAGGCCTGACTGATGTCTACCGCGATATAATGAAGAAGCATTTTGGAATTGAAGCGTGGCTATTAGATCACGGGTCCGACTTAGGCCTGAAAGTGGCCGTCGAACAGCCCGCTCAAGCAGGGGCCGATAGACTGGCAAATGCAGTTGCGGCCAAATTTCTGTATGGCTATCCGGCAATTGTTGTCGATCTGGGCACCTCAACAAATTTCGATGTGGTAAACCAACACGGCGATTATGTCGGTGGAGCTATCGCGCCCGGTGTGAAAACATCATCGTTGGAGTTGTTTCGGCGGGCCTCCAGGCTCTTTCCGGTCGAAATAGAGAAGCCGCTTAAAGCAATAGGTAGAAATACAGAAGAAGCTATGAAATCTGGCATCTTCTTCGGTTCATTAGGCTTAATAGACCATATCCTGTCGCTGATTATAGCCGAACTGGATCATCCCGATATCAAAATCATCGCGACCGGCGGTTATGCCAGCCTTTTCGCGTCGGAATCCCAATACATTCAATCTGTGGATACAACGCTTACGCTAAAGGGTATCGCGCTTGCTTATGAAAGGAATATGAAATGAGCAAGGTTTTCGAACCATTAATAAAACTGCTTCCCCGGTCAATATTTATCTTGGGGTGCAGGCGCTGTTATCGCATGGGCGACCGGTTTTTTATCGAGGACGGCGAAGAACATTCAGCTCATGTCATGAAAGGCTACAAGGCAATAGCGGTGTTTTTCCAGCCGGACAGGATAAGTTAAATACAGCAATACTAAAGAACCCCATCATATTTTGGGAATGTTTAAAAACCTATTTCAGGAAAATAACGTTTAACCAAGCATTTGATTATAACTGTCATTCACGCGGAGGGGCTTTTTTCAACAAGCCTTGTTTTTGGTGCGTAATGGATCGATAAGCGATAGAGGTTGACCTCACGGTCTGGTCAGCAGATACCGCAGCAGGAAAAAACATCCCGCGGAAATAAGGCCGGAGGCCGGGATGGTGAATAGCCAACCCCAGACTATGCGCCCGGCCACACCCCATTTTATGCCGGATAATTTGCTTGTAGCCCCGACCCCGACAATGGCGCCGGTAATAGTATGCGTGGTGGACACCGGAATCCCCAGATGAGTGGCGGCAAAGAGGGTCATTGCGCCGGAGGTCTCGGCGCAGAAGCCGCCGACGGGCCGGAGCTTGACAATCTTCATGCCCATGGTTTTCACGATCCGCCATCCGCCCAGAGTTGTACCTATCGCCATAGCCAGGTGACAGGAAAGGATAATCCACAGGGTATTCCATTTGGTCAGCGAAAGCTGAGTGTCAGGCTTCATGAGTCCACCGGCGATAAGGAGCGCCATGATAATTCCCATGGTCTTCTGAGCATCGTTGCCGCCGTGCCCGAGCGAATAGAGGGCGGCTGAAAAAAGCTGTCCTTTGCGGAAAAAGCGGTCGACAGCAGTAGGGCGCCAGCGGCGAAATATCCAGAATACAGTTATCATAACGACGAAGGCAATGACAAGCCCGATTATTGGCGCTAGCGGTATGAACTTGACCGTTTTCCAGATATTATCCCAGTGAATGACATCAAGCCCCCGGTAGGCCAAGCCGGCGCCGGCTACTCCACCGATCAAGGCGTGGGATGACGAGGTCGGCAGTCCCCGCCACCAGGTAAAAAGATCCCAAACAATCGCGCCGATCAAGCCGCTTAAAACCACGTAGACATAGATAGAATCGGTGCCGTCAATCTTTACTATCTTCGCTATCGTATTGGCAACGCGCGGGGCGAAGATGAACATAGCGACAAAATTGAAGAAGGCCGCCCAGAGGACAGCGACCGAGGGGCTGAGCACCCGTGTCGAAACGACAGTGGCAATCGAATTGGCGGCATCGTGAAAGCCGTTAATAATATCAAAAACAAGAGCGATTATCACGGTCCCGATAATGACATACATCAGGGGCGGCACGTTTACGAAGCCTCAATAACGATACCTGAGATAATATTGGCGGCATCCTGGCAACGGTCGGTGGCCCGTTCGAGGCGTTCGAAGATTTCCTTCCATTTCATGATCAGGATTGGATCACTCTCCTCTTTGAATAGACGCACCAGCGCGGTGCGCAGAACCGCGTCCGCCCGTGATTCCGCCTCATAAACTTCCCAGCAATACTTTTGGATATCGGCTCCTTTTTTTTTCAAAATGCGCAAATCCTGTATTGCTTTATCGATTCCGTCAACCGACTCGATCAATATCAGTGTCAGCTGTCGCAATTCCGGACGGAACCCGGGCATCCGGTACATCAGCATGCGGGCGGCTATCGAGTCTACCGAGTCGATTATATCATCAAGACGGCGTATCAGACGATGAATATCCGAACGGTCGATGGGGGTAATAAACGTGTTGTGAAGCGCTTCGATACAGCGATGGGTGATTTCGTCGGCCTGGTGCTCGATTTCCTTAATATGCGCTACGCGGCTCTCCGGATTTCCGGGGCTGACCGCCAGAGCATCAAGCTCGAGGCAAGCCTCTTTCGACAGCCGGCTGTGCTGTTCGAAGAAGTCGAAGAAACTGTTCGTTTTAGGCAGTAATTTTCTAAACATAATAAACCCGCATTCACCTCGTGCTAATTTAATTTCTTCGTTTACCTAAAATAATTTTAAAAACCTTACTCCAATAAAATTGAAATTTTCTTAATTTATATTATCAATAATAAGTAGTCAACTTGATTTTGAAAACCGGAACCGGCAATATATTTAATTGCGTGTAAAAAGGTGTTCAAGCAAAGAGAAAGGCCGAATCCTTCCGCATTTAAAGTAAATAATCAGCTCCTGTCCAGCCTTTTGGCATAGGCTATATTGTGATGTATTTTTATGTTCAGGCGTAAATGGTATTTGACCTTTGAAGAATCTAAGAATAACGTCCGCTTCAAAGACAAACGATCTGATTCTCTGGATCGATTTGACCCAGGGGCGGCGATCGTTGCTGGCTTTGGCTAAAGTCGAACGACAGATCCTTCGCAATCGCGGATGGCGGAACTGCTACGCTTGACGGGGATAGATTCAAAACTAAATCCCGCCATGACTGTTGTTCCGATTATTGCCCGAATATCATGCCGCTTAGGCGGAACCAGTAATTATAAAAAAATGTAAAATGACATTCTTGACCCCCAAAAACCGTTTTTAAAAATCGTATCGAGAAATCATTTACGTTATCCGCCCTAGTTTGCAATCTTCCCGTACATTTGAAAACCTCTTGTAATTAAAGGCGTTATATCTGACGTTTACATCTTATTATGGTAGGTTAGTCAAACCCAACCCGACAAGGGCCGGACAACAGCGTAAATGGAAATAAATTAAAAAAATGTATATCTGCCGCGGCGGGCGCCCAAGCGCCCAGGAGATATGAGGTTAAGATTTTAAGCATTAATTGCCAGACTAGTTGAGGACTATATATAGAGTAAAAAAACGCAACCCGGAAAAGCAAAACTTCGTATTTCAACAAGACATATCAGAATGAAGGAGGAATTAAAATGAAGACAACACTATCAATTATAACAATCTGCGCGTTAGTTTTTTCCATATCCTTGGCCGCGCCGGGCGATTATGACAAGCGCGAATGTAAATTTAATAATCATGATTATATATATGACCATGATTACGACGATGACTGCGATTATGACTACGATTACGACTACATTTATAAACCATCCAGGCATTCATGTCAATGGAATGACAATAATATTCATATGGATATCGAAAATAACTGCGTGATTATTACTCACGATGGCTGGCGGGATGATGAAATCAAGATAAGCCGGTCGGGGGATTTGACCGTAAACGGCGAATTTATTTCAATTACAAGCGAGCAAAGAAATTTATTAGAGAGGTATTACTGCACCGCTGTCGATATTATTGAACGGGCCGAGGATCTCGGTGAAAAAGGCGCCGCGGTAGGTATCGTTGGAGCTAAAGTCGGCCTGGAAGCGGCTTCTAAGGCGATATCGAGTATCTTTTTCGAGTTTGACACTGATGAGCTTGAGGCCGAATTAGAAGAACAAACCGCGGAATTGGAAGAACAGGCGGAAGAGCTTGAAGAACAAGCCGAAGCGGTCGAAAACATGGCCGACGAGCTTGAAGATATGGCGGATGAGCTTCAGGATGAAATCGATGAGCTTGATGAATTAAGATGGTTTTAGCCGTAACATGGGCTATTAAACAGAAATTCCTCGTAATCGATATTTAAATCCCCGATTGTTCACTTTAATATAAAATTTATGTTTTTACACAAAAAACTGAAATATCTTCACGAATTTTGTATATTACGACTCGTGGTAGATTGGGTATTAGCCAAATCACTGTTGTGGATAGATATGCAAATTATATACAAGGAGTAAGCGATGATCGAAATGTCACGCAGAAAATTTATTAAGACCGGCGCCGCCGGAATCGCGCTGGTGTCGGTACCGATGTTTTTTAAGCTGAACCCATTAGCCGCGTTTGCCGGTCCGGCCGGCCAACAGCGAAACCTAAAAGATTATTACGCTCATTTCGGCGTAGATGAAAAAACCATTCGGGATGTGATAGCCGCCGCGCTCGATAAAGGCGGCGATTATTGCGATATCTTCTTCCAGCATCGAATCAGTAACTGGATCGGCCTTGAGGATAAAGCTGTTAACCGCGCCTATAGCAATGTCGATTTTGGCGTCGGTATCAGGGTTATCGAGGGCGAGCAAACCGGCTATTCTTTTACGGAGGAAATAACGCCTGGGGCTATGAAGCTGGCGGCGAAAACGGCCTCGAATATCGCCGGCCAGAGCAAAAACGCTCCACCGGCAGAGCTTAAATTTCATCAAACCCCCAATTACTACCCTATCGAAACGCTGTGGGAAAATGTTGGCATCGATCAAAAAATCCCTCACCTTGAAAGAATTAACGACAAGACATTTGCCCTGGATAGGCGAATTATCAAAACCCGTATCATGTTCGAGGATGAAAGCTCTTACGTTTTAATAGCAACATCAGAGGGCAGGATCGTTTGCGACTACCGGCCGATGACAACGTTATCGGTAGTCTGTATCGCTGAACAAAATGGCAAACGCGAGGATAATTATTTCGGCTTCGGACCTCGCGCGGGATTCGAATATTTCACCCCGGAAATACTCGATTTCATGGCCGAGGAAGCAGTGAAACGGACGGTCGAATTATTTGACGCGGTAAAACCGGAGGCGGGCGAGATGGAAGTTGTATTGGCCGCCGGTAATTCCGGGATTTTGCTTCATGAGGCAATTGGTCATGGTATGGAAGCCGACTTCAACCGAAAGGGCGTCTCGATTTTCGCCGATAAAATCAATAAGTCTGTAGCGGAAAGCTTCGTTTCGATTGTCGATGATGGCACTAACCCTAACTGGCGAGGCTCTATCAATGTCGACGATGAAGCCAACGACACGGAAATGACATATCTGGTCAAAGATGGCATCCTGAAAAGCTATTTGCACGACCGGATAAGTTCAAAATATTACAATGTTATGCCAACCGGCAATGGCCGACGACAGAATTTCCGTTACGCGCCTATCCCCAGAATGAGAAACACCTACATGCTGCCAGGTCCTCATACCAAAGAGGAAATAATCAAAAGCGTCAAAAAAGGCCTTTACACCGAGACTTTTACCAATGGCGAAGTTGCTATCGGCGCCGGCGATTTTTCATTCTATGTTAAGACCGGTCGAATGATCGAGGACGGCAAACTGACCAGGCCGGTAAAAGATGTTAATATCATTGGCAATGGCCCGGATGTTTTGAGCAAAATCGTGATGGTCGCCGATGACCTTAAATTGGAAGAAGGCGGCGGCTATTGCGGCAAAGACGGTCAATGGTGTCTGGTGTCGGATGGACTGCCAACTTGCAAAGTGTCATCGATTACGGTTGGCGGTATTAACGCTTAAAATCGGGAATAGGATTTAACGAGGCAATTGTCAATTAGAAAACAAGGTAAAATTTATGAATAAAAAAGAAAGATTGGAACTTGCCAATTGGGTTGTTGCCCAGGCAAAGAAGGCCGGCGCCGACGATGTGGCCGTTAACGTCGTCAATCAACGAGATATCGAGATCGAATATCGCGAAGACCAGCTTGATAAATTGATAGAATCAACGCAGAATTCTCTAAGTTTATCAATTTACGCCAATAAGCGGTATTCCTCACATACTACCAATGATATCAAAAAAGAAACCCTGGCCGGGTTCATCACCGAAGCGGTGGCAATGACCAGGTATTTAAGCGAAGATCCCTACCGTCTGCTGCCTGATCCTAAGTATTACGCGAATCAGATGGAGATTGATCTTGAGTTGATTGACCCTGCTTATGACAAGGTTAGCTCGGAAAAGAGAGTTGAAATAGCCAAAGAAATTCAGGACAAAACGCTGGGGTTAAGCGATAAAATAATTTCTTGCACCTCTTATTACTCAGATTCGTTTTACGATACGGTAAAGGTGCATAGCAATGGCTTCGAAGGCGTTCGCGAGGGGACCAGTTTCTCCAGCGGTGTCGAAGTTACCGTCAAGGACGGCGATAAGGGCCGCCCCGCTGACTGGGATTGGCGGTCAGTAATATTCTTTAAAGATCTGGCCTCTCCGGAAATTATGGCAAAAATCGCTGTCAGCCGCGCCCTGGATAAAATAGGCCAAACCAAGATGGCCTCCGGTATATACGACATGATCGTCGAAAACCGGGCCGTTGGCAGGATATTCGGCGACTTGACCGGCCCCATGCGGGCAGGCTCATTGCAGCAGAAAAGCTCATTTTTAGAAGGCAAACTTAACCAGAAAATCGCCTCCGATAAATTGACTGTAACAGATGATCCATTTATCAAAGCAGGTTTAGGCTCTCGATTATTTGATAACGAGGGCATGGCTACCAAACGCCGCGTGATGATCGATAAAGGTGTGCTGAAATCTTACTATGTAGACAATTACTATGGCCGAAAACTGGGCATGGAACCAACTATCGCGTCATCGACTAACACTGTCTTCGAATGCGGCACAAGATCCCCGGAAGAGATTATCAAAGAAGTGAAAAAAGGCTTTCTGGTGACTGACTTTATCGGCGGCAACTCCAATTCAACCACCGGCGATTTCTCATTTGGCATAGTCGGCAAATATATCGAGGACGGCAAAATTATCCAGCCGGTTAATGAAATGAACATTTCCGGCAGCCTGACCGAATTTTGGCATCAGCTGGTTGAGGTCGGCAATGATCCGTATATATATTCATCCCTGCGTCGCCCAAGTTTATATTTCAAGGATGTTCAATTCAGCGGGATATAGCGGATATTTTAGCAAATTCCCCGTGTTGTCGGGTCCCCTGACCCGACAACTATTCATGTGGGCGGCAGGCGTCCTCGCCTGCTCCAGCGTTTGACTGGCGGAAGGACGGGCAGACCAGGATGTCTGCCGCGCACGAAAGAATGCTGTCGGGTGAGGCGAGGTTGTGCTAAAAGATTGACAGATTGCCGCTTCGCTTCGCTCCTCGCAATGACAGCCTCCTGAAGTCATTGCGAGTCCCGCGATTAGCTGGGCGAAGCAATCCGTCTCCTTCGTAAACAGAGCTATTCAGTTGTATTTTCTTTCTTTTGGCACAACCTCAGGCCACCCGACAGCATGTGTAACGTGTATCGAGCCAGTTACATCTTGACAGCCTTGACAATATCATCCAGCGCCAAATCTATCTCAGCGGCGGTCGTAAATCGTCCGACGGAAAAGCGTATTGTGCCCATAGCGTAATCTATCGGCACGTTCATAGCTTCAAGCACGCTGGATATTTTGATATTATCGCTATGGCAGGCCGCGCCGGCGGAAGCGGCCACGTTTCCCATTCGGCCAAGTAGTTCGTTGGCTTTCAAGCCTTTGAAACTGGCACTGCAGGTATTCGGCAGGCGTTTTTCAGGATGTCCGTTTATTTTGATATCTGGAACCAGCCGCTTCAAGCCTTCCTCGAGACGGTCGCGCATATTTTTCATGTGTTCGAAATGCTTATTGAAATCCGTATCGATCAGAAGACAAGCTTCACCCAGGCCGACGATTTCGATAACGTTCTCGGTGCCCGCCCGCAAGTTCATTTCGTGATTGGCGCCGTGTATCAGCTTCTCCAGCTTTACGCCTCTTCTGATATAAAGCGCGCCGATTCCTTTGGGAGCATACAGTTTATGCCCGGCGATAGAGAGCAGATCGACATTCAGCTTATCGACCCGCACCGGAATTTTGCCGACAGCCTGCGCGCTGTCAGTGTGCATCAATATTTTATGGCGATGCGCGATTTCGGCTATTTCAGCGATTGGTTCGATTGTACCGACTTCGTTATTGGCATGCATGATTGTAATTAGTATTGTCTCGGAGGTAATCGCCTGCTCAACCTGCTTGGGATCGACCAGACCATATTTGTCCACCGGCAGATATGTAATCTCAAATCCTTGCTTCTCCAGATAGCGGCAAACCTCAGTAACGGCGGGATGTTCTATGGCCGAGGTTATAATATGTTTGCCCCTGGCTTTATTCGCCCAGGCAACGCCCTTGATGGCATAATTATTTGACTCCGAGCCGCCGCTGGTGAATATTATTTCTTCGGCTCGGCAGCCGAGCATATCCGCTACCTGTTGACGGGCTTTATCCACCGCTTTTTTAGCAACCTGCCCGTATATATGTCCGCTGGAGGGATTGCCGAAATGAGTGTGAATATAAGGCAGCATCGCCTCCGCCACGCGCGGATCGATGGGCGTAGTGGCGTTATAATCAAGATAGATTGGCTGCATTAGTGTCTCCATCTATTCACCGTGTTGCCGGGTCCCCTGACCCGACAACTATTAAGATTTGTAAGCTAAAAGCTGCCGGGTGAGGGCAGCCATCAGCACATTAAAACACGGCAATAATCATTTCATCCATATAATAACTGATTAATTATTTCGGGTAACGTGATATTATGATAATAAATACGATATTCTTCATATAATTTTCCCCTGTAATTTTCAGTTTTAATATATATAAGATCTTTATTTAATCGCTTTATATTTTGTACAATTTTAGAATTTTCATCTAAGGATATTTTCAGGATTAAATATTTTTTTCTTATATTTTTATATTCTTTAAAAGAATTTGATATTTCATCTAAGACTTGAATCCCATCTATTACTTTTGCAAAACAGGGAATTTCATTATTGACCGAATAAGCATCATTCAGTGAAATGAATAAATGCGTTGGAATT
>Ga0299912_10001654_pt1 | contig 17988 bp, 19 predicted proteins | sample RVTome_2_FD_207667 | JGI IMG/M metagenome (GOLD analysis project Ga0299912, IMG submission 207667) | Soil microbial communities from uranium-contaminated site in the Upper Colorado River Basin, Wyoming, United States - RVT95D214 (version 2) ... | reverse complement strand
TTAAAAAATATCGCCATCCATTCCTCCGGACGCCAACATCAGGAACCGATCAGCGCGAGATATTTCTCGCAAATTCACAATGAACTACCCGGCGATGACTTGTGAAAATTTACGCCGTCATTGCCATAATTTATTATATCGTCAATAAAAATGCAAAGAGAGATTTTCCCGAACGCCCCTGGCAAATCTTAATTGATAATCTCACCCAGCCGCTCCCAGCGTATTTTTTGAACCAGGCTCGGGAAATTCCTGATGTTGTAGAGCCATAAATCGAAATTGGAAAATGCCCCATTGGCAGCCATCGGCAGCGGCTCCGTAAATTCCCACGACCAGAAGACGATCAAGGCCCTGCCAAGCACGAGGTTCCTGGGCAAAAATCCCCAGAATCGCGAATCGGCCGAATTATCCCTGTTATCGCCCATCACGAATAGCATGCCTTCGGGCACACGCACGGCCGGCATGTTATCGCGCACCGGCAAACCCCAGCCCCGGAATTGCCGGCCGGCGATTATCGTATCGTCGACATATTTGCCCGTCGACGGCAGGTCGGATAGCCTGCCATCGACATAAACCTGTTTATCGCGGATTTGCACGACCTGGCCCTCCACCGCGATACATCTTTTTATATAGCAAACGTCCGGCTGGATCGGGTAGCTGAATATGATGACGTCGCCCGGTTTCGGCTCGCAAATGGCCGGCAGCCTGATATCGATAAACGGCACCGGCAGTTTCATCCCGTAAACGAATTTATTCCCCAGTATATGATCGCCGGCGTAAAGAGTATTCTCCATGGAACCGGATGGAATAATGTAGGCTTCGACAATCGAGGTCTTGACGATCAAGGCGAGTACCAGGGCGAGCCCGAACGTCCAGAGATTTTCACGGGCGATACCATACCATTTTCGGCGCATACTAATATTCCTGTCAATCGCCCGCGGCACAAATATCCCCGCCGCTTGACTTCTAAACGGCCGCTCCGCTTTCATACTATCCACTACTCAGAAGCAGACGGAAAGTTGCGCCACGGGATACATAATTTTAATTAATTATCGAAAATGCCGGTTACAAGGCGGACGATATCATTATATGTTACGACCACCATTAGAAGAATCAGCAACCCCATGCCCACCTGCTGGGCAATAAGTCGGCCTTTTATCGAGACCGGCTTGCGCTTCAAAGCTTCGATGGTCAAGAAGACCAGGTGACCGCCGTCGAGGACCGGTATGGGCAGGATATTCAGAATCGCCAGGTTCAAAGACAAAAACGCCGCCAGGCCCAGAAGCGCTGCAAATCCCTGCCGAGCCGCCTTGCCCGCCTGGTCAGCAATCATCAACGGCCCGCCAAGCGCCTTTATCGATATCTGTTGCGTCAGAAGCTGCCAGATGATATTGAACATCTGCCTGGTCAAAAATATTGTGGCCGAAATCCCATCCTTAAATGCCTGCCATGGCCCGATTGGCGTATAGGTAAACACGGGTCCGACGCCTATTCTGCCCTCGAGTTTTTCGGCACCAGCAGAATCGACGGCCCCGAATTCCATTGTCGTCAGGGCGGCGGATTTAATTTGGCCGCTTTCATCCAGCCACTGCACCTGGAGCTCTATATTGGGCCGTTCCTTGATAAAGGCGGCCATATCGTCAAAATCAGCGAACTCGACGCCCTCAATCGAGGTTATCTGCGAGCCGACCGTGATCCCCGCTTTGTCGGCCGGACCCCCGGGAGTGACCACGCCTATCTCCGTGGAGCCGGTTTTCTGGACAGGCAGGCCGGTTACCCAATAGACTATAAAAAACAACAATATCGCGGTGATAAAATTCATGAATGGTCCGGCGGTTATGACTAAGAATCGTTTCCAGAGCGGGGCGGCCATGAAATCGCCCGGTTGTGGGATATAATTCTCCTCGACTTCATTTTCGCCAACCATTTTGACGTATCCCCCCAGAGGCACGATGCCGATACAATATTCGGTTTCGCCGATTTTTTTGCCGATAAGTTTGGGGGGGAAGCCGAGAGAAAATCTCTCCACACGGATGCCCGATTTTTTGGCCGCTATAAAATGGCCAAGCTCATGGACGAACACCAATAGTCCCAGAACGAATATGAAAGCCAAAATTGTCGTCATTGCCCTATTATTAACGATACCTTATTTCAAAAGTTCCCTATAATTAAATCGACCATCCTGCCATCGAGTTAACCTGAGCAGGCGAAGCTCTGTCTGCGTTCACAATGAAAATAGCAGATCCTCAGCCAGATCGCTTGCCCACATATTGGCACGATAAATATCATCAAGTTGGGGCGCGTCGCCGGTTCCAATATCGTCCATCGTCATTTCGATCAGATCATAAATCTGCGTAAATTTGATCTTCCCCTCCAGAAACGACTGCACGGCCAATTCATTCGCGGCGTTCAAGACGGTTGGCGAAATGCCCCCTTCCCTGAGCGCGCGATAGGCCAGGTCCAAACCGCGAAATTTGCCGCGATCGACCGGCTCAAAATGAAGATCAAATCCAGAGGCAAAATCAATCCGTTCCAAATCAAGGCTGATGCGTTCGGGATAGAATAGCGCATATTGAATCGGCAAACGCATGTCAGGATTCGAAAGCTGGGCTATTATCGAGCCATCGCAAAATTCGACCAGCGAATGAATTACCGATTGCGGGTGAATCACCACCTCGATTTTTTCCGGCCCGACGCCGAAAAGATACGATGCCTCGATAATTTCCAGACCTTTATTCATCATGGTGGCAGAATCTATCGTGATTTTGCGCCCCATCTGCCAGGTCGGATGTTGCAGCGCCTCGGCGATCGTAACTCCGCCGAGATTGTCCCGCCTTAAAAACGGGCCGCCCGAACCGGTGAGAATCAGCCGCAAAATTTCGCTTCTGGACCCCGCCTTCAGGCACTGAAAAATCGCCGAATGTTCCGAATCGACGGATATGATTTCCCCGCCTTTTTCTGCGGCGATTTTATTTAACAGCGGGCCCGCGGCCACGATCGATTCCTTATTGGCCAGCGCGACGGTCTTGCCGGCGTCTAAGGCCGCCGCTGTCGCCCTCAAGCCGGCAAAGCCGGAGATCGCATTCAGGATTATGTCGGCTTCGGGGAGAGCACTGATGCTCTCAAGGGCATTGGCAAATCCGGCGTCTTCAAGGATCGCTATTTCGGTATGAGGCCAATCGATTTTCAATTGGCTTGAGGCAACGTTATCACTCAGGGTAACGAAGGCGGGAGAAAATCTGGCCGCCTGTCGGGACAATTCCGCGTAATTGCTGCCGGCGGCCAGGCCGATTATCTTCAGTTTATCCGGATGGCGGCCGATAACATCGAGCGCATTTCGGCCAATCGATCCGGTGCTGCCCAGCACAACTACATGGCGCACTATTCTTGCAGCGATACCCGGGTCATTATTACCGGCGATTCCGGCGTTTCATTACGCGGGCCGCCGGTTTCGACCTGGCCAATTTTATCGACTACTTCCATCCCTTCGACGACCTTTCCGAAAACGGCAAACCCCATTTCATCTAAGCGGTAGTTATCTTTGAGATTGATGTAAAATTGGCTTTTACTGGCGCCGTCGCCGCCGCGAGCCATGGCGATTGTGCCGCGGTCGTGCTTATATGGCGATTCTTCTTCTTCGAGCACGCCGGGAGGCCCGCCCATGCCGGTGCCGGTCGGGTCGCCGCCCTGGATCACGAAATTATGGACGACGCGATGAAATGTCAGCGAATCGTAATACCCTTCCTTGGTCAGCTTCAGGAAGTTGCCGCCGTGAATGGGCATATCGGCTTCGAAGATTTCGAGGACGATATCCCCATAATTCGTCTGCATAAGCACCGTCGGATTATTGGTCATCTCTTTTTCATCGTCTTTCTTTGGTTGATCTGTCTTTTCCTCACCAAAAGCGACCAGGGTCAGACCAAGCAATAATGTTGTCAACATGAATTTCCGCATATTTCTCTATTCCTTTCCGTTATGGCATTTGTCGCCATAGGTTAATCTGGATCGCGCCAGCGCCGGCTTTCAGCCGCTTATGACCCCTCTGTGGCAGGGGGAGCTTTTGGACGCGCCTGGATAATTTTCACCGGTTCGACCGGCCTATCATTGCCAGTCGTTTTAACTTTAGCGATCGCATCTACGACATCCATGCCGCTTATCACCCTGGCAAAACATGTAAACTGGTTGTCGAGGTGTGGCGAGTCTTTTACCAGAATATAGAATTGCGAACCATTAATGCCTCTGGTGGACTGGGCCATGGCGACATACGTGCGCAGATTTTTATATTTCAGCGGCTCGGGCTCGAGGGTGTATCCCGGGCCGCCGCCGCCGGTGCCGGTCGGATCGCCGGACTGGATCATGAAATTGGCGATGACCCTGTGAAACAGCACGTCGTCGTAAAATCCATTTTCGATCAGCCGCAGGAAATTTTGCGCATGAATCGGGCATTCATTTTCAAACACCTCGATCTCAATATCACCCATGGCCGTTCCAAATTGCACGATCGGGTTGCCCGCTTCGGTCCGGGCGTATTCAACGACATTTTCCACCGCCGGCTTCGGAGTGGCCATCTGTTGCTCGGCCTTTTCTTCGTTTTTTTTCTCGCCCGCACAGGCAACGAGAACGGCCAACAATGCGATCATGTATTTTTTCATTCGTTCTCCTTGTCGTAATTGCCTCTAAGCCGGGCGAATTTTATGATTAACCGGGACTGCTGTCAAGCGAAACGATAAAATATGGAGCCGCAGTGCGCTTTCTATGCGTCCTAAATTTAAAAGGCGGGTCGGTAGGACCCGCCTTCGGGTACTATTAACACCTCGCCACCAATGCCACCAATTCGGAGCCCAAACACCAACAGTACCACACCCCGCAAATCCATCCACCCAACATCACATCGCTAATTTATGGAAATGATTTTGGGTTGTCAAGAACTTATGAGAAATATTTCACAAATAAATTTGCCGACAAAGATATGGCTTGCCTGCTCGCGCCCTCCGAATACCCAAAATGAAATTACGATTGCTATTGGCGTTCTCTGGCAATCGTCTGTCGCCAGATAGCTCGCTTCAGCGCAGCCTCGGCGCGCGCCGCATCGATTGCCGGATCCACCCGGTGCTCAAGCCTTTCCCTCGCTCGCTTCTCGGCCGATTGCGCCCGCACGATGTCTATCTCCTGGGGCTTCTCAATCGCATCTGCCAGGATTGTGGCGAGGTTTTTAGAAACCTCGAGGAAGCCGCCGGCAACGAAGTATTGCGCCTCCTTGCCATCAGCGTCCTTTACCTGCAGCCTACCCGGCAGCAGTGGCGTGATCAGCGGGGCATGATCAGTCAGGACGCCAAGGTAGCCGATGGCCCCAGGGGCAATTATCGATACGACGTCCTGTTCAAAGACGACTTTTTCCGGCGTTACAGCCGCTAACTTGAACATCTATAAGCCGGCCTTTGCCTTTTCCGCGGCCTCTAAAACCTCGTCGATACCACCCACCATATAAAATGCCTGTTCGGGAATCTCATCATGCTTGCCTTCGACGATTTCTTTAAAGCCGCGAATCGTATCTTCGACTTTGACGTATTTCCCCGACCGACCCGTAAATGCTTCCGCTACAAAAAACGGTTGAGATAGGAACTTTTGAATACGGCGGGCACGATGGACAATGATTTTGTCGTCATCGGAGAGTTCTTCGATACCCAGAATAGCGATGATATCCTGGAGGTTCTTATAGCGCTGCAAGATTTTCTGAACGCCGCGGGCTACGTCATAATGTTCCTGACCGACGATTTTCGGGTCGAGGATACGGGAGGTTGAATCCAGGGGGTCCACCGCTGGATAAATACCCAGCTCCGATATTTGGCGCGAAAGCACGGTTGTAGCATCAAGGTGAGCAAAAGTAGTCGCGGGCGCGGGATCGGTTAAGTCGTCAGCCGGCACATAGATTGCCTGAACCGAGGTTATCGAGCCGGTCTTTGTCGAGGTTATTCTTTCCTGTAGCGCGCCCATTTCCGTGCCCAGCGTCGGCTGATAGCCAACCGCCGAGGGCATCCTGCCAAGGAGCGCGGATACCTCCGACCCGGCCTGCACGAATCTGAAAATATTGTCGATGAACACGAGCGTATCGAGGCCCTGATCGCGGAAATATTCGGCCATTGTCAGGCCCGACAGACCGACCCGCAGGCGCGCGCCCGGCGGTTGATTCATCTGGCCGAAGACCATACAAGTTTTGGCAATGACGCCTGATTCTTTCATCTCCAGCCAGAGGTCATTGCCTTCACGCGTTCTTTCACCAACGCCGCAAAACACGGAATAGCCGCCATGCACTTTGGCGATGTTATGGATAAGTTCCATAATGATAACTGTCTTGCCCACGCCGGCGCCGCCGAACATGCCGACTTTGCCGCCTTTAACATAGGGTTCAAGCAGGTCAATGACCTTGATGCCGGTTTCGAAAAATTCGGCTTTGGTCTGCTGCTCGCTGAACAACGGCGGCTGACGATGAATAGGATATCTCAGCTCGGTCTTTACCGGGCCCAGCTCATCGATCGGGTTGCCCAGCAGGTCGAAAACTCTGCCGAGGGTTGCTTCACCGACCGGGACCGATATGGGCCCGCCCGTATCGATTGCCGGCATCCCCCGCACGAGGCCGTCGGTGGTTGCCATGGCCACGCAGCGAACCATATTTTCGCCGATATGCAGGGCCACTTCGACCGTCAGATCAATGCCTTTCTCTTCGTTTCTGATAACGATGGCGTTGTTGATATTGGGCAACTTGTCGGACGGAAATTCACAATCGACAGTTGGCCCGATAACCTGCACTACCTTGCCAATATTTTTTTCTTCCATTGCCATCCCTTTATGATTAAGAGCGCATTTTATTTCAACATCCTATCAGAAGCGCGAAACCCCGCGATTCTTCGTCAAATTACTTATTTTAATGCCTCCGCCCCGCCGACGATATCGAGCAGCTCCTTGGTAATGGCCGCCTGCCGAGCCTTATTGCGGAAGAGCGTCAGATGCTCGATCATATCCTCGGCATTATTGGTGGCGTTGCTCATCGCTATCATCCGTGATCCGAATTCTGACGCGAAAGCCTCGAGATGTGCCGAAAGCAGCTTGGTCAGGCAATAGCGCGGCACCAGGCTGGCAAAAATCTCCGCCGCGGAAGGCTCGAAAATATACTGGGAAGGCATCTCCTCGTCCGCGCCGGTCGGTTTTTCGATCGGCAAAAACTTCTCGAGCGTCAGGTTGTACCGCGTTGTGGATATAAATTGAGTATATAAAAGCCGCACCTCATCCACTTCGCGTCGCTCATAACTTCGAGAAATATCGTTGGCCAGATTCCTGATCATCTGCATATCGACTCGGCCACCCGTGTGCGGAACCCGGATGGCGATCGGGTAAGGCCTTTTTTTGAAAAAATCAACGGCCTTTTTGCCGATCAGGCCCAATTTTACCGAATCCCGCGGAGATTCTTTGAGATATCGCATGGCGGCCCGCACGAGGTTCGAATTATAGGAACCGCAAAAGCCGCGATCAGCGCTGATCACCACCAGCAATGTCGTGTTAATCTTACGTTCCTCGAATAGCGGATGATTCAGACTGGTAGCGGCACCGGCCAGCGATTCGAGCATCTGCTGCATTTTCAGACCATACGGCCTGGCCGCTTCTACCCTCGCTTGAGCCCGTCGCAGCTTGGCCGCCGCCACCATCTGCATCGCCTTGGTGATCTGCCTGGTGGTTTCGACGGATTTAATTCGACGTTTTATTTCACGTAAGGTGGCCAATTACTACATCCTTGAATCGTCAATCCGGTCCTTACCCGGTTCGATTGCCAGAGTCTCAAGCTTTGGTCTTAAATTCCGTCCGGAATTTTTCAGCGCCTTGTTTGAGTTTTTCGTTGAGCGCTTCGTCGATATCTTTCTTGGTCTTTATCTCATGAGCGACGTCGGGAAATTCTTTTTCCATGAATTGATGGTATTCTTCCTCGAACTGCTTGACTTTATCGACCGGAATATCATCTATGTATCCCTTGCCCGCCATCCAGAGAATCATGACCTGCTTTTCCATTGGCATCGGGACATATTGACCCTGCTTGAGAATTTCCTCGGATACCTTGCCGCGGGTAAGCTGTCTGATAGTCGCTTCATCGAGATCGGAACCGAACTGCGCAAACGCGGCCAGCTCACGGTATTGGGCCAGATCGAGCCTTAGCGATCCCGCCACCCTGCGGAACGCCTTGGTCTGCGCCTTGCCGCCGACGCGCGACACCGAAATACCGACGTTGATCGCGGGTCGAAAACCGGCGTAGAAAAGCTCCGATTCGAGGAATATCTGCCCATCTGTGATCGAGATGACGTTGGTCGGGATATATGCCGAGACATCACCCGCCTGCGTTTCGATAATCGGCAGAGCCGTCAGAGAGCCGCCGCCAAGTTGATCGTTTAGTTTGGCCGCTCTTTCCAGAAGCCTGGAATGAAGGTAGAATACATCTCCAGGGTAAGCTTCGCGGCCAGGCGGACGACGCACCAGCAGCGATAATTGCCGATAGGCCTGCGCGTGCTTGGACAAATCATCATAAATGCAGAGCGCATGCTTGCCGTTGTCTCTCAGGTGCTCGCCCATGGCGCAGCCTGAATAAGGGGCGATGAATTGCATCGGGGCCGGATCGCTGGCCGAAGCCACAATTACTGTCGTATATTCCATGGCGCCATAATCTTCCAGAATTTTCACGACGGCGGCAACTGTCGACGCTTTCTGCCCAATGGCCACGTAAAAACAGTAGATATCTGAATCTCTCTGATTGATTATCGTGTCTATTGCCACCGCTGTTTTGCCGGTCTGACGGTCGCCGATGATCAACTCCCGTTGACCCCGGCCGATCGGGATCATCGAATCGATCGATTTTAAGCCGGTCTGCACCGGTTCCTTAACCGGCTGGCGCGATACGACGCTCGGGGCCACGCTCTCGATCGGCCTGAACTCGTCTGTAACGATCGGACCTTTGCCGTCTGATGGCTGGCCGAGTGGGTTGACTACTCTACCTACCAGGGCTTCGCCGACGGGCACTCTCGCCACTGCCCCCGTGCGCCTGACGGTAGCACCTTCCTTGATTTCGGTATCGGGCCCGAAAATGGCCGCCGAAACGGAGTCCTCCTCCAGGTTCAGCACTATGCCGATGATATCGCCGGGAAACAGCAGAAGCTCGGACATCATGACATCCTCGAGCCCCCAGATTCGGGCTATGCCATCGCCCACCTGCAAAATGGTGCCCACGGATTCCATCTCGAGCTTGGTCTGATACCTCTCAATCTCCTTTTGCAAAATCGAACTTACTTCTTCAGGGCGGAAAGCCATAAAGCACCTCTATTAGTGGACCTTAATTTTCAACAGGTTATGTCTCAGGACGTCGATCTGCCGCCGGAGCGACTGATCAATCACCGTATTGTGCAGATGAACGATGACGCCGCCGAGAACCGCTTTGTCGATTCTGTGAATTATCTCGACTTTCTTGCCCGATATTTTTTCGAGCTTCTCTTTCAGCCGGGCCTTCATTTCGTCGTTTAAGTAAACCGCGGTAATTACACGCGCCTTGATCAGGCCCAGGTGATCCTCCATCAGCTTTTCGAATTCGTCGGCGATATCGGTTAATAAGTTGGTTCGATGTTTATCGAGCAGCAATTCAAAAAATAGAAGCAATCGGGGGGCCAGACGGGTCGTAAAAAGGCCGCGGAGCAATGCCTTTTTTTGCTCGGTAGGTACTTCGGGCGCCTGCAGGAATCCCAGAAACCGCTTGTCTTTTTGCGCGAAAGATTTGATTTGATGAATATCGGTAGCGACGATTTCGAGATTGCCGCTGTCCCGCGCCGTCTTAAAGAGCGCCAGTGCATATCTTCGCGCGACCCTGGTTTCCCTCATTTGATGCCTTCAACCTCATCAAGAAACCTGTTCAGCATGGAGCGATGTTTTTCGTCATCGAGTTTTTCCGCGATTATCTTTTCAGTGGCAGCTATGGCCATGTTGACCATGTCGTTGCGAAGTTCGACCTTGGCCTTGGAGATATCGCGGGATAGTTCATCGCGGGCCTTGCTGATAATGTCCTTGGCCTCAGCGCGAGCCTGTTCGCGGATTTCCGCCGCGATCTTGTTGCCCTCGGAAATCGCTTCCTGGATCTTGGTTCTGGCCTCGGCGTCGATTTCTTTTAATTTGACCTGGTAGTCGGCCAGCAGGACATTGGCGTCTTCGCGGATTTTTCCGGCCGAATCGAGGTCCGATTTAATTTTCGCCCGCCGCTGTTCAAGCATGCCCAGGAGCGGTTTCCAGGCGAATTTTTTTAATATCCAAACGGCAATCAAAAAACCGATTATTTGGGTAATCAACTCGCCAAGTTTAAGGCCCAGCGAGTTAGCGATCTCTCCCATGTATCCTCCCGCGGAGATAAGTTGCCATCTCCGGCAAAAATTCTATTTTTACTGGAGGAGGATGACCGCGACAAGCGCGTAGATGGTCAGAGCCTCGATGAAAGCCGCGCCAATAATCATGCCGGTTTGGATTTTGCCAGCCGCTTCCGGTTGACGGCCCATTGCTTCCATGGCCGAACCTACTGCTTTACCCAAACCCAACCCTGAACCGATTGCGGCAATAGCCACGGTCAACGGCAGTAAAAATCCTCTTGCGGTTTCAGCGTCCACAGTTCCTCCTTTTAGATTAATCTTTTTTTATTCAATGGTGTTTTTCTTCCTCATGAGGAGTCATGAGCGAAAAGTAAATCGTGGATAACAAAGTAAAAACCAGCGCCTGAACGAAACTGGTTAAAAGCGCCAGGAAAATAAACGGCAAATGCAGAGGCAATCCTGGCATCCAGGCCGGCGCATGGAAGGCGGCAGTTATCGCGATCCCCAGCCCCACGAAAATCGCCAGCAACATATCCTCGCCCGATATATTGCCGAAAAGACGCAACGAAAGCGAGAGCGGCTTGGCCAGCTCACCGATGATATGCAAAGGCAGATTCAGCGGCACCAGGCACCATTCGACAACCGACTTGGGCGAGCCCGCGAAGTGATAGATATAACCCAGTATTCCCTGCGCCCTGATCCCCTCGAACTGCACATATATAAAAACGCAGGCTGCCAGCGCCAGAGTCGTGTTCAGCTTGGAAGTGGAGGAAAACATGCCGGGAATCAAGCCGAATATATTCATCGTGAATATATAGACGAATAACGTCCCCAGGAACGGGATATATCTTCGCCCGCTTTCACCCAGAATGCCTACGATCAAATTAGTCAGAGCCTCAACGACGAATTCAATCAGGTTTTGCAGCTTGCCCGGCACCAAAGATCGCTTGCGATAGGCCAGGATGCAGAAAAACGAAAGCAAGATCCAGACTATGATCGAGAAGACTACTACTTGCCAGTGCAGCAGAAAATCGGTTACAGGACCGGGGAATAATTTATGAGCAAATTCGAGCCAATTAGGCAATTCCGGATGCCCGCCACCGTGTTCTGCGGCATGGCCGGCGACGGCGATCAATGAATCCACGGCGTGGGAAATCACCAAGGAAGCGCTATCGGCAGCCTCGTGAATCATTTCTTCGGCCTGGTCAGGGGTCATCAACAGTCTTTCTATCATGGCGTCTTGACCCACGGCCTCGCATCCAGGTGCAAGATCTGCCGGCTGATGACTTTAAGCAGAGTGACAATGAAAATCGACGAGAATCCCCAGAGCAAGCCATAAATAGATGTGTAAGGCCAGATAATCAGCAAGTATCCTAAAAAATAGATAACCGGGAATTTTACGAAAATGAAAAGAATAATGAGAATTTTATTTTTCGGGTCCGGAGAAATTACCTGCGTGATCAGCAGCCTGATTGCCAGAATATTAAGACACCCCCACAGGCAGCCCATCAGGTACGCAACCGCAAACGAGGTCTTGATATAGATCGCCAAAAATGGAAAAGCGAGCAGCGACAGCACTATGGAGGTCTTGATTATCCGGTCCACGAAGTTGAGGTTCATTTCGGATTCCTGGAACTCTTCCTTATTAAATCGTAAATCTCTTTACCGGCTGCACCGAATCCCAGGCCAAGGCCGATAATCATGAAAAGCTTTCCCGTTCCAAGCTCGCCGTCGACCCACTTGCCGGCATAATAACCGATCAGCGGCGCCACGACAAGAATCACCGGGATGATTGTGGCGATCGCCAACTGGCGGTAGCCGGAGTACTTATCGTCTTCCATCTACCGTCCAATTAAAAACTTTGCGTAATAAAATAATTATTCATTTTCAGTCAAGCTATTTTTGAGATTTTTTTCACAAATAAGAGCTCGCCTGCCCGGCATATCCTTAAATGCAGGCTGCAATTCTGACGCAGAGTCCCGAATGACATCATCGAAACAAACCCTTGACTTAAGGGTGCCATAATTTAAATTACCGGGGGTGCGGCGCCATACTGCCCCCATTCCTCCAGCGCGGGTCCGTACACACCGGGCACTTTCAGGCCGGCCTGCCGCATCAACACGGTCATCTGTGCGCGATGATGAATTTCATGGCTGACAAGCACGTAAAGCGTAAATCCACGTTTCCATTTCTGCCCGACTATTTCATCCTCTATTTCAAGCGTCGAATCCTGCCACTTTTCCCCTATTTTTTTGCCGATTGCCTCGGCCACCCGCTCATAAGTTTGCTTTATCCTGGCTGCCGAATTCGGGACCGGAACGTCATCACCCGGCCCCTCTATTCCCAGCTTCGTCTCCGTGGCCGACCAGACTACAGATTGCACGATATGCCAGGCCAGCCTGCCCAGTGTGCGAAATTCCGGCCCCACCTGTTGCCCCAGAGATTCATCGGTTAACGCCGAAAAAATCTGCCTCGTTTTACCTGACTCCAGAGTCCAGATTTTATCAAATTGGTCGATTGAAGTGAACATCAAATACTCCCAGAAATATTTTTGTCTTTTAAGCCTCGAATATAATCAGCCCATCCGCGAATTCTCGAAGACTGCCAGACTAATCGTCCAATTTTGATTCTTCAGATTGGGCCGTCATTTGAAAAGCATCGGGATTATAGCCTTGTTGGCGAAGCAGAGAGAATATTTCCGAGATAGTCGTATCGGCCAAGACTTTTGACCTACCCAATATCCAGCCGTACTTGCGATTCGGCGTGCCAACTATAGCATACTCGTAGTCCGCGCCCAAGCCTATGATCCAGTAATCTCCCCAAAAGAGATTAGTTCCTAAAAACCTGACGAAGCTCACCTTGAGTTTAGCATTGGATCGGGTATCGACGATTTTGGCGATCCCCTTCGCCTCGACCAGGTGCTCGTTCTTATCATAACACCGATTAATAATGTCAACCTTGCCGTCCTCGCGAAGATCATAAAAAGCTGTCGCGCCGCCGGCGCACTTTTTTTGGAAGCGATTTGGAATTTTCGCGATTTCATACCACAGCCCGACATACCGCTCAAGTGAGACAGAGTCAACTACTCGGACGGTCTGTTCGGGCTGCGATGTCGATTCATCGGCAACGCACTGAGGAGTGATTATAAAAACAATCGACAATATTGCCACTGCCAGAATTTTTTTGCTCAGTGAAGCGCCTATCCGTAAGCTAAATGCGCGCATGATCATGGCGGTCATTTGGGTTTGACGTATTGAATAATCTTTTTATCATCATTTACCTGGCCGGCGGCGGCGGTATCGGAAATCGCGGGCAGCAACCAAGCGAATCATTAAGGCCCTGAAAATAGCTAACCAAATATGAAATATCCGAACCCAGAAAGGCGCAGTTACCGTTGACGTCCCCGGCCACATACAGCCAGGTCCCCGTTACGGCATCCCAGCCGCTATCCGGCGGCGGTTCGCCGACACCTTCCAGGTAGCGCACGCCATATATCGCATCATCGGCCTGAACCAGGCTGTCGCCATTAATATCACCCGGCATATAATGCAGGTAGCTAGAAGGTGGCTGCCATCGCCCCAGTTTGATTGTGGGATCGCCCTGCAAACACATGCCATAAAACCAGGGTCGGCTCTGGTCTCCGGCGCAGGATTCCATATCGATCTGCGCCCATTGCAAAAAGGCATTGCCAAAAGAAGCGCCCTCGCCAAGAGGCAAATAAAAGTCTTCAAAACACAACATCGCGCCGGTCTTGGTGCTTCCTATAGATATAAGCCCGTATTCCGTCTCGAATATGTACCAGCCTCCCATGTTATCGTTTTCGATGTAGCGCGAATTCGAACAGGCAAATAGATTATAGGAAAGCGCCTGCATCATATAAGTTTCGATCTCGTGGTTGTTAAACAGTTGGTAATTATTATAGTCATAGAAAATATAATGCGCAAAAGCGGAAGAATGGGAACATATCAAAAGATGTTCATAGCGATTATTCGACGTTTCGCGCATGTAATTGATGTAATTAGCCCGGTTGGTTTCAAAAACATCAATTATCGGATCGGTCTCCGGATATGCCAGCGCGACATCCGACGGCCAACTAAATTCACACCAGTCATTATCAATGAATGCCAGGCTGTGGTCATCAAGTCTGAGCTCGCCCGTTCTATATCGATGGTTTTTTTCGAGATAATTGCGCATTGTGGTAACTTCTGTCGCGCCATGATAGTGCATTGGCGACGAAACGAGCCTGCCGATCCAGATATCGGCTTCGAGAGTCCCGCCATGGCCATCGAATCTGCCGTCGTCATCACCATCACCCCAGATGCCATCCAGATCCATCAGGTAAAGATCGATGGGAAATTCGACATGGCTCCCGCCCCAATCAGGCGGTTCGTACATCTCGTACCAGGGTACTGCCAGGTCACCGATCAGGATTGAGCCCACCAGGTCATACTCCTGCCAGTCGTTCGCCAGCAATTGACGCAATTCCTCCGGGGACTGCGTTTCGGCGGCCGTGTACATATTGATGGCGTAACCTTCTATTTGTAAATCCAGAATAAAAACGTCGATTAAATCGGCTATTTCATCGAATAAATCTTCGTTTATAATTATATCCACCAGGCCTTCGGTATTGGCCAGCGTAGATAGGCGAAGCGATATGCGGGCTGAGGCAGCGAAATCTCTTGAGCCGATGTATTCGGCATAAGTCATGGGGCGAGTTGTTTTGTCAAGCCAGCGGGTCACCGGCACCGATTGCGGATCATATCCCCTTTGTGCAAATACCGCAATCGGCAATAATGAAAGAATCATCAAGCATAATCTAATCCTCATCACAACTTCTCCTTCCAGGGCTAACCCATCGAAGCGGGCAAGCCATCATTAAGCCTGTTTAATTAAAATAACATAAATATCGCGAATTGTAAAAGGGAAAATATTGAGGAGTCTCCCCGGTTTTATTGTTCAATCGCAGGTCGGATTACGCCATGAGCAAAGCGAACAAGAAACCCTGCATCTCTCGCTAATCTTATGAATACCCATTCCCAATCTATGGAGGGATCAGGGAAAATATTCCGAATCCTTATGCAAAACTTAAGATCGTCCATACCCGCCCCGGACGCTGAACGCTGGATTCCACTTGCCAAAGCGTTCGTGCAGGATTATATAAAAGACTTGTATTGATTTAATAATTGCGATCTGAAAGGACAAAGCAATGGCCGATAAATCACGCGCCCCCCGATGGGACCTCGAATCGCTTTTTTCGGGCGGTTCCAATTCGGCGGAATTCAAACGATTCCGCCAAACGATAAAAAGTGATATTCAAAATGCTGAGGCTGAACTCGCGAAGCTCTCAGGAAAGTATGGCCAGGCAGACTATAAAGCTTGGGCCGGAATGATTCTCAGCCTGCAGGAGCTGTACAAAAATATCTATCACGCTTCTTCTTTCGCCGGCTGCCTGATAAGCCAGGACGTCGATGACACGGAAGCTCTGAGCATAAATGCCGAAGTTGATAATTACGCCGCGCAATGGCAATCGCTTATGACCGGCGTCGAAGAATTCTCGCTAAAACTCGCAGATGCTGAATGGGAAAAATTCATCGCCTCAAATGGCCTGACTGAAATCAGATTTTTCCTCGTGCAGATGCGGGACAAAGCCAGGGACAAAATGCCCCCGGAATTCGAAAGGCTCGTGCTCGATCTGGCGGTCGATGGTTACCACGGGTGGAATAGATTATACGATAAAATGGCTGGCGATCTCCGAGTTGAATTTCCGGTGAATGGCGAATCAAAACGGATGTCCCTGGGGCAGCTGGCCCCCAAATTCGACTCACCTGATCGGGCGATCCGAAAACTCGCGTTCGATAAAACGCAGGAGGCCTGGGAAACACGAGCGCAATTGGCCGCCCTGACTCTTAATTCTCAAGCCGGTTTCCGGTTAGCCCTTTACAAAAACCGGGGCTGGGATTCGCCCCTGCATGAACCGCTAAAAAATGCCCGGATCAAGCGCGAGACGCTGGACGCCATGTGGTCGATAGTGGCGCAGGCCGCCCCGGCTTTTAAAAAATACATAGATGCTCGCAAACAGCTTCTCGGCATCGACAAATACACGTGGTACGATCAGACCGCCTCAATCGGCAAACTCGAAAAAACTTACTCTTTTCAGGAAGCCGGCGATTTCATCGTCGAACATCTTGGCAGCTTCAGCAAGGAAATGGGCGAATTTTCGCGCCTGGCATTGGATAAACGCTGGATCGAGGGCGAGGACCGGCCAGGCAAAGCCGCCGGCGGTTTCTGCACCGGCATGCCGGTCGCCAAGCAAACTCGGATTTTTATGACCTATACGGGGACGTTTGGCGGCCTTTCGACCCTGGCTCACGAACTCGGCCACGCCTACCATAGTTGGGTCCTCAAGGATAGGCCGATATTTGCCTCCCGTTACCCGATGACCCTGGCCGAAACCGCTTCCACGTTTAATGAATTGCGGGTCAAAGATGCCGCCCTGCAGCTTGCCGATGAGCCGATGGGAAAATTATCGCTGCTGGATCAGAAACTTCAGGACGGCTATACGATGATCTGCAATATTCACGCCCGTTTTCTATTCGATCAGGCGTTTTATGAGGAGCGCAAGCAGGGCTTGGTCAGCCGCGATCGATTGGATCAGCTTATGGTCGAGGCGCAGCGCCGGGCCTACGCCGGCACCCTCGATGAACCAGATGGCTGGCATCCCCTTTTCTGGGCTTCCAAACTACATTTCTTTTTCACGGGCGTCCCATTTTATAATTTCCCGTACACGTTTGGATTTCTATTTTCCCTGGGTATATACGATCGCGCCCTCAAGGAAGGCCAGTCGTTCGCCAAATCGTACCGAAACCTCCTCGCAGACACCGGCAGCATGATGACTGAAGAAGTGGCCAGCAAACATATGGGCGTTGATCTCACCAAAGAAGATTACTGGCGGGATGCCGTAAATCGCGTTTTGCTCGATATAGAACCCTATATCGAATTAGCGAAAGACGCCGCGATGGCAATTTGACGGTGTAGATCTAAACGGGTTGGTTTGCCTTCCGGCACATAATCTCCGGTTGGCAAACGCAGGAAGATTGACTTAAAAGTTTATCCGGTGTATCGGGAAACGCGTATCCCGATACATACTATTTCATAGTCGAAATGCTGGGTGTCCACGCCGTTTCGCCGAGGGGGTTTTCTCAATACCGAGAATCGCTTTCGCATAACTGCTCGGCTAACGTAGCCATTCGCAAAGCGCTAATGCAACTTAACAATTCCCACATTTCGGGAAATTCCTATAAGCCATCCGCTGCATGCTATTAGTCCGCCGGTTTATAAACAATTGTGCCGACTGACCGGTTTTCCAACCAAAAAATCACATTTTTAATGGAATAATTTTAAGAATGACTTATATTAATCATACAGGGTAGTTCTGGAAGTCAATTTTCTGAATCGGAGGTAATATGTGTCGGCGTATTATCGGTATTAAAGGCATAATCACGTTTGAGTTGGCCCTTGTGATAACGATTGCGGGGAATGCGAACGGCCAATGGGAAAACGCCTTATTGGACACTGTCACTAACACACAGATCCAGAAAAATACTTACCT
>Ga0299912_10001653_pt1 | contig 17995 bp, 12 predicted proteins | sample RVTome_2_FD_207667 | JGI IMG/M metagenome (GOLD analysis project Ga0299912, IMG submission 207667) | Soil microbial communities from uranium-contaminated site in the Upper Colorado River Basin, Wyoming, United States - RVT95D214 (version 2) ... | reverse complement strand
CACGCTGATCGGCTTCGGTCGCAAAACCTCGGCCGCGCTCGCGGCGCTGGTCAACGGCACCTCGGGCCACGCCTTCGAGCTTGACGACATCCACAAGGAATCCATCGTCCACGCCGGTTCGATCGCTACGCCGGTGGCGCTGGGTCTGGGCGAAACGCGCGGCCGAACCACCGGCCGCGACGTGCTGACGGCGATGGTCGCCGGTTACGAGATCGGCCACCGCGTCGGCAACGCCGCGACCATGAGCCTGTTTTTCCGCGGCTTCCATCCGCAGGGCACTTCGGGCGCATTCGTCGCCGCCGCCACCGCGGCGCGCCTGCTCGGCCTCGACGCGCAGCGCTTCCAGCACGCGCTGGGCATCGCCGGTTCGCAGGCCGGCGGCCTGATGGCGGCGCAGGAGGGCGCGATGGTCAAGCGCTTCCACAGCGGCCGCGCCGCGCAGAGCGGCGTCCATTCGGCACAACTGGCAGCGCGCGATTTCACCGGCATCCTCGACGCGCTGGAAGCGCCGTACGGCGGCTACCTGTCGACCTATTCGGACAAACCCGATCCGGCGCGGCTGACCGCCGGCCTGGGCACGACCTGGGAAACGCTCAACGTCGGCTACAAGCCGCATGCCAGCGTCACCAGCATCCACAGCGCGCTCGACGGGCTCGCTGCGATCATGCAGGAGCAACAACTCAAGGCCGACGACATCGCGCGCGTTGAAGCCGGCCTGTCGCCGATGACCCATGTGCATTGCGCGTGGGAATACAAGGCGCAGGGCGTTACCGCGGCACAGATGAATTTGTACTACGGCATGGCGGTGATCGCGCTCGATGGCGCGGCGTTCACCGAACAGTTTCGCGAGGCGCGGCTCAGCGATCCGCGCATCCTCGATTTCATTTCGCGCATCAGCGCGCATGTCGATCCCGAAATCGAAAGCATGGGTGCGCCCTTCCGCCACGCGTCGCGCATCAAAGTCACGACGCGCGACGGCAGGACATTCGAGAAACTGTCGCCGCATCGCCGCGGCAGCCCGGAGAACCCGCTGGCGCCGGCAGAAGTCGTGCACAAGTTCCGCAACGTCGTCGCGCCGTGCCTGGACCAGGCCGCGGCGGAGCGCATCATTGCCGCGGTCGATAGTTTCGAGACACTCGCCGACATCAACGAACTGATGCCGCTGCTGGGCGCCGCCGCCGGCATGCCGGCGCAATCTAAATAACTTATTGTTTTATTTATATTTTCTACTCACCACTCACTGTTACAGGAAACGCCACCATGGCTCACCAATCGACCAGCGACAATCCCTACACCCGCGGCATGGCCGCGTTCGTCTCCGGCCTGACTTACGACAAGATCCCGGAAGAAGTCCGTCACCGCAACAAGCTGCTGATGCTGGATGCGCTGGGCTGCGCGCTCTATGGCGCGGACCTCGAATGGAGCCGCATCCTGCAGGACACGCTGGAGAAAATCGACGCGACGCGCACCTGCAGCGTCTGGGGCACCAAGCGCAAACTGTCGGCGCCGCACGCGGCGCTCGTCAACGGCACCCAGGTGCAGGGCTTCGAGCTCGACGACGTGCACCGCGCCGGCGTGCTGCATGTCGGCGCGGTGGTGCTGCCGGCACTGATCCCGCTGACCGAACTGAAGCCCGGCATGAGCGGCAGGGAATTTCTGACCGCTGCCGTCGCCGGTTACGAGATCGGCCCGCGCGTCGGCCTGTGCATGGGCCCCTCGCACATCGCCTCGGGCTGGCACTCCGGCGCGACGCTGGGCGTGTTCTCCGCCGCCGCGGGTGCGGCGCGCGGCCTGAAACTGGATGTCGGCAAGACCGTGCACGCGCTGGGCATTGCCGGCACCCAGGCCGCCGGCCTGATGGCCGCGCAATTCGGCGCGATGGTCAAGCGCATGCATGCCGGACGCTCGTCGCAATCCGGGCTCTATGGCGCGCTGTTTGCCGAAGCGGGCTTCACCGGCATCCTCAACGTGCTGGAAAGCGAATACGGCGGCTTCTGCACGACGCTGTCGCAGTCGACCGACAAGTTCGACCTCAGGGAACTGACCGCCGGTCTCGGCGAAACCTGGCAGACCATGGGTGTGGCACTCAAGTTCTACGCCTGCGTCGGCACCAACCACACCACGCTCGATGCGCTGCGCGACATGCGCCGCGAGCGCAACTTCAAGGCCGAAGACGTCAGGAAGATCGTCGTTCATGGTTCCGAAGTGACGGTCAACCACGTCGGCTGGAAATACGAGCCGCAGGGCCTGACCTCGGCGCAGCTGAACATGCCGTACTGCGTCGCCACCTGGCTGATCGAGAACGACTGCTTCGTCGACCAGTTCACCGAGAAAATGGTCGCCGATCCGCAGCGCATGAAGCTCTCGGAAAAAGTCGAAGTCATCCACGACCCGGCGATCACCGCGCTGGGCGCGAAAATGCGCCACAAGGTGCATGTCGAAGCGCACCTGAATGACGGCACGGTGATGAAGCGCACCGTCGAGGCCGCGCGCGGCAGCGAGAAGCATTTCGCCTCGGACGCAGAGATCGTCGGGAAATTCGAGAAACTCGCGGCCAGGGCGCTGCCGCGCGCCCAGATCGAGCAGTTGCGCGATGCCATGCTGGATCTCGAGAATCTCCCCGATGCGGCTGCAATCCCGCGTCTGCTGTCGGCTTGAGCATGGAAGCGAAAATGCCGCAAGCCCAGGCAACCACCGCGGCAAGACGGCTCGCGGAGTTCGCAACGGGCCTGCGCTATGAGGACATTCCGGCGGAGCACGTCGACCGCGCCCGCCAGTGCGTGATCGATACCGTCGGCGCGTGCCTTTTCGGTTCGCGACTGCAGTGGGGGCGCATCGTCACGGCTTATGCGCGGCACTATGGCAGCGGCGGTGCAAGCCGCATCATGGGCACGCCGCACGCCGTGGCGGCACCGCTGGCGGCGCTTGCCAACGGCGTGTTCGCGCATGCCTTCGAACTCGACAGCCTGCGCAAGCCGGGTGCCGGCGTGCATCCCGGCGCAACGCTGCTGCCGCCGGCGCTGGCGATCGCCGACGAGCTTGAGCTCGGCGGCAAAGCCGTGCTCGCGGCGTTTGTCGCCGGCTGCGAAGTCATGTTCCGTATCGGCGTCGCCTCGCGCCATTCGAGCGAAGCGCTCGGCTTTCATGCCCCGGGCCTGACCGGGCCTTTCGGTGCCGCCGTGGTGGCGGGCCGGCTTCTGGGCCTGAACGCCGCTCAGCTCAGCAACGCGCTCGGCATTGCCGGATCGCTCTGCGGCGGGCTGCTTGCCTTCGCCAAAGCCGGCAACGGCGCCATGGTAAAGCGGCTGCACATGGGGCGGGCCTCCGAAGCCGGCATCCTTGCCGCGCGCCTCGCGCTCGAAGGCTACGAGGGGCCGGACACCGTGCTCGAGGGCAAATTCGGCTTTCTGGAAACCTATTGCCGGGACACGGACCCCGCCCGGCTCACCGACGGTCTGGGCACGCGCTGGGAAACGGCAAACATCTGCCTGAAGCGCTACTCCTGCCATATCACGGCGCACACGCCGGTGCAAACCATGCAGGAACTGCGCCGCGAGCACGGCTTCACAGGCGACGACATTGCGCAACTCACGGTACTGGCCGGCGCGAAAGTGCTCTCGCACCACGCCCTCCACGAACCGAAGGACATCGCAGCCGCGCAATACAGCGTGCCGTTCTGTACCGCGCTTGCTGCCTATCACGAAGCCGGCGACCCGCGCGTGTTCTCGGAGCGCACGCTGGCTGACGCGCGCGTCATGGCCCTGTGCAAGGCAATCCGGCTGGGGCTGCTTGACGATCCGCAGTTCAGGCACTCGGGCTGGGCCAGCAGGGTTATAGTCAAGCTGAAGGACGGACGCGAGTTGGCGCACGCGGCGGATGACTTCAAGGGCACACCGGCTTCACCGCTCACGCCGCAAGAGCTGCAGGAAAAATTTCTGTGCATGGCCGCGGATTTCAGCGGCGCCGCGGCGCTGTTTGATCAACTCATGGCGCTGGATGCCGTCGGCAACTGCAGGACGCTCGCGCTCGCCGGCACCGCGCCTGCAACAGACCGTGGACCATAGCCCCGCAAAAGCGTGAACCATAAAGAGGAGGCCGTCATGAAAACCTTGCTTCTCATATGCGCGGGCCTGATGCTCGCGCTGCCAGCCCAGGTTCCGGCACAGGATTATCCGACGAAGCCGGTCCGCTTCATCGTGCCGCTCGCCGCGGGCGGCGGCATGGACACCGTCGCGCGCGGCCTCGCGCAGAAGCTCGGCGAGAGCCTGGGGCAGGCCATCGTCGTCGATAACCGGGGCGGCGGAGGCGGCAGCATCGGCGCCGAGATGGCCGTGGCCGCGGCGCCGGACGGCTACACCGTGATCATGATGAGCGCGACTGCGGTGATCCGTCCCCTGATGTACCAGAAGACAGGCTACGACCTCGCCCGCGACTTCGTTCCGGTTTCCCAGGTCACCGCGCAGCCGTACGTGCTGACGGTGCATCCGTCGCTGCCGATAAAATCCGTGCGCGAGCTCGTCGCCTACGCGAAGGCGAATCCGGCGAAGCTCAACTACGCTTCCGCCGGGCAGGGCAGCCTCATCCACCTCGCGAGCGAGCTTTTCAACAGCACCGCGGGAATCAAAACGGTGCACGTGCCGTACAAAGGCATAGGCGCGGCCTATCCCGACCTCATCGCAGGGCACGTGCAGATGGTCTTTGCCAGCATCGTCTCGGTGCAGCCGCACGTGCGTGCGCAACGGCTGCGCGCGCTCGCCGTCTCCAGCGCGCAGCGCGCGAAGGCGCAGCCCGATTGGCCGACGGTGGCCGAGGCCGGGATACCGGGCTACGCGGTCACGCAATGGTACGGCGTGTTCGTGCCGGCCCGCACCCCGCGCGCCATCGTCGAACGGCTGAACCGCGAGATCGTCAAGACGGTTCACGAGCCCGACCTCACCGGCCGCTTCGCCGCCGACGGCGCCGAGGCGGTCGGCAGTGCGCGGCAGGAATTTGCGGCCCACATCAGGGCCGAGCACGACAAGTGGAGCAAGGTGATCCGCGCCACGGGGATCAAGGGCGACTGACGGCGCTTCCCTCAAAGCCCACTTCAAAATCAATAAGATTAACCGCCGATGAACGCCGATGAATTCTTTTCAATACCTTCTTTTTAACACCCGCTTGACGGGTGCGCTTGACGGGTACGCCGATAGAACCCATCAGATTTTAAGTATTTTTGAGACGGCCGCGTAGGTCGACATTCGCATGCCGACGATCAGCAACAGTGGCGTAAACCTCAACGGGAGATCGACATGGTAATCGCGGTAACTTTACCGCGCTTCCCGCTTTGCGCAGCGGTCTGCGCCGCAGCGGGTCTTCTCGTCGCGTCGTGCACGACGCTGCCGCCGGTCGAGCGCACGCGTGCCAACGCCCTCGCCGCGCGCATCGATGCCGTCCTTGCGCGCCGCGGCCTCGGTCCGGACGCCCTGTCCGTGATCGACAACATCATCCGCCACGACACGGCGCCGCCGCCTTTCGCCGCGTCGCCTATCGTCAGTGAGCTGCTATCACGGCCGACAGCGGCGGCGGACGCCGCGGCGCTCTTCCAACTCGCCGTGTCCGAGGCGCTGCGGCGTCTGGCCGAGGAAGCGTTCGCGGCACCGCAGGCCTCGGGCGCTCTGGAAAAAATGCCTGTATCGCTGCGCGCCCTGCTCGACGCCTATCTCGGCGAGCTGGCCGATGCGCAGCGCGTGCTGCGGTCCGCTACGCGCGGCGCGCCGATAGCCACGCAAGCGATCCTCCGCGAGCTCGGCCAGGAGCAGCCGTCGTCCGGCCGGCTGCGCGAAGTCGCGGCCGGATTCGATCAGGCCGCACTCGACCGCGCCACGACGATGTTTCTCAACGCAACAACGCGCTTCGTTCGCGCCCTGCGCGCGGCAGAGGGGCTACAGTTTCCCGACGCGCCCGCGCGCTTCGACTCAGCGGTCGGCATCGTCTCGATCGGCACGCGGGGCGACGACGTGCACGGACCGGACGCCGCCGTGATCGTCGATCCCGGCGGCAACGATACATACGAACGCGCGCCCGCGATTGGCGGCGCCATCTCGGTGATCGTGGACCTCGGCGGGAACGACCGCTATCGCGGCTCCGACCTCGTCGTGCACGGGCTTTCCGCGATCGTCGATTTTTCGGGCAACGACCGTTACACGATGGCGGGGCCCGGATTGGGCGCGGCGATCGCCGGTGCCTCGGTGCTCGTCGATTTCGCAGGCGACGATACCTACGAGGCGGATCTGTTCGGCCAAGGCGCCGCCGCGTTCGGCCTGGGCGCGATCATCGATCTTCGCGGCAACGACACCTACTGCCTGCGCGCTTTCGGCCAGGGGCTGGGGCTGGCGGGTGGCACCGGCCTCCTGTGGGACCGCGGCGGCAACGACACGTATACGGCGGCAGGGCTTCCAGACGTCTATGGTCGCGGCGGCGGGGTCAGCTTCGCGCAAGGGACCGCGCACGGCTTCCGCACGATGCTTGGCGGCGGAATCGGCATATTGCGCGACGACGCCGGCAACGACATCTATCAGGCGCAGTTGTTCGCCCAGGGTGTCGGTTACTATTACGGCGTGGGTCTCTTGTGGGACGGCGGGGGCGACGACCGCTACCGGGCCGCGCGCTACGCACAAGGCAGCGGCGTGCACGAAGCGGCCGGCGTCCTGCGCGACGAATCCGGCAACGACCGCTATGAGCTTGGCGTCGGTGTCGGGCAAGGGATGGGGCTCGATCTCGCCGTGGGAATGCTCTTCGACGGCGCCGGCGACGATCGCTACGAGGCGCCGGTGCTGGCGCAAGGCACGGGAACCGCGAACGGCATCGGCATCGTCATCGACGGCGGCGGCGCCGATCAATGGCATATGGGCACCGATCAGCGTTCATGGGGCCGGGCCGAGTGGCTGCGCGGGTTGTCTACCCTCGGTGTTCTTCTCTACGACCCCGCGCGCGCCGTCTTCACGCGCGAAGGCAAGCCCGTCTCGCCACCGCCGCGCAGCGCCGAACTCGGCGGCCCGCTCGGCGACGCGGCGATCGCGTACGAACCGGCGGGCAAACCCGCGTGCCCGACGGCTGCACCGGCCATCGCTTCCAGCGCGTTGCCGCTCGCCGCAGCACTGCTCAGGATAGGGCTGGGTTTCGCGGGCGGCGCCGCCGAACCTGCGATCTATGCCGACGTGCAGCGGCGGCTGACAACGCGGCTCGAGGCAAGCATTGCGGAACTGCCAACCGACGACTTCGACATTCTCTATTCGTTCGGCAGGGCGCTGCACTGCGCGCTCGCGGGCGCGTTGCGCGAGCGTCCGGCGCCCGCACCGCAGATGCAGCGGATCCTGCGGGTGCTCGATGAACACCCGCGCTGCGGCGTACGCACCGGCGCGCTCTCGCTGCGCAATGCCATCGCGGCCGACGATGCGTCGCGCGCGTCGGTGGCAACGCTCGCGCGGTCGGCCTTGCGCTCGTCGTGCTGGAGATTGCAGGCGCAGGCGCTTACCGTGCTCAGGCGGATGGGCGTCGAGCCGGACACTGGCGCGGATCTGCCGTCATTTTTGCGCACTGAGCCTTTTTTTCAATAAATAATGAGGGGGCGTCTCTCCATGAGCATCATCAGCCCGTGGTACCAGCTCGGCTACGTCATCCCTCACCTCTATACCGACCTCGATGCCTACCAGTTCTACCGCGTCGCGCCCGAGGGCATGATGCTGGTGACGACCGGTCTCAACCTGAAGGAGTACAGCCTCGCGGCCGTCGAGCGGGAGCTGCCCACCCTTTGGGAGCGCTTCGACCTGCTCGCCAAAAAGAAAGTGGATCGGATCTCGTTGAGCGGCGTTCCGGTCGCCGCAGCCCTCGGGCGGACCAAGATGCTGGAGATCCTTGCCGAAGCGCAGGCCCGGACCGGGCTGCCGTGCGACACGGATCTCGAAGCGCATATCGCGACATTGCAGCACCTGGGTGCGGCCAGGATTGCGCTGGCGACCCGCTGGCCCGAGGCCGTGAACGCCGCGCTGACCCGCTATCTGGCCGAGGCCGGCATCGAAGTCATCGCCTGCGTCTCACGCGGGCGCTCGCTCGACCAGAACAAGCACGCCAGCGCGGCCGACGATCACCTGCTCGCGCTCGAACTGGGCGGCCGGATCCTGAGCGAGACGCCGGATGCCCAGGCGCTCCTGATGCCGGGCGGCCTGTGGTACGGCATCCACGCCGCGCCTCTGCTCGAGGCCGCGTACGGCCGGCCGGTGTTGCTGAACATCCTCTCTACGATCTGGGCCGCGCTCCACGCAGCGGGCGACCGCATGCTGCATCGTCCCGATCCGCGCTGGGGCAAGGTCTTGGCCAGCCTCTGAGACTGTTGCCACTCGTGTGAGCCTGAACCTAAAAACTGGTTCGCACTGAGCATTCCTTTTAATACCCGCTTGACGGGTACACGGAGTTCACGGAGAACGGCTATTTATCAAGAATTCAGTAATTGCCTGATGCTTTCCTGTTCTGTTTTTCTCCGTGTCCTCCGTGCGAACCCTGCTGTTGGTATCACTCGAACAACCCCGGAGTATGCGCCGCTCGCGCTGGCGTCTCGTCGCGAGATTGAGTGCCGACCTTGCTCAGCGCGCCGATGCGCACGCCGAGCAGCCGGATACGCCGGTCGAGCGGCACGCGTTTCAGGCATTCGCCGGCGGCGCGGCGTATCGCGCCGGCGTCCTGCGTCGGCGCGTCCAGCGTGCGATCGCGCGTGACGGTCTTGAAATTGTCGTAGCGCAGCTTGAGGCCTATCGTCTTGCCCGCGTAACCTTTGCGCTGAAGATCGCCGGCGACCCTGACGCACAAGTCGGTGAAAATGCGCGAGAGCTGTTCCCGGTCGCGCACCGGATGCAGGTCGTTCTCGAACGTGGTTTCGCGGCTGATCGATTTCGGCTCGCTGTACGTGACCACCTCCCGCCCGTCGCGTCCATGCGCGGCCTCGTGCATCCAGGCGCCATAGCTCCGGCCGAACTGTTTGATCAGCAGCGCCGGATCGGCCTGCGCCAACTGGCCGATGGTATGGATGCCCAGCGTTTCGAGCCGCGTGCCGGCCTTGGGGCCGATCCCGTTGATTTTCCGCACCGGCATCGGCCAGACGCGGGTGGCGATATCGGCTTCGCGGAGCACGGTGATCCCGCCGGGCTTCTCCAGTTCGGAGGCGATCTTGGACAACAGCTTGTTCGGCGTGATGCCGATCGAGCACGACAGCCCGGTCGCCTCGCGCACGGCGCGCTGAATGTCTACCGCTATTCCCCGCGCGCGCGCCCACGGGTCCGGCGCCCCCTCGGCGGCGGCGTCCATGACCAGTCCGGTCAGGTCGATGTAGATCTCGTCGATGCCGCGGTCTTCGATCTCCGGCGCCACCGCGCGCACCGCATCCTTGAACATCCGCGAATAGCGGCGGTACTGGTCGAAATCCGCCGGCAGCAGCAGCACGTCGGGCGCGAGCTTCGCGGCTTTCATCAGCCCCATGCCCGAGTGCACGCCGAGCGCACGCGCTTCGTAAGTGGCGGTCGTGATCACGCCCCGCCCGGCATAACCGCGCAGTCGCGGCACGGCGTGATCCGCCGGATCGTTCTGCGCGGCGCGCCGCCGTCCACCGACGACCACCGGCTGGCCGCGAAGCTGCGGGTAGCGCAGCAGTTCGACCGACGCATAGAACGCGTCCATGTCAAGGTGAGCAATAAACCGATGAGACATCTTAATTACTAATTACCACTTGAATTAGTATTCGGCTCTGCTTGACTACCAGTCTATTACTAATCAACCACTAAATTGGTAGCAACGCCGTGCAACTACCGCTCTCACCACCTAAGTCTTTGACTATACTTTAGAAATTGTCTCAGAGCGAGCTGGCAGTCCTTTTCAGAGAGCCCCGTTCGCCCCTCGCCGGAGGCCGCTATTTGCACTGAGATGAACTGCGAAGGCCACCAACGCAGTCACGTTGTCGTTTACGAAACTGCCCGCTCCGATCTGCTCGGCCTGGCAAAACTGGGGCTGTTGGTGAAATCCCAGTCCGGCCGGGCTTTCGTGTTTACCGCTCCGAACAATTTACGAGAGCGAATCGATAAGCTCGCATAATTCAGGAAGTCAATAAAGGCGTTTGCCTCACATACCGATTCGACGCAAGCTCTTTCAGCATGAAGTGAGCGACATCTGCGCGGGAAATCCTGCCCGCGGTGACCCCGGTCATGTCGGTTGGCGTTTTATAATTTCCGGTCAACGGTCCATTGGTAAGAAAACCGGGGCGCACGATAGTCCAGTCAACCTCACTCGCCCTGATCAGCGCCTCCTGGCGGTCTTTATCCGCATAGATAGGCTTAAGCAGGAGCGGGTAGAAGATGCGGTCATAGAGAAAACCCCCATGTCCCTTGCTGTCTCCCGCGCCTATGCCGGTCACGCACAGCAGCCGCCGGACCCCGGCTTTTCTCATCGCCTGAAGCAGATTGCCCGTCCCCTCCGAAAAGACTGTTATTTGTATCCACGGTGCTTTGACCCCGATCGTGCAACACACCGCATCCTGACCAGCCATCGCACGCGCGACCGATTCCGGATCCAGAATGTCGCCCTTCACCACTCTAAGCCGTTCATGTTGCGCGGCAAGCCTACGCGGATCGCGCACCAGGGCCGTTACGGTATGCCCGGACGCCAGGGCCTGTTCCAGAAGCTGCCGCCCGATCCCGCGAGTGGCGCCAACAATCAGAATATTCATGATCCGCTCCTTTTTTGACGGCAATCCCCTTTGACTCCCCGCCTTACGGACGAGCGCGGCGGCATCCCATCGCCGACCGCCATCAACAGCCACGCCGGTTTACCGATTCTCGCACCCCGGCGTCGTCGCCGTATTCCTAACCCGCCATCGATTCGTTAATGCGCGAGCCCTTCATCTCTGTATAATGCGCGTTTTTCCCTAAAAACAAATAGTTAGACTTCTCATGCTACTTTATGCCCTGACGATATTCACCAGCGCGTTTCTGCTGTTTCTGGTCCAGCCAATCATGGCGAAACAGATTCTGCCGTGGTTCGGCGGCTCCGCTGCGGTATGGACCACCTGTCTCGTATTCTTCCAGTTCCTGCTGCTGTTCGGCTACGCCTATTCCGACTGGATCATGCGCAAGCTGGCGTCGCGCCGGCAGGTGATCCTGCATATTATCCTGCTGGTGCTGAGCCTCGCGTCGCTGCCGATCGTTCCCGACGCATCGTGGAAGCCCGATGCAGATGACGATCCGTCATTTCGCATACTCGGCTTGCTGATGGTGACCATAGGACTGCCGTACTTTCTGCTGTCCACCACCGGGCCGCTGGTGCAGGCATGGTTTGCGCGCACTTTCCCGGCGGGCACCGTCTATCGCCTGTTCGCGCTGTCCAATTTCGCGTCGCTGCTCGCGCTGCTTTCCTACCCGTTCGCGGTCGAGCCGTGGATCACCACGCGGCAGCAATCCTATGTCTGGACCGCGGGTTATGTGTTTTTCGTGCTGCTGTGTGTCGCATCCGCCATCTACAGCCTGCGCTCGCAAAACCAGTTTGCCCCCGCCAAGGCGTCGGTCGATGCCGTCAATGACGGTCCGGCGCCGCGGTTCAGGGACTACACGCTGTGGCTGCTGCTCTCCGCCATGGGCTCGTTCATGCTGCTCGCCGTGACCAATCACATCACGCACGACGTCGCATCGGTGCCTTTCCTGTGGATCCTGCCGCTTACGCTTTACCTCGTCACCTTCATCCTGTGCTTCGAAGGCCGCGGCTGGTATCGGCGCCGCTACTTCTTCACGCCGATGCTGATCGTCGTCGCCGTAATGGCCTGGGCTCTCCACGCCGACGGCGGCATCATGGACATCAAGGAGGCGATCCCGCTCTATCTCGTCGGCCTGTTCGTGTGCTGCATGTTCTTCCATGGCGAACTGGCGGACATGAAGCCCGCGCCGCGCTATCTGACGACCTTTTATCTGATGGTCTCGCTCGGCGGCGCGCTCGGCGGCCTGCTGGTCGGATTTGTCGCGCCCAAGTTTTTCAACACCTATTACGAATTCGGCATCGGCCTCGTCATCACGCTGCTGCTGGCCGCCTATCTCACGCGCAGGCTGCCGCCTTTGGTCCCGCTGCTTGCCCTCGGCGTCGCCGGATTCACCGGCTACCAGGTCATTAACTACATTCAGATGCTGGCGCAGGACACTCGCGTCATGGCGCGCAACTTCTACGGCACGCTGCGGGTCAAGGACACCGGACTGGAAACCAGCGATAGCGCAATGCGGCGGCTGATGCACGGGGTCATCATGCACGGCGAGCAATACATGGCGCCCGCCAAGCGCAGCCTGCCGACCACTTATTACGGTCCGGACGCCGGCATCGGGCTCGCCATCAAGGTCAGCCAGCCGGCGCCGCTGCGCATCGGCGTCGTCGGCCTGGGCGCGGGCACGCTGGCGACCTATGGCCGCCCGGGCGACGTCTATCGCATCTATGAAATCAACCCGCAAGTCATCGACGTCGCACAAACGGAATTCTCCTTTCTCACCGACAGCAGCGCAAAAATCGAAACCGTGCTGGGCGATGCGCGGCTCAATATGGAGCGCGAGCCGCCGCAACAGTACGACGTGCTGGCGATCGACGCCTTTTCCAGCGATTCGATTCCGGTCCACCTGATCACCAAGGAGGCGATGGCGGTTTACCTGCGGCACATCAAGCCCGATGGCATCATCGCGTTTCACGTTACCAACCGCTTTCTGCGGCTGGCGCCGGTGGTCAAACGCATCGCCGACGAATACCGGCTGCGCACCGCGCTGATCATCGACGATGCCGAAGATAATGATCTCGCCAAAACCGACTGGGTGCTCGTCGCCCGCAACGGCAAACTGCTCGGGCGCGACAAGATCGCCGGTGTCGCGAGCGAGATCGATGCAATCCCTGGACTCAAGCTCTGGACCGACGACTACAACAACCTGTTCAAGATCCTCAAGTGAACGGGTGAAGGAGTGAACGCGTGAATCCCCCTCGCCTGCTGTGCAGCGCGCAGTGCATGCTCGGTATCGCCCTGATTTCCATGGCGGTCGCCTTTCCGGCGGCGGCGGCCCAAACGCAAGCCGACAGCCGGGGGCTGCCGACGCTGGCGCCCCTGGTCAACGAAGTCACGCCTGCGGTGGTCAACATCTCGGTCATCACCCGTTCGCCGCTCGAAGATAACCCGCTGTTTCGCGACCCCTTCTTCCGCCGCTTCTTCAATCTGCCCGACCGCCCGCAGCGCAGCGAGCAGGCCGCCGGCTCAGGCGTCATCGTCGATGCCGCGCGCGGCTATATCCTCACCAACCATCACGTGATCAAGGACGCCGAGCAGGCGATCGTCACGCTCAAGGACCGGCGCCAGTTCCAGGCCAGGGTCGTCGGCGCCGATCCCGGCACCGACATCGCGGTGCTGCAGATTCCGGCGCAGAACCTGACGGCGCTCAAGCTCGGCGATTCCGATCAGCTGCAGGTCGGCGATTACGTCATCGCCATCGGCAACCCGTTCGGCATCGGCCAGACCGTGACTTCCGGGATCGTCAGCGCGCTCGGCAGGAGCGGGCTGTCGGTCGAGGGCTACGAGGACTTCATCCAGACCGACGCCTCGATCAACCCCGGCAATTCGGGCGGCGCGCTGGTCAACCTGCGCGGGGAGCTCGTCGGCATCAACACCGCCATCATCGGCCCCGCCGGCGGCAACGTCGGCATCGGCTTCGCCGTGCCCTCCAGCATGGCGCGCACGGTCATGGCCCAGATCGTGCGCTACGGCGAGGTGCGGCGCGGCCGGCTCGGCATCGAGATGGCGGACCTCACGCCCGAGATCGCGAAAAAACTTGGCGTCGCCACACTCGACGGCGCGCTGATCGCCGACGTGCAGTCCGGCTCGCCGGCCGAGAAGGCGGGCCTGCGCCAGGGCGACGTGGTGGTGGCGCTCAACGGCCGCGCCATCCGCACCGCGTCGGAACTGCGCGCGCGGCTGGGGCTGACGCCGGTCGGCGAGGAAGTCGAGATGCGGATCAACCGCGGCGGCGCGGAGCGCGCGTTGCGCACCCGGATCGCCGCGCCGCAGGAAATGGCCGGCGGCGGCGGCCAGGCCGTGCCGCAGCTGCCGGGCATGAAAATGGTCGAGATCGAGCGCGGCAGTTCGCTCTACCAGCGCCTGCGCGGCGGCGGGCTTGTCGTTGCCGCGGTGGACCAGGGCAGCCGCGCCTTCCAGGCCGGTTTCCGCCCGGGCGACATCATCTACGCCGTCAACCGGCGGCGCGTCCAGACGCTGGCGGAGTTCCAGGCGGCCCTGAAGGGCGCCGAGCGCGGCTTCGCAGTGAGCCTGCTGCGCGGGGATTTCAGCATCACCATTATCGTCCGCTGATTCCCGCCGCTTTTCAAAAATAAAAGGCCCTGCTGCGGAAGACCGGGTGGCGCCTTACCTGTCCGAGGTTAACGCGCGGTTTCGGCGCATGAGCAAGCCGCCCGCAACCAGCATCGCGGAGTTCGAGATGAATACCGGATAGAAGCCGAATGCCGTCCCGATGCTGCCGAAAGCGAGCGGGATCACCAGGTGCGCGAAATTGTTCACCGTCACGCGCAGGCCGGCCGATTCCGCCACGCGCCCGGGCGGAGACAGTGTATAGATCAAAGACATCGACATCGGCTGGCCGCAGCCCACCCCCAGCCCCAGCAGGAACGCGATTGCCGCCAGCGTGTAGGCGCCGTGGAAAAACGGGAACAGCGCAAACGCACATGCGGCGATGAAAATCGAGTAGGTCAGAATTTCGGCTTCGCTGGAACGCTTCACCAGACGCGGCAGCACGATGCGGATCACGAAAGTGGCCAGCGCGAACACGCCGAGCACCGTGCCGATGGCGGAAGCCGACAGGCCTATGGCGTGGCCGTAGACCGGCATGTAGAACTGAAACAGATCCCATGCCGACGAGATGATGCCGCTGGCAATGAAGGTGTTGCGCAGCTTGGGTATGCGCCAGAGGTCAAACGCGCTGTTCTTGGCGGAGTCCCCCTCGTGTTTGACCGCCTTGGGCAGGAATCCTGCCCGGAATAACAAAAACAATATGGGGATCACGGTGAACGTGGCCAGCACCAGGAATGTCGGCAGGTGGCCCAGATAGTCTATGGAAAACCCCGCAGCCATGGGCCCCACGAATCCCGCCGCGGAAAATCCGAGACTGACCAGCGCATAGTTGCGCGACCGGTTTTCCACGCCGCCTATGCCCCCCGCGATACCCGTCACCGTGACAAAAAAGAAATGAAACGAAGTGCCGAGCAGCAGGGCCGAGAGATAAAGCGTGACCATACCCGGAAAAATCGGCGGCAACAGCAACGCCAGCGCCACGCCGACCGTACCCAGGGTCATCGGCAGCCGCGGCCCGACGCGATCCGCCAGTTTGCCGATATAGACCGCAAACAGCATCGGGCACAGCGCGTAAAGCGCCATCAGCACGCCGATCGTGAACTGGCTGGCCCCCAGGTCCAGCGCATATAACGCGACCGCGACCCGGCTGCCCCCGAACCCGGCGTGGTTCAGGGTGCACATCAGCACAATCAGGTATATCGCCATCTTAAGATGAGAAGAAGCGGGGGCAGGCTGTCGGCGCGAGATCGCACGGAAAGAGTCCGTGTCTTGAAATTCATTTTAACATCGAAGGTCATGCCCCAAGATGTTGATTTCACATCATGGACAACCCGGGGTCAACACGGCACGGTCAGATAATGCACCGCGAACAATTGCTGCGGGTCGGTCCAGCATGCCGCGGGCTCGAACCCGGCCGATCGCGCAAGCTGCTGGAACTCCTCGACCGAATACTTGCAGGAGTTTTCGGTGTGTATGGTTTCGCCGGGGCGGAAGACGAAAATGCGGCCGCCAAGCGTCACGCGCTGCGCTTTGAGGCTCACCAGATGCATCTCGATGCGCCCGGCCCCGGCGTTGTAAAAAGCATGGTGCCGGAAAGCAGACAGGTCGAAGTCCGCCCCGAGTTCGCGGTTGATGCGGGCCAGCAGGTTGAGGTTGAACTCGGCGGTAACGCCCTGGGCGTCGTTGTAGGCGGCGTGAAGCAGCGCGTGGTCCTTCTTGAGGTCCACGCCCACCAGCATGGCGCCCCCGGCACCGGCAAGCGCCCGGGCATTGCGCAGAAACGCCTGCGCTTCCGGCGCCGTGAAATTGCCTATGGTCGAGCCCGGGAAATAGATCACGCGGCGGCGCGCGGACACGCTCCCGATTTCCGGCAGCCTGAACGGCCGCGAATAATCGGCGCACACGGCAATGATTTCGAGCTTCGGAAACGCCTCGGCCAGTTGCATGGCGGATACCCGGAGCTGCTCGCCGGCGATATCGATCGGCACATAAACAGCCGGGGCGAGCGCAGCGATCAGCACGCGCGTCTTGCGGCCGGTGCCGCTGCCATACTCGATCAGGATGCTGTCCGGCCCGAGGCGCCCTGCCATCTCAGGCGCGCGCGCCTGCATCGTCGCCATTTCCGTGCGCGTCGGATAATACTCCGGAAGCCCGCAAATCGTGTCGAACAGCTCGCAGCCGCGGGCATCATAGAAGTACTTCGGGCTCAGGGCCTTCTGCGGCCTGGACAGCCCGCCCAGCACGTCCTCAAGAAAACTTCCGGCCTCGGGTTGCAGATCATAAAAGGCGATGCCGGGGCGCGCTTGCTCCATGGAGGTATCGGCTTTGAAAAAACGGTATTGTCAGCGTGGGCCCACGCTGTCGCGGGTATTTTGATTCCCGCCATGCATGTCGCGCAAGCGGCGGCTTGCGCGAAACTCAGCCCGCCGGCTGGCGGGTGCTATGGCTTTCGATCCACTTCTTGATGCGGTTGGCATCGCCCATGCGCGTAAGCTTGCCCCACGAGTCGAGCAATACGATCACCACCGAAGTCGATGCGATTTCCGCCTGCATGACCAGGCAGCGCCCGGCCTCGCTGATGTAGCCGGTCTTGGACAAACCGATATGCCAGCTCGGGTTCTGGACCAGACCGTTGGAATTCCGGTACTGCAGGGCCCGGCCGTTGGCAAGCCTGACCGTGCGATTCGTATCGGTCGTATATTCACGAACCAGCGGATAACGATAGGCTGCAATAACCATCTTCACCAAGTCCTGCGCGGTCGATACGTTGTCACTGGACAATCCGGTGCTGTCGACAAAACGCGTGCGCCACATGCCGAGTTCAATCGCTTTCTGATTCATGGCCGCGACGAAAGCCGCGGTGCCCCCGGGATAGGCGCGGCTGAGCGCCGCGGCAGCCCGATTCTCGGAAGACATCAGCGCCAGATGCAGCAAATCGCTGCGCTTCAGTTCACTGCCGACCTTGAGCCGCGAGCGCGTGCCCTTGATATCGTCGATATCGGCCTCACTGATCCTGATGTGCTCATCGAGCACGGGCCGGGCATCGAGCGTCACCATTGCCGTCATCAGCTTGGTGATGGAAGCGATCGGCACCACGGCCCCGGTGTTTTTCGCGTAGAGCGCACGGCCATCCTCCTGATGGACGACCAGTACCGATGCCGACTTGAGATTGAGGTTTTTGGCTCGCTCCGCAAAGGCCGCGTCCATGATGCGGTCGCCGCTGGCAATACGAGTTTCCCTGTCAGCAACAGAACCTTCGGTCTGCGCCGCCATTGCGCCACCGGTGAAAACCATGCCCGCCGTTAATACCCACAAGAGCTTGTTCAGGACTGCCTCCTTCTTGACCGCGCTGGTTGTTACACGCTGTTACGGCACCTCATGCCGCATATTTAGGTGTAAAAATACCCGGTTAGCTCAACATTTTCAACAAGTTTTTTAAGTATCCACCTGTTTCCGAAGAAAAAACGCGGCAGGATACGGAAGTAAAGGGGGTAAAAAAAACTCCGCTCGGGACAGTGTGGGTTGTCCCGGCGGAGATTAAAGAGGCCATGCAACCATCCGCTCAGCACAGACAATTGCAATTGCCAGGCCTCCGAGGAGGAA
>Ga0299912_10001652_pt1 | contig 18000 bp, 16 predicted proteins | sample RVTome_2_FD_207667 | JGI IMG/M metagenome (GOLD analysis project Ga0299912, IMG submission 207667) | Soil microbial communities from uranium-contaminated site in the Upper Colorado River Basin, Wyoming, United States - RVT95D214 (version 2) ... | reverse complement strand
TATAGCAAAATCACTTTAATATCGAACCAAGAATGAAGCATCTATAGCCGTGTCATGTTCATAGCCTCTTTGTTTAAAAGTCTTATAATGATTTTTTAAACCCGCCCATTGGTTTTCTATGGGGTTAAAGTCTGGAGAATAAGGCGGGAGGTAAAGGAGAGTGCACCCTGCCTTTTCAATAAGCTCTTTCGTTTTGGCTCCCTTGTGAAAAGAAGCATTGTCCATGACCAGAGTCCATCCTGGTCCAAGAGCAGGAAGGAGACATTGACCTAGCCATTGATTGAATCTTATTGAATCTGTGTATCCATTAAACGCATACGGAGCTATAAATTCTTTTGCTTGATGAATCCATCCTGAAATAAGAGATGTGCGTTCAGATTTCTTGCCAAATATGTCCGCTTTTACTCGCTTTCCTCGCTCTGATCTGGCATACTCTCTATATAAAGAGGAATCAATTCCTGACTCATCTATATAGACGATCTTCTCCGAATCTAACTCCCTTAGTTTCGTTAAAAACGCTTGTCTCTTTTCTTCATCTCTCTCTGCATATAGGGTGGTTTTTTTTACGCGTTATCCCGAGTTTTTTCAGTCGTCTGCTTATGGCATGAGGCCAACAATTAAATTCATTTGCGAGTTCTTTTAGGGTCGCATCAGGCGTTCTTTCAAGAGCACAAATAAGTACCTTTGAATCTATCTTTCTCACTTTATATGGCGCACGCGGGCTATCCTCTACTGATCCTTTCTTTTTATTTAATTTTACCCAATGACTTAAAGTGGCTCGACTGATTGAGAATATTGAGGTGACCTCTTCCCATGTCTTTCCTGCTTCTAAATTTTCTATAACACACTTCCGGAAGTCTGTACTGTAAGCCATTTATTGTTTTTTAGGCTTACAGCTTACACTACTTTAGTTCATTATTAAAGTGATTTTTCTATAGTATCCATTAATTTGTCAAACTGTTGTTGAGCAGCAGGACGATCCTCAAACAAGAATCTAAAAACGCCTACATAATTCCCCGGGGTAAACCCCCTGCTAACATAAGATAATATTTTTTCATGCCCTTCTTCATAACAAGAAGGCATTAAAGTTAAGTTAAAATAGAAAGGCAGCCGTCTTATTGTTCTTTTTTCACGTTTAAAATATCTAATAGTAAAGAAAGGTCTCGCCCATTATTAAGAATATCGGAAAAGACTTGGGAAAGGCTCATGTCACCCCACCCAATGGCACGATGGATGAGATAGGGTGTGGGGCTGTGCGGTTCGATGTGCTCCAGATAACTCGCAACTTCACCTAAGATGGCATAGGCTTGTTCTCGGGTTTCAATGGAGCCAGCTAAATACTTTTTTCTGGGCTGAGGAGCAGCTTGAGGAGCGGCTTCCGATTCACTTTTCTTTGCCCCTTTCTTTTCACCTCTTTCGTCAAGAACGTGGATGGCAAAGCGTTGTATGGCTTCTACCTTTTCACGTAATCGGTAAAAGGTAGGGGATTCTTCATCTAAATGAAGGCGAAGCTCTTCTTCAAGATTTTTCATCAGTTTTAGGGCAAGGGTACAGCTTTCATCCATGTAACGATAAAAAGCCGTGGGGGTCTGATCAATGCTTAAAGAAATTTTGGCCAAGGAAGGTTGCCTTGTGTCAGAAGATGGATCAGCCCCTTGGGCTGGGCTTCTTTTGACAGAAAGTTCAAGTCGATTGGCTTCGCTGAAATCTAAGAGGCGATAAGGAAGGGCCGTTCGATCTGAAGGGGCACTAATAAGAACACAAGGAGAATCTTCACTCAGTCGCGTGTTGATCCACTCATAGGGAACGATACGGAGCTCATATCCGCCTTCATTCATTTGAGGATAGATCTCAGCCCAAAAAGTCTTGGTAAGTCCTAAGATAAGGTCAAGCCCACGCGCGAGTCCGCCAATTCCTTCATGATGAAGCCAAGCCTCTGTGAGCCAGGCAGCGATCTGAAGATCTTTAGAACGGTGTTTAAGGGTTTCTTGACATACATGATCAACGTGTTCCCAATCAGCTTTTTTTATTTCAGACTTCCAGACGCCTTGAGGAAGTTTTTCATCTTCTTCTCTCCGCGCTTCCCGAATTTGATCATAAACTTCCGTATATCGCAGAGGTTCGCCGCAAGGGGTTTTCCCCGGGATCGGTTCTAAGAGAAGAGAAAGATTAGGTTCTAATGGCGCAATCTTTGTCATAGCGTGCTCTCTGGCATATTAAGGCGCGGTGCATGGAATGGGAAATAAGGTAAACTAACGGGCGCCCCCATTTGAATTTTCTCTTGTTCCGTTGCTTTTGAGCCGCTTTCAGGGGCAGCTTTCTTGACGGGTACAAGTGCTAATGGGGACGCTTTAACGCGTACAAAGACCGTTGCTTGTAGAGGGCCATTTCCATCGCTACAAGTTTGGGTCGTACTCGTTGATATAACGTTCGTTAAAGGAATATCAAAGCGAAGCGTAATCGGGTCTTCATCATTTAATGTATAAAAATCAGAAGGTTGAGCTTTATGTTGCCGAAAAAGTCGCAAAAGCGCCCACTCTCCATTATAGGAAAATGCTGCCTTTTCTCCTTGAACTTCAAAGTTTGGAATTCCTTCTGTCATTTGCGGCTGTAACGGACTATTCAGCGCCCAACAGAAGGTCATCTGTACGGGATCTCCTGCTTGCCAATATCCCTTACGTGAGGCAGAGCGCATCGTAACGGTTGAATCTTGCGAAGTGAATGACCAATTCAGTATTTCATTAGCACGCACTTCTTTTTCTTTGTTGACCCTAAATGTGACATCGAAGCTAAAGGCAGGATTCGGTAATGTTGAATTGGGTGTTAAATAATCGCCAAAGAAGCTTCGCACAGCTTCCATTTGCTCAATGAAAGTCAGGGCGTTCTTACCAGCAGGCCCCAAATTTGTTGCTTGCTTTAAGGTGGTCTTAACACCACTTACCTGGCTATCCAACATTTCAAAGAAAGTACGGATATCTTCAGGATTAGCGTCAGGAGCTGTGCAATCAGCATTTTCAACGAAAGGAAATTTACCGGCTAAATTGGTATTAAAGAATTGAGCCAATTGAGCGTAATTGCCTGCGGACACATATCCCGAAAGGGCAACACACTGTTTATGAAGTTTTTCCTGAAGATCCACTAATATGCTTACAAAAAAGTCTTGTTCTGCTGAGATCATACTAACAACGTTGGCAAATTGACGACAGGTTGCCAGGGTGACTTCGTTGAGGGCATTCATAATAAAATCTTCAAGCTCGATAAGCCCACTGCCCGGAGACTTTCGATCATACCCATTCAACTCACTAATAATCCCGGCCCACTTGGTCACAAGGGGCAAATTCCCAGGCATTCCTTCCTTATTAACTTGTTCGAGGAAAATGACGAGAGGCTCTGCAAATTCGCGTGCTAAATAATTGATTCGATCCCTTTGCAATTCGAGGTAGTTTTTAAGTTCCGTGAGATTTGAGACCCCAAAGGCTTCCAAAGCTGCCATATTTTTGCCGTCCCACCAAATAAATGAGTTCATCTTAATGGCGTAAGGGGCTTCATCAGTTAAAATGTTATCAAGCTTTTGCAAAGGCCGATAGGTTTGGACAGTAAGAAGAGCCTTGAGCGTACTGAAAGCCGTATTGGCATTATTTGCTTTTAGCGCAAATAAAATCTGTTCAAGGTAAGAAGCTGCAGCCCGATAGTTTTGGACTTGGGAAAGTAAAGCATCTTCCGGTGCGATGCTGGTTCCTATGATTGTGTCAGAGTTGAACACTTCCGCGTCCGCAATAAAACGAACAAGATTCCTTGTGAGGCCCTCACGTGCTACCTTTTGAAGCATGGGTTGCAGAATTTTTGGCATTGCTAAAAGTCGAGAATTGACAAAACTGTTATAAACATTAATCAATTCAACCGCTTCTTGAAGACGTAATGTATCCCACAACAAAACAGATCCTATGGGCACATCGGTTACGATGGTTTTATTTTCCGTTTGAGCCATGAAAGCTTCATTAAAGAACATAGCCAAGTATCCCTGGAGAGAGAGCGCTCCGTCAGAGGGGCTCGCGAGAGCAAGACCGTTCTCTTGCTCTATTTTAAAGAGGTTCCCTCCTTTAAAAAGAGGAGAACTATAACCAGCGAGGAGCTTCCGGAATTTTATAAAATTTTGGTCAGACTCGCGAATTATATCATTTGTAGTTGCACTCGTAAAAAAGTTCGATCCACTAATAAGGCCGAGAGTGTAAGCATAATGATCAGGGTTAAAACGCGCCCCGTTAAGCCATTGGAAACTTGGATTTTGTATGGAAGTAATTGTTTCTTGAAGGCCCATGAAAACTTCGCGTAAAAGGTCCACATCGTAAGCTGTATAGTTCCGTGCCCCTGAAAATTCATAAAGACTAGACATCAAGCGATTGAGACCGGGAACCATTTTATTCGGATCAAAGGCAGCAAGTTGAAACGCATCAAAAAGTTTGCGTAATTTGAGGGAAGCGCTATCTTTGTAAGCATCAAAATCAAATAGTTTTATCTGTGTATGCTTTAACGCATCAACATAATAGGCATCATGTTTATAAAAAGCAGGTGGCATATCATACTTGAATAGGTATTTGATGATCGCACCCACATCCCCTAAGCTTGCAGTCGCTCCTAATTCATTAAATTTACTCGCAAAGAATTCAAGCGTTCGCATAGCGTCGACATAGTTTTTCATGCTGTAAAATTCAGCCGTTGTGAGAGGATTAATCCCATTTCCGAGTGGCTGCGTGACAGGAATAATCGTTCCTAAGGAAACCAGCTGGTCGGCGTTATAATCCAATTGGCCCGCCATTGAGCGAAGAATAACGCGATCGTAGGCAAGGCTCATCACATATTTAATTTTGGAATCTAAATTATCAAACCAAGAGGGGGGGATAAAAACAGAGCTAAGATTATTCACACTGATTTGAGTCATAGCATTCAGAAGAACATGCGCTTGTTCATCAAAGAAAAACCGACCAATATCTGTTCCTTCATTCTGATTTTTAATTTTCCCCAAAGTTATTTCGACTTGGTTCAATGCTGGCACAAGGTTCGTCTTTGCATTTTGTAGATTTTCATTCGCCCTTAATAAACCAAGTGTTCCTATGATGGCTGCTAGAGCAACACCAATTTTTGCAAAGCGCATTGCCGTCGTATTGCCCAAGAGAACACGGGAAACGGGGCGTGCAAGCCCTATCTCACGAAAGATTTTATTTTCGAAGAGATTGCTAATGAAATAAAGATTACGCTTTTCTGGCACGTTCTCTTGTCTAAAACTCAAGGGAAGATTTAGGGAAGATTGGGGCTTGGAAGCTTCTTTCTCAACATGGCTATCGCCCGTAAAATAAATACCTCTTAAAAAGAAGGATTCATGATAACCAGAAGCTTTAAAAAGATGATCTGTATAGGTGCGGATTCCTCCCTTAAGTTGGTTAAAACTCAAAGGAAACAAAAACACACCATCGCGACCATCAACCTTTTTCCCATCGGCGTAGATTTCCTCTTGTACGCGATAGAGGGAATCATTAACGGAAGAGAAAGCCTCATCCACCCATTCTGTAGCATAAGCTGAATCAATCGAATGATCGTTCGACCAACCAAAAATATCACGCTTGTTGTGCGGAGGAATTGATTGACAAAATTCTTGAAAGCCGGGAACAAGATCACATTTTGTTACCACAATATAAACAGGGACTCTCATCCCCGTGAGACGCTGCATTTGCCAGAGTTTCCGATAAAGATATTCCGCTCGAACCATAAGGTCATCATGGGAAAGCGCAGTTTGTCCGGTAACTTCTGATGATGGAATCGTTAGGAAAATTCCATCTAAAGGTCTTTTTGGACGATGATGCGCTAAAAGATTTAAGAAAAGTTGCCAGTTTTCCTCATCAGAAATGGCTTGGGAAGCATTAAGGACGATTTTTCCATCCACATCCAGGACGATACCATGATCGTAAAAGTACCAGTCGCAAAGGGGCTTATCTTCTCCTTCCCCACCAAAATGGGGGCGGCCCACAGGTCGATCTAAATCAAGGGCTTGAAGAACTGAACTTTTTCCAGATCCGCTTGCTCCAACCGTAACGATCCACGGCAATTGATAGCGGAACTGTGTCCCTCCTATGAAGGCCTGCAAAATCTTTAATGCAGACGCAAAAGATTCGCTTAAAGGATCGGTCGGGAAAAGACCAAAGCGTGCAAAAAACGTTTGGAACTTCTCTAAAAGGGGATAAGTCTCTTTTTGAGAAGAGTCCTGATCTCCTTTTTTGATAGCTCTTGTAAAGAGGATAACGCCAAGAACGGCAAAGAGTACCGCTATCAAGAGTGCTATCACTAGACTCCATGGGAAGAAATAAGTCAGCCGTGTCAGATGATCACTTACCATCCGTCCCCCTACTCATTTCACTACTATGAGTAATAATACTATTAGCAACGCGGGTAATGTCCGCTGTTGCAGCATACCAAATAACATAAGAGATCAGAAGATAGGAAAAACCAATTCCTGCAAATACCAAATACCAGTTCCGTAAATTTGGAAGTTCTTTTGTTTCATTTCCTTCTGAGGTATGGGCATAGGCATCAGGGAAAAGGTGAACTTTTTGCTGGAATAGGTAGGACTCTCGCCTATTTATAAAAATAAAAAGTCTTTTGCGATAAGATTCCAGCGCGCCTTGGTCATCAAAATGACGGTATTTTCCGCGGAAACCCAATCCCAAAGCATTAAGGTAAAGAACGGCTAAATCTGTTCGTACAGGATCTTTATGCTCTAACAAAGAATTTAGGTTGTCGAAAAAAACCTGGCCAGCGCTATGGGTATTATAAAGGCGTTGTTCAAGTAAATTGGATTCCCAATAAGGTTTTCCAGGCCAATCTAAATTTAAGAAAACTTCATCGGCCAGCGCTACCATAATAAACTGTGCTTCCGCATAATAGTTTTCTGTAAAGCTGCTTCCTCCATAGGCTGCTGTAATCGCTTGGTCTTCGAGGAAAGTCTGTAATTTTGAGAGAATAAATTCAGCGGTAGTATTGGGTGAGGATTTAGCATCGCCATCTGTCGTTTCCCAAGGTTTGGAAAGCACGAATTGTTTCTGCTTTAAAACTTCATGGTAAAATTCTTCAAAGCATTCAATAATGAAGGTCGCGCGTTCATTTTCTTTATAAAATCGTGCCACGAATTATGCTTTCCCTTTTTAACCTAATATATCAAATTTTACATAAATTTTTCTTAAGATCTGGTTAACGTTTATCAACCAACGTTTGTTGATTTGAATTATAGAGGACAACCTCCTCGGGTCGCGTTAAGTCATCATCGGACATATTGAAAAGACACAAAACGCCCTTAGGATCGATATAACGAGGATCCACGTCTACGATAAAGAGCTGGATTCCTTTTGTGGCAACTAAAGCCATCGAAGGAACTTCAGAAACGATCTTTCTTTCTGCTCCCAGGACACGGTTATCTTTTGCCAGGTTTATATATTTATCGGTAACAATGACGCAGTTGTTAATCCATCTTAAAAGGCCTTCTGTCGTCATATTAGGCTGTCCCCTTGCGCCTAAAACAAGACGGTCACCAACCCAGGAGGATTGAAGCTGAAGCGTAAAAATACGCTCATTTAAAGTAAAGGGGATAATTGTATAACTCTCTTCAATCTCATCAAGAACTTTTTCAATGTAATTAATGATTTGTCCAAAACTTTTCCTAATATTTAGGTGATCATAGGCCTCAAATTGTGGTGGCATTTCACCATATTTAACGCCTGAAATTTGGCCAGCAAGACTGCACAACTCTTGGTAAATAGGAAAGGGATGCGCTTTCCCAATGGAAAGGACAGCTTCAAAAGGCAAAAGTCCAGCAATAAGCTTGAGGCGAACATCTTCAAGTTCTTCAAAAAAGGGATCTTTTGTAACCCTTTGTTCGACAGTTTGAACTTTTTGCTGCAAGTATCCTAATTTTTGCCGCAGGTGTTGCGAGAGCTGATTACACAGATTCCCAAGATCTGACAAAATAGTCACTTGAACTTGGGGGGGGATATACCCTGTTAAGGAAAAACTCTTCGCATCGCAGGTGACTTGTGCAAGGGGGAGGCAAGTATAATGAGCGGGTGGTATTTGGCCAACCTGAAGAGAAAGGTTAGGTGCAAGACGTGGAATATCAACGGCCTGCTCTCCTGTATTGATGTCAACAACGTTTGCATTGAGAGAAGATTGATAACGTGCCAAGCTTTTCTCTACATCCATAGGTGTCCCTTGGCTTGGGGGCACACACAAATAGATGAAATAGGTATTTGCCTGTATTTGGTCGCGAAAAGGCTGGAGATCCACTTGCAAAGGCTTCTTTGTCTCGGGTAGACCTGTCACCAAAAGGCCGTCTGGCATAATTGCTTCAAGCTCAATCGGTCGAAATGTACCGGAAGTTAAAAGAGCCTCGTCAATTTTTAATTGCACAACCCCCCAGAAAAAAGGGAAGAGATGGGACATATAATAAGTAAGCACATTTTCAATACGAATATCCGTTTGTTGAAAATGTTGTGGCATAAGAAGCATACCCTCGTGCCACTGGATGGGATTAGTATTTATTTGCGCCATTTTTTACCTTATAATGAGATTGTTGACGAACGGCCCCTGATGGTGGATCCAATGGTCGAGTGACGATAGGAATAGGTTTTCCGAGGGGCGGGCAAACATTTGGAGAACCTGATGCTCTCACCTGCCCAGCGGAAGCTGGCAGACAGGTATTGCAGGGTTGACGAGGATATGTGGTTGGTCCCAACCTTACTGTAGAACGAGCAGTTTCGGGTTCATCAAGTTGGCATCCATCTTCATCTCCATCTGATTTTTGTGGTTTTCGAGCAACTTTCGACATCGTTGAGCCCAATCGTGCGTCGGTCGTTTTAGACTTACTCAAGTTTTTAAGGTCGTTCTTCATTAGAAGTACTTTTACATTTCCATCGGGCGCTACCTTAACACGATGATCCCCATGGGTAATATAGTTCGCAAATATATATGCCGCATAGGCATCTCCTTCTTCCTGAGGAGGTTCAAAGCTTTGAACAATTTGTCCTGGCACCAATTCCCAGTGCCAAATATCGAGAAGACTAGGATTATCTAAAAGAAGTTGTTTTGAATCCCCAAAATACTTAGAAGCTGACATTTGACCTAAGATTTTGACAAGATCTTCAGAGTAAATGATAACAAGATCAACTGCGATGGCCGAGTTTTGGTTGGCATCCGGTTCAGCAATAATGGAAACTGACTCAATCGATAGCTCAGGAAACGTCTCGCTCGAACAAGATACAAGTCCCACCGTCGCAAGGATCAAAAAATACTTAGAAATTTTTTTTCTTATATTTGAAGCCATCCCTATACTCATGAAGCATTTGTGTTCTTTGAAGAGACTTTCACAACGGTTGCGCCAGGGATATTTTGTGACGCAAATTGAGAAGCTGCATCCAATGCTGTCGTATAATCATTATAAAGCCCGCTGTGAACGTAATATAAAGGGTTCCCATCAGGCGCCTTCCCTTCGATAATATGAGAGGTATAGTTCAAAGCTTGCATGTGATTTACGAGTGCGTTGGCATTTTCCTGAGCAGCATAAACCCCGAGTTGGATTGTGTATTCGTCCGCTCCTCCTTGTCCTTGGGAAAGAAATTTAGAACTAACAGCAGCAGGGGCGACGGGCGGCTGTGTTATAACAGGAAGTGACCCATGGCCCATAGGGGAAGTCTGAGGAGTCAGAGCGGGCTGTGGAGCCATCGTTGATCCTGTAGGAATTGTAGGTTGTGGTTGTGGAGGAGGAGAGACGGGCTGACCCAGTGTTCCTCCCACTTGCTGTTGGACTTGAGTTCCCGTTTGTTGCCCAACAGAAGATTGAATGTCAGTAGCAAGGGGAGCTAAAAACTGGGGTACACCCGGAATTGTGGCATTCGTGACAAGATTCGTTGCTGCAGATCCTGCTTGTTGCGACAAGTCGGCCGGAATCCATCCTCCCTGTGGCGCAGGCATTGTCTGTGCAGCTGGGATTTGCTGTTGAGGAGGTAAAAGACCAAGGGTTAGTGTCTCTCCACCTCTAGATGCAAAAGAAACCTTCTCCGGCCCTCCAAACCACATCCCTAGTAAAAATCCACCTAAAAAGATGAAGGAACCAAAGAGCATTAAACTCAAGGAGATAGCGAGCAAAGAAATCTTACCCATATTAATTGTTATTCCCTTGGCCATTCCGCCACTTTGGACGTTTGCACTTTGAGGCGCCAGTGGAGGAAGGGGTGGTGGCCCATATCCTCCCGTTACCATAGGATGAAGCGGCTGCTGTATGGGTGCTGTTTGCGCCCAAGCATTCTGCGGAGCTTGCTTGCCCTGTTCCTGTAAATTTTGTACCGACGGCCCTGCCATCCGTGTCATACCTTTTTAATCTTTTATAGAGTGTACAGAACAATGGCGCAAAAAGGTAGAATTTTATGTTAATTTAGTTCAGACTGGACACAAACGCCTCTTCTAAGCAAAAATAACCAAATGATTTAAAGGTGAGAACACAATGCAACAATATATTATTGGCAACTGGAAAATGAATGGCACCAAGGGGGAAGCGCAAAGGCTAGCGGCTGGATTTTTAAAACGAATTCAAGAAGCGACCCGTCCCCTACCCCATATTGTATTATGCCCTTCTTATCCATACCTTACCTCAGTCATCGAAATCCTGAAAGACAGCCCTATCGAAGTGGGGGGACAAGATTGCCACCCGGAAAAAAGCGGGGCTTTTACAGGAGATGTGAGCGTCTCCCAACTCGTTGATGTGGGCTGCAAATATGTCATTATTGGTCATAGCGAACGAAGACGCTACCATCACGAAAGCAGTCCCGTGATTCGCAAAAAGGTTGAATCGGCCATTAAAGCGGGTCTTCGTCCCATACTATGTGTTGGAGAAAGTGTGGAAGAGCGAAAAACCGGCAAAGCACTCTACATTGTCTCAAGTCAATTAATTTCTGATCTTCCCGATAGTTTTGCTCCCCATGAGCTTTTGGTGGCTTATGAACCTTTGTGGGCCATTGGTACTGGTCATGCTCCTACCACTGATGAAGTTGAGGAAGTGATGGGATTAATGAAACATGTGCTTTCTTCTCGTGTCACTGGGGGGGCTATCATTCCTACGCTTTATGGAGGTTCAGTTAACGCTCAGAATGCCTCTGATCTTTTGAACCTTCCTCACGTTGATGGTCTTCTTGTAGGCGGCTCCAGCTTGAAACTTGATGAATTTTGGGAGATCATTAATGCCTCGCAACGATGAACCAAACAATTCGTTCTTTTCACATACTTAAATTTCTGGTTGAATGCTTAGATAAATAAAAAAGAGGCATTCGATAATGTTTCTTTTAGGCTTAGCCCTTGATGATAACGCTATAGCTTAGGGAAAGAAGCTTGAAAGAGTGGGGCTCAGTTTAGCATAGGAGAGGATGCGCACGTGCTATTTCACTACTTTTTAAAACAATTTGTTAAAACCGGAACGCTAAACTTTATCGATAGCAAAGGTAAGAATCATCTTTTTTCAGGGTCATCCACTCCACAAATAACCTTTCGTATCCATTCTAAAACCCTCGAGCGTCGCTTCTGTTATTCACCCCTTTTGGCTGTAGGTGAAGGATATATGGATGGGAATCTTACCTTCGAAAAAGGTGATATATACGACTTTCTGGCTTTCTGTGCCGCCAATTTTCAGAAAAGCAATTTTTCACCGCTTGAAACATTTAGGGATTATCTGGCGTATTTTCGGCGTCTTTTTCATCAGCGGAATCCAATACACCGATCCAAAAACAATGTGGCCCATCATTATGACATTTCCGAGGAGTTATATCGGCTCTTCCTCGATAAGGATATGCAATATTCTTGTGCTTATTTTACTAGTCTTGAAAACGATCTTGAAAAGGCGCAAGAAAATAAAAAGCATCACTTGGCAGCCAAACTTCAACTTAAACCCGGGCAACAGGTTCTTGATATTGGAAGTGGGTGGGGCGGATTAGCGATTACCCTTGCTCGTGAGGCAGGGGTGAATGTAACTGGCCTTACCCTATCTGAAGAACAACACAGAGTTGCAACAGAACGCGCTAAAAAGGCAGGCCTTGATGATCGAGTGCGCTTTTACCTTCGTGATTATCGCCAAGAAATGGGAACCTATGATCGCATCGTGTCGGTGGGTATGTTTGAGCATGTGGGCATTCAACATTACCGCGAATTTTTTCGGCAAGTTTCATCTCTTTTAAAGGAGGATGGGGTTGCTGTTCTTCATTCGATTGGCTGCTCAACAGGTCCAAGTAGGCCAAATCCCTGGCTCAACAAATATATTTTCCCAGGAGGTTATTGCCCCTCTCTTTCTGAAACCATGAGCGCCCTTGAACCTGCAAACCTTTATGTCACCGATATAGAAATTCTGCATCAGCATTATGCCGAGACACTTCGTCATTGGCGCATGCGGGTGATGGCTAATCAAGAGAAAATAAGGCACCAATGGGGAGAACGTTTCCTCCGTATGTGGGAATTTTATCTTGCCTCATGCGAAGTTGCCTTCCGTAAGCGGGGCTACATGGTTTTCCAAATCCAAATGATGCGTAACCAAGAACTTGCCCCCTTAACCCGCGATTATATTGGGGAAGGGGAGAAGAAATATGGTTCATTTCAGTAGGCAGGGGTTGCTTTCTTTGTACGAAATAAAAAAATTTATGCTGAAGTCGTGAAAAATAAAGGTAACTATTCACCTACCTTTGTCATCCTAGCCCTAGGATCTTGTTGTCAAAGAGATCCTCGGCTAAGAAATGCTAATGTTTTCCGTTGGAAAACAAAGCATTTCTTGCCAAGGATGACACGAGTGGTGAGAACGGCGAATACTTACAAATATAGAAGTTAATGTAAATAAAAAATGAATGAATATGAGTTTTAAACCATACCAAGTTTTCCCTATCGATGCAGCATTGAAAATCGTTGGCAATGTTAAAACTGTACTCGATGGGTCAGTCAAAGAATCTTGTATGGAAGAACATGTCCTAGATTGCCTCGCTTTTGCCTTAGGGGCTGGGAGTTTTGCTGATTGCTCGTGTATTGGTGAAACGATTGTTCTCAATCAGATTGGTTATATTAGCCGTGTAAATGATCAAGCTGATCTAATCACAAATCACGATACAACAGGTCTCAAAAGCCCCTTTTTGGTGGGGATAGAAAAAGGTGAGCACCCAGCAAAAATATTACAAATTAATTATCAAGAAGGGATCATTCTTAATGAACTTTTTGAACGTATGGGAGAGAGTCTTCATGGGTACGCATTTGTTGGATACCTTTTGTTTGAAACTCTTTCTTGCTCCTATTTGAAGCAACCCCCAATATTTAACGAGCCGATTAACGAAAATGTGGAAAAGTATTGGGCAACGACAGAAAATCATCCCAACTGTTATGCCTATGTATTTGGTGTTGTGATTAAAGAGAAAGGCAAAGATTTGTTTCCCAAAGAGGTGCTCCAAAGAGCTTTTTACGTCAATCCACTTGAAAAAAACCAAGGAGGAATTCTCAGCCACACCCATGCTGCTTTGGTAAAAACCCCGCCTTCTTTTACATCTCTGAAAAAAGATCTGTATTTTTATAAGAACTTAGAGCCATCTTTAGTTACTGGCGTACGCCATATTTTTACACATTCAATTGTGAAAGAAGGATTGTTGGCACTTTTTGATGTTACCGAGATTCGATAGCGTGAGATGTGATGCCCTTCAAGAAATCGCCGTTGCCTTTCTCATAAATGTCAAGCTGTATCAAAAATCAAGGGCAGTTAGACAGCCAGGGTTCTGATGAATCAGGTGAGTTCTAGCCCCTTTTCGTCAGCAGTCAATGGTAGCCTTTTGGGCTGCTCATATCCGTCAATCCCCTGGTTTTACCAGGGCATTATGACTTTCAATGGATTACCTTAATATGACAAGGTGTGAGGGTTAAATTAAATAAAAATTAATCTTTCTGTGTTACTTTGATTATCATTAATTCTTATAAGGAAGAGATTATGAGGAAAAAAATGCAATTACTATTCGTTTTGGGATTTAGCTTTTTTTTATTTTCAACGCCATCTCAGGCATCTGATGAAACCAAGAATCTTAATGGGTCTTGTTCTTGTAAAAATGGGGCTACTATTCCACAGGCGTCCATAGCTAGCTACCCCACTGTGGCCGGTTTGGGCGGTTTTTATTCAAATTGTACGAGCACATGCGGTGAGGAATCAGGTATTATAAATTGTTTAATTGGATGTAATTCCACTACAAATCTAGTGCAGTGCAGCGAATATTCAGCTCAAAACTCTCCATGTAATAAGAAGACATCTTCTAATAAAGGATTTGGGGGCCGTTAAGGAAAGGCTTAAAAGGACGTTCCTCAACGCTCCAAACCCCTAGAAAACCCGTTCAAAATGAAAATGCGAAAATAGGCAAGCATACACTTTCAACTCAAATAAGGGGAGTAAATGAGATATGCCATATTTTTACATTCTATTGTGAAAAAAGGGTTATCAGCGCTCTTTAATATTTCGAGATTCGACAATGTATGATGTAAGGTTCTTCAAGGAATGGAACAGGTTCTCCTCGTCAACAAACCTTTAGGAGAAGTAGGGTAGCGTCAAAAAAATCCTAACAAAGTAGAATCTCATACAGTCCATTTCAACAGATTTCGCTTTTTATCTACAGCAGGAAGAGGGAGCTGAGCTCTCCTGAATGCAGTTCGCTCTATATGCTCCTATCTCTCTCTCCTTCGTTTATGCACATAGCGCAACATAGATCCAGGTCGAAGCATTTATCTTGAGTAATCCAATGCCCTCGTTTTTCATTCTGTGCATAAGAATTTTGTATACTTATACAGGTTCTTACTACGATGAGTGCCAAATATTTTTTGACATTCTTGCCTCCAATGTTTATTGAAGTGTGTCATCCAAGGGATTAGGCTCGGTGAACGAATTTTATAATCATATTCTCTCCTGTCATCCTTGGACTAGAAAGGCCTTGTTTTTCAAAGAAAAACAACGGCTTTTCTTGATCCGAGGATCTAATAACCGAGACATTTCCAAAAGATCCACGGGTCAAGAAGTTCTATGATTTGCTTTGCAAATCAAGAGCTTCTAGCCCGAGGATGACAACCCGAAAATTTTTGTTCACAGAGCCCTACTTCAATGATAATTAAGAACCCCTTAACAAAACTCTACGCCCTCAAAATCAAATACGCCACGACCCATAAAAATCCCGACAAAACGGAAGTAATAAGAAATTTTAGGCCGATGTGCGGGTTTTCTGGGGCACTGGTGGCATGTCCTAGGGCTGTTTCATCAGGTACGTTGACGCCCCAGGGAAGAACCAGAAAAAGAACCACTACCCAAATCATTACGTAAACAATAAGGCCTATGGAAAACGTCATTCCCCTTCCTTATTATCCTTTGGAGTTTTGTGTTTAAAATCTACTTCAATCCCAACGTCGACGCCTTCAACACCTTCAAGAGAATCGGAGGAAGGCTTGTGAGGGTGGTGGATAACGCCAACACGTTCGCCTTCAGGGCATCCTTGAATTTTAGGGAGAGGAACTTCCTCAATCTCAATTAAGACACCGAGGCAATCTTTTGGATGGAAAAAAAGAACAGGGTTGCCGTGATATCCTGGTTTTGGCTGTCCATCTCCTGTCACATGCAAGCCTGCGGCTGTAAGTTGTTTCTGGGCGGCTTTGATATCTGTCACCTCATAGCAAAGATGATGAAGGCCGCCTTGCGGATTTTTCTTAAGGAATCCTTGAATAGGGGAGCCCTTGCCCAAGGGGGTGATGAGCTCAATCGTTGTATTGGGTAATTTTACCAGTGCAACCCGTACCCCATGGGCAGGTAAATCTTGAGGAACGGTCACGAAAGTCCCGAACACATCCTGATATTGAAGGATAGCCGTTTCTAAATCAGGGACGGCGATTGCCACATGATTTAAGTTTCCGATCATACTGTTCTCCCTTACACACGATAGACTTGCGCATGGGTGAGTGTCTTTTTTCCGTAATAATTTGACAAAACGCGCCGTGCAGCAACTCGTCCACTTTCTGCCACTTTTTCATCGTCATCCCGGTCTTCTAGGGGTAGGGTCAAAAATGCTTCTTCGATCGCTCCTACACAATGAGACGTAAGTGTTTCAAGATGTTCTCCTTCTGTGACGCCAATCAAAAGAACAGAGGGCGGTAGTTTAAAAGTTCCACCTTCCTGTAAAATGAGGGTGATAAGCGCATGTCCTGTGCTCATTAAGCGGTGACGATCATGCATGACTGTTCCCTGGTAGGGAATCAAGCGTTTTCCATCAAGGGCAAGGCGCCCGACGGGCACTTGATCAACAAGTTCAGGTCCTTTTTTCGTCAGCGCGATGAGATCCCCATTGCGTGGGGTAATCGTATAGGGAACCTTATTTGCCAAGGCAAGCTTGGCTTGCTCATGGATATGATGGTCTTCGCCATGAACTGGCACGACAATTTGAGGACGAATCCAAGAATACATATCCAAAAGCTCATCCCGACCAGGGTGGCCTGATACATGGATTTCTTCTTCGTTCGCCGTAATGACTTGAACCCCATTTCGGACAAGTAAGTTTTGTAGAGCCATAATGGCCTTTTCATTGCCTGGAATTTGGCGCGAGGAGAATATAACCACATCTCCTTTTTCAAGGTAAATATGACGATCCTCTCCCTTTGCGATACGGAGGAGGGCTGCCCGTTGCTCCCCCTGACTTCCCGTACACACCAAAAGAGTTTGGTGACGTTCGAGAAAGCCCGCATCATGATGATTCAGGAAAGGGGGATAGTCTTGAAAGTAATTAAGCTTACGAGCAACTTCATCTATGCGATGGAGAGAGCGACCGACAAGACCCACAAAGCGTCCATGGGCTATGGCTGCTTCGGCACAGCTTGCAACGCGTGCTACGTTTGAGGCAAAACAGGCCACAGCAACTCGTTTTCCTGGAAATTGTCCAACAAGATCAATGAGATTCTTGCGAATAACACCCTCTGATCCTGACCGGCCTGGAACAAAGACATTTGTGGAATCACAAACAAGGGCAAGCACGCCTTCATCACCGAGCTTTGTCAAAGCGGAAATATCCGTGGTTCCTCCAATCAATGGATCGGGGTCAATCTTCCAGTCTCCCGTATGGACAATGGTTCCTGCGGCCGTGCGGATGGCCAACGCATTCGGCTCGGGAATTGAATGGGTGAGGCGAATAAAATCAACTGTAAAAGGACCAATATCAACACCCCCCGAAAGAGGAACCTCATGAAGGGGCGCATTCAGGCCGGCTTCACGAAGCTTGTAGCGCAGAAGAGATGCCGTAAATGGCGTGGCAAAGAGGGGACACTGCAAGCGCGGCCAAAGATGCGGCACAGCCCCAATGTGATCTTCATGGGCATGGGTGAGAACGATTCCGACAAGGTTTTGGGCATGTTCTTCAATAAACTTGGTGTCGGGCATCAGAACCTCAACACCCGGCGTTTGATCAAAGGTGACGCCCAAATCCACCATCAGCCACTTCCCTTGAAAGTGGTAGAGGTTAAGATTCATTCCAATTTCCCCGGAGCCTCCCAAGGGCAGAAAATATAATTTATTTTTATCTAATTGCATTTTTTAAAACGTTACCACGCTGAATTATTCTCCCTTTCTTATTCTATTATGACAGAAGAGGGAAGGGAACACCAAGGAATTTCATGGGATGGGCAAATAAAGATGGATTTTAAAGCTGGCCTTCTCACCTCAACAAGATCCTGAATGATCCCGGATCAAGTCCGGGACTAAAGGTTCAGGATGACAATGGAGGGAGGACAAAACCAGATGGAACCTAATGAGCTTTATAAGACATATCTATTCCATTATACAATTACGGGGCTATGCAGTTGACTCCCCTAGCTACTCTATATAGTAGCCATTAGGTTTTTTGCAGGTATTGGGTCAATTGCAACCGCTTGCTGAATCAG
>Ga0299912_10001651_pt1 | contig 18007 bp, 25 predicted proteins | sample RVTome_2_FD_207667 | JGI IMG/M metagenome (GOLD analysis project Ga0299912, IMG submission 207667) | Soil microbial communities from uranium-contaminated site in the Upper Colorado River Basin, Wyoming, United States - RVT95D214 (version 2) ... | reverse complement strand
ACTCCATGAAGACGTTGTTCCAAATCTCATTATATTTCCCGCAGGAGCAGCCGGGCCTGCACTCGCTTCCGCACGGCTCCTTACCGGTGTCGTAGAACATCTCCGTGTCAGGCCCGCACGGCCCCGTATTGCCCACCGGGCCCCACCAGTTATCATTCCTCGGCAGATAGAAAATCCTGTCTTTGGGGATGCCCAGTTTCTCCCATATTCTCGCGCTCTCAGTGTCCCTGGGTATCTTGTCGTCTCCCGCGAAGACTGTGACGGAGAGCCTCTCTTTATCGATGTTGAGCCATTCCTTGCTCGTCAGGAACTCGTAGCTCCACGGTATGGATTTCTCCTTGAAGTAGTCTCCGAGAGACCAGTTTCCCAGCATCTCAAAAAAGCTCAGGTGGAAACTATCCCCTACCTCATCGATGTCGCTGGTTCTGAGGCATTTTTGTACGTTTACAAGTTTTTTCCCACTTGGATGCGGTTGACCCAGTAGATACGGTACAAGTGGATGCATTCCAGCCGAGATAAATAATGCAGTTGGATCATTTTCCGGTATAAGAGACGCATTCGCAATTACTTTATGTCCCTTTCTTTGGAAAAAATCCAAGTACATCTTTTTCAACTTGTCAGAACTAATCAATTAAACCACCTTAGCTGCATTTGTAAATCATTTGATATCTTAGGCACATAAACGAGATGTAAGCTATCTGTTGGTATTCGCATTGTATCAGGCTCCTAAAACTAGGATAGGGTGGGTATATCTAAAAGAAACTTGGGGAAGGTTAACCGAAGAGGGCGCCGAGACCCTGCAGGTCTTCCTCTTCCTTCTTCTCCTTAGGCTTCTCCTCGGGGGCGGCCTCCTTCTCCTCAGCGGCTGCGGGAGCAGCGGCGGGGGCGGCGCCGGCCGTGAAGACGGGCGCCTTGAGGGCCTCATCGATGTTGATGTCTGCGAGGGCGGCGACGAGGGCCTTGACCCTGGTGGTGTCGGGCTTGAGTCCCGCCGCTGTGAGCGTGCCTGTGATCGCTACCTCTGTGATCTCCTTGCCTGCGCTGTGGAGGAGCATAGCGGCATACATGTATTCCATACTTTTCACCTCTATTGAATGTCTATCCTATCGGACTGCTATATGACAACCACACCCCCTATTTTTATTCTTTCCGTTTTTATGGGGGCCTTGGCCTGCAGCCGTTTAACCCGCCGGCGAGCACAGGTTAGGCGCGGTTGTACGGTGAGACGGATCAGGGTTTGTACACCGTGGCTGCTGTAGATGAGATGAACCTGGCTAGCCGCCCATCTCTCTCAGGGTCTTCACCCAGTGCTGCTCGCCCTGGAACAGTTCGGCGAGGCGGCTGACCTCGGCCTCGTAGGTCTGGAAATCCTCGTCGCCGTCCAGCACCAGAAGCAGCAGCTTGCCCTTGGCGTGCTTGACGCAGGCCACCTTGTAGCCGGCTACTCCGACCCTGATCTCACCGGCGGGCCCAGTCTTGGCCAGCCTCAGAATCTGATCTATTACTCCGTCGTTTATTGCGGCAGGCAGCTCCCAGTCCTTCGGGTGCGTGTGAACTCTCTTACCCAGGGGGCTCTTCACTATCAGCGCCACCCTGGTCCCCCTGGGCTCCGCGGCCGGGGCCTCGGCTTCGCCCAGCTTATCCAGGCTCAGCCTGGGCCTGTCGCCGTCCGCGAGCCTCTCCGTCTGCTTCTTCCTCAGCCTCACATACTCCACGGGGTCCAGGTTGTCGTCCTTGAACAGCCGGTCCAGCTCGTTGAGCCTCGACACGGTCTCCCGGGACTCAGCCCCAGGTCCGCCGCCTGTCGCCGCTATGGCTTGGAGTGGCTGCTCGGAGTCCCTTGACTTCAGCGCGACCTCGGTCTTCCACGCGTCGACGCAGACCTGGCACGTCTGGAGAGGTATCTGCTGGGACGGGAAAGGGCAGGGCCTCCCCTGCACGAATACGCAGTCCCGTTGCCCGCTCAACCCGGCTTCTCCTAGTAGTCCCTGACCTCGATGAGGCACGTCTCGTAGTCGAGGACGATGCTGTTGATCATGAAGAGGACCTTGAAGTTCACTGCGCCTGGCCACGAGGCGTGGGTGTTGTTGTACTCGTAGAAGAAGAACATCTCAGTGTCCGGCGCCGGGTAGCTTCTCCAGCTCTGGAGGGAGCCTGAGCCCACCTGGTACTGTATCAGCGAGCCGGGGCCCGTGCTGTTCAGTATGTTGCCCCACTCATCCATGGGCTGTATCGTCACGTTTGCCTCGTCCGTGCCTGTGCTCAGCGTGAAGGTGACTAGTATCTTGTTCTTGCCCAGGGGCCTAGACCTGAACCCGGATATGGTTCTCTCGGAGTCGGTGGTCTGAGCCTCGTAGTAGCTGGACTCCTGGGTTATCGGCGTTATGGTCCAAGCCTGGGTGCCTGTCACAAGCGCCATGGCCACCAGTAGCGCGAATATTATGACGTTGCGTCTCTTCATCCTCTAGCCCCTCTTCGCACAGTATGAATCCGAACTCGTTTATCACGTTATTCCGTAAACAACGGTATACCTCTGATATACGCTTAGTGTATTGAGGTTTAACAACGGTAGCGGCCCCAAAAAATTAACATGAACATGTTAACGCCGCAAACGGCTCAAGGTACGTGAACTTGGCTAAAAACCCGTCCACTCGGCGCCTAAACTCTTTTATCTTAATGCTGAGGTTTACAGTTGCTGAACCCTACGGGAAAAGACTAGGTATATATGTTGGAACCCTGTATGGTTCAAACATCTGGATAGAAGGAAAATGACAACCGCATACGACGTACCAGCGGACGTGCTGATAGAGAAGCTGTCAGGATACATCAAGGAGAACGTCAAGGAGGTCCAGCCAGCCGAGTGGGCCGGATACGTTAAGACGGGGAGCCACAACGAGCGGGTCCCACAGAACCAGGACTGGTGGTATATCAGGTCAGCCTCAATACTACGAAAGCTCTACATGAACGGCCCCGTGGGCGTCTCAAGGCTCAGGAAGGAGTACGGCGGCAGGAAGAGGGTGGGCATGAGGCCGGCCCACTTCGCCAAGGCCGGGGGCAACATCATCAGGACTATACTGCAGCAGCTTGAGCAGTCGGGCCTGGCTCAGAAGGACAGCAGCAACGGGAGGGTGTTGTCGAGCAAGGGCAGGAGCCTGCTTGACGCCGTGAGCACTCAGATCAAGCGAGACTCGGACCGTGAGCGTCCAGAGCTCAAGAACTATTAAGTGAATCAAGGATGTCTTCGGACGAGGAACTTGAGAAGCTTCGGCAGCGCAGGGTAGCCGAGCTTCAAGCCCAGAGGGCCCAGCAGGGGCAGGCCGCCCAGGCCCAGGCGGAGGCCCAGAGGGAGGCCGTTATGCGCAAGATCCTCACACCCGAGGCGAGGGCGAGGCTCCAGAACGTGAAGCTTGTGCGGCCGGACTTCGCGGAGCAGGTCGAGATGCAGCTAATACAGGTTGCCCAGACCGGGAGGGTGCCTCTGCCCATCACCGATGACTTATTAAAGAAGCTGCTGGCTGAGTTACAGAGCCAACAGGCTAAGAGGGACATTAGCATCAGGAGAGTATGAGAATGGCTAGGAACAAGCACCTCGCGTACAAACTACGCCTCGCCAAGGCTGGGAAGGCCAAGAAGAGCGTCCCTGCCTGGATCATCGCAAAGACCATGGGCGGCGTCAGGTGGAGCCCCAAGAGCAGGCGGAACTGGCGCCACAGGAAGCTGAATATATAGGGTGACTATGCATGTCTGAACTGGAGAGAATCTATACTGTTCCTCTTGGGAGAGCCTGGGTCACTCAGAAGTACCGCAGAGCCGAGAAGGCCATGATGCTCCTCAAGAAGTTCACCAAGCGCCACATGAAGCCCACGGAGATCAAGATAGACACATCCGTGAACGAGGCGATGTGGGCTAGGGGCATACGTAGCCCGCCCCGCAAGATCAGGGTCAAGATGACCAGGGACGGCGAGGGCGTGGTGACCGTCAAGCTGGCGGAGGTAGAGGAGGCAGAGGAGTGAGCGTCAAGCGTTACAGGGTCAAGGGAGAGGTGAACAAGCACTCCTTCTTTGAGCCCCTCACGTTCGACAAGGTCGTGGCGGCCTCAAGGGAGGAGCAGGCCCTGGAGAAGGTGTACGCCGACGTGGGCAGCCGCCACAGGGCCAAGCGCCACGAGATCACCATCCACAGCGTGGAAGAGGCAGCCGAGGAGTAGCCCGAAGGTGTCCCAGGAACAGGAGAAGCAGCTCCGCAGACTCGTCACAGAGATAAGAATGATGGAGGGCACCGTCCAGGTGCTGGAGCAGAGGCTGCAGCTTCTGAACGCCTCAGTCGCCGAGCTCAGGCTAGCCCAGGGCAGCCTAGGCGAACTGAAGAACGTGGAGCCGCAGAACCCTCTCCTTGTTCCAGTGGGCGGCGGCGTCTTCATGAACGCCAGGCTAGGGGACATAAGCAAGGTCATCGTGGGGATCGGCGCCGACGTCTCCGTAGAGATGGGCTACGATAAGGCGGTGGAGGACATCGTGGGGAGGCTCCAGGAGATGGAGAAGGCTCAGGCGTCCGTCCAGGAGCAGCTGGGGCAGATCTACGCTCAGCTGGAGACCCACCAGGGGATGGCGGAAAGGTTATCAGCGGAGATCCAGAACGCCACCCAGGGTGGATGATAGTTGTTTGACAAGCTCCGCCAGGGCCTCAAAGGCATATTAGACAAGATAAGTTCAACGGGTCTATCCGAGAAGGATCTGGACCCGGTTCTCTGGGACCTGCAGCTTCACCTCATAGGCAGCGACGTCTCCGTTGAGGTGGCGGAGCGCGTCTGCGCGGAGCTGAAGCAGAGGCTTCTGGGCAGCGACGCGCCCCGGTTCGGCGACAGGCCCAGGCTAGTACGGGACGCCCTGAGGCAGTCCATCGAGGCCGTGCTGAGCAGCCAGGGCAGCTTAGACCTGCTCAAGGTGGCTGCAGACCACAAGAGGAGGGGTGAGCCCCTCAGCGTCATGTTCGTGGGCATCAACGGCACAGGTAAGACCACCACCATCGCCAAGGTGGCGAGGCTCCTCATGGACAATGGGTATAGCGTGGTTCTGGCCTCAGGGGACACCTACCGAGCCGGCGCCATAGAGCAGCTTGAGGAGCACGGAAGGAGACTAGGCGTAAGGGTCATACGCCACAAGTACGGCTCCGACTCCGCCGCGGTGGGCTTCGACGCGGTCCAGCACGCCAAGGCTCAGGGCATAGACGTGGTGCTCATAGACACGGCGGGCAGGATGCAGACCAACAGGAACCTCATGGACGAGCTTCAGAAGGTGAAGCGCGTCGTCCGGCCCAGCCTGACGATAATGATCCTGGACAGCCTCATAGGGAACGACGCCACCGAGCAGGCCATGACGTTCAACCAGGCCGTGGGCTTCGACGCCGCCATCCTCACCAAGGTGGACGCCGACGCCAAGGGGGGCAGCAGCCTCAGCGTCAGCTACCTCACGGGGAAGCCGGTGATCTACGTGGGCGTCGGCCAGGGCTACGGGGACCTGCAGCCCTTCGACGCGGGCTGGTTCGCGGAGAAGCTCCTAGCGGAGTCCTAGCGTGGGCCCGGCTGTGCGGCGTACCTCCAACTGCAGCGTGAATCATCTGAGGCTGCCGTGAACCTTGTACGCGCGGTCGATGGTCAGCTCGGCTATGTCCGCGGCCAGATCACTGATCTTCATAATGTTCTCCCGAATGGTCACGATGTTGGTCAGCACCGAGGTGTCGTAGGTCTCGCTGAACCTGGGCAGGGGCGTGATCTCCATGTACAGGTTCCTTATCTCGCTCTGTTTGTCGATGACCCCGTTGGTGGGCTCCACGTCTAGGTGCAGGTAGCAGTCGACGGCCTTGTCGTAGGACTCGAAGGCGATCTCGGCCGCGTTCAGGAGAATGCTCTTCGCCTCGACGGGCAGCTTGAGGCCACCCTCGATCATGTACTTGAGGCACTCGGCTATGTTTATCACGTTGTCCGCAGTCCTCTCGACCCAGTGGACGAGGGTCTGATAGTCGAGGCAGTCCAGGGGGTCCAACTTGAGCTCGTTGGCTAGGCTGGGCTTTATTGCGGCGCTTCGTAGGATCCTCAGGACGAGGTAGGTGAGCTGGTCGACGTCGTCCTCCAGCGAGATCACGGAGTTGACCAGGTTGGAGTCCCAGTCTCTGAGGCTCTTTATCGTGTCCCTGAACATGGAGTACGTTATCAGGTGCATCCTCTCCACGCACGAGGACACCGACGCCTTGGACTCGTCGATGAGGGTCTCCAGCTCGATCCTCTTCGCCTCCGAGTTGATCACCATCATGTACAGTCTGCGTATGATGGCCCGGATGGCCGTCTGCTGGCCCACGGTGAATATGTCCTCGGAGGACAGGACGATGTGGGAGTACCCGTCGAGGTAGGCCCCTATGACCTTTCTGGTTATGCTCTCCACGCTCTCGTTCTCCCGGACGCTGAGCTCGATCCTCTTCACCTCGTCGCTCTTCTCGGACACCGGGTATATCACGAGGGAGCCGTCGCCCTGCACGTGCACCGTGACTGTGCTGCCTTGGCCCAGCTGGTTAATGCGCAACCACTCCTTGGGAAGAGACACCACCTTCGAGGATTTCCCGAGGGCCATTATCTTCCTGTGCTCCATCTCAGGCTATACTTAGGCCCCGCCGATTATATTCTCTTCGATAAAAATTTACGCCTTAATACATTAGTATAGAAACATATACATATTAACTAATATTAAATGTATTTCGGCAACATATATACCATGGCCCGTGTCTCTGGTTCATGGACAGATATGGCGTTAACCGAGTTCGCCCAGAAGAGTCTGCAGCGAGGCGACCAGGTGAGGAAGACGTACTCGGGGAAGATGGACGGCAACTACGGACACCTGATGATCTCTGACCAGAAGCTCCTGTTCATCAAGGAGGAGGGCTTCCTGAGGAAGAGCCGGAACGTGGTCCTAAACCTCCCACTGGAGAAGGTCGGCGATGTCAGGCCGGCGAGCAAGTACGAGCTGAACATAGTTGAGAGCGAAGGCGGCAAGCACAGCTTCGTCGTGGACAACATACCCATAACCGTGGTGGAGAAGAGCATCAACGAGGCTCTGAAGAAGTAGGGTCCACCACTTTTTTTTCCGTGTGGGGCGATACGTAAACTTTAACTAGGGACCATTGATCGATAGGGTGACAGGTATGCCGTTTGACGAGTTCCTGCAGTCCGCCGACAGGCTCATGAGGACCCTCACCAGGCCCGACTGGAAGACGTACTGGATGAGCATAAAGATAGTTTTCGCGGGCATAGGCGTCCTGGGCGCCGTGGGGTTCCTCATCAGGCTGATATCCGTTACTCTGCAGGGCGCGTAACAGTTCATCGAATCCATTCGTCGTTGCAGCTGCACCTCATAGTGTAAAGTCCATTCGTCTAACCTTTCAGCAATATTAATATCTCTGAGCCCCACAAAGCATGGTGCATCGTGAGTGGTCCAGTTGTCCGAGAAGACGGTGAAGACATCCCTGTACGCTGTGAAGGTGACCAACGGCCAGGAGAGAGGGGTCTCCCTCATGCTCGCCGACAAGGCGAAGGTGGAGAAGCTCCCCATAGCCGCTATACTGGCGCCCGCCGAGCTCAAGGGATACATCATCATAGAGGCCGAGAGGCCCCACATGGTGGACGAGCTCATCCGAGGCATGCGCCACACCCGGGAGCGGGTTCAGGGCACCATCAGCCCGGAGGAGGTGGACCACTACATCGAGACGAAGCCAGTGGTCGAAGGCTTAGAGGAGGGCACCCTGGTCGAGGTGATCGCGGGGCCCTTCAAGGGAATGCAGGCCCGTATCGTACGTGTTGACGTCGGCAAGGAGGAGGTCACCATCGAGATACTTGAGGCCGCGTTCACGTTGCCTATCACGGTACACGCTGACTACGTGAGAGAGCTAAAAGGAGTGAAAAGTTAATGGTCGACAAGTCCTTCAACTTCATCGTCAACGGTGGCAAGGCCACGGGAGGCCCCCCAATAGGCCCCGCCCTGGGGCCAATGGGCGTCAACATCATGGCCATCGTCAACGAGATCAACAAGCAGACAGGCGAATACGACGGGCTGCCGGTGCCGGTGGACGTCATCATCGACACAGACACCAAACAGTTCAAGGTCAAGGTGGGTATGCTCACGACCTTCGCCCTCATCAGCCAGGCGGCCGGCCTGGAGAAGGGGAGCGGCACACCCAACACAAGCTACGTCGCGAACCTCACCATGGACCAGCTCATCGGCATAGCCAAGAAGAAGCGCCCAGGCATCTACGCCGCGAGCCTGAAGACCGCTGTACGAGAGGTACTGGGAACGTGCCAGAGCGCCGGAGTCACAGTCGAGGGCCGACCCGCCAAGGAGGTCCAGAAGGCCATCAAGGCGGGGGAGTTCGACGAGAAGCTGGCGGAGGCATAAATAACCTTTAAATTGTATCTCAGGTGAGATTGAGAGGAACTCAAAATGTCGCTCCCAAGGAACAAGATAATGGAAGCCATCGAGAAGGCCAGGGAGGCTAGCCCTGCACGGAACTTCCAGCAGAGCTTCGACCTGGTCATCAACCTGAGGGAGCTCGACATGAACAGGCCCGACCAGAGGGTCAACCTGCGGTTCACCCTCCCCAACGGCGTGGGGGACCGCAAGGTGCTCGTGTTCGCCTCGGGCGACCTAGCGCTGAGAGCAAGGAGGGCAGGAGCGGATGCAATTGTTGAGCCCGCTGAACTTGATCAGCTTGCGACGGACAAGAAGGCAGCCAAGAAGGCCCTTCAACCATATGACTCGTTCGTCGCTGAGGCACCAATGATGCCCACAGTAGGTCGCGTAGCAGGGCCCATCCTGGGCCCCAGAGGCAAGATGCCTACCCCGGTGCCGCCGCAGGCGCCCATAGACAGCATACTTGAGCGCGAGCGCAAGACCGTGGTGCTGAGGAGCAGGGACAAGCCGTTTGTCCACTGCATCGTCGGGAAGGAGGACATGAGTGACGAGATGGTCGCCCAGAACATAGAGGTCGTGGTGCAGAATGTGACCAAGGCCACCAGGAGGGGCTTCGCCAACGTGCGCAGCATCTTCCTGAAGCTATCCATGGGCGACTCCGTGAAGGTGTTCTAGGCATGTCGAGTCACATTCCACACGAGAAGACTGACACTGTTCAGGAGACTGTCGAGCTACTCAAGGAGTACGACGTCATAGCCGCCGCGGACCTCTACAAGGTCAACAGCGGGATGCTCCAGGACATGAGGCGCCAGCTGAGGGGCCGCCTGGAGTTCAAGGTGCTTAAGAACACCCTGATGAGGATCAGCATGGAGGAGGCCGGCAAGAAGGACATAGGCGGGTTCATCGAGAGGATCGCGGGGCCCAACGTGTTCCTGTTCACCAACGGCAACCCCTTCAGGGTAGCCATGGAGCTGAACTCCAACAAGGTCAGGGTGTTCGCGAAGGCGGGGGACGTCGCGCTCGAAGACATAACCATATCGGCGGGCAACACCGGGCTGAGCCCGGGCCCCCTCATCGGCAAGTTCGGCGCAATGGGCGTCAGGACGAGGATCGAGGCGGGCAGCATCTGGGTCGCCCAGGACGCCATGGTCGCCAAGAAGGGCCAGGTCATAAACGATGACCTGGCGGACATGCTTCAGCGCCTGGGTGTCAGGGCCGCCGAGATGGGCCTCAAGGTCAAGGCAGTGTACGAGCGAGGCGAGGTGATACCCGGCGACGCGCTCATCCTCGACCTGGGCATGTACAGGCACAGCCTGGAGGCCGCCATAGGCAACGCTCTGAAGGTGGCAGTGGAGGCCGCTTACGTGACGCCCCAGACGGCGCCCACCATACTGGCTAAGGCGTACCAGCAGGCGCGGGCCGTGGCCATGGAGGCCGAGTGGCCCACCCGGGACACCGTGGAGCTTCTGGTGGCCAAGGCCAACGCCCAGGCGAGGAGCCTGGCTAGCAGGGTCGGCAAGAAGATGGCTCAGGGCTAGAGGCCCAACCCAACTTTTTTCACTACATTTATCGCAGCCTAGGCTGCATACTGTACCATGGATGGTTCTGATCCTCTGAAGACGTACAGGGAGAAGAGAGACCTAGCAGGGAGCCTTGAGCCCCTCGGCGAGGTAGCGGAGGACGGTGGCGACCCAATATATGTGGTGCAGAAGCACGCTGCCAGCACCCTACACTACGACCTCAGGCTGGAGTCCGGGGGAGTCCTGAAGAGCTGGGCTGTGCCCAAGGGCCCCAGCATGGACCCCGCGGTGAAGCGCCTCGCCGTGCCCACAGAGGACCACCCCATGGCCTACGCCGGGTTCGAGGGGGTAATCCCGGAGGGCCACTACGGCGCAGGGGCGGTCATCGTCTGGGACAGGGGCACGTTCACAAACCTCAAGGAAGACGAGGGCTTCGCAGAGAGCCTTGAGGAGGGCCACGCCACCTTCAGGCTGGACGGCGTGAAGCTCAGGGGCGGCTTCGCGCTGCTGAGGACGGGTGGGGGTGTGAAGCCCAGGTGGCTGTTCTTTAAGATGAAGGACGGCGAGGCCCGGCCCGGCTCAGATATAGTCGAGGAGGAGCCCGGCTCCGCGCTGACGGGCCGGAGCCTGGAGCAGGTGGCAGTGGAGGAGGAGCCCTCCGACCTGCCAGACTTCGGGTAGGGGGGTTCAGATTGGCTGACGATTACACTGTGGTCCAGAGCTCGGTTCAGGCCGGGGACCCCCACATCTGCAGCGACAGCAACACCAGAAACAACCTGATCCACTCCGTCTTCGAGGCACTAATCTCTAGGGACGGGGGCGGCTTCAGGCCGTGCCTCGCCCGTAGCTGGGCCGTGGAGCCGGACGGGCTGACGTGGGCGTTCCAGCTGCGGGAGGGCGTGAGGTTCCACAACGGTGATCGACTTAAGGCGTCAGACGTGGTGGCGTCCCTCCGCCGCGTCATCGACCCCAGAATCGGGGGAGCCTACGGGACCCAGGGCGTCTACGCCGGCTACATAGGCGACGCAGAGTTCACGGCCCCCCGCGTTGACGTTGTGAAGATCAGGACAGGGGAGCCCATGGCGGACCTCCTAGACCTGCTCTCAGAGATGCCAGTCGGCCCCGAGGCGGAGCTGGACAGGCTGCCCGGGGAGTACGTGGGCACGGGTCCATACCTGGTGGGGAAGATGGGCCGCGACGAGGCGGTCCTGGAGCCCTTCAGAGGCCACTGGGGCGCCGCCCTAAGTGCCGGAGAGGTGACGTGGCTGACTGAGCCCGACGCCGTGCAGAGGGCCAGGATGGTTCTGGACAGGGACGCCGACCTGGGCTGCATTGTGGGCGTGGAGGGCAAGGAGCTCACCGAGTCCGAGGGTGGAGTCGTCGCCGCCCTCGAAAGCGGCCTCTGCATCATATTCATGTTGAACTGCTTCAAGGGGCCCTGCGTGGACAGGCGCGTCAGGCAGGCCCTCAACCACGGCCTCGATGTCCCGAAGATCATCAGGAAGGTGAAGCGGGGCGAGGCCAGGCAGCTGAACGGGTACCTGACGCCCCACCACTTCGGGTACGACCCCGATACGCCGCCGTACAGCCACGACCCAGACAGGGCCAGGAGGCTGCTCTCCGAGGCCGGGTACAGTGGCGGGCTGAGGCTGACGATGGACGTGCCCACGTCCATGCCGGACGAGGCGCCTCAGCTGGCCTCCCAGATGGAGGCACAGTACGCGGAAATAGGTGTCGAGGTTGAGTCCCTGTTCCACGGGGATAGGCCTGCCTACTCTGAGATGGTGCGCGGCAAGAAGATACATGACCTGTGCTGCTTCGACTCAAGCCCGCGCAGCACCTTCAGGGTGCTGAGGGAGAAGCTGCACTCGGGCATCAGGGGCCCGTGGTGGATGGGCTACAGCAGCCCAGAGGTGGACCGCCTCGCATGGGAGGCACAGAGGGCCTTCGACGGTGACGCCCGGCAGCGTATCTACAGGCGCATCTACGGGTTGGTGAGGGACGACGCGCCCTGGGCGTTCCTTTACCGGCCTACGTACCACTGGGCCGTGGGTAAGAGGCTTGAGGGGTGGAGCCCTGAGCCGGACGGGTTGGTCAGGATAAGGTGAGGGGCCCGCTGCCCTAGGGGCGGGCCACGAGTGGTCCCGCCGCACCTAGTAAGGCGCGGGTTTCCAGGTCCTCGGAGGATGCTTCGGCGGACCATTTAACACGGTTATGGATCAGTGATCCATTAATTACCGTAGGATTTCTGGAACTCGAGGCCTCAATTAGCTGGAGGAGTTCATGTGGGATGGGAAAAACTTACCTTCTCATGGGCACAACGTTGAGAACATGCCTCGCATCTCTAAAACCGTGTACAAGTTGGTGGTGGCCGCCATATTGGCTGCCTTGCTGGGCCTCATACCTGTAGAGATATTCACCCCGATGCAGATACGGATGGTGACGACGGCTGACTGGTCCAACCTTGAGATCATCTCAAAGACCCCCATCAGGGACCCGAGGGTGACGGGCGTATCAGGGGCCACGGAGGCCAAGTACGAGAACGATAAGCTCATTCTGATCCAGGGGCTGGAAGCCGCCCAGAATAAAGCCGTGGCCGAGATGGCGGTTGACCTAAAGATCGTTAACCTGGTCAACGTGTACGCGCTCATCCGGAACATAGTCTTAGGCGCAGACCTTCCGAGGGTCGACCCACCCAGGTTTCAGGCGGAGAGGGGGCACATAGGCTGGACGTACGTGGAGGTATCTAACACCCTCGGGGACGAGCCTCTGGTCGTTGGTCGACTCTGGTGGAGCGATATCGAGGAGGGCCCTCAGAACGTCAAGGACTTCGAGGTGCCTGGTAGGCTACTCTATAAGGAGCAGCCTCAGCCGATACCCCCGGATGAACCCGACACGTTGATCGGGAAGGCCCTGCTAGGGTACCAGGGCTGGTTCGGCTGTGAAGGCGACGGCTCGGACAGGGACAGGTGGGTTCACTGGTCCAGGGACGGGTCGAAGCCCAGCGCGGAGAACCTCGTCGTGGACTTCTGGCCCGACGTCTCCGAGTACGCCGACGATGAGCTCTACGAGACGAGTCTTCACCTCCCAGACGGGAGCCCCGCGAGGGTCTTCTCAAGCTACGACGAGGACACGGTTAACCGCCACTTCGAGTGGATGAGGGACTACGATCTGGACGGGGTCTTCGCGCAGAGGTTCCTCGTGGAGCTTGAGGATGCCCCCAACTTCTGTTTCGCCAACATGGTCCTCGGGAACGTGCGCCGCGGGGCGGAGCAGAACGGTAGGGCCTTCGCAGTCATGTACGATGTAAGCGGCGCGCTGGGGTCCAACGCAATCATCAAGGAGGACTGGAGGTTCCTCGTTGAGGTTTTAAAGATCACGGAGAGCCCCAACTACCTCCGCCACAACGGTAAACCCGTTGTGGGCATATGGGGACCGGGCTTCGCAAGCAGGTACTACACGACCTACCCTCAGGCCATGGACATATTGAACTGGTTCAAGGCCGATGCGCCGGCGAACCTGCAGGCGACGACGGTCGGCGGGGTCCCCACGCACTGGATGACCCTCGACGGGGACTCGAACACTGACCCCCACTGGGCGGAGGTCTACAGGATGTACGACATCATATCCCCGTGGACCGTCGGCCGATACGGTACCCTGAGCGGGGTCGACGCCCACATCGCAGACCACACGGCCCCCGAGATCGCCGTCGCAGAGTCCTTTGGCGCAGAGTACATGCCCGTGGTCTGGCCGGGCTTCAGCTGGCACAACCTCAACCCATACGAGCCCTCAAACGAGATACCGCGTAACGGCGGAGCCTTCCTCAGCCGCCAGGCCACGGGCAGCGTCGACGCGGGCGCACGGATGCTGTACATAGCCATGTTCGACGAGGTCGACGAGGGTACAGCGGTCTTCAAGCTGGCGCCGACCCAGGAAGATGTGCCCGTGGAGGCCCCCGTGGTGTCACTCGACGCGGACGGGTACAGCCTCCTGAGCGATCACTACCTCGACGAGGCTAGGCTGGCATCCGAGCATCTAAGGAGCCGTGTAGGCCCCGCTGGGTGAACGAGGTTATTCTACTAGTCGAGACGAGTTGGTTAACTTATTTGTGAATCCTTAACTGATCGGGCCGGTGACGCGTACGCCACAATTCAATTTTATTAAATTAAGCTACTAGCTCTAAATCCCATAGATGCATGCGTAGAAAAAGGTACGTACATGTTTTATAGATATTCAAGTAATACTTTACATAAATGAATTATTATATCGACCTCTTTTCACCTGAGACGGCGTTAGCTTTTGAAAATTCATCACAAGATATCAGTGGTTTTAGAATATCTCGGAAAAGCTATGTTAGAAACAAGAAAATTGGACCTGGAGACAAATTCATTTGTTATGTCACTCGTCTCCAAAGATTTATTGGGGTACTTCAAATCTTAAGTGAACCATTTGAAGAAAAAAAACCAATTTTCGTTAAAGAAAACGATCCTTTTGTACTTAGATTTAAAGTAAAACCTATTGTATGGTTGTCACTTGAAAAATCATTACCAATTCATAATGATTTTCTTTGGATTAATCTTTCATTTACTAAAGGACTTGATAAAGACAGCAACAAATGGACCTATATGGTATTTTCAAGTCCTAGGCTTTGGCCTAAAGATGATTGTATCATTATTGAACAGGCTTTATTAGAACAATCCATGAAACAAGTCAATTATCCTTTCTCTGAAGACGATTATAAAAAACTCAGAACACCAAGAATTAGAGTTAGTGATAAAAGAGAAGTCTTAGTTTTTATTCCAGAAGATGAAGAAGAAGAGGAAATAAAGCAACAGTATATATTAGAAAAAGAAAAAAGAAATTCTATAGTGGTTCAAGCGAAACTTGCTGAAATAGGTGAAACATTAGATTGTAAGATTTGGTTACCGCTGACAGATAGAGTGAAGGTATTGGAGCATTGGAAACCCAAGGAAGGTACACTGTTAGAAGAACTACCTCTTGTATTCGATGAGAAGACATTAAAAACAATAAGGAATATTGATGTTCTTTGGATAAGGCGTAGGTCTGTAATTAGAGCTTTTGAAGTTGAGGATACAACTTCTATTTATTCTGGTATTCTACGGATGGCAGATTTACTTGCTCTTCAGCCAATGCTTAATATAAAAATTCATATTGTTGCTCCCACAGAACGTAGAAACAATGTTTTTAATCAGATTAGTCGTCCCGTATTCGCTGATATAGCAGGAAGGCAACTTTCGGAAGTATGTTCATATATTTCATATGATTCAGTTTTTGAACTTTCAAATGAAAAGAAGCTGAAGCATATGAATGACACAATAATTGATGATTATTCTGAGTATATAGAAGATTATCAATGAAAAACGTTTACTGTAAATCCTTTTTTATATATATCTTCTCTCACTTAATCCCTTTACAAATATTTATCTTTTTTAATGAAGGTTATTTTATAAAGAATATTTATTCTTTTATTCCATTATGTATTTTATTTTATATTATTCCTTTTTCTGATAGTCTTTTCAACTCGTCCTCTGAGAGCCCTAGAACCCGGCCGTACACCTCATGGTTGTGCTCCCCCACCCTGGGCGCCGGCCTCGACAGGTCCCCCTCCGTCCCCGACAGCTTGAACGGGAACCCCGGCAGCCTCGCCCTACAGTACAAGGGCGTATCCACCTCGACGAAGAGGCTGCGGGCGCGGCTTTGCTCGTTGGCTAGGGCGTCATCTATGTCGTAGACGGGTGCGGCGGGCACCCCGGCCTCGTCCATGACCCGCACAACCTCGTCGACAGTCCTCTCTGAGACCCACCGGGCCACCTCCCCCGGTCGTCGCCGCTGAGCCCTGTCGTCTCCCTGAACCACTCAGCCAGGCGGCCGCGGGGGATGAAGAACATGACATGCCCATCCTTGGCCCTGTGGTAGCCCGAGCACGGGAGGTTGTAGGCGGCGAGGGACCTTAGCAGGGTCGTCCCGCCCAGTACCCAGTACGCGAAGCTGGGGGACAGGGCGATGAGGCTCTCCACTTGGGAGACGTCGATCATCTGCCCAACTCCTGTCCTACCGCGGCTTATGAGGGCGGCGAGTATCCCGTAGGCCGCCAGTATTCCAGGGATGGTGTCGCCGACGGCCTCGGGCGCCTGCCTCGGAGGTCCCTCCGGGTCCAGCATCTCCTTGCCCAGCCACATGAAGCCGCTCAGCGCCTGGGCGATGGGGTCGAAGCTCCTCCTGCCGCTCCAGGGCCCCGTCTGACCGAACCCGGATATTGACGCGTAGACGAGCCCCGGGTTCACCTCCCGCATGGCCTCGTAGCCTAGGCCTAAGCTTTCCATGGTTCCCGGGCTGTAGTTCTCAACGAGGACGTCCGAGGCCACCGCCAGCCTCTTAAGAATCTCCACGCCCTCGGGGTCCTTGAGGTTAAGGGTCACACCCTTCTTACCCCTGCCGAGAAACGCCACGTAGGGGTTCATGTCCTCCTTCGTCGGAGGATACATGCGCCCAAGCTCCCCACCGGGCCGCTCAATCTTGATCACCTCGGCACCGAGCCCAGCCAGTAGCATGGTGCAGATGGGCCCGGCCTGGACCTGGGTGAGGTCAATAACCCTGATTCCGTCTAGGGCTGACAATGGCTGACACTCCTTCACATTGTGGAGGACGTGCCTTATCTCGTTAGTGCGTCCGCCCCGGCCAGCCGATGCTGGGCTACATGAGGCCGTTCACGCGTATCTTCGCAGGGATCGTTCTGACAGCCTTCGACCGCCACGGCGTCTGCGCCCTTGTGGTGTCCCTCATGCGAGGAAAATCAATGAACGTGTGCAGCATTCACGCGACCCAGGCCCGATCCAGGTCATCGAGCAAGAGCACCCGCCCCCCACCAACCTTGTCGTAAAGTCTTCTATCGGCCGTCACGAGGTTCGTAGCTATGAACTCGGCGAGGGTCAGGTAGCTGGAGTCATAGATCGATATGGCGTGCCTCCGGGCCCCATCAGCCGTTAAAGCCATGAGCTCCGTTGAAGGCGGGATCAGGTCGAGATCGGCCATGAACAGCGCCTCGATGTTCTCTCTGAGGGCCTCATCCGAGATGTCCGGGTGATGTGACAAGGCGTTCGCCACCTCGTAGACTATCAGGTCTGGGGCCATGAGCGTAATTTCACCATCTATGTGCCTGTTCCTCAGCTTGACGGCTTTCCCGGAGTCCATCTCAGGGACAAACCACTTCGCGGCCACCGAGGCGTCTACGACGAGGGTCTTCGGAGCTCTCTCCAACTTCTTATGACCTCTACCGTCGACCAGTCGTCGCGCTCCGACAGCTTCGACCTGTTCCTGTCCATGAGGACCGCCGCCCTCCTCAGCCTGTCGGTATCCCTCAGCCTCTGCAGGCCACGCCCCTGAACCCAGAGCCTGAAAGCCTGCGACGCGGCATCGCCAACCTTCACGCCGGCCTTCGCTGCCTCACCCTTCAGGTTCCTGAACGCGTCCTCGTCGACGTCTTTGATCACTATCGTTGACCCCATGTACGCTCAAATCAGGATCAGTGTGGCTGGTATAATAAGTTATACTTGTCATACTTAGATAAGGTGAATACATGAGGGCTGTCCTTGAGCCCCTCTCTTATGGTATTTCAATCATCTCAAGGTCGAGGCCATTGAACTCGGCGTCTCTCCCCACGACCAGTTTCGAACCGGTGGCCTGGGCCGTGGCGGCCGCGTAGGCGTCGGCCAGGCTCAGGGGGTGCCTGCTCTTGATAGTGGTGGCCAGCCTCCACAGCGCGTCGTCGAGGATGGGCACGACCTTTACCCCGAAGGCTCGCAGGTTGCCTGTCTTCTCCTCGGCGGCATCAGGGCTGTACCTGTACAGTATATAATATAGTTCGGTCAGGTTCACGATGTTGATGTATGCTTTGAGGCTGCCGTCAACCACTCGGTTCAGTAGCTCCTCCACCGCTGTCTCCCCCTCCTCCCCCTTGTAGAAGACCAGCAGCGGCTCGGTGTCGAAGACTACGCTCAAGCTCGTCGCCTCTCG
>Ga0299912_10001650_pt1 | contig 18011 bp, 15 predicted proteins | sample RVTome_2_FD_207667 | JGI IMG/M metagenome (GOLD analysis project Ga0299912, IMG submission 207667) | Soil microbial communities from uranium-contaminated site in the Upper Colorado River Basin, Wyoming, United States - RVT95D214 (version 2) ... | reverse complement strand
AAGGACGAGATAGCGCCTTCATCTACTGGCTGCGAATAAAACCTCGGCTTAAGGGCGCACAGGATATCGCCCCTGACGATTTAAGCTGCATCAGTGAGTCAGGATAATCGTCCCGGGCTATTTCATCCGGGGACGTCGTGTATTCCTGGTGAAAGTCAAAGCGAGTGGAGCGAAACAAGCCTCGAATTTTGAAACACAATTACTTACAGATTGTCGCTTCGACCTGCGTGCTCCCGGCAATCCCCTGCGGCCTGCCCGGCCAGGGGCCAGGGGCTTTTTCAACAGGCCGGTCTTGAGGTGGCCTGCCGGTATGAGGAAAAATCCACTAATAATCGCTCATCGTGGTGCCTCAGAATTTCTTCCGGATAATACCATCAAATCATTTGACCGGGCTATCGCCGAAAAGGCGGATATGATTGAGCTTGACGTCCGCAAAACTGCCGACGGCAAGCTGGTGTTATTTCATGATTGGCACTTGCCTGTCAGCAGGCGGCACCGTCAGGATTGGTCCGTCACCCGACTCGTATCTCATACCTCGGCAGCGGAAATACAGGAGTATTGCGTGCAGCGCGGCTATGAACTGGCCTATCTGGATCAGGTCCTGGAACGCTACGGCGGGCGGATTGACCTGAATATCGAACTTAAAGCGGGAGGATTTGAGCCGGAGTTGTTGGAGTTAATTGGTAATTACGACCTCCTGGACACCGTGACATTGTCCTCCTTTTTCCCGTGGGTATTAAAAAAAGTTCAGAATCTGAATCAGAAAGTAAAAACCGGTTGGATCGTCGGTCAGGAGCAGATAATATATTTAAACAGGCTTGCCAGGACATTTTTCCGTATGCTGTTCGCCTTATCCGGGGCCGATTCCGCCCATCTCCAGTACGAAATCGTTACGCCGGAGGTCCTTCGATATTTTCAAGCGCGCCGGGTGCCCGTTTATGTCTGGACGGTTAACGACCCGTCGCGAATGGAATATCTGGCCAGGATGGGAGTCGATGGTATTATTACCAATCGACCGGGGCGACTGCATTCGCTGCTGGCGGAAGCCCCTGCAAAAATCGCTCAGGTCTTGCCGGCTGTTTGACCAGATTGGCCGTCTTACATGACTCCAGAATCCGACGAGTGCTCCGGTAGCGAAAGTCTTCATCATTTAGATGTTCATGGGCGCTGATGTGAAACGAAGCTGGATTTTGTTGCTCCCGGCGGTGTTTGCCGTTTCCTGGGCCGCGATTTTGATCCGGGCCAGCGATGCCCCTTCCACGTCAATAGCGTTCTACAGGATGTTTTTTGCTTTTGCTATGTTGACTCCGCTGGCTATGACGGGCTACCGTCGCAGTCTAAGCGATTTTACATCGAGGTCATTCCTGATTACCATTGTTTCAGGTTTTTTATTGGCCTGGCATTTTTATTTCTGGATCGCCTCGCTGAATTATACCTCCATCGCTTCCTCCGTGGTACTGGTGACGACGCAGCCGGTGTTCGTGGCGCTTTTTTCTGCTCTGTTTTTAAACGAAAAGCCAGGCGCCAGGGGTGTCATCGCGATTATCATTGCGATTATCGGTTCGGTTTTAATCGCCGGTTTTGACTTCAGGCTGCAAAAGGATTATCTTTGGGGCGATTTGCTGGCATTGGCGGGAGCGATTATGGCAGGAAGCTATTTATTCCTGGGCAGGATGGTCCGGCAAAACGTGGGTGTCTTTCCATATATATTCACCGTCTATGGCGTTTCCGCCGCGACGCTCGGGGTGATTCTGCTGACATCCGGCCATTTATTCGAAACCTATGGATCGACTAATTACCTGTATTTTTTCCTGCTGGCGGTCGGCCCAACGTTAATCGGGCATTCGCTTTATAATTATTCGCTCAAGCATATAAAGGCGCACAAAGTAGGCTTGTCGATAGTGGGCGAGCCTGTGCTGGCCTCAATCTGGGCCATTTTCATCTTTCGAGAGTATCCGTCTTTCGGAACTCTGGTCGGCGGCGCGCTGATCCTGGCCGCCCTGGTGCTGGTTTTTTCGGAGAAAGGTCAATGATGTTTATCACATTCGAAGGAATTGATTTTTCAGGCAAGAGCACGCAATGCCAACTGCTCGGCGAATTTCTCACCGGCAGAGGTTTCGAGATTGTGCTTCTCCGGGAGCCGGGTGGCACCGACGTGTCGGAGAGGATCAGGCAACTGCTGCTCGATAGGAATACAAGCGGAATGTGGTCTTTGACCGAATTGTTCCTCTATAGCGCCGCACGGGCTCAGCTGGTGGAGGAGATTATGAGGCCGGCGCTGAAGGCTGGGAAATCGGTGATCTGCGACAGGTATTTCGATTCATCGATCGCCTACCAGGGCGGCGGTAGAGGCATTGATATTGCTGATATAGAGGCAGTCAACCGGATCGCCACCGGCGGATTGACGCCGGATCTGACGATCATAATCGATATAGGTATCGAAACTTCATTGCACCGGCTCAAATCAGCCGGCAAATCGACTGACCGCATCGAAGCCGAAGGTTTCGAATTTTTTGCCAGAATTCGCGCTGCTTATTTGCAGCTTGCAACACGTCAAAAATCGCGGTTTAAAGTCGTAAATGGCGATGACGATATTCATATTATCGAGCGGAGGGTTCGAGATATAGTCATCGAGCATTTTAAATTAAAATGACATAATCTTGCCTCCCGCACCAGGGTCGCAATGATGGTCAAACCACCCAAAATAAAGCTCGGAAAGATATTCGGGCCTTTTTTATTGCTGTCGCTGGCTGTTGGGTTCGCCTGGGCCTCCAATGATGACCTATACTCAATGCTCAGGTTATTTGAAAGAGTCGCTATCACCGTCTCCGATCGCTATATCGACCGGCCCGAACCGGGAAAGATCATCGACGCCGCCATCGACGGCATGATGGCCGGGCTCGATCCTTACAGCAATTATCTGTCCGAACAAGAATATTCCCTGTTAATGCAGGAAACTCAGGGGGAATATATCGGTGTCGGGTTGGAATTGGAGACCCATCTGGATACGGTGAGGGTAAGTTCCATTATTGAAGGCAGTCCGGCATTCGCTTCGAATATCGGGATTGGCGACAGGCTTATCCGAATCGATACAGCGAGCGTGATCGGCATGTCGGACGCGCAATGTCGAAAGCTACTTCGGGGCGAATTAGACAGCCGCGTGTCGATTACGTTCGAGCGCCCGAGCCTGGCTCGCGAATTTACGGTTGAGCTATTGAGAACCAAAATTCACGTGAGCTCGATTCCCAGTTGGTGCATCGATGAGAACAACATAGGTTGCATAAAGATATCACGATTTTCCGAGGGGTGTGCGGGCGAACTGAAAAATGTCATAACCTTGCTCAAGGAAAGGGGCGTTAAGGGAATAATAGTGGATATCCGCGATAATCCGGGAGGCTTGTTATATGAAGCAGTTGAGGCAGTCGCGATATTTTTGAATGCCGGCGATAGGGTCGTCGAGACTAACGGCAGGGGTGCCGCCAGCCGCCGCACATATGACGTTTTTGAGGATGGTTGTTACAACACCGGTCCCCTCGTCGTTGTCCTGAACGGCCACACGGCCTCGGCGGCGGAAATATTCGCGGGTGCAATTCAGGACCTTGACCGCGGCTTAACGGTCGGTTCCGCCTCCTTTGGCAAAGGTCTCGTTCAGCAGGTCCTGCATTTTTCGGACAACTCTGCCCTGAAATTGACAACAGCCAAGTATTATACGCCTTCCAATCGGTGTATCCAGAAAGACGCGACGCTGGCCGCTGATTCGGCCTCGGCGGGCCGCCCGGTATTGCATTATACAAAATCGGGTCGGCCGGTATTTGGCGGCGGCGGCATAATTCCCGATTTATATATTGAGCTGCCCGAAAGAGCGCCGCTTATCGAGGAAATCATGACAGCAGGCTATGCGTTTGATTTTGTTTCCGAATATGGTCCCGGTCTTAAAGTTGAGGCGACTTTCAAAGTCGATGAGAAATTGGTTGATCGATTTTACGGATATATCGCCAAAAGGGGTTACACATATCATGATGACGCCGACAATGACTTCCGGCAGTTCGTAGCCGCACATAAAGCTTCCATTGGCGACCGGTCTATTGGCGGTCAATTAGACAAAATGTCCGAATACCTGGCCCGGCGTTCGGGGGACGAGCTGGAATCACTTCGACCCCAGGTCAAGGATTTACTGTATGAAAGTTTCATTCGTCGCCGAATGGATAGCCGCGAAGCCTACCGCCTTCTCAATGTGGCCCACGATCCGGAATTGCTAAAGGCCAGGGACGTCGTCAATAATCCCGATGCCTACGGAAATTTGCTGGCGGGCTTCTAACATCTTTTTTAATCAACAAAAACCACATTTCGACTCAGGGTGATTTCCTTGCAATTTTATTTTTAGATTCTTATCATCCTCCTCATGGAAATATTGCTGATATTCCTGAGCGGTGCCGTCGCCGGGATATTCGGGGCGCTGGTCGGCCTGGGTGGAGGTGTCATCATGGTGCCGCTTCTGAATCTCGCCTTTCATATACCCATCAAAATCGCCGTAGCCACGAGCCTTTGCGCGGTCTGTGCGACTTCTATCGGAGGCGCAGCGAGATACCTTGGCCGGGATCTGGTCCAAATAAGATTGGGTTTATTCCTCGAAACCACGACCATTGTCGGCGCCATTGCCGGTGGCTTGCTGGCAATTGCCATTAAACCCACGATAGTCAGTGGCGCTTTCGCCCTGGTGCTGCTATACACATCGACCATGATGATTCTGCATTTCAAACAGGACTACGCTGCTGGAGAAGCAAGCAACCCGGATGAAATAACCGCGCTGCGGCAATATGGCGCGCTTGGCCTTTCGAGTCTCGCCGGGATGGTTTCGGCGTTTCTGGGTGTGGGAGGTGGCGTAGTCCAGGTTCCCATATTGCATATGATCTTGAAATTCCCACTTAAAGTGGCCACAGCTACTTCGACGTTTATGATCGGGATTACGGCAGCCGCAGGTAGTGTCATATATTATTTTAAGGATATGATCGACTATCGGGCGGCAGCCCCGCTTATTGTCGGGACGCTGGCCGGCTCGCATCTGGGCGCCCGACTGGCTGGCAAGGCGGATTCAAGGCTGATTAAGTTGATTTTTATAATCGCATTGCTTTATGCGGCAGTTCAGATAGGCCTCAAGGGCTTGGGGCTGGAGTTATTCTAAGGTGTCCCGACTTCTCTCCAGAATATTAAATCTCCTGGGCATCGTGATGGCCGCCATAATGCTGCTCGCGATTATTCTCTGGTTTATGGACGTCCCGGCGGCGCATGTATTGACCGGGCTCGGCATTTTGCTGGCGATGGTGATTCCTTTTGTGGCGATCGCCACGGCGATGGTTTTTCTTTTCAGACGACATGAAACAAATTATGCGCTCTGCGCTACAATACTGCTGGTTATTATTTTCGTCACAGTGGTCTGGAGGATGATGCAGTGAATTTGCACGCCTTCGTCGATTTCGATGGAACCGTTACAGTCAATGACGTGGGCTACAGTTTTTTCAAACGATTTGCCCGGGAGCGGGCAGAAGAAGTCGTCAGGCGGTATCGCCGGGGTGAAATAGGCGCCGTTGAATGCCTGCAGACCGAATGCGACCTTTACAATGATTATCCGGCGCCGGCGCAGGATGTCAGAGATTTTATCGACTCGCAAAAACTGACGGATGGCTTTCTGCACTTTGAGGCTTATTGCCGGGAAAACTCCATCACTCTGACGATTCTTTCGGCCGGCTTCGACTTCTACATTCAGCCGATTTTAAAAAAGCACGGGCTGGCGCACCTGGAGGTTTACTCCACGCCGACGATTATAAAAAACGGCCGTATTTATCCGGAATTCATTTACTTTGATAAAGAGATTTGCCCAGTCTGCGCCAATTGCAAGGGTGCCCGTGTACAGCAATTGACCGCTCGCGATGAAAGGTCGGTTTTTATCGGTGACGGGCATTCCGACGGTCATGGGGCCGATAAAGCTGACCTGGTTTTCGCCAAAAGCTATCTGGCTGAATATCTGAAAAAGCATAACGCCGCATTCGATTCCTTCGAAAACTTCCATGATGTCATCGCGGGGCTGCGCAAACTTGGTTAAGTGGATAGCTCGGCTTTTATTCGATTGACTTGCCCATTGGTTTGTAATAATTTCGGTCGAAAACGATTATTTTGGAGTAGTTGAGGAGCCAGCATGAAAGCTGTGATCATGGCCGGTGGCTTCGGCACGCGCTTACGGCCGTTGACATTGAATATCCCGAAGCCAATGGTGCCTCTGGGCGACGTGCCGGTGATGGAGCATCTCGTCAAGCATTTAAAACTGCATAAATTCGATGATATAACCACGCTTCTGTATTTCCAGGCCGACCAGATCAAAAGCTATTTCGGGGATGGCGCGCAATTCGGCGTGCGCATGAATTACGTCATGTCCGAAGCGGATTTCGGGACTGCCGGGTCAGTCAAGAATGCCCAGAAATATTTGACCGAGAGATTTTTGATTATCTCGGGCGATGTCGTTACGGACATCGACCTTACGCAGGCTGTGAAGTTTCATCAGCAGCGACGCGCGGAAGCGACGATTGTGCTAACACGGGTGGAAAATCCTCTTTCGTATGGTGTGGTCATAACCGCCGATTCAGGCCGGATCACCAGGTTCCTGGAAAAACCATCCTGGGGCCAGGTTTTTTCGGATACGATCAATACCGGTATTTACATTCTCGAACCGGACGTGCTTAATCTATTCCCGCCCAAGACCGAATTTGATTTTTCCAAAGACCTGTTTCCCAGAATGCTCGCCGATAAAAAGAAGCTCTATGGCTATGTCGCTGATGGCTATTGGCGCGATATCGGCAACAATGATGAATATTTCGCCTGCCAGCAGGATCTTTTGGCCGATCGCATTCGACTGGAGCCGGCGGGCATTAAAACGATAAAAGACGGCGCCACGATCTGGATTGGCAAAAATGCCATGATTTCCCCGCGAGCGATTTTTGCAGGGACCGTAATCGTGGGAGATTCGGTCAAGATTGGGCCTCGCGCGAAGTTGATCAACAGCATCATCGGCAAAAATTCGATCATCGGGCGGGAAGCCGAGCTCAACCGGCTTGTCGCCTGGGATAATGTTTCAATCGGACCGCGCACTCGGGCATCTGAAGCCATAATCTGCACCGGAGCGGTCATCGGCGAAGAGGCGGTGCTCGAGGAAAATGTTATAATCTCGGAGTATGCGCAGGTCGGCGATCAGGCAATCATAAAAAATAGCGTAAAAGTCTGGCCGCAGAAGGTGGTCGAAAGCGGCGCTACTCTTTCATCAAGTCTAATCTGGGGTGAACGGTGGGCCAAGGAGCTCTTCACGGACTCAAAAGTGACCGGCATAGCCAACGTCGAGGTCACTCCTGAGTTTGCCGCCAGGCTGGGGGCGGCCTATGGAGCGGTTGTCGGCAATAACCAGACCGTGATTGTCAGCCGCGATGGCAGCCGGGCTTCGCGCATGGTAACCAGGGCTCTGATTTCGGGCTTGATCTCGGCAGGCGCGAACGTGGCCGAACTGAGAACCCTTCCAATTCCGGTGTTACGCTATCAGCTCAGCCTGCAGATGGAAGCGGGCGGAATTTATGCCAGGGTTTCGCCGACCGGAGATCATCATATCGATATCGTCTTTTTCGATCCAGGCGGTTACGACATACCCGTAGCCAAGTCTAAATCGATTGAGCGATTATTTCTGCGAGAAGATTTTCGTCGGGCCAACATGGAAGAAACAGGCCGCATTGAATTCCCGGAGCGGGTCATCGAATATTATCGAGAGGGTTTTATCCGCGCCCTGCAGGTAGCAGAAATGCGCGAGGCCAGGCTAAAGGTCGTAATAGATTTTTCTTATGGGGGAGCCTCGGAAATTCTGCCGGCGATCCTCGGGGCGCTTGATGTCGATGTCGTCTCGATTAATGCGCATCCCGACCCCGACCGCGTGTATCATTATGCCAGACAGGAAGCCAAATCGGAAAAGCAGATCGCCTCAATCGTCAAATCCCTCAACGCCGATGCCGGATTTTTAATTGGCCCGGGCGCTGAGAAGCTGATCGTTTTCGATGAACAGGGCCGCCTGATCGACAATCAAACCTTGCTATTGAAGGTCATGTCGCTTTATCTCGGGTTGAACAAATGCAAAAAAATAGCCGTGCCCGTTGTGGCGTCGGCCGGCGTAGAAACGATAGCCGGGGAATTCGGAGTCCAGCTTGATAGAGTGGCCGATAATCACCTGGCCATGATGGATGCTTTGCATAAAGGAGGCTGCGATTTTGTCGGCGGCACCAAGGGTGGATTTATCTTTCCCGGTTTTCAAATCGGCGGTGATGCCATGTTTGCGGTGGCCAAGATTCTCGAAATTATGGTGCTCGCGGGTAAACGCCTCGGGGAAGCAAAAGGCCGCTGGCTGGGTCTTAAGATAATCGAGCGCGAGGTGCCATGTGGCTGGAATAAAAAAGGATTGGTGATGAGGCGCCTCATGGAATATACGGCCAAAAAGAAGCGGCTGCTTGTCGATGGAGTGCGCTTTCAGGAGAATGGTTCATTTTTGACGATCAAGCCCGACCGGTATAAGGCCGCCTTTCTCGTCCAGGCCGAATCCCGGGTCGAGGATAAGGCAAAAAACGCGGTCAAGGAGTTCGCGGGAAAAATCAAGCAATGGCAGGAGTCGGATTGATCGACTGCCGCGAGTGTTTGCCGAAATAACTTGACTAAGGCAATTTGCAGCGTATATTAGCGCGTTTGAACTAATTCGGGCATCGCGGTTTAGGGAGATTTTGGGTAGTAATAGCTGATTAAATGGGCCCTCGCAAAATTGAAAAATCCGGATTGAGCAGAATTATGCTGAAAATATTGGTGCTCGCTTCGATAGTGAGCTTGATTTATCCCGACGCGATACGTTCTCAGGAAATTGAATCGCTGCTCGAGCAACAACAATTCCGGGCGGACATGTCCAAGCTTCCGGATACGGAGGTGCCGCTTGATCAGCCGATCGACCCTTCAACTTATCGGCTCGGGCCGGGCGATAAGCTGGTTATTTTTATCTGGGGCAGCCTTCAGGCGCAATATACCCTGGCGATCACCCCCGAAGGTAAATTACTATTGCCGACCATCGGACCTGTTGAGGTGGCGGGCCTTTTGCTTGCCGATGCAAAGGTGTTGCTGGAGAAATTTATCCTCGAGCGCTATAAGGACGTGAGGGTGACCGCCGATTTAATCGGCCTGCGCAACTTTCGAGTTTCGGTAGGAGGCGCGGTAAAATTTCCCGGCAATTATACGGCGAGCAGCATTGCGAGGATTTCCGAGGTGATTGCCCTGGCCGGAGGTTTTCTCGAAATGCCCGAAAATCCCGCCGTTTCACAGCATTTTAACCAGTACGCGGCGCTCAATCTGCCGGCCGGCAAAGCGTCACACAGAAATATAATAATCAAACACATCGATGGCTCGGTGGATACCGCCGACGTTCTCCGGCTGGAACAAACCGGAGATAGAACTTATGATTTGAGACTGAACGACGGCGATGAAATCCTGGTGCCGCTGCGCCAGGGAAAAATAAATATCTATGGAATATTCGGGGGAGTAAAAAGCCCCGCCTATTTTGAATATTCGCCGCGTGATTCGCTGAAAGATCTAATCGCTCTGGCCCAGGGGCTGTCATTTGATGCCGATTCGTCGGCGGCCGAACTGGTCAGGTTCGAAACCGATGGCCGGTCGTTTCGAACGATAAGCGTTGACTTAAAAGCAATTTTAAACGGCAGCATTCCGGACATCAAGCTGATGCCGGATGACCGCATTATTATAAGGACCCGTCGCGATTTTAATATCAAACATCAGGTCCTGTTGCTGGGAGAAATAAAAAATCCCGGGTTTTATGCCATAATCCCGGATTCGACTTACCTCACGGAGGTAATAAGGCAGGCGGGAGGCTTTACCGATCTGGCGTCGCTGAGTGAAGCTGAGGTAACGCGCTTCCGCAACATTGAAAACGGCGACGCCGAATTCGAGCGCTTGCGGGAAATGCAGGTAACTCAGATGACCGATCTCGAATACGAATATTTTAAAATCAAAGCTCGCAGCAAACCGGGGCGAGTGGCCGTCGATTTTCGGGAATTGTACCTCGGCGGCGGTCGCGGCGATTTGCGGCTGAAAAATGGCGACGTGGTCGTTGTCCCCGAGGCCAGCGATGCCATTAATGTCACCGGTGAGGTCGCCAATCCCGGCTTCGTAGGCTACAATCCTAAATTCGATTTCCATGACTACGTGAGGATCGCCGGCGGTTATAGTTATAGAGCGGATAAGGGGAAAATCAGAATCATAAAAGGGGCGACAGGCGAATGGCAAAAAGCCAAAGGCAACCGGCAACTTTTCCCAGGAGATACTATCTTGGTACCTGAAAAGAAGAAAAATAATTATCTCGTCACGATAAGAGACGTTATCTCGATAACTGCCAATGTGGCGACGGTTTACCTGGTAATACGAGAGGCGACAAGGCAATAATTAATGACCGACAATCAACCAGAAAAAGCGGGAATATGGGACATAATCGCCGTCGTGGTTAAATGGCGCCGCCTGCTGGTTTTAAATTTTTTCGCCGCAGCGATTATTACCTTCATCATTGCCTCGTTTTTGCCCAAATGGTATTCCTCGCAGGCGGCTCTGTTTCCTCCTGACCAGGAATCGGCGGGCCTGGGATTAGCCTCTTCACTGTTAGGCAGTGGCTTGGGCTCGCTCCTGGGCGGTTCGAACCTATCCCTGCCTACTTTCGCGTCAATGTCCGATGTATATGCCGCCGTCCTGCGCAGCCGTATTGTGGGGGAGGGAGTACTGGACGCGAATAACCTTATGGATGTGTACGAATGCAAATCTCGCGAACAAGCCCTAATAATCCTGGCCAGCCATACAACTATCGCAGTACGTCCCGAAGGCATGATAACGGTGGCTTGCGAAGATAAAGATCCGGAGTTGGCGGCGAAGCTGGCACAATCGTATATCGACGAGTTGCACAGAGTTAACACCGACGTGCGCGAGAGTCGGGCATCGGCAACCCGCGAATTTGTCGAGCAGAGATTGGCTCAAAATCAAATAGAACTGGCGGCGGCCGAGGAAGATTACAAAGCCTTTCAGATGGAAAACAATACCATCTCTCTTGATGAACAGGTCAAGGCCTTAATCGGCAGCCTGGCGGAACTTAAAAGTCAGATGGTGCTGGCGGAAATCGAGCTTGGCGTTCTGAAACGCTCGTTCCTGCCAACCCACACGCAGGTAAAACAACAGGAAGCTAAAATCGATGAAATCAAGAAGCAAATAAAAATACTCGAGGAAGGGAATCCGGGAATGGCGCTGGATAGCCCTCTCTCCATTCCCTTCGCCGACGCCCCTGATCTCGGGTTGCAGCTGGCGCGATTAACACGTACGCTGAAAATCCAGGAGACGCTGTTTGAGCTTTTGACCCAGCAATATGAGCAGGCCAAAATCCAGGAAAAAAGAGATACCCCTACTATTCAGGTTCTGGACCCGCCGAAAGTGCCGGAGAGGAAGAGCCGACCCAAACGGGCCACAATGGCGCTGATGGCTGGCATGCTGTCGTTTTTGATGACCGTCTTCGGGGTGTTCGGCAAAGAATTCATCGACCGGAATAAACAGGCCAACACCGAAACCTACAAGCGGCTTGAAGCCATTCTGCAAAATTTGCGGGAGGATTTTTACCAGTTAAGGTCGGTTTTCAGATCGACAAAGGGATCCGGCGATGGTTAAGCCAATCGAAATAGGCCAGATAGGGCTTGGCGCATGGGGCAAAAATCTGCTCAGAAATTTCTCATCAATCAATGAATGCCACGTCAGAATGGCATGTGATGCCGATGATGCCACCTGCGCCATTGCCTCGGCGATGTTTCGTGGAGTCGTGCTCACCACTCGTTATGAAGAGGTCCTGAAAGACGATAAAATCGAGGCGGTAGTTATTGCCACGCCGCCCGCGCAACATTTTAAAATGGCCATCGAAGCGATCGAATCAGGCAAAGACGTATTTGTCGAAAAGCCGCTGGTATTGAATCTCGATGATGGGCGAAAACTGGTCAAGGCCGCCCTCGACAACAACAGGATTTTGATGGTCGGGCATATCATGGAATACCATCCGGCCAGCCTCCAGATCAAAAAGTACGTCGAGGATGGCGTCCTGGGCGAGATCTATTATCTGTATTCCACAAGGATCAATTTGGGCAAGGTTCGTGATATCGAAAATTCGCTCTGGAGTTTCGCGCCCCATGATATATCATTGATAATCTTTTTGCTTAATAAATATCCATTTCAAGTCACGGCCACCGGCTCCGCCTATATCCGGAATAGCATCGAAGATGTTTGTTTTCTGACCATGCATTTTAAGGATAAAACGATGGCTCATGTGCATGTTAGCTGGCTCGATCCGCACAAGGAGCGCAAGCTTACCATCGTCGGCTCGAAAAAGATGGTCGTTTTCGATGACACCCAGGCCTCGGAGAAAATCTGGCTTTACGACAAGGGAGTAGAAACGAAACTTGATTATAATACTTATGGCGAATATCTCAGCCTGCGAGTGGGCGATATCACGCTACCTCGTGTGCCTGGCGGCGAGCCGCTGGGGCTGGAGTGTCAGCATTTTCTGAATTGCGTCAGGCACCGGACCCAGCCTCGTTCCGACGGGCGTGACGGTTTGCGCGTGCTGGCTGTCCTTCAGGCCGCCCAGCAATCGCTGGAGCAGGGCGGCACGCCAGTGGAAGTTGAACAAATCGAATAACCGGGAGAACCATGTCAAATATAATTGATCCCTCGGCGAAGGTCGAGGCTGATGTCCGATTCGGCAATTTTTGCGTTGTCGGCAAGAACGTCCGCATCGGCTCAGGTTGCGTTATCGGCAACGGCGTAGTTATACATCCCGAGACCAGGATCGGCTCTTCAGTTCGCATAGATGACAATGTCGTTCTGGGTAAATTGCCGATGAGGGCCGCCAATACGGCGGTTACGAAAGAGCAGCAATTGCCGCCCTTGAGCATCGGCGAAAACTGCATCATCGGGACATCGGTAGTGCTTTATCGGGGTTGCCGCGTGGGCAATAAGGTTTTGGTGGCGGACTTATCGTCGATCAGGGAAAACGTTTCGGTAGGCGATTTTACGATCGTGGGCCGCGGCGTGACGATCGAAAATTTTTGCGAGGTCGGCTCTTATTGCAAGCTCGAAACCAATGTCTATCTGACCGCCTATTCGAAAGTAGCGGACCGTGTTTTCATCGCCCCCTGCGTGGCCACTTCAAACGATAACTTCATCGGCCGAACCGAAGAACGCTTCAAACATTTCAAGGGCGTAACCATACAAAAGGGTGGTCGGATTGGAGTTGGCGCAGTGATTTTGCCGGGCAAGACAATCGGCGCCGATAGCCTGGTCGCCGCTGGAGCGCTGGTAACATCCGATACCGCCGATAAGGTCATCGTGGCAGGAGTGCCGGCCAAACCCTTCAGGGACGTCCCGAGCGAGCAACTTCTGGAAAACCAGAATTGGGAGAAAAAATGAACGTACCGCTCCTTGATCTAAAGCAGCAATATTTGTCGATTAAAGACGAGGTCGATAAGGCTATTGCCAATGTCCTGGGTCATTGCAAATTTATCATGGGGCCGGAGGTCAAGCAGCTTGAAGATGAACTGGCCAAATATTGCCAGACCGGGTTCGCCATCGGCGTCGCCTCAGGCACGGACGCATTGCTGCTATCATTGAGAGCGCTGGGTGTCGGCCCCGGAGACGAGGTCATCACCACCGGATTTTCATTTTTTGCCACGGCCGGCGTTATCAGCCGCCTGGGAGCCAAACCGGTATTTTGTGATATTGACCGCTCGACTTTTAACATCGATCCTTCCGCGATAGAAGCGAAGATTAGTTCACGCAGCAAGGCCATTATGCCAGTGCACTTATATGGGCAGATGGCGGAAATGGACGCGATCATGGCGATAGCGAAACGCCATAAGCTGGCGGTGGTTGAGGATGCCGCCCAGGCTATCGGCGCCCGCTATCATGACCGGCCGGCCGGTTCTATCGGGGAAGTCAGCGGATTTTCTTTCTTCCCAAGTAAAAACCTCGGCGCCTATGGCGATGGCGGTTTTATATCGACGAATTCGCCGGAGCTTGCTGAAATGCTTAAAAAACTTCGGGTGCATGGCGCGCAACCGAAATATTTTCATTCACTGGTCGGCTACAATAGCCGGCTGGACAGTATCCAGGCAGCCATATTATTAGTTAAGCTAAAACATCTTAATAAGTGGCATGAAGGGCGGCGAAGCAAGGCTGAAATTTACAATCGCGAATTGGCAGGTTTAAAAGGCGTGACCGTTCCCTTCGTTCATAGTCATAATTACCATATTTATCATCAGTACACCATAATTGCCGAGAATCGCGATAAGCTTAAATCCTATTTAAAAGAAAAGGAAATTGGCTTCGAAACATATTATCCTGTGCCGCTGCACCTCCAGGAATGCTATAAAGACCTTGGCCATCGGCCGGGCGACCTGCCTATAGCAGAGGAGCTTGCCGCCAAGGTAGTTTCCTTGCCGAGTTACCCGGAAATGACCGAATCCCAGCAGACATACGTGATCGATGCCGTCAAGGGATTCTACCGCGCAAAATGAAAAAGATCGCCGTTATTGTCGGCGCGCGTCCACAGTTTATCAAGCTGGCGCCCCTCGTTGAGGAATTAGCGGGCAAAGCGAAGCTTCAGATAATCCATACCGGCCAACATTATGATTTCGAGATGTCGGCCATTTTTTTTCAGCAGTTGGAATTGCCGCGCATTGATTATCACCTCGGCGTCGGTTCGGCCACTCAGGGAACGCAGGTGGGGCGGATGATTATCAAGATCGATGAGGTTTTAAGGGCCGAAACCCCTGACATGGTTGCCGTAATCGGGGATACCAATACAACTCTATCGGGATCAATTGCCGCGGCAAAAAGCTCGATCCCCCTGGTGCATATCGAGGCCGGGCTGCGTTCAAAGAACAGCCGCTTACCCGAACAGGTCAATCGAGTTGTCGCTGATAGATTATCGGATATTCTTTGCTGTCCCTGCCGAAGCTCCGTTGAAAACCTGCTTAGAGAGGGCCGGTCAGACGGGGTGATTCTCACCGGTGATATTCTATATGATTTGATCGAGCGAATCAATCCCTCTCCGGAGTTTGCCGAGAGATTCCTCACCAGGCAGGGCCTGAAGCTTGGAGAATATATATACTTAACCACTCACCGCGCCGAAAATGTCGATCAATCGTCATTTTTATCCGCATTGGTGGATTTCATAGGGGGTATTGACAAATCGATTTTTTTCCCGCTGCATCCCCGAACAGAGAAAAATCTGAGAAATTTCGGGCAATACGATAGACTTTCTTCATTGGCTAATGTAATTCTATCGAAACCCGTCGGCATAAGCGAAAGCCTGGTTCTGACGCGAGCTTCGATTGGCGTTGTCACGGATTCGGGGGGGCTGCAAAGAGAGGCGGCGTTTTTTGGCAAGAAAGCCTACATTCTGCGCGATGAAACCGAGTGGCTCGAGCTTGAACGATGCGGCGCAGTGACCTGCCTGGAGGTTACCAACAGGCATTTTGATTTAACATGGCTTGATGATGCCGATCCCGGGGAAAATTATTTTCAAAAGGCTGCTTTAAATATCGCCACAGCCATGCTGGATTTCCAATAATTTCGCTCAAAATGCCCGCATCTGTCATGAAACAAAGTATCAAGCAGGCGTCGATCATAATCGCGCTTTTGACTTTTTCCTCTCAGTTAATTGGTCTTGTCCGGGAAGCGCTTCTGGCCAGCTTTTTTGGCACCAGCGCCGAATACGACGTTCTTCTGGTGGCCCTCGCCATCCCGATGATGTTCTCCGCGATCTTGTTTATGGCGATTCCGTCGGCCGGCATGCCTTATCTCCAGCAGGCAGACGTCAGTGCGGCGGGTGGCAGCGGATCTGCGAAGCCCAGATTCATTAAAACCAATACCATAATAATCCTGGCCGTTAGTGCCGCCGTGTTCCTGTTTTTACCGATGCTTAATAAGCTGCTATCGGGCAATCTCAGCGAGTCTCTGCTTACCAATGCCACCCGGTATGGCCGTCTTTTTTGCCTGCTGATTCCGATGCGGGGATATGAGGCGGTATATCGAAGCCTGCTGCATTTGCGGCAGCATTTTGCTTTTCCGGCGGCCACCAACCTGGGATTTAATATTGTCATGATCGCCTTGCTTCTCTCTTTATATCCGGAATTCGGCTCCTGGGCCTTCATAATCGGGTGGTTGGCGGGCGCGGCAGCCCAGGTTTTGCTGGTGAGCATACCGTCTTATATCATCTATCATGCGCATAAAGATCGACGACAAAAGGGATATTTTGATTCATCGGCATATACCAGATTCCTGGGATTTATTGTGCTTATTGAGGGCCTTGGACTGGTTATTCCGCCGTTTGACAGGTATCTGGCGAGCATATTCCTCGAACCAGGCTACGTTTCAGCCATAAATTATGCCGAGCTTGTCAATTCGGTGCCGGTGCGCGTTTTTATCTATTCAATCGGTACCGCCATTTTCCCGACTTTGACCGAAAGGGCAGCGAAGGGCGATCTGCCCGGGTTGGCTCGTCTTTATCATAAGGCAATCGCCCTTTGCATCATGATCATAGTTCCCATTGCCGTGTTTTCATTTGTTTACAGGCAGGAGATCATCCGACTGGTTCTCGAACGGGGTCGCTTTGTCGCGCAATCTCGAGAAATTACGGTCGAAATTTTAGAATACTATTTTATCGGCATGTTGTTTTTGGCTGCCTTTTTTATCCAGGTAAAAGTGCTTTACGCCTTAAAAAAATGGCGGCCGTTGATTGCGGCCAAGGCGATTTCATTCGGCGCCAAGGCCGTTATCGGTTTTTTATTTATTAAAACTAATTGGGCGCTGGCTATCGGCGGCGGGACGATTGCGATGCTTGCCGGAGCTTTCGTTATTTTAGAAATATACCTGGTTCTGGCATTGAAACTTCATTATTCACGCGATGATTTAAGCCTCCTCGCCCGGGCGTCAATAAGCGCCATGGTTGCGTGCCTGTTGCTGGTCGCCACGAATTTGCTTCTATCCGGTCATTTAAATAACGTTTTGACCATGGCGATCGCCGGAGTTATCTGCTTTGTCGGGCTATTTGTCATGGATCTAAAATTCAAGCTCACCGGAATAAATATAATCGGGCGATCCGGAAGAGCGCAATGAGACTTAATTAAATGGCAGAATTAAAAGCCGTGACGATTGGCGCCGCCAAGTATTTGGTTTATTTATTCGGATCATTGATTTTTAAACCGCTGCGCGCTAAGGCCGATATCAGGGGCCGATTGCCGGGCGGCCCGCAGCGAATCCTGTATATCAGCCTGGCCTATCGGGGCGATTTCATCATGTGTTTTCCAGCGATTTCAGCGCTGCGGCGAAAGTTCCCCGGCGCCAGAATTAGCTGCTGGGTCAGGAACTTTAACGAGTCCCTTGCGAAGCTTAATTCGGACATAGATCAAACCATCGTATTTGATGATTTTAAAACCCGCGGCATCAGCGTACTTCAAAATCTATTTTTAAATGGGCTGCAAAGTGATTTTCTGGAATTTTTGAAAGCTGAAAGATTCGATCTGTGTATAGATGATTCAGGTTACGCCTTCTGCGCGATCGTGTGCGCCAGGGCCGGTATGCCATTACGCATTGGGCGCAACACCCAGGGATTTAGCTTTCTTTATCACCATGAATATCCCTATGAATTTGATGCTCCGCTGATTTTAAAACGCTTCCGGCTTTTGGATCCATTGGGCATTTCGATACCCGGCCCAGAGGCCTTGCTACCAAAAATCACGATCCCGGAAGATCTGCGACGGAGGGTCCTCCGCCAAATCGATCACGGCGAAAACGAAACCGGGTATTTCACGGTTCAGCCCTTTGCCGGCTGGCCAGCCAAAAACTGGGATAAT
>Ga0299912_10001649_pt1 | contig 18012 bp, 10 predicted proteins | sample RVTome_2_FD_207667 | JGI IMG/M metagenome (GOLD analysis project Ga0299912, IMG submission 207667) | Soil microbial communities from uranium-contaminated site in the Upper Colorado River Basin, Wyoming, United States - RVT95D214 (version 2) ... | reverse complement strand
CGCGGGACCTCGATGCTGAAGCGAAACCCTCTCTTGCTGGCCGCCGGGGCACTGGCCTTCCTCTTGCCCCTCGTGGTCTACGCCCTGACGCTTTCCCCCACGCTCAACTTCTGGGACTGCGGCGAGTTCATCGCCTGCGGCTGGAGCCTGGGCATTCCCCACCCGCCGGCCACGCCGATGTACATCCTCGTGGCGCGCCTGGCGGGGCTCGCTCCTCTGGGCGAAAGCGTCGCTCAGCGCATCAACTTCATGAGCGCCTTCTTCGCCGCCCTGGCCGCGCTCTTCGTCTACCTGCTCACACTGCGGGTGACGGCGGCCTGGCGCGAGGGTGGCGAGCCGCCGCCGGTCTGGGTGCGGGCGGCGAGCGGCCTCATCGGTGCCTTCTTTATCGCCTTCAGCGACACCTTCTGGTTCAACGCCATCGAGGCCGAGGTCTACGCGCTCAGCGCCTTCTTGATGGGCTTCGTCCTCTGGCTCAGCCTGGATTGGGCCGAGCATGCGGACCGGCCGCGCGGCAACGCGCTGGTCTACCTGATCCTCTACCTGCTCAGCCTGGCCGTGGGCTTCCACCTGGGCACGATGCTGGTCTTCCCGGGCTTCTTCGTGCTCGCGCTGATGATCCCCAAGAAGAGCTTCACCAACCTGGACCTGTGGCTGGTGGGCGGCGTGCTCGCCCTCTTCCTGGGCAGCACCGTCCTGCACGTGCCCGACGCCGTGACGTTAGTGGGCCTATTGGCCATCCTTGGTGCTGGGGTATGGCTGGCCCTGCCCGGCGCGCGCGGCGGCCGCGGGCAGCGGCCCTTCGTGCTCACCAGCATGGCCCTGTTCGCGCTCGGCCTGAGCGTGCACCTCTTCCTCTACATCCGCGCCGGGCAGAACCCGATGATCAACGAGGCCGATCCCTCGAGCTGGGAGCGCCTCTGGGCCGTGCTCAAGCGCGAGCAGTACCCCTTCCAGTTGCCCACGGAGCGCAAGGCGCCGCTGGGCTGGCAGTTCGCGCACTTCTTCCGCTACCTGGGTGCGCAGTTCCGCATGCCGGGCGAGGCCAGCCTGCCCGTCGGCCCCTTCCACTTCCACCTGGGACGGGCGCTGACGGCGATCCCGCTCGGGCTGGGCCTGTTGGGCATCGCTATCCAGTGGCTGCGGGAGAAGCGGCACTGGACCGCGCTCTTCACGATCCTGTTCATCAACACCATCGGCCTCGTCTTCTTCCTCAACTTCGCCCAAGACGAGCCGCGCGATCGCGACTACTTCTACGCCAACGGCTTCTACTACCTGGCCATCTTCATCGGCCTCGGCGCGGCCGGTCTCATCGAGTCGCTGCGCCGCGAGCGCAAGCGCCAGCTCTGGGCCTACCTCACGGCGGGGGTCCTGCTGCTGGCCGCCTTCGGCCCGCTCGCGCACCACTGGTACACGCACGATCGCAGCGAGAACCTGATCGCCCGCGACTATGCCTACAACATGCTGGCCCCGCTGGAGAAGAACGCCGTCGTCTTCACCAACGGTGACAACGACACCTTCCCGCTCTGGTACCTTCAGGAAGTGGAGGGCTTCCGCAAGGACATCCGCGTCGTCAACCTGAGCCTGTTGAATACGGACTGGTACATGCGCCAGCTTCGCGACCTCGCGCCCCGCTTGCCGATCACCTGGCGGGACGACGAGCTCAAGGAAGTGCAGTCCCACTACTACCGCCTCGAGGACGGGCGCATCGTCCAGCCGCGCGACGAGGTGATCAACCACCTCTTCATCAACGCGCAGCGCCAGGGCTGGGATCAGCTACCCTTCTACTTTGCGGTCACCATTCCGCGCGAGACGCTGCTGCCCTTCCTGCCCTACCTGAAGATGGAGGGCATGGCCTACCGGATGACCCTCACCGAGGGCAGCGACCAGGTCGACCTGGCCAAGCTGCGGGCCAACCTGGAGCACGTCTTCGAGTGGCGGGGCGTGCTCATGAACGAACGCACGAGTCGCGGCGGCGCCTGGCAGGAGGCCCTGGGTGGGCCCTCGATCGTCGAGAGGGTGCCGCCGCCGGACGATCCCGCCCTCGCCCTGCCCGCCTTCTACAAGGACGCCACCATCTCGCACCTCATCCAGAACTACGCGGCGGCCTGGAGCCGGCTGGCCATCGAGCTGGATCGCGCCGACGCCCCCGGCGGCCCCGATCCCGCCATGGCGGTCCGCGCGATGGAGATGGCCAAGTTGATCCGCGAGGACCTGGGGCCCGTGGTCCTCTACCTCGGCTACCTGTACATGAAGAATGGCGAGCCCGAGCGGGCCATGCGCACCTACGAGGAGTACCTGGAGCGCGAGCCGGGCAACTGGCAGCTCTGGGCGCGCTACGCCCAGGCCGCCGAGGCCGCCGAGGACCGCCAGCGCGTCGTGCAGGCCCTGGGTGAAGTCATCCGCCTGAACCCCGACTACGAGCCGGCCTATTTCTCGCTCATCGACTACGTGATCAGCTACTTCCCCTCGTCCGCCAATCTGCGCGCCCTGCGCGAACAGGTGGCGGCCTTCGTCGCTCGCCATCCCGAGAGCGCGGGGATGACCGAGCGGCTGGCCCTCATCGACGAGGCGCTTCGGTCGCCGGAGGCGCTCGCCGGCAGCGCGGGGGGGCAGGCCCCGTGAGCGGCGAGCGCGGCGCGGGCCGCGTCCTCGTCACCGGCGCGGCGGGCTTCATCGGCTCGCAGCTCTGCGAGCGCCTGCTCACGGAGGGCCGCGAGGTGGTCGGCCTGGACTGCCTCACCGACTACTACGATCCCGCCCGCAAGCGGCGCAACCTGCGCGCGGCCCTGGCCAGCCGCAGCTATCGCTTCGTCGAAGAGGATCTGGTCCACTGCGATCTCGCCCGGTTGCTCGACGGCTGCGACCTCGTCTTCCACGAAGCCGCCCAGGCCGGTGTGCGCGCGAGCTGGGGCGCCGAGTTCGGCATCTACCTGCACTGCAACCTGGCCGCCACCCAGCGCCTGCTCGAGGCGATCAAGGCGAGCGGGCGGGACGTTAAGCTCGTTTACGCCAGCTCGAGCTCGGTCTACGGCGCCGCCACCGACCTGCCCATGCGCGAGACGAGCCTGCCGCGCCCCTTCAGCCCCTACGGCGTCACCAAGCTGGCTGCCGAGCAGCTCATCGATCTCTACCGGCTCAACTACGGCCTGCGCGCCACGGCCCTGCGCTACTTCACGGTCTACGGCCCGCGCCAGCGGCCCGACATGGCCTTCTCCAAGTTCATCGCGGCCGGGCTCAAGGGCGAGCCGCTGGGCATCTACGGCGACGGCGCCCAGACGCGCGACTTCACCTTCATCGCCGATATCCTGGAGGCCAACCTGCGCGCGGCCGCCTACGAGGGCGCGCACTACGTCTTCAACGCCGGCGGCGGCAGCCGCGTCACCCTGCGCGAGGCGCTGGCCCTGCTCGAGCGCGCGCTGGGCCGGCCGCTCAACCTCGACTTCAAGAGCAAGCAGAAGGGCGACGTGCCCGACACCCTGGCGGCTACCTCCCGCATCGAGGCGGAGCTGGGCTTCAAGCCTCGCGTGCCGCTGGCCGAGGGGCTGGCCGCCCAGGTGGCCTGGACCCGCGAGGAGGGAGTGGGGGCGTGAGGCTGAGCGTCCTGGTGCCGGCCTACAACGAGGCGGCGAGCCTGCCCGCGCTCGTTGCGGGCATCAAGGCCGCGGCGGCGCCGCTGGTAGCGGCCGGCGGCTGGGAGATCCTGGTCGTCGACGACGGCAGCCGCGACGACAGCGCGGCCGTGCTCGAGCGCCTCGCCGACGAGCACGCGGAGTTGGGCATCCTGCGCCTGGGCCGCAACTATGGCAAGAGCGCCGCTCTGGCCGAGGGTTTCCGCCGCTGCCGCGGCGACATCGTCGTCACCATGGACGCCGACCTGCAGGACGACCCCGCCGAGATCCCGCGCCTCGTCGCCGCCCTGGACGCCGATCCGGGCTGGGACCTGGTCAGCGGCTGGAAGCGCGCGCGCCGGGACCCCTTCACGAAGACCGTGCCCAGCCGTTTCTGGAACGCCCTCGTGCGCCGCGTCTCGGGCCTGCCCTTGCACGACTTCAACTGCGGCTTCAAGGCCTACCGCCGCCCCGTGGTGGAGAGCCTGCGCCTCTACGGCGAGATGCACCGCTACTTGCCCGTGCTTGCCGCCTGGGAGGGCTTCCGCGTCACGGAGCTGGCGGTCAATCACCGCCCGCGCCAGCACGGCAAGAGCAAGTACGGCGGCCGGCGCTTCCTCAACGGGCTCTTCGACCTGCTCACCATCAGCTTCATCGCCCGCCGCGGGACGGCGCCCCTGCACTTCTTCGGGCGCATCGCCGTCTGGCTGCTCGCCGTCGGCCTGCTGATCAACCTTTACTTCGGCGCGAGCTGGCTGGCGACGGGTGCCCTGCGCGTGCGCCCCCTGCTCATCCTCGGCCTCATCCTCCTGGTGTTGGGCTTTCAGTTCGCCTCGCTCGGCCTGCTCGGCGAGCTGATGATCCACCTGCGCGGCGCGGGCGAGGAGGAGCGGCGCCGCATCGCCCGGGAGCGAGCCCCGCGTGTCGACCGGGGCGCCCGTGACCAGTGAGCGGGAAGCGCCGGCGCGCCGGCTGGGCCTCGTCGTGCTCAACTGGAATGGCCAGGCGGTGCTGCCCGGCTGTCTGGCGAGCCTCGGGGCGGCCGCCGGCGCCAGTCGCCACGCCGTGGAGCGCTTGCTCGTCGACAACGCCTCCGCAGACGGTTCCGCCGACTGGGCGGCGGCCGTCCACCCGGAGTGGGAGCTGCTGCGATTGCCCGCGAATCGCGGCTTCGCGGCCGGCATGAACGCGGGTCTGGCCCACCTGGCGCCGCGAGGTCTGGACTACCTGTGCGTGCTCAACAATGACATCGAAGCCGACCCGGGCCTGCTCGATCCCCTGGTCGCGGACCTCGAGGCAGACCCGCGGCGGGGGGGCGTCTGCCCGCGCATTCACTACGCCGACCCGCGCGAGCGGATATGGTACGCTGGGGGCGCGGTGAGCCGGGTGAGCACGGTGAGCCGGCATCTCGGCATCCGTCAGGCGGCCGCGGGCCGCTGGCTACAGGCGGCCGAGACGGGCTACCTGACGGGCTGCTGCCTGCTGGGCCGGGCGGAGTTCTGGCGGACCACGGGGGGCTTCGACGAGCAGTTCGGCTTTTACGGCGAGGACGTCGACCTCTCGCTGCGCGCCCGCGCGCTGGGTTGGCGACTGCGCTACCAGCCCGCGGGCCTGCTTTTTCACCGCGTCGGCTTCGCCAGCGGCGGTGCGCTGGCCACGGGCAAGCTGCGCGCGCAACGCCGGGCCGCCGCCGCGCTGGTGGCGCGCCACGTGCCGCGCTGGCGCCGGCCCCTGGCCAGGGCCGCCTGGAGTCTGCACTGGCTGCGGGCGCTGGCCGGTGCCATCGGACGGGGCGAGCCGGGCGTACTGCGCGCGGCCCTCGGCGCGCTGCGCAAGGAGAGCAAGGCATGAAGGCCAACGCTGAGGCAAGAACGGCGGGATGCCTGCAGGCGGCCCTTGCCCTGCGCGGGCGAGTGGGGATCGCGGCGGCAGCGCTGCTATACGCCATCCTGCTCGCCCTCATCTTCCCCGAGGCGGTCTTCGAGGGCCGCGTTTTCATCAGCCCGGACAGCGTGGCCCCGCGCGGCTTCAGCGACTACCTCGAGCGGGAGGGCGTCTCTGCGCACTGGAATCCCTTCATCTTCGGCGGTATGCCCGCCTACGCCAGCCTCGGCCACGACCGCAACCTCTACCTGCCCGGTCCGCTCCTGCGCGGCGCCACGCGCCTGTTCTCCCTGCCGCCCCTGACCTGGTTGCTCGCGCACTACATCTGGCTGGGCTTGGGCGTCTTCCTCTTCGTGCGCGCTCGCGGCGTGCGCCCCTGGCTGGCCTGGCTGGCCGGAGCCTGGTTCCTCATGCTGCCGCCGCAGATCGCCATCGGCGCCCACGGCCACGGCAGCAAGGTGATGACCCTCGCCTGGCTGCCCTGGCTGCTCGTCGCCGCCGATCGCCTGTTGAGTCGCCGCCGGCTCCTGGCCGACGCCGCCCTGCTCGCGGCAGCGGCGGCCGGCCTCCTGCTCGCCGCCCACATCCAGGTGGCCTACTATGCGCTGATCACTCTGGCCCTCTATGCCCTTGGCCGGCTGGCGCTCATCCTGCGCCGCGAGGGCTGGCGCCGGGCGCTCGTGCCGCTGGGCCTGGGCCTGGCCGCCCTGGCCATCGCGGCCGCGGCCAGCGCGCCGCTCTACGGGCCGGTCTGGGAGTACAGCGCGCGCTCCATCCGCGGCGCCGCCGAGGGCGGCGGCACCGGCTTCGACTACGCGACGGCCTGGAGCCTGGCCCCCGCCGAGTGGACGACCTTTCTCTGGCCCGCGAGTTGGGGCTACGGCGCCGAGTCCTACGCGGGCCGCATGCCGATGACCGACTACGCGAACTACCTCGGCTGGCTGCCCCTGACCGCCGCGGCGCTGCTCTTCTGGGGCCGGCCCCGGCGCCCCTTCGACCTCTTCTTCCTCGGCCTCGCCCTGGCGACCACTCTCGTTGCGGCGGGCCGCTACCTGCCGCTGGCCTATCGGCCGCTCTACGAGCTGCTGCCCGGCTTCAATCGCTTTCGCGTGCCGGTGATGATCCTGCTCTTGCAGCAACTCGCCCTCGCGGTGCTGATGGCGCGCGGCCTGGAGCGCGCCTGGCGCGAGCGGACGAGTCTGCTGCGCCTGCGCAACCTCGTCGCGGCCGGCGCTCTCGTGCTCTTCCTGAGCGCGGCCCTGGGTCCGGCGCTGCAGGCCGGCCCTCTCCGCGCGGGGCTCCAGGCCCGCTACGGCGCCCAGCTCGCGCGGGTGGAGCCCAGCCGCGCGGCGGCCTTCCTCGATCAACAGGTCGCCCTCGCCGGGCGCTGGCTGCGGCAGGACGCCCTGCGCAGCGGGCTCCTGCTGCTGCCCTTCCTGGCCCTGCTCGAGTGGCGCCGCCGGCAGGAAGCACCGGTGGCGGTACCGCCCGTGGGATGGACCCTGGTCGAGCTGGCGGGCGCGGGGGCCCTCGCGCTCGCCTTGCTCGTGGATCTGGTGCCACTGGACCATCAGGTCCTCCACCCCGAGCGGCACTGGGAGACGCGCCGCGGCGTCAGCCTCTGGGGCGACGCGCAACCGACGGCCAGCCGCCTACCCGCGCGCACCCTGGCCTTTCTCGAGCAGAACCTGGACGGGCAGCGCTTCTACGCCCTGCCCGGCAGCGCCTTCGCCGCCAACGAGGCGGGGGCTCTCGGGCTCGCCAGCCTGGGCGGCTACCACGCCGCCAAGCCGGCCGTCGCCGATTCGCTGCTGAAGGCCTTGCCCGTGGGCGGGGCGGCGATCCTCGACCGCCTGGCCGTGCGCTTCATCGTCACGCCGCAGACGGGGGGCCTGGGGCCGGGCTTCCCGCTGGCGGCGCCGGCCGGCAGCACCGAGGAGGCCGTCTACCGCAACGAAGGTGCCCTGCCGCGCCTGCGCCTGGCCGAGCGGCTGCGCGTGGAGGCGCCGGCAGCCAGCCGCCAGCGGCTCTTCACCGGGCGCACGGAGCCGGACGTGGTGGCCGTGGAGGCCGATCCCGGCCTGCGCCTGAGCCCCGCCGAGGGAGCGCCCGGCGAGGTCAGCGCCACAAGCTGGGGCCTCGATACCATTGACTGCCGCGCCCGTCTGGACCGTCCCGCCCTGCTCGTACTCGCGGATCTGGCCTACCCCGGCTGGCAAGTGAGCGTGGACGGCCAGCCGCGGCCTCTGCTTCTGGCCGACGGCCTCCTGCGCGCCGTGGCCCTGGAGCCCGGCGATCACGCCGTGAGCTTCCGCTTCCTGCCGCCCCGCCTGGCCCTCTACCGTGGCCTGCGCGGGACGGCCTGGCTGCTGCTCCTGGCGCTTGCCGCCGCCGGCCTGGCGCCGCGCGGCGGCTGGCGGCGCGGGCGCTTGGCGCCGGCCAAGGAGGCGGCCGGGTGAGCAGGCTGAGCGTCGTCATCATCCCCACTTATAATGAGCGGGAGAACATCGACACCGTGATTGGCGCCGTGCTCGCCGTGGCTCCCTCGCTGCAGGTGCTGGTGGTGGATGACAGCTCGCCGGACGGCACGGCCGCCATCGTGCGCGCGCGTCCCGAGCTGGACAGCCGGGTCTTCCTGCTCAGCCGCCCGGGCAAGCTCGGCCTGGGCAGCGCCTACATCGCCGGCTTCCAGTGGGCGCTCGCGCGACCGGAGGTCGCGAACATCATGGAGATGGACGCCGACTTCTCGCACAACCCGGAGGACCTGCGCCGCTTCCTCGCCGAGATCGAGGCGGCCGACCTCGTGCTGGGCAGCCGTTACCTGGACGGCGTCACGGTGGTCAACTGGCCGCTGCGCCGGCTCGCCCTCAGCCTGGGTGCCAACATCTACACGCGCATCGTCACGGGCATGCCGATCAAGGACGCCACCGGCGGTTTCAAGTGCTTCCGCCGCGCCGTGCTGGAGGCGATTCCGCTCGAGCGGATCCGCAGCGACGGCTACAGCTTCCAGATCGAGCTGAACTACCAGGCCTGGCGGCGCGGTTTTCGCATCAAGGAGATCCCCATCGTCTTCACGGACCGGCGCGTCGGGGTGAGCAAGATGAACCGGCGCATCATCTGGGAAGCGGTGTGGATGGTCTGGCGCCTGCGCCTGCGGCCCATGCGCGGCGGCCGGCGGCCGGCGGGAGGGCGCGCGTGAAGCTCTCCGTGATCTACGTCAGCTACAACTCGGGGGCGGAGATCCTGGCCAGCCTGGCCAGCCTCGAGGCGGCCGGCAGCCGCCACGGGCTCGAGCTGATCGCGGTGGACAACGCCAGCCGCGACGACTCGGTGGCCCGCCTGCGCGCGGCGCCGGGGCTGACCTTGATCGAGAACAGCGTCAACCTCGGTTACGCCCGGGCGGTGAACCTGGGTCTGGCGGCGGCCACGGGCGACTACGTCCTCGTGCTGAACCCGGACGTCACCGTGCAGCCGGGCTCGGTGGACGCCCTCGTGGACTTCATGGCCGCCCACCCGCGGGCGGGCATCGCCGGCGCCAGGCTCGTCAACCCGGACGGCAGCCTGCAGCACTCCTGCCGCAGCTTCTACACGGTGTGGACGGTGCTCCTGCGGCGGACCCCGCTGGGGAAGCTCTTCCCGAAGAGCCGCGCCCTGCGCCACCACCTGATGCTGGACTTCGACCATGCCGAAGACAGACGGGTCGACTGGGTGCTGGGCGCCTGCATGCTCGTGCGGCCGAAGGCGCTGGCCGAAGTGGGGCCCATGGACCCGCGCTTCTTCCTCTATTTCGAGGACGTCGACTGGTGCTACCGCATGCAAACGCGCGGCTGGGAGGTCTGGTACGTCGCCGGGGCCCAGATGACCCACGCCCACAAGCGGGCCAGCGCCAAGAGCCCCTTCAGCCGCAGCCTGCTGGCCCACATCATGAGCTTCGTCCACTACACGGAGAAGTGGAACCCAGCGGCCTACCTGCTCAAGCGCTACCGCAACCTGATCAAGTTCCTCACGCTGCTCGCGCTCGACGCGACTGCGGCAGGCGCCGCCTACCTGGCCGCCATCGCCCTGCGCCGGGCCTTCCGGCTGGACTACTTCACGCCCGAGCCCTACCAGCGCTTCGCGCTGCTCTACTTCCTGATCGTGCTGGGCACTTTCTATCTCGCGGGGCTCTATCGCTCCAGCCGCCGCGAGCGCGCGAGCGAGGAGCTGCTGGCCGTTGCGCGCGCAGGAATACTCGCAGGTGTAACACTGATGAGCAGCACCTTCCTCAGCAAGGAGCGCATCGTCTCGCGCGCCGTGGTGCTGGCCAGCGTGCTGCTGGCCATCCTCTTCGTCTGGCTCGCGCGGGCCGGCCTGCGCGCCCTGCACCGGGCGCTGCTGCGCTACTCCTTCGACCTGCGGCGGCTCGTCATCGTGGGCAGCGCGGCGGAGGCGGCGGCACTGGGCCAGCGGCTGCTGGCCCATCCCGAGCTGGGCCTGGAGTTGGTGGGGCGCATCGCCGTCGACCCGGCGGACGCGGAGGGAGCGCTGGGCAGCCTCGCCGACCTGGAGCGCGTCAGCGCCGCCGAGCGCGTGCAGGAGATCCTCGTCGCGCCCTCGGCCGGCGCCCACCCGGATCTGGCCGCCGCCCTCATCTGGTGCCGCGCGCGCAGCATCGACCTGCGCCTGCTCAGCGACCTGGCCGGCATCATGGGCCGCGGCGCCCGCGCGGAGGACTTCCTTGGCCTGCCGGCCGTGGCCTACCGCATGGAGGGGCTCTATCCACTGCAGCGGGCGCTGAAGCGGCTGGCCGATCTGGCCTTTGCGACCGCGGCCCTCGCCTTGACCCTGCTTCCCGGCTTGCTGCATCTTGGCATGAACCGGCGCGCGCAGCGGCGCCTGCTGCCGCTTGCCGCGCGGGCGGGGGGGGCGCTTGTTTGGCCGCAGCTCGTGCTCGCCGGTGGCGCGGGCCGCCCCGTCTCCGACCTGCTCAATCCCTGGGCCTACGCGGCCGTCCTGCGCGGCGGCCTGAGCATGGTGGGCCCGATGCCCAGGCCGGCGGGCGCCGCGGGCGCCTCGCCGCTGCTCGATGCGATGCGGCCCGGTCTCACCGGCGCCTGGCGCCAGCCCGGTCGCGTCAGGGCGGCCGCGGAGGCCGAGCAACTGGACTTGTTCTATCTGCGCAACTGGAGCTTGGGGCTCGATCTTCAGCTCTGGCTCGACACCCTGGGCGTCCAGCTCCGCGGCGCCCAACCGCCCTTCCTGCTCGAGCGCTGGGCGCCGGGCGCGGAAGCGGCGCGCCCCGAGGCCACCGGGCCCGCGGGCGGGAAAGGAACGCTGTGAGCACAGTCCTTCGCCGCGCGCTCGGCTTCGCCCTGGCCTTTGCCGCGACCGCCCCGGTGGGACCGGCCGCCGCGGCCGAACAGTGGAGCGTCTTCTGCGACCCCAGTGCGCTTGCCTGCTTCACCCTGGACGAGAATGGAGAGGACCTCTGGGCCGGCGGCCTCGGCGGTCTCTACCATCTGGACACGGCCAGTGGCGACCTGACGGCCGTCACCACGGCCGAGGGCCTGGCCGGCATCAACGTGGCGGATCTCCTGATGCTCGATGGCGAGCTCTGGGTGGCCACGGCCAGCGAGGGCCTGCAGCGCTATCGGCCCGGCGCGGCCCAGCCCTGGTTCCGCTTCCAGACCTTTCCGCAGGGCCTGGCCTCGGATGCCCTGCATTGTCTGGCGGCCGACCCCGTCGATGGCGTCTGGTACGGCAGTACCGCGGGCTACGGCCTCATTCGCGGCGGCGAGCACTACGACCTTTGGAATGAGCTGAACGGCCTGGCCAACACCGACGTGCGCGCCCTCGCCTTTGCCGGCGACACCCTGCTCGCGGGGACCGCCGCCGGCCTCTACCGCATGGATCCGGGCGAGAACCCAGTGCTCGTCGTCGGCCTGCCGGCGGCGCCGATTGCGACCGTGGCGACCGCCGCCGATAGCGTCTGGGTGCTGAGCGAGGGGCGCATCTACGGCAACGCCTTGAGCAGCAGCGAGGTCTGGCCTCAACTCATCCTTCCCGTGGGTACGCTGTCGGCCACGGCCCTCGATGTCACCGGCGGTGCCCTCGTCGCGGTGCTGACCGTGGCGGGGACGAACACCACCAACGACCGCGTCTGGCGCTACGCGCCGGGCGCCGGCTGGACCGACCTCTCGGCGGGCATGCCCAGCGGCGCCCAGCCGGGTTTCGGCGCACTGGTCTACGATGCCATTCTCGCGACCATCGACGGCGGTTGTTGGCTCGGCGGCTACGTCGACCTGGACAACCTCGGCCCCGGGATCCTGCACTATGATGGTGCAGCCTGGACGCGCATCCCACCGGATGGATTCCCCCTCGGCCGCGAGTTCAACACGATGGCGATGGGCCCGTCGGGCCGCCTCTGGGCGATGAGCACGAAGGCGGGAGCCGCCTATACGAACGGGGAGTGGACGCGCTACCCCAGGGAGCAGAGCTTCAGCTTCATGCCGACCTTCAGCCTCGACGTACTCGAGGACAGCCAAGGCTGGGTCTGGTTCAACCGCTACGGCAGCAATCCGGCGCCGGTCGGCGCCCTCGGCCGCATTGAGCTCGCTACGGGTACCCATGAGCTGATCAGCCCCACTGGCAACGCCATCATCCGGATGCTCGAGGACGCCGCCGGCAACCGCTGGTTCGCCCGCGACGAGGTGGGCGGTCTGCGTGGCGGCATCGACGTGTTCACCGCCCAAGACGCCTGGCTCAGCTTCGATACGAGCAGCGGGCTGCCCGGCAACACGATCGACAACATGGCCATGCTGGGTCCCACCCGCGTCGCCTTGCTCGTGCGCGGCGCCGGGCTCTGGATCTGGGAGCATGTCGGCACGCTCGAGAGCACTGCCGACGACACCTGGTGGAGCGTGGGCGACGGCATCGAGGACGCCAGCGGGCTGCTGTCCAGCGACACCCTCTTCGAAGCGCTGGCCGCCACCGCGGACGGGGGGCTCTGGGTGGGCCAGTCCAACGGCCTCGTCCGCGTGCTACCCACACTCACGGGGAACTACCGCGCCCGCGCCCGGCTCGGGCAGAAGACCAGCTTCAGCGACGGCCTGCTCGGCCTGCAGGTCAACGACCTCGCCAGCGCGGCCGACGGCAGTGTCTGGGTGGGCACGGATCTCGGCCTCTCGCGCGTGCGCCTGGACATCGAAGCGGACGGCGGCCCCGAGCTGCTGCGCTGGTCGGTGCAGAGCTGGACCAACGAGGCGGGCCGCGAGCTGGCGGGCACCGATCTCTACGGACCCGAGGCGCTGGCGCCCCTGCCTTCGCCACTCGTCTTCCGCGTGGCGGTGAATCCCGCCGGCGACACCGTCTGGGTGGCCACGAGCTTCGGCGTGGCGCGCCTGGTGATCCAGCCCGATCCGCCGGTCAGCGGCGCGGCCCTGGCCGGCGCCTGGCTCTATCCGAATCCCGCGCGCTTGGCACTCGGCCACGAGGAAGTGCGCCTGGGCGGACTCGCCGTGGCCGCGAAGGTCAGTGTCTACAACCTCGAGGGCCAGCTCGTGCGCGACATCGGTGAGGTCGAGCCCGGCGGCGTGGCCTGGGACCTCAAGACCCGCTTCGGCAACCGCGCCGTGAGCGGCGTCTACCTGCTGCGCCTGGAGCAGCAGGGCGAGACGGCCCTGCGCGAACTCGTCGTGGTGCGTTGAGGCGCGCAGTCGCCTAAGGCGCGCCGGGGCGTGCCGACCCTGCAGTCAAGGAGCGGCGTGAAGACGATTCTCATCATCGGCGCCGGCGAGGCCGGACGCATGGTGGCCGCGGAGATCGCGGCCCACCCCGAGCTCGGCCTGAGCGTTCTCGGCTGGCTCGACGACGCGCCCGCGCTGGCCGGGACGAGCATCGACGGCCTGCCCGTGCTCGGCGACACCGAGCGCCTGCGCGAGGTGGCCGCGCGCCTGGCCGCGGACGAGGTGCTGCTGGCCATCCCCAGCGCGGCCGGCGCCGTCGTGCGCCGCCTGGTCAAGGTCTGCCAGGAGACCGGCCTGCCCTTCAAGATCGTGCCCGGCATCCGCGAGATCGTTACCGGCGCCGTGCAGTTCTCGCAGATCCGGCGCGTAAATCCCGAGGACCTGCTCGGCCGCGAGACGGTGGACTTCCAGCCCGAGCCCGTGCGCCGCGACCTGGCCGGCAAGACGGTGCTGATCACCGGCGCCGGCGGCTCCATCGGCAGCGAGATCGCGCGCCAGGTGGCGCGCCTGGCGCCCGGGCGCCTGGTGCTGCTTGGGCGCGGCGAGAACTCGATCTTCGAGATCGAGAACGAGCTGCGCGATGCCCATCCGCGGCTGGCGATCCAAGGCCTCATTGCCGACCTGCGGGCCGAGCCCCGCATCGCCCGCGTGCTGGCCGCCGAACGGCCGCAGATCGTCTACCACGCCGCCGCGCACAAGCACGTGCCCTACATGGAGGCCTTCCCCGTCGAAGCCTTCATCAACAACGTGATCGGCACGCGCAACCTGATCCAGGCCGTAGAGGCTGCCGGCGCTGAACGCATGGTGATGCTCTCCACCGACAAGGCTGTGGACCCCCAGGGCGCCATGGGCGCGAGCAAGCGCCTCGCCGAGCTGCTGCTCCTGCGCGCCGCGGCCGCCGGCGGACCCACGCGCTTCATCTCGGTGCGCTTCGGCAACGTGCTGGCCAGCCGCGGCTCCGTGGTGCCGCTCTTCCAGCGGCAGATCGCCGCGGGTGGGCCGGTCACCGTCACCGACGCCGGGGCCACGCGCTTCTTCATGACGATCAAGGAGGCCAGCATGCTGGTCATCCAGGCGGGCTCCTGCGGTGCCGGCGGCGAGATCTTCATCCTCAACATGGGCGAGAGCGTGGAGATCCTCGAGCTGGCGCGCAGCATGATCCGCCTCTCGGGCTTCGTGCCCGAGCGGGACATCCCGATTCGCTTCACGGGCCTGCGCCCCGGCGAGAAGCTGCACGAGCAGCTCATGACGCGCGCCGAGGCCGAGGTGAGCGAATTCGGCGAGCAGCTCATGATCATCCGGCCCGGGCTCCCCGCGGGTCTGGACCTCGACGCTCTGCTCGCCGAGCTGGGAGCGCTGGCCGCGGCCGGCGACGAGGAAGGCCTGCGCGCCGCCATGCTGGCCGCCGCCCGCGCCGCGAAGGAGTTGCAGTGAGCGCCCCGCGCGGCCCCGCGCTGCCCGCGCTCCCTGCGATTGAGGGCGGTGAGCCCCTGCTCGCCACGCGCCTGCCCTTCTTCCGCCCCTGCCACGGCGAGGCCGAGATCGCAGCGGTGGTGGAAACCCTGCGCTCGGGCTGGCTGACCATCGGGCCGAAGGTGCAGGAGTTCCGCGGCGCCTTCCTGGCGGAAGTGGGCCTCGCCCACGGCTGGCCCGTGAATAGCTGCACCTCGGGGCTCTTCCTGGCGCTCAAGGCGCTGGGCATCGGTGCCGGCGACGAGGTGATCACGAGCCCCAACACCTTCACGGCCTCGGTGAACGTGATCCACCACGCGGGGGCGACGCCGGTGCTCGCCGACATCGAGCTGGAGACCTATGGCCTCGACCCGGCGGCCGCGGCGGCGGCCATCACGCCGGCGACCAAGGCCATTCTCGCCGTGCACTACGGCGGGCAGCTCTGTCGCATCGAGGAGCTGGCCGCCCTGGCGCGCGCACACGGGCTCCTGCTGATCGAGGACGCCGCCCACGCCTTCGGCGGCCTGGCCGGCGGTCGCCCGCCGGGCGCCTTCGGCGACATGGCCGCCTTCTCCTTCTACGTGACGAAGAACCTCAGCATGGGCGAGGGCGGCTTCGTGAGCTGCCGCAGCGAGGAGCAGGAGCGCGAACTCGCCCTGCTCAGCCTGCACGGCATGGACCAGGACGCCTGGGAGCGCTATGGCGCGCAGGGCCGCTGGCACTACGACGTCAGCCGCTTCGGCTACAAGTGCAACCTGACGGACATCCAGGCGGCGCTCGGCCTGGTGCAGCTCGGTCGCGAAGCGGAGCTGCGCGCGGCGCGCACGCAGGCCGTAGCGCGCTACCGGGCCGCCCTCGCCAGCGAAGCCGCGCTCATCCTGCCCGGCGAGCGCCTGGGGAATCGCCATAGCTGGCACCTCTTCGCGCCGCGCCTGGCCGACGGCGCCCTGCGCGTGGACCGCGACCGCTTCCTCGCCGCGCTGGCCGCCGAGGGCGTCACGCCCAGCCTGCACTTCATTCCCATCCAGAAGCACAGCGTGCACCGCGCCTACTTCGGCGACCTCACGGCGCAACTGCCTGCCAGCGAGACGTTCTACCGCGGCTGCTTCAGCCTGCCGCTCTTCCCGGGCATCACGGCGGAGGAGATCGACGCGGCCGCGGCGGCCGTGAGCAAGCTGCTGCGCTACTATGCGCGCTGAGCGGGGCGGGGCGGGCGTCGTCCGGGTCGCGCGCCTGGACCGTGACGAGGTTGAGGCCTTTCTTGCCCGGGCCCACGGTGCGAGCTTCTATCACACGCCCACCTGGCTCGACAGTCTGGCCGCTGTCTACGGCTTTCGCGTGGGCTGGTATTTGCGCCGTGCGGGCGGCGCGATCGAGGGCCTGCTGCCCTTCGCCGACAGCAGCCGCTTCGGGCTCGTCCACCGCCAGAGCTTGCCCTTCGGCACCTACGGCGGCCCGGCCCTGGCGCCCACGGCCGACCCCGCCTTGGGTCCCGCGCTGATCGACCGCTTCCTGGGCGATCTCGGCGGCCGCTGCCAGCGCCTCAGCCTGGTGACATCGCCCGATCCGGACGTGCCGGAGGGTCCCGCCGCCGCGCCCGCGCGCCTGGCCACGCAGATCCTCGACCTTAGCCCCGGCTGGGAACGGGTCTACGCCGAGGGCTTCGCCAAGGAGCGCCGGCGCCAGGTGCACAAGGCCCTGCGCGAGGGGGTCGTAGTCGCGCGCAGCGCCGAGCTCGCCGATCTGGTGGACTACCATCGCATCTACTTGGAGCACGCCCGCGAGTGGGGGCTCGCGCGGCCGACGCCGCTTACGCACCTGGAGCAGCTCGTGGCCGATGCCGAGCGCGTGCGCTTCTGGGTGGCCCGCCACCAAGGACGCTTGATCGGCGGCCATCTCAACTTCCACTTCCGGGGCGCGGTGATCGCCTGGAACGGCTGCGCGAGCAAGGCCCATCGCGAGCTGGCGCCCAGCGTGATGCTCTACGCGATGAACCTGGAGCAGGCCTGCGCCGACGGCGAGCGCAGCTTCAACTTCGGCGGCAGCGGCGGCAAGGATCCGCTGTTCGCCTTCAAGGCCGCCTTCGGCGCCCAGCCCGTGCACTACGGCCTCTGGCGCCGCGAGGGCGCCCTGCTCGGCCTGGCCGGCGGCAGGAGGGCGCGATGAGCGCGCCGGGCTCGCGGGCGGGCAGCAACGCGCTCTGGCTCCTGCTCTCCGGGCTGGCGGCCAGCGTCTTCGGCCTGCTGCAGGTGAAGCTCTTCACGGTGAGCCTGGGCGCGGAGGTCTTCAGCCGTTTCCTCGTGCTGCGCGGCTTCGCCGTGCTGCTCGCGGCGCTCAGCGGGCTCGGCCTGCCCTCGCTCGCCCAGCGCTTCCTGCCCCAGCTCGAGGTGCGCGGCGAGCGGCGGTTGATCCTGCGCACCGTCATCCTCCTCACGGCGACGAGCCTGGCCGCCTTCACCGCGACGGCCCTGCTCGCGCGTGCCTTCTGGGCGCCGCTGGCCGGGCGCTTCGCGCCGGCTGGCGGGGAGGCGGGGCTCCTCGGCGCCACGCTGCTGCTCGCGCTCGCCCTGGCCCTGGCCGAACTCGCGGCCGGACTCTATCAAGGCCTGCGCCGCATGGGGCCGATGGCCATCGCCGAGCTGCTCTCGCTGGCCGGGCTCACGCTGCACCTCTTCCTGGTGCGCGCGGGCCTGGACGCCTCCGGCGCGCTGGCCATCTTCGCGCTCTGGTTCCTGCTGCGGGCGGTGGTGCTGCTGCTCGCGCTGCCCTTCTGGCTGCCTGCCGCCGGCGCGGCGGCGTCGGCGCCGGCGCGCATCACGCGCCGCCAGCTCCTCGACTACTGGCTCTACAGCCTGCCCCTGCGCTGGCTGGGCCTCGCCTACTACGAGCTGGACCGCTATGTCATTGGGTTGGTCGCGGCGCTCGAGCTGGTGGCCCTCTTCAACGTGCCGGCCCGCCTGGTCGGCGTGAGCAGGCGCTTCCTGGCCGCGCCCGTGCTCTCCTTCCAGGCCGAGGTGAGCCGGCTCTACGAGGAGCGCCGCGAAGCGGAGCTGGCGCGCCGCCTGCGCTTGATTGTGCGCGGGCAACTCGCGCTCTCCCTCTGGCTCGCCGCTGCGCTCTTCCTGGCCGCGCAGCCCCTCATCCTGCTCTTGTCGACGGCGACCTACCTGCAGGCCCTGCCCCTGCTCGGCCTGCTCCTCGTCACCCTGCCCCTGGGCAGCCTGGTGGCCGCGCTCGAAGCGGCGCTGCGCGGGCTGGACGGCCTGGGCGCCGTGCTGCTGGGCAACCTGCTCTGGGCGCTCGCCTACTACGCCGCCCTGCCCTGGTTCATCGGGCACTGG
>Ga0299912_10001648_pt1 | contig 18018 bp, 14 predicted proteins | sample RVTome_2_FD_207667 | JGI IMG/M metagenome (GOLD analysis project Ga0299912, IMG submission 207667) | Soil microbial communities from uranium-contaminated site in the Upper Colorado River Basin, Wyoming, United States - RVT95D214 (version 2) ... | reverse complement strand
CCCTACCCGTATGGGTGGGCTTCTAGCCCCAATTGCCGAAGCACGCTGCCCCGTCGGCGGGGGGCAGTCTCACCTGCCGGCCTTGAAGAGCCCAGCTCGCAACGCATGGGCGACGGCCTCGGTGCGGTTTTGGGCCCCCAGTTTTTGGAGAATGTTACGGATGTGGTACTTGACCGTGTTCTCGGTCACCGAGAGAGCTTGAGCGATGGCTTTGTTGGAGAGACCATTCGCCACCAGCTCTAGGAGCTCGGTTTCGCGCGGGGTAAGTCGGGGCCGATCATCGAGCCGCGGGGCCGGCTCACTACCCAGACCAGCAATCAGGCGAGCAGCCGTTTTTCGGCTCATGGCGGCCTCGCCACGCTCAAGCCCAGAGATCATCTCGAGGAACTCCTGAGCGCTGAGGCTCTTGTGAATGAATCCCTTTGCGCCGAACCGGATCGATGCGAGGAGGTCACTGTCCTGGTCGGATACGGTAAGCATGACCACCTGGACCTCAGGCGCCTCGTCCCTCATTCGGCGCAGCGCCTCGAGCCCGCCGAGCTTCGGCATGGTGATGTCCATCAGGACCAGATCCGGCCTCAACTCAACCGCGGCCTCGACGGCCGCCAGGCCGTCTCCCACTTGCCCCACGACCTCGAAGCCTGCGGCCTCGAGCAAGCTGACCACGCCATCGCGGAACAGAGTGTGGTCATCCGCGACCAATACGCGCAAGACCTTATCTCCTCCCAAGCGGAGTATGGACGGAGATGCGCGTGCCCTCTCCGGGGGCCGAGGTGAGTTCGAAGGTCGCCCCGATCGATTCGGCCCGTTCCCGCATCGTGCTCAATCCATAGCCCTGCGGAGGATCGGCTTCCATCGCTGCGGGCCAGAAACCGGCGCCATGATCCGTGATGGCCAGGTCGAGGATCCCCTCACTTGCCTGCAGGACAATCGCGGCTCGGCTAGTGGCAGCGTGCTTGCGCACGTTCGTCAGAGCCTCTTGGATGATGCGCAGCAATTGCAGTTCGGCCTCGGTGTTGAGCCCGGCTCCTTCAACCCCCGGGCCGATGGACAGTTCAATCGCGATTCCGCTCAGCCGGCTGAAATGAAGAGCGTAGTCATGGAGGGCGTTGGAGAGACCTGCGCCGGTCTTGTCGGTGGTCCTCAGCCCGAGGATCGCCTCCCGAACGTCGGTGAACAGCTCGCGCGAGGCTTCCTCTAGCTGCTGCAACTGGAGATCGGCCTCGGCAGTCTGTTGTTTCCTGAGCATGAGCCGGACTGCCATCGCCTTGTTGTTGACGAATCCGAGAAGCTGGGCAATGCCGTCATGGAGCTCGCGTGCGATGCGATCGCGCTCTTCGACGATTGCCCGCTGACGGAGCTTCGTCCGCTCAGCTTGCTCACGGTTGTGCCGTTCAAGGTCGTCTGCCATGTGGTTGAAAGCGCCGGCGAGCTGACCCAACTCGTCCGGATTGCGTCCTTGGTCCGGCAGACGGGCGCTGAGATCACCGGCGGCGAACGCGGCCAGCGGGGGTCGGAAGCTCTCCACCCTGCGCACGACAGACTGGTGTACAAGCAGGTACACGCCGATGGTCACGAGCAGGGTGATCCCGACCGAGATAGCCAGGTCGGTCTCGAGGTCGTGGATCAGATCCTGCTCGATGGCCTGCAGCGGCACGTCGGCCAGGACAACGCCAAGGTGGCTGCTGGATTCGGCATGGCAGCCTGAGCAGGCAGGTTCATTGTCGATCGGGGTGGCGATGCGCATGATCCCGCTGACTGTCGTGAGCAGTGCGGTCCGTGGTCGGGATTCCGGAGGATCGACATGACACTCCAAACAGCCGGGCTGGTCAGTCAGTTTCTGCTGCCCAAGATCCGTCGACTGACTGTCCATCCGGACAACGCCCGCGGTGTCGACGATACGCACCCGGTCAATCGTCTCCATGTCGCCGACATCTTTCAATACTGCCGCGATCATCTGGTTGTCGTTGGCCAACATCGCCCGGCGAAGACTCCCGGTGAGGATCTGACCGAGCTGAGTTCCCGTCATCCGCAGCTGCCCTTCGAGTAAGGCGCGCTCCCGCAAGTAGTGGGCGAGAGAGAGTGAGCTCAAGGCGAGCATGACCGGGAGCGCAACCCCCAGCGCAACGCGAGCGCGCAGGCTGCGCCGGAGCCTAGCGAAGGGGAAACGACCGCGATCCATCTTCACTTGTTGCTCTCTCGCGGTGCTCGCCTTGGCATGCACACACTATGGCCGTGAGGTGGCAACCGCCGCCGGGCGGGTTCAGCCCGCATCCCCCTTCAACCTGCCTTGCAGGGGTGGGTGTCTGTGAGTTTCGGCGTGTGTCGCCCACAAAGCACGCCATTCAGCCCAGCCCCGTATCGCTGTCGATCGCAACTCGCGTTTGCACGGCGACATCCGAGGCAGGGAGGCGCATGTGCACCGTGCCCCAGTATGCACTCCTAGTTATCCAGGGCGCCGGCGGCAATCCAGTCGAGGATCGTCTGGACCTCGCTTTGCAGCAGCTCGCCGCCGGGTGGCATCAGCCCTCCGATGGTCTGTGTGCCGAGCAGTTTCTGGCCGAGCAGACTGCCTTCGGCATCACCAGGTCTGACGACAGGCCCATTATCTCCGCTCTCGATCACTGATTGATAGCTTGAGGCGTCCCAGCCTCCGAGAGACCCGTGGCAGACGGCGCACTTCGCTTCAAAGATGGGAAGGACATCGGCTTTGAACGAGACCGCGCTCGGGGGTTGGCCGGTGCCGGCCTCGGCCAGCTGGCGGATGTACGTCACCAGCTGGTGAACCTGATCAGCGCTCAGGATCTCCCCCCAACCGATCATGGCCGACGCCTCATGTCCCAGATTGATGGTGTTGAAGAGGTCCTCATCCGTATTCTTCGCCTGGAACGATGGATCGCTGAGCGACGGGCCGATCCCGCCCTCACCTTTCGGCCCATGACATTGGGCGCAGACCTCGGCGTAGATATCGGGGCCTTCGATCGAGAGCGGTCGGGCCACGACTTCGGGTGGAAGCTCGACGGGGGGCTTTGCCTCCCAGGAGCGGATGTAGGCAACGAGAGCGTCGATCTCCTCGTCGCTCAGGGGCCCGCCGAAGGCCGCACCGAAGGGCGACATACCGAAGTTGGGTTGGCCCTGGGAGATGATCGCGCGCAGGGTCGCGTCGTCGCGCGTTTGCAGAAACTCTGCCGAGCTGATCGGAGCGATGATGTCGCCCGGCCTTGTTGGGTTTGGCCCGCCTTCGCCAAAGTCGCCATGGCAGATGGAGCAGTTCTTGGAGAAGAGATCTTGACCGAGCTCTGTCGGCGCGCCGCGAGCAGCCTCCAGGGTGTAACTGACCAGAGCATCGAGTTGTTCGGCGGTCAGGATGTCGCCCCAAACGGGCATGGTTTCATGCCCGCCGCCGGTGGCAATGGCTTCACTGGCCTGCTTCAGATCCGTCACGGCCGGGAGGCGCTGCCCGTGACACTCCGTGCAGAAACGAGAGAAGAGCTCCTGTCCTCCGGGCGCGCTGGACGGGTTGACGACGTAGTTCGCCAGAGTTTCCAGCTCGGCCGAGCTCAACCGCGCCCGCCACGGCGGCATTTCCAGGTGCATGCCGCCCTGTTGGATGATCTGGCGCAGGGCCGTCTCGTCTCCGGAGAAGGGGACGGACCGCCCGTGACACGGGGCGCAGTTGACGGCAAACAACCGTTGGCCGTCCGGGGCGACGAGGAAGTTCAGCAAGGCCGTGCGCTCTTCGGCGCTCAACGTCTGCGTCCACTGGGGGATTTCAAGGCCTGTATGCGGTGGATAATCCGATCCTTGCTGGAGTGCGGCTTTCAATTCGAGAGGATCGCTGGCGACCAGCTCGGCGGCCTGGTGACACTTGGCGCAGTTGGTGGTGAACAGGCTGCTTCCGCCAGGGGACAAGATGAAGCCTGCCAGGGCGTCGATCTCGTCGCTGGTTAGATCGGCGCTCCAGGCCGGCATGCCCTCGTGCTTGCCCTGGGCGATGACGGCATGCAGGTTGGTCACCGGCGGGAGGCTGATCGCCGGGCCGTGACATCCGGCGCAGTTCCTGGCATAAAGGGCCGCTGTCGGATCGCCGAGCGAGGTCTCCGCGGGGGGCGGCGCCTCACGCACGGCCTGGACGCTCAACAGACCGACAGCGACCACGACCAACGCAACCCCACCGGTGATGATCGGTCGACTGAGCGCGTGTCTCAAGGGGGAGCGATCCAGGAAGGGGAGCAGCAAGAGCAGGAGGATTGCCAGTGTCGGGAGGATAATGACCCCGATCACTTCCAGCTTCCCCGGGAAGTACTTCAAGAGTTGGAAGAGGAATAGGAAGTACCACTCTGGCCGCGGGGTGTATGCAGTGTCGGCCGGATTGGCCCGCTCCTCCAGCGGCGCCCCGACGAAATAAGCCAATGCCACCAGGGCCAAGAAAACCGCGAAGGACACGATGGCGTCTTTCACGATGACATCGGGGAAGAAAGCCGGACCCTTCTCCTTGGCCTGTCGATACTCTTCCAGATACTTCTTCCTATCTTGTTCGTTCATCGGTCACTCCCCCCTCTTCGGGGCTGCGCTGATCCCGATCCGGATCACAAGGTACAAATGGATCAGGATCAGAGTTATCAGGGCCACAGGCAAGACCCAGACGTGCACCCCGAAGAAGCGAGCCAGGGTCACCGCGGAGAGATCCTCTCCCCCGCGCATCACGCGCAGAATCCAATCCCCAACGAGCGGGGTCACCCCGGCGATGCGCGTTCCGACAATTGTCGCCCAGAAGGCCTTCTGATCCCAGGGCAGCAGGTAGCCGGTGAAGCCGAAGCCGATGACGACCAGCAAGAGGAAGACGCCGGTAAACCAGGTCACCTCGCGCGGGAACTTGTACGCCCCATGGAGAATCACCCGCAGCATGTGCAGGCCGACCAGAACGACCATGGCGCTTGCCCCCCAGTGATGCAGGCCGCGAATCAGCCAGCCGGCGGGCACCTGGCCGGTGATGTACTGCACGCTGTCGTAGGCATGATCGGGCGTAGGGACGTAGTAGATCGTGAGCAGGATCCCCGTTACGACCTGATTGACGGCCAGGAAGAGCGCAGCGCTCCCCAGGGTATAGGCCCAATTGACCTTCGGCACCTTCCGCAGGAAGATCGCTTCCCACACCCGGCGCCACCCCACTCTTTCTTCAAGCCAATCGCCGACTCTCGCCGCCATGCTCAACCTCCCAGGATGAAGAGCTGGTCGTCCTCGACTTTGACCTCAAAGCGGTCGAGCGGTCGGGGGGGCGGCCCGGACACGACATTCCCGTCTTTGTCGAAGACACCGTTGTGGCAGGGGCAGAAGAACTCCTCTTGGCCGCTCACCCAACGGACCCGACAACCGAGATGGGTGCAGATATTCGACATGGCGACGAAATCGCGGCCGTTGTCAGTCCGCACGTAGGCCGAGATCTCCGCCTCGTTCTCGATCCAGCCGGTCTTGCGGCTGACGCGTGCCTTGAATAAGGTTGGCGTCCCGAGCTCTACCTTGGAGGTCGCACCAAGGCGGATCCAATTCTGAATGTCCTTCTGCTGCACCGCCGGGCCGATGATGTAGGCGATGCCCGGGATTCCCAGACCGGCGCTGATTAGAGCGCCGATGCCCCAGGTGATCGCGCTCAAGAACTGGCGGCGGCCGAAGCGTTTGGTTTCCTTCATGATCGAGTCACCTCCAAGGGCGAGGCTGATTGCGGCATTGATCGCGTGCCAACCTGAAACGTTGGCCGACGCGGCGCCTTATTCTTCGGGCGCCCCAGCGTCGATCCATTCAACGACACGCTGGAGTTCCTCCGGGGACAACTGGCCGAAGTGTGCCTCAGCCCCCGACTGCTTTTGGACGAGGAGACTGGCCGCCGGATCGCCCGGGACAATGACCGGGCCGTTCTTGCTTCCAGCCATTGCGCCCGTGTATGTCGTCAGATTGAGACCTTGAGTGGCCGAAGTTCCATGACATGCCCCGCAGCGTGTCTGGAACAGGAGGCCGATGGCGCCGTCGTATGTCAGGGCAGCTTGGGCCGGGGTCGTCGGAGCAGGCGCGGGCGTCGGTGGCAGCTGGGCGGAGAGGATCTGCCGCAGTCCCGGGGCGTCGAACCCGGCGTACTCCCAAACGCCCCCGTGGCACGCGCTGTTGGAGCAGAACGAACTGTTGTCCGTCCCGCCAGGGTTGCCTGTGGTGTGGCAATTCGAACAGGACGGATCGAACGCGTCGTGGTGCAGGCTGATCCAGTTAGCATTCAGGTGCGACTGCGGTTCCGGGCCGCGACTGATCTCGATGTCGCTCACCAGATCATTCTGGCTGGCCACCACCGGAATCGAGTGGCACAAATTGCATTCCAGGCGGACGGCCTGACCGGAGGCGTCCAGGTGCTTTCCGTCGTGGCAACGGAAACAGCCGGCCGAGTTCTTGTGGCCGACGTTGTTGGGGTGGCTCTCCCAACTGGCCTTCTGATGCGGGAAGAAGCTGTTTTGATAGGCCGTCTGCAGCGCGCTGACGGCCCCGTCAACAGTCTGGCGGTTGGCGTTATAGAACTCGGGGTAGTAGGAAGTGTAGTAGTTCGTCAAACCGGCGATGCCGGACATGGCCTCATCGGTCGAACTGTATGATGCACCGTAGACCTCCACCGCCTTTCCCCTGATCTCGGGGATGTCACGCGGGATGGCGTTGCGGGTGATGAGCTGATCGACGGTGTCCTCCGGCGAAAGGATCAAGTGGGTGATCCTGTTATGACAGGTGATGCAGTCCATCTCCTTCAGGTCGGCGGGATCGATCGAGGCCGGGTCGATCCCGGAGGCCACGTCGACATATTCCGACATCGAGCCATCATCCTGGATGACCCGCACATAAGGGATCGACTGTTCTTCGGGATCCAGGGGGAGGTAGAGGACCTGGTTCTCGATGTGCCAGTGAATGCCGCGCCCGAGTCCCTGACGTTTCGATCCACCGCCGGTCTTGAGCACCAGATAAGTCGTCATGGCGGAGTTGTCGCGGTCATCGGAGTAATGGAGGATCTGGCGCAGACTGTCGTCGGAGAACTTCTCCGGGAAATGACATCGCTCGCAGGTCTCGCGCGCCGGTCGCAGGTCCGTGGCCCGGATCGGGAACTCGTACGAGTGGAAAGCCAGAGAGACGATGTGCTTGATGTCGCCGGCCTTACGCGTCACGCGGGTGGCGATGAAGCCCCGGCCGATGTGACATTCGACGCAATCTATTCGGGCGTGAGGCGAGGTCAGATAGGCGGTGTACTCGGGTGGCATTGTATGGCAGACCGTGCCGCAGAACGGAGGGGAATTGGTGTAGTCCCAGGCATAGGCACCTGAGATAAGGACGGCCAGGCTTAGCACCCCGAGGGTGATATACGGCAGGAGACGAATCCACAAGGGCGAGCCTTCGGGAGGAAAGAAGAAGCGGCGGATCGGCCTACCCAAGCGTTGCATGAATTCTCTCCATATCCGGCGCACGGTCACTTCTCCGGCGCGCCGTCATCGATCCACTGGCGTACCAGCGCCAATTCCTCGCCGCTCAACTGCCCGGGATGGTTGCCGGCGGCCTGCTTGACCACGAGCAGGCTGGCTTCGGGATCTCCGGGGACGATGACCGGGCCGCTGGCGCCGCCGGCCGTGATCCCGGCATAGCTTGCCAGGTTGAGACCGCCGAAACCGGACGGGCTAGCATGGCAAAGGATGCATTTGGACTGGAAAAGGCCACCGATGCCGTCAGCCCAGGTCACAGCGGTGATCGGCAGCGGTGTGGCGGAGGGTAGTGCGGTCGGGAACGGTGTCGGGGTAAGGGGGGAGAAGATCACCACGTCTTCAGCCGGTGGCAGCGTGGTGACAGCCGTCTGTTCCAGGGTCACAAAAGCATAGATGCCGAAGAGCATTGCCGCCGCTAACACGCCATATACCGGGTAGAAGATGCGTTTGCGCCGGGAAAGGGCAAGTGGTTCGACAGGGCGTTCGGCGACACCGGCCTTGATGTCGGCTAACTCGAGCGGGTGTTCTTCGATCATCTCGCCTTCGGTCAGATCCCCGGAGAACATGCTCTTGTTGAATTCCCGGACATGCACGTGGTAGATGTGCCAGACGATGATAGCGAGAACGGCCAGGACGGCCTCCGCCCCATGGGCCGACTTGGCGGCGGGCACGAACTCGCCCGGGAGGAAGCGGGTAGTGGCGATCGGGTTCCACATCATGAAACCGGTGATTGCCATGACCAGCGTGCCCCAGACGACGGCCCAGTATTCGGCCTTCTCTTCGAACGAGAAGCGACCCTGCTGGGGCCTGACCTTGCTGAAGCCGAGGTTGTAGAGCAATGCCTGGACGGCCACACGCACGTCGGAATATGAGGGGAGCATCGTCAGATGGGTGCGGCGCACGAAAACCCGAAATCCAAGGGCCCCGGCATGATAGACGACTTCCAGCATGAGGATGACCGCCGCCGTATGATGTATCACGCGTGTGGTCTCAACGCCACCCAGTAGGCGCAGGATCACCTGAGAGACACCTGATGCGGCGAACTTCTGCACCAGCCCCGTGATGGCCAGCGTCGTGAAGGTCGCCACCAGGAGCCAGTGCTCGATCCGATAGGAGAGCGGAAAGCGAAGGTATTTTCGGGTATCACGCATCGCCGCGCTCCTTCCTTCTATTCTGCCTGTTCCGCAACCGACGCACCCCATCGACCACGACGAAGAAGAGCATCCCCCCAATGAGGCCGGGGATCAAGATCTGATAGAACAGCCGAACGTAGTAGACCAGGGCGAAGTGCTGGGGGCTCGGCACGTAGTGGCTCAGCCAGGCGGTCGGGAAGTTCGTGGTGGCGTCCGGATGGCATTTCTGGCACGTCGTGAGCAGGTTGGCCTGCATCACCGTACTGTTGGGGTTATCGGGGGGAAGGATGTCATGCACACCATGGCAGTCGACACAGACAGGTTTGTTGGTCTCCTGATCCGGTGCAATGGCCTCGAAGATGACCACTGTCGTTCCGTGGAAGTCCGAAAGATAGGTGTCGAAGACGTCGGTGCTGATCCCGTACTTCGCCATCTTTTCCTTGTCGGCGTGACATCGTGCGCAGATCTGAGGGGAGAATAGACGGAACGGGCTGTTCGAGGGCCCCTCGACATCGTGCACTCCGTGGCAGTCGATGCACGTCGGGACATCTGGGTTGCCTTCCCCGATGAGCGCCGCTCCGTGGACGCTGTCCTTGTACAGGTCATAGATCTGGGAGTGGCAACGTTCGCAGGTCTGGGGGATGCGCGTGCGTGGCTCGTCCGGCGGCTGGACGTCGTGGGCTCCGTGGCAGTCGGTGCAAACAGCGGCATTCGTGTCTCCCGCAGCCAACGCCTTCTGATGCACACTGTCGAGAGTCGCCTGGTACTTGTCCTGGTGGCAGACGGCGCAGGCGGTGTACTTTTGCAGAGTGAACTCTCGCCGGTTTTGGGCCGTCACTTCCGGATGAGGGAAACCGGTTATGTCCGTATGGCATTGGACGCACGCATACCCCAGCTTACCGTGGACCGAGTCGTTGTAGGTTGCCCGGTCGATGGTCAGGTAAAGCAACTCGCCGGAAGGCAGCTCTGTCGTCAGACCGGGAGTGGCGTGGCAGGCCAGGCAGGATTCGTTGTCGATGTTCTGGGCGGGCGGTGATAGCTTCGGGAGGCTCGATGCCTGCACTCTCGTCATCACCTCCGCCGCAACTTGCGACGATGGGGGGGCAACGAGCTTTCCGTCAGCCGCAGCTCCCGGCGGGGAGATGAAAAACAGTGCAGCCGCTACGAGCAAAGCTGCGCCGACAGCGGCAGCAAGCTTTCCCTGCAAGGGATGGTTCTTCATCGCCTCACCCTGCCCGGCGGCGCAAACGCATGTTTCATGAGCATCGGCTACCTTACACTCCCGAATAGTCTTCCCCCAGACCCCGTCGATTCGGCCCGAGATGCGCCGCCGGTGCCGCCGGGCAATGCAGTCCACACCATCTTGGCCGCAAAACACAGGCAACCGGCCGCCACCGGTTCCCGGCTTTCCTAATCTGCAGCATGATGTTCTCGGCAACTATCTAACAGGGGAGTCCCCTCGCACCGCTACCCGATTGGGTGGGCGGATCACCCCACGAGTTCAGGCGAAGTGTAGGGTGATTACCCCATAAGGCCAAGTGACGCTTGTCACCAATGGCCTCGAATGATATCACGCCAGCAGGGCAGCTACCATAACGGGGAATCCGGGGGGTAGAACCCAATGGACCGCAGCAAATCCCACGGATCGCTCCCCAGCAAGGTATTTGCGGAGACGGTCAACCATCGAGTCGAAGGTGCAAAAGGGATTGAGGCGGCTCCTCAAGGGAGTGGTTGGGAGGCAGGAAGGTCAACCGGGGAGAAAGCAGTTGCCAGCAGAGGCCTTTCCGCATGCCTCGGCGCACCAGTCCCTTGATGGAAGAAAACTTCCAAACCGCTGGTCCTCAGGTTAAGGGGCGAGAAAGTCCCCCTCGCCGTCTGCGCTACCGGACGGACCTCTGCGGCTCACGCCTTCCTACTGAGAGGAGGCGTGAGCCGCAGGTCGGCCCACGATCTGTATGCTCGTCTTGGCGTCGCGCACCCGCCTCGACAGGCATCCGGAGCGAACGGCGACAGAAGGTACTCCGTCCTATGGCGTCTCAGGGTGCGCCCGCTGGGAGGCTCTGAGCGAATGTCAGCAGGTCGATCACATCCTCGAGGCTCCAGCCGCGATCGATTGCCGCCGGCATCTGCGTGCCGGGTTGACCGAGGCGCACCTTGTGGATGAACTCCCACGGGTTGTCGCCAGCGATCGTGCCGACGTATTCGGGTTCGGTCGCATCACCGAAATTGAGCAGACGGCCATCAGCGCCGTGGCAGGTGGTGCACACGCTACTGAAAAGCTCCTGGCCGTGCGCGGCATCCCCGCCGATGGCAGCCTTGGTCTCGGCGTTGATGTAGGGCCCGACGTCGAGCGTGCCTTCTTTCAGGAAGCTTGCCAGGTCGGCAAGGGAGTCGTCCCCCATGGCTGAGAAGTCATGAGCCGCATTGCTCTCTCCAGTGAGGATTGCCACCAATTCATCGAAGCTCTTCGATGCGGTTTCAAGCAGTCCGGCGAACCCTGTGAAATGGGAACCGGATCCGTAAGCGCCTTCGGCACCCTTGTAGTCCCACCCATGGCATTCCTTACAGCGCCAGGTATCGGTGCCGCTCCGCGTGTTTGTAGACTGCGAGGCCCACAGGGGCTGGTCGGCGGTGGGTATGTCCAGCCCGGCTCCACTCCACCATGTGTCGTAAAGCCTGCCTCCTCGCGAGACGGAGCCTGTTGGAGGAGCTTCGGTAGGGAGTGTCTGGGCGTAGGTCAAAACGTCGACGACATCCTGCATGGTCCATTCGCTCTCGATGGCCGCCGGCATGGTCGTTCCGGGCTGGCCGACGCGCACCTTGTGGATGAACTCCCATGGGTTGTCGGCAGCGATCGTGCCGACGTATTCAGGCTCGTCCTCGTCTCCGAAATTGAGCAAACGGCCGTCGGCGTCGTGACAGGCCGAACACGCGCTGCTGAAGAGTTCTTGGCCGTGTGCGGCGTCGCCGCCGATGCCAGCCTTCGTATCGACGTCTATGTTGGGGGCGACGTCCACCAGCCCTTCCTTGAGGAAGACGACCAGGCTGCCGAGCGCCTCATCACCCATCGCGGAGAAGTCGTGGTCAGCATTGGTCGTGCCGTTGAGGGCCGCCAGGAGTTCGGCCGGAGAATGGCTACCAGCGGCCTCAAACACTCCGGCGAAGCCTGTGGAGTGTGAGCCGGAGCCGTAGGCGCCATCGGCGCCTATGTAATCCCAGCCGTGACACTCTTTGCACCGCCATGTGTCCGGCCCACTGCGGGTGTTGGTGGATTGATCTGCCCAAAGTGGTTGATCCCCGGTTGGCTCGTCGACGCCGGCTTCCTTCCACCAAGTGTCGTACACCCGGCCGCCCTGGGATGCAGAGCCGGTAACGATCACCTCCGTCGGCTGCGGAGCCTCGGTCGGCGGCGCGGCAACGGTGGGGGCAGCCGTCGGCGCAGGCTGGGCGCAGGCGACGGAGACCAAGGCGACAAAGAGCAGGGTGAGCCCGATCCAATATTGCCTCGTATGCATGATCTCCTCCTGTTGCTCTGAACGCAGCGTTTCCGGTATGGCATGGGCGGCCCGTTCAGTTGCCTCACCATCTAAGTGCGCTGGCGACCTCCCACGAGGGACAAGGTCACCCACGCAGGACTATGGAGCGAGTGAGCCGAGGTACGTGAGCAACTGCCATCGCTCCTCCACCGATAACGAACCGCCGAAAGCCGGCATGGCGCCTTCCCCCTCGGTAAGGATGCAGAAGCGTCGGCCAGGCCCGGCGCGCAATTCGGCGCTGACCTCCTTCGAGGTGAAATCCGGCGTGTTGGGGAGCCCCCCACTCGCGTCCAGCCCGTGGCATGTGGCGCATTGGGTTTGGAACAGCTCTTGCCCGGCCTGGATGACCTCGGCATCGTCCCAAGCGAAGGGGTTTACCTGGTTGCTGGCGCATGCAGCCACCAGAGTGGTTACAGACGTCGGCGTCGGCGTGGCCGAAGCGCTGGGCTGCTCGCCGGGCAGGGTCGGGTCGTAGGTGAAGGTGCGAAGGAAGTCGATGACGGCCCATCGTTCGTCTTGTGTCAGGCGGGCCTGCCAGGAGGGCATCGAACCCCGCCCCTGGGTGACGGTCAGATAGAGGTCACGCGGGGCGAGGCCGTCCATCTCACGCAGATTGGTGAAGTCGGCCGACCCGAGCACCTCACCCGACCCATCCGACCCATGGCAGACAGCGCAGTTCTGGTTGTAGATGTTCTGGCCTGCGGCGAGGATGTCGGCGGAGGTTGAAAGCCGCCAGACGTAGAAGATCGCATCCCAGAGTTCATCCGAGCTCAGCCGATCTTTGAAGGCAGGCATTTCACCTCGTCCCTCTGTCACCGCAGCGTAGAAATTGGCTGGGCTCTCCCCACGCACGTAATCGAGATCTCGGAAATTGCGGGCGGCGGGGATGGCACCCGTGCCGTCCGGCCCATGGCATTGGGCGCAATCACTGGCGTAGATTCTCTGGCCTTGAGCGGCCGAAGGAGGACGAGCAGGGAAGCTGAGGATGGTGAACGAAGGAGAAGAAGTGGGCTCGATGGCGCCGCCGACTTCGGTCACGGGGATGAGTGTGGGGATAGGGGTGGGCCCCTCGGGCAATCCACCCGGTTGGGCACAGGCCGTTAGTGCGAGGGCGCTGACCAACGCCAGCAGTGGCGATAAGCTCAAACGTCTGATGACCATACCGGTCGTCTCCTACCTCCCGCCTGAAGGCAAGGTTCTGATGTAGTTGATCACGTCCCAGCGCTCCCGGACCGTGAGGTTTTCAGCCAGAGAAGGCATCTCGCCGAAACCCTGCAAGATGGTCAGGTAAACCGAGCCATCGAACTCAGCCGTCGCCTCCGAGCTGATCAGGTTTTCCGGCGTGCGGCCGAAATAGGCGGACAAGGGGCCATCGCCGTGACCCTGGCCGCCGTGGCACAGCGCGCAGTGGATGTCGTAGAGGATCTTTCCTCTCTGAAGCGAGACATCATCGGCCAATACCGGGTTACTTGGGAACTCCTCCGGGATGACCGCTTCTCCTTGGAGCGGGACGGCGCTCTGCGGCGGGAGGATTCGTGGTCCCTCTTGGTAGCCAATCGCCAGAGACTGAGCCATGTCGGTGCGGATCGGGATGCGAATGATCTGATAGGTGAAGAGCAGCCCGACGAGGAAGGGCGAGAGGACCAGACCGATGATCGCCAGGCCACGCCGCGTCCGGGGGGTCACAGGGGCTGCTCCTCCGGTCTCTGGATGTGCTCCCCGCCGTGGGCTTCGAGCACCTGGCGCACGCTGTTCTCAAGCGGTTTCTCGAACTCAACCAACACGGCCAGGTGGCCGTCCGTGACAAGCTTGTGGTAATACTTGGCACCGAACTCGGGGAAGTTCATCTCCCAGAGAACGCCCAAGAATGTGGAGATGATGGTGGCCATCATGGTGAAAACGAAGGTGATCACCGCCGCGGGAGCGAAGCTCACTGTTGGATGTCCACCTACGTCCAGCCGGTAGAGGTGGGGGGTGATGACCGACAGGAACAGTCCGAAGATCATCCCGCTCACTGCACCGGCGAGCACGATTTGAGGCAGGCGGAGCCATTCCACGTGCCTTCCCAGCGCGCGCTCCGGGTAGGGCACACCGGTCATGACCGTCATGTTGTCGTCCGCGATGCCCAGCGCGTGCAATTCGTCGATAACCTCGGCGGTCTTGGTACCCTCGTCGAAGAGAGCCAGCAGCGTCGATGAGTCGCTCATCGAGATTCGCCCGTCGGCGCCCCTAGCTGTTCGGGCTTCTTTGCCTTGCCCCACACGCCCCAATGTCGGCCCAACGGCCTGTTGGACGCTTGCCGCAAACGGAGAGAGCTGCCCATGATACCGATGTCAACGGACTGCGCCTCAGCGGGCCCCCCGGTGCGGCCGCGGCGTTCGCAGGCAAACAGTGCTCTGCGCGCCAAACGCTCCGCGAGGGCGGCACGGCCTGCCCTGAGCGAAGGCAGAGGCAGCGCAAATGGCTTTCTGGGCCTCTCGGCCCGCGAAATCTCCACCCGCCAGGAGGAATCAGCCCGAGTGTTCACTGTGGCTACTCGATCTCCGCCGCCGTCGGTACGAGCAACCGGCCGATGCGGCGCAGGCTATAGCGCAACCGACCCTCTTTCATCTCCCAAACCGGCACGTAGGGCACGATCCGCGAGAACAGCGTATAGAGCAAGGCGAAACCGGCGAAGGTCATGGCGACGATGCTGAGTTCCACCCATGTCGGGCGGTAGGTGCCCCAGTTGAAAGGCAGGTCATTGCGCTGCAGGCTCCCGATGACGATGAGCATTCGCTCTGTGTACATCCCGACGTTGACCAGCAGGGTCGAGGCGAGCAGCAGACCCGGCGTCGTCCGCACCCGGCGCAAGGCCAGGAGGGCAATCGGCAGCAGGTTGGCCACCATCTGCAAGTAGAACAGAGGCGCCAGGTGCCCGGCGACCTCCTGCTGAATCAGTTCGCGTGTCACCGGTTCGTTGCCATACCATTCGACCAAGAAACCGGCGAACCAAAAGTAGGTCCATGCCATACCGGCGATCATGACCAACCGGCCGAGGGCATTGAAGTGCTCCGCCCGCAGGAACTCCTGAAGTTGCATGCCGCGGCGAACGATGACGAGGATGGTGGCCAGCGCCGCCAGCCCGGAGTAGATCGCCCCGACGACGAAATAGGGGGCGAAGATGGTGCTGTGCCAGCGCGGTTGAATGGTAACGGCGAAGTCCCATGAGACGATCGAGTGGACCGAGAGGAAGACGGGAATGATGACCACCGAAAAGATGCCCAGGGCTCGGTGGAGCTTGTGCCACTCCCCCTGGGTGCCTCGCCAGCCCAGGCCCAGGATCCGGTAGAGCCTGTAACGCCACCCGTTCGTGTGGTCCCGCGCCATGGCCATATCGGGGATCAGTGCCAGGTAGAGGTAGAGCGTCGAGCCGATCAGGTAGGTAAATATAGCGACCAGATCCCACATCAGGGGGGATTGAAAGTTCGGCCACATGAAGCGGTTGTTGGGGTAAGGGATCATCCAATAGAACTTCCAGACACGCCCCAGATGGATCAGCGGATAGAGGCCGGCCATCATCAAGGCGAAGGCGGTCATCGCCTCCGCCCCGCGGGTGATCGGCCGCCGCCAGTCGGCTTTTAGCAATCGAAGCACGGCGGATATCATCGTGCCGGCATGGCTGATGCCGACCCAGAAGACGAAGGTGGTGATGAAGAGGGTCCAATACACCGGTCGGTTCTTGCCGGTCGTGCCGATGCCCCACGTGACGAGATACCCCCAGGCGTACAGCCCCCAGATCACGATCGCCCCCAGAAGCCCGACCAGCGCCCAGAAGCGCGGGCTTGTGCGCAGCATGGGTTGGAGCACGGCCTGGTTGATCTCGGCGTCCGTGCGCTTGGCCAGCAGCACGCGCTCCTCGAACTCCAGAGGGCGGTCGGTGGGCGCCTCAGACATTCGTCTCGCCTCCCTTAAGGTAGATCACGGCCGGATCGGTGCCCAGGTGTTCCAAGAGGCGGAAGGAGCGGTGGCTGCGGGCCAGCTGGCTGACGCGGCTGTCCGGGTCGTTGAGGTCGCCGAAGAACAGGGCGGAGGGTGGGCAGGTCTGCACGCAGGCCGGTTGGATCTCGCCATCGGCCAAGGTCAACTCGGCTGCTGCGGCGTCCAACTCGGCCCGGCGGATGCGCTGGACGCAGAAGGTGCACTTCTCGATGATGCCGCGCGAACGCACGGTGACGTCCGGGTTCAGCTGCTCGGGCAAGGGCTCGGGGAATTCGGGTCGGAACCAATTGAAGGCGCGGACCTTGTAGGGGCATGCGCTGCCGCAGAAGCGTGTGCCAATGCAGCGGTTGTAGATCTGCGCGTTCAATCCCTCCGGGCTGTGATAGGTAGCGAACACCGGGCAGACCGGCTCACAGGGCGCTTGGGTGCACTGCTGGCACATCACCGGCATGAAGCGGGCCTTGACGTTAGGGTATTCGCCCTCCCAGTACCTCTGGATGATGATCCAGTGCATCCAGCGGCCGTAGCCGGCCTGTTCTTCTCCGACGACGGGGATGTTATTCTCGGCGTGGCAGGCGACCACGCACGCCTGGCAGCCGGTGCACCGGTCGAGGTCAACGACCATGGCCCAGCGGCGTGGGATGCCCGATACGGCTCCCTCAGCGGAGGGTTTCTCGGCCTTCGCCATCTAGACTCTCCAACCTGGCCAGTTTCGTAGAGCGGTGGACGGCCTCCACCCGGACACGCGTCCCACCCCACGCTAAGACAGCGGCTTCCCGTTCGAGCACGGGGGCGATGAGCTCCATCACGTTCGAGCCGCGCCCCGTAGCGAAGCGGCCATAATCCTGGTGTCCTTGGCCGGTGGGGACGGCGACCACATCCGGTCGGATCCCGGGATACACCACCACCGGGGCTTCCAGAGTAGCTTGGGACGAAACCACCCGGACGATGTCGTTGTCGGTCACACCCAACTGTGCCGCGGTCGCGGGGTTCAGTTCCACCCAAGTGTTCCAAGAAGCGGTCGTCATCGGGTCGGGAGCCTCTTGCAGCCAAGGTTGATCGGCCCCTCGGCCGTCGCTAAGGGCGATCGACTCGTAGGGCAACAAGGTGAATGGGAAGAGGTCTGGCTCGCCAGCGAACGACGCGGCCGGCACCTGGAGAGGCCCTTGTGGCGGTCCGCGGGTTTCGGGCTCCTGGCGGATGGGTTTGGTCGACCACCAGCCCCCCACTTGTCGCCAGCGGCTCCAGAAACCCGCCGAGGTGCGGGCATCGAACACCCCGATGCTCGACCCCAACAGCTGAGCGCTCGCCTCTTCAAGGGCAGCGACCTCGTCAGGCCAGGGGAGGGCCTGGGAGACGGCCCCTCCCAGGCTCGAGGCCAACTTCAGGAGTACGTCACCCGTCGAGTGTGTGTCATAGAGCGGACGCACAACCGGTTGCTGGCTGCTCACCACGGGTCGATCGCCGCCCGGGGAGCAGACCTCAAACCCCCATCCCTCCAGATAGGTATGATCCGGCAAGATAAGATCGGCCTGGGCCGCGGTTTCGTCGATGAATGGGCTGAAGGAAACCACCAGGGGAACGTTGGTCAGCGCATCGGTAAAGCCCGCCCATCGCGGCAGTTCGTAGACCGGGTTTGCGCCGTGAATCATGAGCACATCCACCTGGCCGTCGCGCATGTTCTGGATCAGCTTTTCAAAGTCTCGGAATGGAGAGGGCAAGTTGGGGTTGATGAAGGCCTCGGCGGGGATCGCGTGAGGTAGGAAGACCCCACCCTCGCGACCGAGCCTTCGCATGATAACGTTCAATGCCATCACCGCATCCATCGCCTGAGAGGCGTTGGTGAAGCCGCTCAGATAACCGCCG
>Ga0299912_10001647_pt1 | contig 18020 bp, 19 predicted proteins | sample RVTome_2_FD_207667 | JGI IMG/M metagenome (GOLD analysis project Ga0299912, IMG submission 207667) | Soil microbial communities from uranium-contaminated site in the Upper Colorado River Basin, Wyoming, United States - RVT95D214 (version 2) ... | reverse complement strand
CCAGAGCCCTTGCACTTGGAGCATGGGGTCTCGGGGACCTGGCCTCTGCCCTCGCACCGCGGACACGTGGTGACCGTGATCATCTGGCCGAAGATGCTCTGGGTTCTCTGTTGTATCTGGCCTGTGCCGTTGCACCTGGGGCACGCCGCCACCCTTGTGCCGGGTTCGGCTCCGTTGCCGCCGCAGCGGTTGCAGGACTCCATCCTGTTTAGGCTCAGCTCTATCTCTGCCCCGAATGCGGCCTGCTCCAGGGTCACCTCGACCCTGGCCTCCAGGTCTCTTCCTCTGCGGGGGCCTGTCCTCTGGGACCTGAAGCCGCCGAAGCCGCCTCCGAACATGCCTCCGAAGATGCGGCTGAAGATGTCGTCGCCGAACCCCATGTCCCTAAAGATGTCCTGGAAGTTGGCTCCCCTGAATATGTCCTCAGTTGAGTACCTTCCGTCTATGCCGGCGTGACCGAAGGCGTCGTACTGCTGCTTCTTCTGTGGGTCACTGAGGACTGCATAGGCTTCACTGATCTCCTTGAACCGCTCCTCGGCGTCGGGCTCCTTGTTTCTGTCCGGGTGGAGCTTGAATGCCAGCTTCCTGAAGGCGCGCTTTATCTCGTCCTGGTCGGCGTCCCTGCCGACGCCCAGAACCTCGTAATAGTCACGCTTCCCAGACAATCCACATCACGCCCAGACTTGTTCGGTGATTCTTCCCGAGGCTTCTACTTAAAAACGTTGCCCGGTGATAAAAGATGGTGGCTAACTGGTGGACTCCGGGCGTCACTTCTTTTCGATCTCAAGTGTTTTCCTCGTGTCGTCTATCCCAGGTGGTCTTCGATCCTATCTAGGAATCCATACATCTCTGACCTTTTTAATGCAAGAAACAACTGTAACCGTGAGGTTGTCACTTGTCGGGGATGATAAAGTAGGTGGTGATCGAGCCCCTCTTGCTCGTGCCCCTCAACTGGATGGCGCTGAACCAGATGACGTATGCGTCATCGCAGTAGTGAACGCCGTCGTAGACGCTGCCGTCGTACTCCGCCTTACCGGAGGCCGTCTTCAGTATCATGTAGAACTCATCCCAGTTGGTCAACTCCTTCCGCTCCATGTTTATGCGGGACTTGTGCTTCTCCAACGTCTGCTCATCCCAGGCCTCCATCTCTGACCACGGAAGGCTGCCATCAACCTCGTAGCCTCTGCTCTTCAGCAGCTCAACCTTCTCAAGGTAGATGCGGCCCTCAACGAACATCTGAGAACCATATAGGGCAAGCAATACGATTACTATGGCTCCACCGATGAGTATCCTCTTATTCATTTTACTATTAATTCGGCCTTTAAACGCCAAACGTTACGCCGATTGGTTCCCCGCCCCTACACCTAAAGGGGTTAGGGAAGTTAGATACGGAAAAAGGGTAGCTATCACAGAGACGAAGCGGCGTTACCGTTTCTTCTCCTCATCATCGACTACCTTGTAGTCGGCGTCCACGGTCTTCTTGCCCTGCTCCTGGTCGCCGCCCGGCGGCGGCGTGCCCGGCTGCTGCTGTGCCTGCTGGGCTTGCTGTGCCTGCGCCTGCTGGTAGACGGCCGCCCCGGCCTCCTGGACCACCTTCTGGTGTTCCTCCAGCTTGGCCTTGATCTCCGCGATGCTTCCGTCTTTTACGGCTGACTTCAGGGCCTCCAGGCTGGCCTGGACCTTTGCCTTTAGGTCGCCTCCTATCTTGTCTCCCAGCTCCCCGAGCATCTTCTCTGTGCTGTATGTGAGGGCGTCGGCCTGGTTCCTTGTCTCGGCCTCCTCCATGGCCTGCTTGTCGGCTTCCGCGTACTGCTCCGCCTCCTTGACCATGCGGTTCTTCTCGGTGTCGCTGAGCTTTGTGCTGGCGCTGATGGTGATGCCCATCTGCTTGCCTGTGCCCAGGTCCTTTGCTGAGACGTTGAGGACGCCGTCGGCGTTGATGTCGAAGGTGACCTCGATCTGGGGTACGCCTCTGGGCGCCGGGGGTATGCCCTCCAGGTTGAAGCTGCCCAGGCTGATGTTGTCCTTGGCCATGGCTCTCTCGCCCTGGAGCACGTGGATGGTTACGGCGGTCTGCATGTCGGCGGCTGTGCTGAACACCTTTGTCTGCTTCGTCGGTATTGTGGTGTTGCGGTCGATGATCTTGGTCAAGACGTTCCCCAGCGTCTCCACTCCGAGGCTGAGGGGCGTCACGTCCAGGAGCACTATGTCGTCAATCTCGCCGGCTAGGACGGCACCCTGGATTGCTGCGCCTATGGCCACGCACTCCATTGGGTCGATGCCGCGCTCCGCCTTCTTCCCGAGCAGTTCCTCCACGGTGCGCTGGACCAGCGGCATCTTCGTCATTCCTCCGAAGAGGATGAGCTTATCGATCTTGTCTGGAGTGAGGCCCGCGTCTCTGATGGTGCGCGTGATGGGCTCCTTTACCTTGCTCACGATTGACCCGGCTATCTGCTCCAGCTTGGCGCGGGTCATGGTTACGTGAAGATTCTGGGACCCTTTGGCGTTCATGGCTATGTAGGGCAGGTCGATGTCCGTGGAGATGATGTTGCTGAGCTCTATCTTGGCGCGCTCGGCGGCCTCCTTGAGGCGCGCCATGGCTTTCAGGTCGTCGCTCAGGTCGATGCCTGTCTCCCGCTTAAAGTCCGCTACCAGGTAGTCCATGATGGCCTTGTCCACGTCGGCTCCGCCCGTCTGGGTGTCGCCGCTTGTGGCCAGGACCTCGAAGACGCCGCCCCCGAAGTCCATGATGGTTGTGTCGTTGGTTCCGCCGCCGAAGCTGAAGACAAGTATCTTCATCTCCTGGCCCGCCTTGTCCAGGCCGTACGCCAGCGCGGCGGCCGTCGGCTCGTTCACTATCCTCGTCACCTTGAGCCCCGCGATCTCGCCTGCGTCGATGGTGGCCTGCCTCTGGTTGTCGTTGAAGTGGGCCGGCACGGTGATGACCGCCTTGGTCATCTTCTCCCCGAGGTAGGTCTCGGCGTCCCTCAGTATCTTCTGGAGTATGAAGGCGCTGATCTGCTGAGGCGTATAGTCTTTGCCTAGGAGAGTTATCTTGCGGCCTGTACCCATTTGGCGTTTAGCCTCCCGGATGGTTCCCTCCGGGTTCGTGACGGCCTGCCTCCTGGCGGGCTCACCGACCAGAAGCTGCCCGTCCTTGGTTAGAGCCACGACGCTGGGGAACATCTTCCCCGCCACCGTGGGCCCCTCCGCGCTGGGAATGACTGTGGGTTTGCCGCCCATCATGACGGCGGCTGCGCTGTTGGTCGTTCCTAGGTCTATGCCTAGGATCTTTTCTCTCTTGTTCTCACTCATCTCGATCTTCCTCCTTAGGCTCTGCGGGGCTCTTGGCCACCTTTACTATACTAGCCCTTAGCAGCCGCTCCTTAAACATGTAGCCCCTCCTTACCTCCTCCACCACATGCCCTTCGGGCTCCTCCAGAGTCTCCACCTCCGCGATGGCCTCGTGCCTGAAGGGGTCGAAGAGGCAGCCCAGAACCTCAATGGGCTGGACGCCGGCGGACTCCAGAAGCTTAGCCATCTTCCTCTGGACCATCCGTACGCCCTCCTCCAGCTTCTCCTTCTCAGCGTCCCTTGTGGCAAGAATCTCCAGCTCGTCGTGGATGGGCAGCAGCAGCTGCAGCAGCTCCCCGTTGGCCTTCTCCAGTGTGTCCGTGAGCCTGCGCTGGCTCTGCTTCTGGATGTTATCAAGATCGGCCTTGATGTACTTGAGCTGGTCCATGTACCTCTGGGCTTTGTCCTCGGCCTCCCTTAGGCTCCTCTCCAGCTCCTCTATCCTCTTTTGCTGCTCCGCCCTGGCCTGCTCGTCCTTCTTGGCTTCCTTCTTGGGTGACATATCGGTGCCCTGTGCCTTTACCGGTTCTCTTCCGCTTATGGGCTTATTTTCTTTACGGTATGTCATAAATATGACTTTTTTATAAATTTTATGGCACCTAGTGGTCGTCACCGCGTCGTCGTGATCCCAACAAGTAGCGCAAGGTATAACAGCATGAGCCCAAGTCCCAGCCGGACGTAACGCGGGGCCACCGCTAACGCCTCCAGCAGCATGCGGACGAAGCCCTTACCCTTACCCACGGGATAATGTTCTTGGTGGACCGCCTAAAAGGCTGCTAGACGGGTGAGCCTGCGTCCGCGGTGACACTACTCGGCCAGGTCCAGCACAGTGTAGCTCAGCGCTTTCGCCAAGTCGGCCGTCAGGACCTCGATCCCGTACATGTGATCCCCTGAACCGAAGTTGATCCTCTCCAACTCCATGACCCTCTCGTCCACGTACACGTGGACGCTCAGGGTCAGGGGGCATACGGCCCCTGACTCCACGCCCGTTGCCTCCATCACCTCCTCACGGCTGGCTACGCTGATCTTTCCGAGGGTCGCCTTCAGTTTGCTGAAGTCGATCCTGTCGCCGCCGCGGAGGAGTACAGCGTGCTTCGCGCCGCCCCTGTCCTTCACTATGATGGTCTTGCATATCTCCGCGGAGTTCAGCTCACCCTCAGCCTTATCTATGACGTCCTGTGTGGTCACGGCCCGGCCTCTGAGTCTGATGAGCCTGTACTCCACGCCAAGATCTTCCAGCAGCCTAGCTGAGGGAGGCTTCATGGCTCATACTATTGGACGTACGTCTAAGAATTGTTCGACGGGGCCCACCGTTTTTTATAGGTGTTGCAAGGTTTGATAGTCAATTAATGGTCGATTCCAAATGAGTGAAGGCTTGAACATCGTCGTATGCATCAAGCAGGTCCCCGAGACTACGGAGGTGCAGTTCGACGAGGAGACGGGCAGACTTAAACGTGAGGGCGTGGCGGCGGTAATCAACCCCTTCGACGAGTACGCCATAGAGGAGGCGCTGAGGCTCAAGGAGAAGCACGGGGGCACAGTGAAGGTGATAACCATGGGGCCGCCGTGGGCGGCTGACGCCCTCAGGGACGCCATAGCCATGGGCGCAGACGAGGGGTGGCTGGCCACCGACAGAGTCTTCGGGGGCGCCGACACGTGGGCGACCAGTTTAACCCTGGCCAAGTGCATACAGAAGATGGGACCATACGACCTCATCATCTGCGGCCTCAAGACCACCGACGGCGACACGGGACAGACCGGCCCAGAGATGGCTGAGCACCTGGGCATACCTCACGTCTGCTATGTGAGCGAGATCAAGGAGCTTAAGGACAGGAAGGTGACTCTCAGACGGAACCTGGACGACGGCGTGGAGACCTTGGAGGCTAAGCTTCCTCTACTGCTCTCGGTGGGCAAGGACATCAACCAGCCGAGGCTGGCCACCCTCAGGGGCCGCCTCAAGGCGAAGAAGGCCGAGATCAGGGAGATAACCAACAAGGACCTCAACCTTGATCCTAAAGCCATTGGGCTGGACGGCAGCTACACGAGGGTAGTCAAGATATTCGAGCCCACGGTTCATGAGGCGGGTGAGGTCGTGGAGGGAACCGTGGACGAGCTCGTTGAGGCCATCTACAGCAAGCTACAGGAGTGCAAGGTGATCTAGATGAGCGAGACACCGGTCAGAGTCACAGAAGAGTGCACGGGTTGCGGAGCCTGCCTAAACGCGTGCCCCTTCGGAGCAATAGAGATCAGGGACGGTAAAGCCTATGTAACCGAGGTCTGCAGGGCGTGTGGCCAGTGCGTCGACGTCTGCCCCTTCGGGGCAATAGAGATGAAGTCCACCGAAGCCGTGGCCCTCGCCGACTATAGGGGAGTCATGGTGTTCGCCGAGCAGAGGCACGGCAGGGTACACCCGGTCAGCTTTGAGCTCCTCGGTAAAGCCCAGGAGCTAGCCTCACAGCTAGGTGAACACGTGTACGCCGTGATATTGGGGAGCGGCATAAGAAAGGGAGCCGAGGAGCTGCTCAGGAGGGGCGCCGATAAGGTTTTCGTCTACGACGACCCCGCCTTGAGGGACTTTAGGGATGACCCATACACCGATTTACTGGCCCAGTGCAGCAGGGAAGAGAAGCCCAGTATCTTCCTCATAGGCGCCACCAGCGTGGGCCGCAGCCTCGGGCCTAGGGTGGCGGCCAAGCTGAAGACGGGTCTCACAGCCGACTGTACCAGCCTGGACGTGGACCCGGAGACCAGGCTCCTGCGCCAGACCCGCCCCGCATACGGGGGCAACATCATGGCTACCATCATCACCCCGAACGGCAGACCTCAGATGGCCACCGTCCGCTACAAGATGTTCCCGGAGGCGAAACAGGTTAAAAGCCCCAGGGGCGTCACGGTGAAGAAGACCGTGAACATGAGCAGGGTCAGAGACCGCGTCAAGGTCCTGGGATTCGACGAAGCTAAGGAGGAGGTGCCCATCACAGAGGCCGACATCGTTGTCTCGGGCGGCCTCGGCATGGGGGAGGCGAAGGGCTTCGAGCTCATCAAGCAGCTGGCAGACGCCCTCGGGGGAGCCGTGGGAGCCTCGAGGCCTACGGTGGACGGGGGCTGGATCGACTACAGGCACCAGGTGGGCCTCAGTGGGCGGACCGTGCGTCCGCAGGTGTACGTAGCCTGTGGCATCAGCGGGGCCGTGCAGCACCAGGCGGGCATGAAGACCAGCGACTTGATCATCGCCATAAACAAGGACAGGGAGGCACCCATCTTCAAGATATCTAGCCTGGGAGTGGTCGGGGATTTATACGAGGTGGTCCCCCGCCTAATAGAGAAGATAAAGGAGCACGGTGGCGGTGCCTGAGTACGGAAAGTTAACACCTCAACTACGATCCAAGATCGAGGCCATCGTGGGAAAGGAGAACGTTTCCTCCAAGCAGGAGGACCTTGAGAAGCACGCGGTGGACGAGAGCCCACTGGAGCCTCACCCCCCCAACATCGTAGTCAAGCCCGGTTCAACGGGTGAGGTCTCGGAGGTTCTGAGGTTAGCCAACAAGCATAGGATACCTGTGACCCCCCAGGGGTCCAGGACCGGGCTGAGCGGCGCGTCACACCCTGTATTCAAGGGCATAGCTCTGAGCCTCGAACGCATGAACAAGATCATCGAGATCGATGAGGGCAACCTCATGGCCACCGTAGAGCCGGGGGTCCTCGTGAGCGAGGTCCACGAGGCCACCGAGAAGCTTGGGCTCTACTACCCGCCGGACCCCGGCCAGGAGTCGGGGAGCATCGGGGGCAACGTCAACACCAACGCGGGAGGCATGAGGGCCATGAAGTATGGGGTGACTAGGGACTTCGTCAACGGCCTAGAGGTGGTGTTGGCCAGCGGTGAGGTCATCAACGTGCAGGGTAAGCACGTCAAGCACAGCACCGGCTACAGCCTCATAGACCTGTTCATCGGAAGCGAGGGGACCCTTGGCGTAGTCACCAAGGCCACGCTCCGCCTGATACCTAAGCCCAAGTTCACGGCCCTCGTATTCACGCCATTCACGTCCACGCTGGACGCGGCCAAGGCGGTGAGGGAGATCATCAGGCAGAAGATCGTGCCTTTCGGCCTAGAGTACATGCCGCAGCACGCGGTGTTCACGGCTGAGAAGCACCTCGAAAAGAAGATGCCCGACAACAGCCACCCCGCGTACCTCATCGTCGCGGTGGAGTCCAACAGCCAGGAGGAGCTTGAGAGGCAGCTGGAGACAGCCGGCGAAGTATGCCTTGAGATGGGGGCCGTGGACGCGTACGTCGCTGACACGGCTCAGAGGCAGCAACAGATCTGGGAGGCCCGTAAGTGCCTCTTCGACGCCTACATGAGCATGTACACCCTGGATGAGGCAGACGTGTGCATACCGAGGAGCAGGATACCCGAGTACATCGAGAGAGCCAACGCCATAGGGGCGAAGCACGGTGTGACGCTTGTACCCGTGGGCCACGCTGGGGACGGCAACCTCCACTATTTCATAATCAAACATGATGACACGCCCGCCGAGGAGTGGCCGGCCCGCATGGAGGGAGCCCTGAGCGACCTCATAGACATGAGCCTTGAGATGGGCGGCACAGTGTCAGGTGAACACGGCGTCGGTTACACAAAGAAGCATTACCTGGAGCGGGAGGTGGGCCACGCCCAGGTGGAGCTGATGAAGGGCGTGAAGGCGGCCTTCGACCCAAACAATATACTTAACCCGGGCAAGGTGTGGCCCTAACCAAGGTCAACTTCCTTGCAGCAGCGGCGCTCCAAGTGGCTCATGATACTGACGCCCGCCCGGGCGCGCCGCTCCTCCTCCTCAAGGTGTTTCTCTAACCCAACGTCCTGAACCCTCTCGTAATTGTCCAAGACGAAAGGGTACCACTCCCGCTGGTACTCCGTGTTCTTACAAGATGTGTACTCTCCGCACTCCAAGCAGCTCCTCATGCTCCTATCTTTGGCGCAGCCCCGGTTGGCGCATGGGGCTCCTCCGCCGCGCAGACAGCCTAGGCACTGGGCCTGAGCGAACCACTCCAGGCCCTTCCTGAACTCTCTGAAGCTGAAGGACTTCTCCACCTCCTCCAGCCACTCGTACCTGGTGGTGTCTACGAGCCTCTTGAGTTCCCCTGCTGCATGCCTTACTCTGCCGTTACCGCTGGGGCACTGCCCACAGTAGACTCCGCACACCCCGTAGTTTTCACTAGTCAAGAATCCTCATGATAAATCAAACCTAGGCCGGCTATAAGGTGCATCCTAGTACTCCCGGAAAGCCTCGGCGAGGGGGTGACCCTTACAGTCCAGGGTGAAGGTCTTGTACCAGCCGAACGGGCTCTTGTGCGCGTCAACGCCCTCCTTCAACAGGGCGTCAGTGAGTTCTACGAGGAACTGCTTGGCTCTCTTTGGGCTGCCCAAGTTGTTACTCAGATGGGCGTAGGGGTGGATCAAGACGTTCTTGCACCCTATCCTTCCGGTATCTGTCTTGATGTTCTCCACGTACGCGCTTATGATCTCCTGTTCACGGCCCTCATCTGATTTCTCGTAGCAAGTGAAGCAGACTAGGACGTTCTCGTAATCACCCTCCTTAGGGTAGGGTGGATGCTCAGCTACAGGAGTCTCCTTAATAGCCCTATAGGTAAAGTCTGTGCAGTGGAGCTGTAGAACCTTCATGTGTGTCGCCTAAAGATTCTAGGCAACCGGTTTAAGGAGTTTACCTCTGAAGCTCGTTGGCTGCCTTGAGGATGTTCTCAGCCTGCTTCTCTGTGAGGCCTGTGGCCTTAGCCAGATCAGCGGCCGTCGCCCCCCTGATCTTGTCCACGGAGCCATACCCACCCTCTCTCAGCTTCTCGGCCGTCACGGCGCCCACACCCTTTATACTACTGACGTCAACAACTGGCGCGGCCTCCTCAGTCTTCTCTTGCACACCCTCTCTGCTCAACGTTATAGATATGCAAGAAACGTTCCGGGTTTGCTCGCCGTCACTCATCTTCTCGGTTTCAATCCTGATTACGGGTCTGGACAGGCCAGACATGTACCGGTTCCTCGTTATCTCGGCTACATCAACCGCTGTAGTAATGGATTGTCCCCTCGCCTTGAGCTCGACACTCTGGGCGTTACGGGTGTTAAGGGTCGTGAGTACCGCCATGACGTAGGCCATCACTGGCTTCTTTCCGATGTACACGATGTTATCTTGGCTCATGTCTTGTCTAATGTGAGTCTATTGACTGGGCTTAAAAGTCCATCCTTTTAAAACCTGAAAATAGGTGAATAACCGCCCCATCACTACCGAGTAATCATAAGGGTCTTCTTCGCCGCATACAAACACATTAAAAAACAGATATATTAAAAATTAGTAAAAAACACCCCTAAAAAATGTACGTTCTAAACAGCCACTATTATCTCAAAAGCACATCACTTAGCCCGTCGAGGGTTCTAAATACGGGTGCGTCCCCCAGATACACGGTGACGAAATGAGTTTCTGGCCCAAAGCACACAAGTGCTGTGTAAACATAAGCTTCGACTACGACAGTAACAGCGCCATCGTCAGACGCGAGCCCCTCGACTTAGTGGCCCAGAGCAGGGGGAGATTCGCCCCCAACGTGGCCATCGACAGGATACTGGACCTCTTGGACAAGTACGGGATCAAGTCCACCTTCTTCACTCCAGGTTGGACCATCGACATGTTCACTGACAGCTGCGAGAAGATACTGGACAGGGGCCACGAGATGGCCGCTCACGGCTACCTCCACGAGCGCCTGGCCGAGATAAGCTGGGAGAGCGAGCGTGGAGTATTCGAGAAGAGCGACGCCAGCTTTAGGAAGCTGGGCGTCAAGCCCGAGGGATTCAGGGCTCCCTACTGGCTCATAAGCGATAGGACCCTCGACCTCATACAGGAACTGGGCTACAGGTACGACAGCAACTTCATGGACAGCGACATGCCCTACATGTTGGAGTGGCGCGGCAAGGACACAGGCCTCGTGGAGCTCCCCGTGGAGTGGATGCTGGACGACTGGCCCCACTTCGAGACCAACAGGATGACCCCGCCCCAGGTCTACGACATCTGGAAGCCCGAGTTCGAGGGCATCTACGAGCTGGGGCGCTACTTCGGGTTGACGTGCCACCCCCAGTGCATTGGACGAATCAGCCGCCTCGAGATGCTGGACAGGCTCCTCACCGAGATGGAGGAGAAGGGCGATGTCTGGTTCGCGTCCTGCAAAGAAGTGGCCGACTGGACTCGTAAGAAGATGGGCTAAATTAACCTCTTTATTTCCTCCACGAGCACGGGCAGGGACTCCCCAGATGGCGCGTACACGTTGGCGTCGCAGAGACCGCTGATCTCGCTGCTCCTGACGTTGAACTCCGTCAGCCTCCCGCCGCCCCTCTTCACGATGATGGGCAGATTGGCCGCAGGAGTCACCGTGGCGCTGGTCCCAGCAACGATCATGCAGTCGCTCTTATCCGCCTCCTCGAAGCACCTGCTGAGCACCGTCGCCGGTATGGGCTCCCCGAACATCACGGTGTCGCTCTTCACTATTCCGCCGCACTCCGGGCACTTGGGTGGAACCTCCTCCAGAGTGAACTCGGCCACAGACCACCTGGATGAGCACTCAACGCAGCGCAGGTACGTGCCGTTGCCATGTATCTCAAGCACGTTTCTGCTCCCCGCGGCCAGGTGAAGGTTGTCGATGTTCTGGGTGATGAGCCACCTTAGGACACCTATCCTTTCCAGCTCGGCTAAGGCAAGATGCCCTGGGTTGGGTTTAGCCCCCATGATGCTGATCCCGAACTCACCCGCATCCCTCATTCGGCGCTCCCAGTACGCCTTGGGGTCCCGGAGGAACCTCTGGTACCCGTCCATGGGTGGCTCACCCCTCTCAGTCCAAAGGCCTCCTGGCCCCCTGAAGGGCCTTATGCCGCTCTCCACGCTTATCCCCGCCCCCGTGAGGCACGTGACGTAGCTGGAGTCAACGATGATGGCGGCGGCCTCCCTGATGGCCTGAAGAGCGTCATCGCCCAGAACCATGATATGAATTAGGAGGGAGTAGATGAAAAAACTTAGGCTCTTTCCCTCAGAGCCTTCGTGAGCGCCGGGACAACCTTATACAGGTCGCCGACGATGCTGTAGTCGCTGAGGCCGTGGATTCCGGCCGACTCATCGCTGTTTATGCTGACGATGATCTGGCTGTCCCTGATACCCGCCGCGTGCTGGATCGTGCCGCTGATGGCGCAGGCTATGTATAGGCTCGGCTTCACCTTCTTGCCGCTAATCCCAACCCACTGGTCCATCCAGCCTAGGTCCGCGCTAATCGGACGGGTGCACCCTATCTGGGCCCCTAGTACCTGGGCCAGTTCCTCCAGCAGCCTCAGATCTTCCTTGGACTTGAAGCCTCGACCAGCTGACACTATTATCGACGCGCTCTCCAAATCGACATTGCTCCTGGGCTTGGGCCTCCTCTCAACCACCTTGACTCTGGGTTCAGGCGCCTCCACTCTGAGCTTAACGACGTCGCCGGTTCTTTCCACAGGCTCCAGCTTCTCGTACGTCCTGGGAGGGACCGTGATCACCGTGGGCCTGCTGCTACAGGTCTCCTTGGCGATCGTGGAGCCGCCGTAGGTTAGCCTCTCGACGATGACCTCGCCGTCAACGACATCAACGGAGGTGCACTCGGCCATGGACCCAACGCCTAGAGCGGCGGCGACCCTTGGCGCGAGGGCTTTACCTCTCCTTGTGGCACCCAGCAGCACTACGTCGGGCTTCACCACAGAGACAGCCTTAACCATGGCGCTCCGGTAAGACTCGACGTCGTAGTCGCCAATGCCATCCACTTTTATCACCTTGTCGGCTCCGTGGCTGAAACAGGGCGCTGGGTCCAACGTGGTTAACGCAACGGTTTCTCCGCCTGTCCTGTCAGCCAAGGTCTTTGCCCTGCCAAGAAGCTGGAAGCTCACCTCGGGCTCCTCGCTGTATACCAAGAACCTCATTTCAGGACCCCCTCCCCGACCAGGTAACGGGCCAGCTTAGCGGCCGCCTCCTCCACGGTGTCGGCCTCCACCTTTATCTGCTTGCGCTCCACCTTCGGCGCCTTTATGCTCAATACCCTGACGTGGCTCATCGCCTTCACCTCGTCGGGATTCAGGCCCAGGTCCGGCGCCGTCCATACAGTCTGAGGCTTCTTCTTGGCCTTCATGATGTTCATGAGGCTGGGTATCCTGGGCTCATTTATCTCCCTGACCACGGTTACGAGGGCGGGTAACTTGGCCTCAGCCACCTCGTCCATGTCCTCCATGTCCCTGATGGCGCGGACCCTACCATTCTCGACTCTCAACTCCTTCACGTAGGTGAGCTGAGGTAGGTTCAGGAGCTCGGCGAGCCTTGGCCCCACAGCGCTGCTCAGGCTGTCCAAGGTCATCTCGCCCGCTAGGACAAGATCGTATCCGCCTATCTTCTTTACAGCCGCCTCTAGGACTCTGCTCGTAGCGTTTGTGTCCAGTCCCCTGAACTGTGGCTCGTCGACGACGTAGGCTGCGTCGGCGCCCATGGCCAGAGCCTCCAGCATGCTGGTCCTGGTCTTCTCGTCCCCCATGGACAGGGCTAAGACCTCGCCGCCGGCCGACTCCTTGATCTTGATGGCCGCCTCCAAGGCCCTCTTGTCCACGTCGCTGATCCTGCGCTTAACACCCTCCAGCCTGGGCACCCTGGTCTCCGAGTCTATCTTGATCTCTGACAGGTCCGGGATGTCCTTCAGCAGAACGATCTGCCTCATAACAGTTCTAGCCGCAAATTAGCCACGGGAGGGTTAAAGCCTTTGCCACCCGAAAAACGCTATAAACCCAGAGCCTGATAACCAGTTTGAAGCATTATGCGCGCTGATCACGTTCAAAGAGTTGCTGTCCTCGGCGCCGGCGTCATGGGGCACGGTATAGCTCAGGTCGCGGCGGCTGCCGGGTACAACGTCACGGTCAGGGACATCGCTCAGGAGTTCCTAGCTAAGGCCGAGGAGGGCGTCCGCGGCAGCCTCGGGAAGCTTGTGGAGCGGGGAAGGATGAGCCCAGAGGAGATGAAGGCGACCCTGGGCCGGATCAGGTTCACCGTGGACCTGGATGAGGCCGTCATGGACGCCCAGCTCGTTGTGGAGGCCATACCTGAGAAGATGAGCATCAAGCACAGTGTCTGGAAGGAGGTAGCCTCCAAGGCGCCGAAGGACTCCATGTTAGCCAGCAACACCAGCAGCCTCAGCATCACTGAGATAGCCGAGGTGATTCCCGTCCCGGGCCGCTTCATTGGGATGCACTTCTTCAACCCGCCGGCTCTGATGAAGCTGGTGGAGGTCAACCAGGGAGCAAAAACCAGCCCCGAGACCGTGGAAGCAGTCATGGAGCTAGCTGTAAAAATGGGTAAGACCCCTGTCCACGTAAAGCGGGATTCCCCCGGCTTCATAGTCAACAGAGTCCTAATCACCTACATCAACGAGGCAGCCAAGCTCCTAACCAAGTACAGCGTTCAGCAGATCGACGCAGCGATGCAGCACAAGGCAGGGATGCCTATGGGCCCATTCATGCTGAGCGACCTCATAGGCCTCGACATAGTCCACGACATCCTTAGGGTATTCGAGGAGAAACTGGGCCCCGCTTACACCCCGGATAAGCACATAGTCGAGCTCTACCAATCAAAAAAGTTGGGCCGAAAATCCGGGGAAGGCTTCTACAGCTACAAGGAGAAACCCGCGGTCTCTGAGGCGCAGGCTCAAGGATTCGACGTGACGCTCCTGCTGAAGTCCTTCGTCGCTGAGTCCGAGAAGCTAGTCAAGGAGGGCGTCGCCTCGGAGGCCGACGTTGACACAGCCATGAAGCTCGGAGCTAACGTTCCCAAAGGCCCCTTTGAGATGAAAAAAGCCGGGCTCGGGGAGGAGAAACCAGTCCTCACCGATAAGAGGGAGGGAGTCTACACAATAACCCTAAACAGGCCCTCGAAGCTCAACAGCTTCACCCTGGAGATGCTGGAGCTCGTGGAGGAGGCGGTGGGAGAAGCATCAAACGACAAGTCCGTGGGCTGCATCCTTATCAAAGGAGCAGGAGACAGGGCCTTCAGCGCGGGCGCCGACGTTACAGGGTGGCCTGAGTTCACGGAAGAGCAGGCCAGGAAGATACCTGTTACAGGTCACAGGGTCTTCAAGAAGATCCTGGAGACGTCTAAACCGGTTGTAGCCGCTATAAACGGCTACTGTCTAGGGGGCGGCAACGAGCTGATCCTGTACTGCGACTTCAGGCTCGCATCAGACAAGGCTAGGTTCAGCCAGCCCGAGGTCACCCTGGGCCTCATCCCTGGGTGGGGAGGCACCTACATGCTCTCCAGGCTGGTAGGTAAGACTCTTGCCACGGAGATGACCATGACTGGGAGGAGGCTAGACGCCGACGAGGCCCTTAAGGCGGGTCTGGTTACAGTAGTCTACCCGGCGGCGGAGTTCGACGCCAAGATCTGGGATTACGCCAAGAAGCTGGTGGAGGGCCCACCCCACGCATTGGCTGCTATGAAGAAGCTCGCCAGCATGGACCCACAGCTGGGCAAGGCTCTGAAGGCCGAGGAGGAAGCTTTTACCCGCCTATGGGACCACCGTGAGCTGAAAGAGGGCATCGCCGCCTTCAACGAGAAACGGAAACCAGAGTTCAGGCCCTAAACCGGCTGGAAGGCTAGGATCACTCGATCCCCCTCTTTCACATACTTCGCCTTCACCCTTGTCCCGGGCTCCACAGCTTCGCCGCCACTCAATAGCAGTCCGCTAATCCTTTCTCCCTCATCCAGCTGTACCACTCCGACAGAGTGGGGGCACATTGACTGGAACCTCGTGAGGGGCACGTATATGACCGTTGAAGCCTTAACGAACCCCGCTCCAGCAAACTCATGGGACTCCAGGTCGGTCGACCCGCAGCTACGGCACACCATCCTGGGCGGCAACATCAGCCTCCCACAAGACTTGCACCTACAGCCCTTCAACTTCTCCTCAGATAAGCCCTTAACGAAGGCGTCCACAGTAAACTCGCTCATCACGTCACCTCCCATACACCTGGACGGCCACGGTGGCTCCGGCCGCCCCCACGTTATGGGTCAGCCCCACCTCTGCGTCCTTAACCTGGCGGCGGCCTGCCTGGCCCCGTAGCTGCTTGTAGATCTCCACGACCATGGCGGCGCCCGTCGCGCCCACGGGGTGCCCCTTCGCCTTCAAGCCTCCGTCAGGGTTGATAGGCTTGTCTCCACTTAGGCCTGTTCTGCCTTCTACTGCGGCCACTCCCCCCTTCCCCTTGGGGAAGAAGCCCAGATCCTCTGAGGCCACTATCTCGGCGATGGTGAAGCAGTCGTGGACGCATGCCACATCCACGTCTTTGGCTTTGATGCCTGCCATACCGTAAGCTTGCCTCGACGCCAAGGTCGTCGCCTTCAGCGTCGTCAGGTCGTCCCTGTCGTGTAGCGCCATGGAGTCCGAAGCCTGGCCGATGCCCAGAAGCCTAACCGGCGTGTCTGTGTATCTGTTAGCGACTTCCTCGGCCGCCAGTATGACGACTGCGGCTCCATCTGATATGGGGCAGCAGTCGAATAATCGGAGTGGAGCCGCCACCACGGGGTTAAGCTCTGAACGCAGAAACTCCAGTTCGTCTTTAAACTTCAGGCCCTTCCTTTCACCCAGCTTCCCAGCGATCTCCATGATTGTCTCCTGGTACTGGGCTTTATCGTTCAGCGCCCCGTTCACGTGGTTCTTCACGGCTATGCTGGCGAGCTGCTCCCACGTGGAGCCGTACCTGTTGAAGTGGGCGTCAGCTATGGCCGCGTAGAGACCTGGGAACGTGAACCCCATGGCGGCCTCGTAGCTTGTATCGGCCGCCATGGCCAAGGTGTCCGTAACCTGGCTGGTGTCTAGGTTCCTCATCTTCTCCACGCCCCCAACGAGAACCACGTCGTAGAGCCCCGAGGCCACGGCCAATGCCCCTAAGTTTACCGCTACCCCGCTGCTTGCACACGCGGCCTCCACCCTGACAGCCGGCCTTGGGTTGATACCCAGCCAGTCGGCCATGAGCGCCGAAGTGTGAGCCTGCCTCTCGAACATGTCGCTACTAAAGTAACCCACGTACAGAGCCTCGGTGTCTCGTAGACTGAAGCCCTTATCCACTGACGCGACCGCCTCCAAGGCCGCCTCTACAAATATCTCCCTACCCTGTTTTTCGGCGTGAAGCTTGTGATGGAACCTGGTCATCCCGGCTCCCACTACGCAGACGTTCCGGCTGAGGGACATTTTCATCAACTCGGCCCTTGTTTTTAGTGATATTAAAGATTGTGACGTAGAACCATTCGACTGTTGTCGTGTATTTATCTGAGTTTATTCTATAGAAAAACTATGTACTGTAGTCTATAAAATATGTACAATACTTTCCATGCAGCCTAGTCTCTGGAAAAGGTTAAAAGATGATACAAAGTTTTTCAAACAGGTGCAAGGTTTGAGCATAGCTTTCGTACTAATCAACACAGACCTGGGTGAGGGCACCGACGTCGAGAAGGCCCTGGGAGAGATCCCTGAAGTGAAGCAGGTTTACGGTGTCTACGGGGTCTACGACTTCGTCGTCCGTCTTGAGGCAGACACAATGCAGAAGCTTAAGGACGTGATAACGACGAAGATTAGGCGCTTGAATCATGTGCGGTCCACTCTGACCATGATCGTGGTTGACTAGACCTCACCCATCACATAACTCCTTGTTTGATGGAGCTAGAGGTAGCGCAAGCTCATCATCTTATCAATAACTTTCCTGGCGCTCTCCTCGACAGACTCTTTATCTGTGTCTAAGATGAGCTCAGGGTTCTCGGGCTCCTCGTAGGGGTCATCAACGCCAGTGAAGTCCTTGATCTCCCCCGCCAATGCCTTCTTGTACATGCCCTTCACGTCGCGTTTCATGCACTCCTCTAATGAGCATCTGGTGTAGACCTCAATGAAGCTCCCGATCTCCTCCCTACTGAGCCTCCGCCTCTCTTTGTACGGGGAGACGAAGGTAGCCAGCACGATCACGTCGTTTCTGGTGAGGAGCTTGGCCACGAAGGTGACCCTCTTAATGTTCTCGTCCCTGTCCTTCTTGCTGAACCCCAGGTCGCTCGTGAGGCCCTTCCTGACGGTGTCGCCGTCCAGGCGCTCCACCTTGTAGCCCTTTTTCTTGAGGGTCTCCGCGACCCTGTCCGCGACAGTGGTCTTGCCGCTGCATGGTAGTCCCGTAAACCAGACTGTGACTCCTTTGCTCATCTCGGGTCCTCCTAAATCTCCTATCTGAATCTCATTTCATCTAAAAACTTTCCTAGAACCTGATGACGTCCCAGGCTACGTAGAGTAGCTGCCTTATATGCCTGGTCTGTATCCTGCGTCTGCCGTGCTTCCTCTCGGCCACGTTCACTGGGATACCCTTAACCCTGGCGCCGTTTCTGGCCGCCTCAAGGACGAAGGTGCCGCAGAGGCATGAGCCGTGAAGCCTCAACTTCGCCGCTGTCTCTCTTCTGATGGCTCTGAAACCTGTGCTCGTGTCCCCCACTTTTACCCTGAGGTTAGTTACCCAGGTGATCGCCCTCTCGCTTATATGGGGAAAGCTGGGGCGTACGCCCATGACGAGGTCTGCTTCTCCGTCAATAATG
>Ga0299912_10001646_pt1 | contig 18022 bp, 14 predicted proteins | sample RVTome_2_FD_207667 | JGI IMG/M metagenome (GOLD analysis project Ga0299912, IMG submission 207667) | Soil microbial communities from uranium-contaminated site in the Upper Colorado River Basin, Wyoming, United States - RVT95D214 (version 2) ... | reverse complement strand
TGGTTAGCATTCCTCATGGCTGGCCCGGTGAGGCCAATGTGAATCTGCTTACGGATGTCCATTGTCGGGAGCCCATCATGGGCTACCCCCAGATGAAGTCGCAACTCTGCTCAATCCGAAGGGCCTAGCATATGAAAGAAGAGAAGAGATACTGGAATCCAATCATCGAGACCCTGCCCTGGGAGAAGCTTCAGGAAATTGAACTGAAGCGGTTCAGGGAACTGTTGCGATGGACTAAAGAAAGCTCTCCCTTTTACAAGCGGAAGCTCCATGGGATTGAGCCAGAAGATATCCGTACAATGGGAGATATTGCAAACCGTTTCCATGACCGAGAAAGACGAGCTCAGAAAGGCCCAGGAAGAGAAGACACCCTATCTTTACGGCGATCTTCTGACTGTTCCTCCTGAACGATTATCAATCTTTCATCAAACCTCCGGGACAACAGGAAAGCCTGTCTATATCCCCGATACCTACGAGAGCTGGCAGTGGGTCGTTGAGGTATGGGTCTTCCCGATCCCGAACTCGGAGAGATCGTTTGCGCCTGCATCGTTCTCCGAGAAGGGACCCAGGCAACCGCAGAAGAGGTGATCGATTTTTGTAAAAAGCAATTGGCCAATTATAAAGTGCCCAGGAGGGTAGAGTTTATGGACAGCCTTCCCTCCACACTGGCCACGAATAAGATCCGAAAGTCCGCATTGGTCGAAAATCTTAAATCCAAGATTGATCGAGAGAAGTTAACAACAGAAGGTTAAGATTGAGGGATAGGTCAAGAGGTTAGTAGGAGAAAAGATTATACAGGTGCTGCATTGGAAGAAGAAAATTCTTTCCTCCAGCACATCAGAGTTATTTACCGAAGAGGAGTTTGGTAGAAAAATCCGGATCGCTCGTTAAATTCACCCCTAACTTTCGCAGGCCGCCTTCGTCCCCGGGAGTAGGGATGTGAGTAATATGAACTTCAGAGCCTGATAATTCTTTGAGTTTTTCAACTGCCATTTGTGCGGCTGGATTCACTGTGGCGCTAATACTGAGCGCAATCAGTGTTTCTTCCAGATCGAGGCTGACCATTTTCCCCCTCAGCACATCCTTTTTGAAATGGCTGATCGATTCCATAATATTAGGAGGCAGAAGGTGCATGGTGTCAGGGATTTGGGCTAAATGCTTTACCGCATTAAGAACAAGCGCTGAAGCTGCATGCATCAGTGGCGAGTTCTTCCCCGTAGTGATGGTACCGTTGGCTAACTCGATCGCAGCACCGCAAAAAATACCTTCATTCCCCTTGCCGTTCTTCTCAGCCTCCAGTGCAGCTTGCCTTGCAGGTTTGACAACGATTCGGTCCTCAGGTTTTGCATCCAGGTCTTCAAGCAAGAGTTCAACTCTCTGGACGGTCTCTTTATCTGCAAACCCAATGGCATATTCGCAAGCATACCTGAAGTACCGACGAATAATCTCCTGGATGGCGGCCTCCCTCACTGCATCATCATCGATGATTCCTATCTTAGCCCGATTGACACCCATATCCGTGGGCGATTTATAGAATGAATGTTCTCCAGTAATCTTTTCGATAATCCGTCTGAGGACTGGAAAGGCCTCCACATCGCGGTTGTAGTTCACAGTTTTTTCATTATAGGCCTCCAGATGAAAGGAATCGATCATGTTGAAATCCCGGATATCGGCTGTGGCTGCTTCATAAGCCCTATTAACAGGATGCTTCAGGGGGAGATTCCAAATTGGAAAGGTCTCAAATTTGGCATAACCGGCATGCACACCACGACGATACTCATGGTAGATCTGTGAAAGACAGGTTGCAAGTTTTCCACTATAGGGTCCAGGCCCTGTCACCACAACAATCGGCTTCGTGGTTTGAATATATTCATTGGCACCATATCCCTGCTCGCTCACAATGGTATCGACATCTGTAGGATATCCTTTGGTAAATGGATGAGTATACACCCGGATATTTCGCCGTTCTAACTTGTTTTTAAATGCGGTTGCCGCGGGTTGGTTTTCATACCGGGTGATGACCACCCCGATCACTTCAATCTCCCACTCCCTTATATCATCGATGAGTTTCAGGGCATCCGAGTCATAAGTAATACCGAAATCAGCTCTCACCTTTTTCCGTTCAATGTCCCCAGCATAGATGCAGAGCACGACTTCTGATTTTTCTCGGATTTTTTGAAGAAGGCGCATCTTTACATTGGGATCGAATCCTGGCAATACCCGGGCCGCGTGGTAATCGAATAGCAGTTTTCCGCCAAACTCCAGATACAACTTATTGCCAAAACCATTGACTCTGCTATTGATAGCTGTGGTCTGCTCTGTAAGGTACTTCTCATTATCAAAGCCGATTTTCAGAGGCATGGCATTTCCCTTTCGAAGCTTAACCCCTTTCATCCATAGGCTTGAATGACAGTAGGTTCAGGCATAAATATTTATTCCTACCGCCTCCAGTTTCTTCTCAGCCTCCAAAACGGTCCGCTCAATGAGTTCTTTGCACGTGGGGATATCCTGAATGCCGCCGACAGATTGTCCGGCAAATATAAACCCTTCCTTTTGGTCACCCTCATTAACCGCCTTCAGATGATGGATCGCCCCATTGGCCGAGCGAGCCTGAATCAAAAGGTTCTTTCCTTCGTCGGATTTCATCATGCTCCAGCTGAGGCCGATGAATTTCGAGAGGGAAAGGTTCAAAATCCGCTTGACCTCCAAGGCGCTCCTCACCGATTGAAAGAGCGGGAAACCTCCTTTCATCATGGCTTCCGCTCCAGGGCTTTTTAACACTCTCCCCGGCAATCCGTCGAAGACATCACCGTACAAGGTGTCCTGCTCAGTCGCTTCAATGACAAGTTTTTTGAAATTATCGTGCACATGACTCTCCTGGGTCACAATAAACCGAGTGCCCATAGAAATGGCATCCGCTCCCAGTACCAATGCGGCGGCCAGTCCTCTTCCATCGTAAAAGCCCCCGGCGGCAATCAAAGGAATCTTTACCTGACTGGCCACCAAGGGAATCAAGACCATCGAAGTCGCCACGTCTCCATGGGCGGCGGCTTCGTGGCCGGTGACCACAAGCATATCGCAACCCAACTGGGCAGCTCGAGCTGCATGCCGGGTGATTGCGATGGTCCCCATGACCTTCCCCCCGTAGGCATGAACCTGATCAATGAACCAGGGTTTTCCCAAGGAATAATTGATGAGAGGGACTTTTTCCTCGATGGCGATGTCGATATTTTCTTTGGCTCCAGGGCCGATCAGGATCTGGTTGATTCCGAAGGGTTTATTGGTGAGTTCTCGAATCTCTTGGATATTCTTTCGCGTTTCTTCGGGAGTAGAGGCAGCCGTGGCGAAAATACCTAATCCTCCTGCGTTACAGACAGCCGCTACCAGTTTGGGGGTTGTAGTCCAATTCATTCCTGCCAGCATAATGGGGTGTTTTATCCCAAGCATCTCCGTGAATCTCGTTTTGATCATAGGCCCTCCTCCCGACTATAAAGCAGATCTTGTTCGGCCATGCCATACCTCCCTTTTCATGCCCCATCAACTTCGGATTAAATGCCTATCAATTGCGTGATGATGGAGCAGATACAAAGTAATGACTCTATAGCACAATTTCCTCTTGCAGCGCAACATTTTGCCCTTCCCCACTCTACGAAAATGCTGCAGCATGCCCCGCCCTGAAGGCGAGGAGTTTTACGCTTTTTTGGACTATTCAGAAGAAGGCTAAGACAAAACTTTTGGGAAGTGGGACCGGGGATTGGAAATGGCTTGCAAATGGTTAATGGACTTGATAAAATTTTTTTGATAAACGTTCACCCCGTTAGAAATAATATCCCAATGCTCTCTATCCCGTTATAGCGGGATTGAAATTTCTAACGGGGTAAACTCCATCTGCATTGAAAGAGGATGCAGATGAATCTGCCGCCAAGGAGGGATAGACCATGAAGAAGCTTTTAAAGGTAGCCGGGATTGTGGTGGGAATTCTGGTTCTTCTGATCATTGGACTCAGTATTTTTGTAAAGAGTTATCTCTCCAGTGATCGGCTCAAACCAATCATTCTCCCGAAGGCTGAAGCCATGACAGGGAGAAAAGTCCTCTTAGATGATATCAGTGTTTCTCTCTTTAAAGGAATTATAGCAAAAGGATTGAGTGTCAAGGAGAGGGATGGACAGAGAGATTTTGTGAAGGTTGGGAGGTTTATCCTTTCCTACCGCCTTTTACCCCTTCTGAAAAAGCAACTCGTCATCAGTAAGATCGAAATTGGTTCTCCCTCCATCTCTATCAAGAAGGAGAGGGGAGGGCGGTATAACTTCAGCGATATTATAGAAAATCGCTCCAAGGGACCCCAGGAACCCCAGAAGCCATCCGGCCCTGAACAGCAAGGGCTTCCCGTCTCCATCGTCGCAGATCGGTTTTATATTCGAAATGCCAGTTTGACGTTTGTCGACGAAGGGAAAGAATTACCTGATATCTCCATTGCTTTGGATGCAGAGTTTAAGGGAGGTTTGGAAAAGGATGGCACGCCTCGTATGGATTTCGGACTCGTCTCCTTTAAGGAGATCAAAGCCAAATTGAAGGATATAGAAGTTAAGGTTTCAGGTAAGATTGAGATGGATGCGAAGACCGTCCGGGCCAATCTCCAAACGATGATCGGAAAGGATACCATTGAACTTTCAGCAACAGCCAAAGATTATCGTTCAGCGCCCGATGTCGTCGCCAATCTCCATGCCAAAACGCTTGACCTTCAACGTCTGATGGGCTTGAGTGGTGAAAAGAAGGGACAAGAAGATCGTCCTCAGCCGAAGAAGAAAGCGGAGCCCTCCGAGGAGGGCATGGCGCAAAAACTTAAGGCTTCAGGACAGATTACCGTGGATAAGGCAACCTACCAGGATTACACGGTCAAAGCTCTTCGCATGCAATACAAGTACGCAAAGGGTGAGATGAGGATCGATCCCCTTGGACTGCAATTTTTCGGGGAAGGGTCCTTCACGGCCGAGGGGTCTCTCAATGGAAACCTTCAGTGTGCCATGGAGGACACATCTCGGATTCAAAAGAGTTTGAGAGGGATGGCGACGGCTAAACTTGGCAAGGGGGCTATCAAACAATCTCAGATTTTTGATGCCATTGCGTTCCTCACCGGCATTCCCTCCCTGAAGAATCCTGGTTTTGACGAAGGCCTATTCGATTTTGACGTGAAGGATGGAAGGGTATTCCTCAATGGCTGGATCCGTTCTTCTCTTTTTAAGGTTAGTCCGAAGGGCATGGTTGACTTTGAGAAGAGGCTGGATATACCGACAGAGCTCAAGCTTGCGCCGAGTCTTACGGGAAGCCTAAAAGGAAGGCTCGCTGTATTAAAACTCCTCGAGGATGAGCAAGGCTGGAAGGTCATTCCTCTCAAGATTAAAGGCACGACGGAGAAGCCCAGCGTCAATCTGGATGAGGAGGCCTTAGGGAAGCAATTAGGCCGTGGTTTGGCCAAAGAGCTTGAAAGGCGTCTCTTCGAACCAAAGCAAAAGGAGTCCGATAAACCCTCGAAGAAAAAGAAGTCAAAAGATATCCTGAAAGAACTCCTTGAAGATTAGAGTGAGAAGGTTGTTCGCTCTTTGTTTTCATCAAAAAAGCCCAGGTAATCCTGGGCTTTTTTCTAATATCCTACCTTACCAATTTGGTAAACTTCGCACCCTCAATGGTTGCGCTTGCGTCTTTGCGCATCAAAATACGCCCCTATTTTGTCTTACAGGATATCCTCTGCCGCCGCGACCTTCATCTCATTACCTATAACCTCTTTTATTGAAAAGCGGGCGATAAAGGCCTGATACATGATTTGCTGTTTTTATAATCGGTACTATCTTACAACCGAAAGGAGAAGCTCATATGAAGATTTCACAAACAACACAAAAAATCGAGTTAAATCAGGTGATAGTGTCAAGCCAATATTTGTTGTTTAAGCAAAGGCAATATGTCCCCTTAACTGCAACGCGAAAATGTCCCCTTGATTGTGTTTCAATTTGATGTGTTTTAAAGGGCGCAAGTGTTTTCTGGATGTTTGGTACGAAATCCAGGGTAAAACGAATCACCAGGATGCACCAGAAACGATGATCGTCTCCTTCCCCATAGGGTTGTGATATCCCCTCGAAGAACCCAATTTCATGGTGCTCATGACCCCTGTGCCGAAAGAACTTGCGACGGCGGAGCAGAAGCCAAATAAACCCATTGTTCAGGGAAAGCACCCTTGATGTGCCGAGTATGTTTAAGCGCCCGAACCGGATCCCGAAGTTCTGTCGAAGGATGTTTCGCAATAACTTGATCCTGGTAATAGACCCTCCAGGACCCATTGAGGAGTTGTCGCACTTCGACTTGAGCCTTAGCATAGGAGCGTCGGAGGGGACCGGGAGGAATATCCAAGATCAGACCTCCAATCCGAACACAGTTATCATTGCCCACGACCGAGCGGTAGCGGAAGCTAATCAACCGATCCAGATCGAGCTCTGGAGGAACCTTACGCCACGCTTTTTCAGATTCTCGGGCAGGGATTGCAAAACGACGATTAAACCTCGGGATAAAGACTTTGAGGAAGCGATTTGCCGCTTCAAGGCTCTGGACCCCTTGGAGGCCCAGTTCAGCAATGAGGCGATCCTGCAAAGTCCCAAAGAGCCTTTCAATTCGCCCTTTGGCTTGTGGGGAGAGCGCCGCGATGGACTCAATGCCCAAGGCCTGCAGCGCTAAGCCCACCTGAGTCGGCTCCTGACGACCAGCTAACTGCTCTTCCAAGCTCCAATGCGAATCGTTTCGATGAAGCGACCCATGACGATCGTGATACATCACCAAAGGAATCCCATAGCGCTTAACCACCTCTCGAAGGAGCCACAGATACCCTGAAGAGCCTTCAAAAGGAAAAAACCGGGCCACCAGCAGTTTGCCGGTCGAATCATCCATGGCAGCCATCAGACAACACGCAGGTTGATCCGGACCCAACCAGTGATGGGGGCTCCCGTCCCAAAGCACCATCGCCCCTTCCTGAGCCTTGCGCTCCCGACGCTTGCGATGCCCAGGTGCTCGACGACGGCGCTTAGGGGCTACCCCTGCCTTACGCCTTAACTTCCTCACTGTCTCTCGGCTCAGCTCAATCTGATGCTCCTCGGACAACTTCTCCGTAAAATGCATATCATTAAAATCCCCGTAGACCTGTTTGGAGAGCTCGATAACTTTCTGACGGATGGAATCCGCCGTAAGGTTCCATGGAGCGCGCCCCGTGTTTCCATGGATGATGCCTTTCACTCCCTTGACTCGAAGCGCTCTTCGAATTCGTTTGGCCTGCCGGTAGGACACACCTATCTTCTCTCTTGCCTCCTTCAAGGTGATCTTTCCTCCCTCCACCAAACCCATTAAATGCCACCTCTGTAGCTGCCTCTGACTCATGAGTATCTTTTCCCCTTTCATAGGGGACATTTTAGCTTGGCAGTTACAGGGGACGCTTTCCCTTTGCTAACACACAAGCCAATATTTGTTTGACTCCATTATTCTTTATTGATATACTTCTGTCCAAAACTATAATCTTAAATTAAATATTCCGATCCAACTTCAACTGCTGAGGAGGGGCAGATGAAATAAGATTTATTCGTTTTAGGGGATTAACAAGATGGAAGATCAAAATAAGACAAAGAGACAACTTATTAATGAATTAAAGGAATTCCGGCAACGGATTGCTGGATTGGAGGCGCTGAAAAACGAGCCCGAGCGTATGGAAGATGCACTGACGAAGAGTGAGGAGGCGGCACATCGGCTGGCTCAAGAGAATGCCACAATGGCCGAGATTGGGCGAATTATCAGCTCAACGTTAAACATCGAAGAAGTGTATGAACGCTTCGCTGAAGAAGCACGTAAGCTCATTCCTTTCGACAGGATTATGATTAATCTTATCGACCTTAAAAATAATACTTCAACTACCGCTTACATAGCAGGAATTGATATACTAGGTCGAAAAGCTGGGGATATCACTTCCTTGGATGGCACAGTTACTAAAGAGGTAGCTCGCACACGGTCAAGCCTGCTCATCCAAGGAGATAATATAGAAGAGATGGCAAGCCGGTTTCCATCACTTTTACCCACTTTTCAGGCTGGACTTCGATCGGTAATATTTATTCCTTTGATTTCCCAAGATCAGGTGATTGGAGTCCTGTCTTTGCGATCCCTCGTGCCGAAAGCTTATACGGATCGGGACGTGAGCCTTGCCGAGAGTATTGGCGCTCAGATTGCTGGCGCCATTGCCAATGCACAACTTTTCACCGAGCGCAAGCAAGCGGAAGAGGCGCTGCGTACTGAGAAACAGAGATTTCAAACGGTATCAGAGAACGCCCCTTTCGGGATGGCAATGATTGATCAAACCGGCACTTATAAATATATTAATCCTAAGTTTAAAGAATTATTCGGTTACGATTTGAATGATATTCCTGATGGAAAAACCTGGTACAGTAAGGCATTCCCTGATCCTACCTATAGACATCATGCTATCTCGGTCTGGATTAATGATGACCGCTTAGGAAGTCAAAAACCAGGAGAAAAAATATCCAGGACTTTTACGGTCACCTGTAAGGATGGTACCGAAAAGATCATCGAGTTTCTCCCTGTGAAATTAGAGACGGGTGAATACCTGACGAGTTTTGTAGACATCACCCATCGTAAGAAGGCAGAAGACGCACTGCAAAGAAGCGAAGAGGCTGCGACAAGGCTGGCTCAAGAGAACGCCACGGTGGCCGAGATTGGGCGAATTATCAGCTCCACCCTGAACATCGAAGAAGTATATGAACGGTTTGCTGAAGAAGTCCGTAAACTCATCCCCTTTGACCGGATTGTAATTAACATCATTGATATTGAAAAGAACACCGTGATAAATGTTTACATAGCAGGAAAAGGACTTAAGGAGCGGGAAATTGGGAAGATCTACCCCCTCAAAGGTTCAGGCAATGCCGAGGTGGTACGTACAAAGTCAACTCTTCTCATCCAAACAGAAGACTTCAATGAATATAAAGACCGTTTCCCCATGCTTCTGTCCACTTTTCAAGCTGGGTTTCGATCAATCATGAACGTTCCTTTATTCTCAAAGGGGCGGATCATAGGGGGGCTACTTTTGAGATCTCTTAACCCCTATGCCTATACGGATAATGATATGAGGCTTGCTGAAAGAGTGGGCAACCAGATTGCTGGGGTTATTGCCAATGCACAACTTTTCACCGAGCGCAAGCTGGCAGAGGATGAACTAAAGAAAGCCTATATGAAATTAAAGGAAACCCAGGCCCAGCTTATTCAGTCAGAAAAGATGGCCTCGATAGGTCAACTTGCTGCGGGAATAGCTCATGAAATCAATAACCCCGCTGGATTCATTATTAGTAATCTCGATATCCTGAATAAATATATTGGGAGAATAACCCCAATTTTCCAGAGATATGTTCAATTGGAAACTTCCCTGGCACAATATCAAATTCCTGAATTATCTCATTTAACCCGGGAGATCAAGGACCTTAGAGATCATTCAGCAATGGATCATATTTTAACAGACCTTCCACAAATTGTATCTGAATCCTTAGAAGGCACCCAGAGGATTAAGAAGATTGTGTATGACTTAAGGACATTCTCGCATGCGGAGGCAATAGAACCCAAATATGCCTTTGTCAATGATCTTTTGGATTTCAGCTTAAACCTTATTTGGAACGAGATTAAGCATAAGGCTGAGGTCGTCAAGGAATACAGTGATGTCCCTAAGCTCTTCTGCTATCCTCAGCAATTAAGGCAGGTTTTTCTCAATATTCTAAAGAATGCAATTCAGGCAATAGAAAAGAGAGGTAAGATTATTATTAGGACCTATGAGGAAAATAATAATATCTTTGTTGAGATAATCGATACAGGCTGTGGTATCCCAGAGGAACTTCAAAATAGGATTTTCGAACCTTTCTTTACGTTGAAAGAGGTAGGCAAGGGAACAGGATTAGGCCTGTCCATTGTTTATGGGATCATCAAAAAACATAAAGGGGATATCGCTGTAAAGAGTAAAATTGGGGAAGGAACTAAATTTATTATCAAATTACCGATAGGAGGACAAGATAACTATGAAGGATAAATACACAATTCTCTTGGTTGATGATGAGGAGTATATTTTACGTGTCCTGCAACGTGTATTAGGGGAAGAGAAGCGTTTTGAGATGATTACCGCCACAAGTGGTCAGGAGGCGTTAGAGAAGATTCGTCACCAAGCAATAGATTTGGTGATATCCGACCAACGTATGCCTGGGATGACCGGAATTGAGCTCTTGACACAGATAAAACAAATGTACCCTGACTCTGTTAGAATTATTTTAAGTGGCTTTACTGATATAGATGCCCTGATCGGTGCGATTAATGAAGGAGAGGTATGCAGATTTCTTTCCAAACCTTGGGATAATGAAGAATTAAAAAAAATAATTTACACCACCTTGGAACAACGGGAAGAAATGGGAATTGTCAAAGATGTAATAGCAAAGATGCGTCAGGTAATTAATAAGGTTAAAAATATAAATTTTGAATCTTATCAGGAAGGAAACAATATATGCATGAGAGTGGATGCAGAAGGGTCGGTTATCTCCGGAGATGTTCTTTCCCACATATTGAGTTTTTTTCTGAAAACGGTCTTTGAAAAACTATACGATAAAGAAGTTGACCTCGAACTCCAACTGATGGGCGGAATTGTTGCCAAGCAAAAAGGGAAAGTTGTCTTGACCATTGATGTAGGCAAAGGAGTAAATTTAATCATTGAAATGCCAGAACTGACAGCGAAATAACAAGCAGTTGCGGAAACACATCCTTAGCAAAGGATATCAGGGCCAGCTGTCCCGGTGTTACAAGATGAAGATGTAATCATTATTTCCTCTTGACCGTCACCGTCCAGATCGAAGTAGTCAACCCGGTCAATATAGACTGCCCCTTTCGCATATTCACGACAGTCCTTATACTGCTCGGATAAGTAAGTCTTAAAGTCAAAATCTCGTATACTGCTCTCCGCCACGGTAAATTGAACAAGAGATGACATACCGACCATTAAGGAAACAGCGAACCATCTTTTCGTGATCATAGAGGTCCCTATTTTTTGAAGCCGAACATTATTTGTTATGTTGCTGATATGTTTTCTAAAGGAATAAGCTTTCTTATATCTCTAAAAGCTTTCTTCTGGTTTAAAATACATCCAAAGCAAACTATTCCTGCAATATAATAATACTGTGACGTCTATTATATTGCAGCCGTATAATTTACAAAGGAGTCATTCGGTTAACTTTTTAGACTTATGTGTTTGTTCCTTTTCAATTGTAATATATACCATTTTTAAAAATTAGGGAAGTGCAAAGTTACATGAAATGGTTCTTAGGCAGAGGTTTGGTTGGGGAGTAACAGAAGAGATACCCTTTTTCAGAGCCTCGGAGAAAGGCGGGGCTGGCGGGCATATCCGGTTTAGTTCAAACGGAAGAGACTCTATTTTATTTTCTTCAGCGCATTCCAAATTTCCTCATAGTTCGGCTGATTGGCGATCTCTTTGACCAGTTGCGTATATTGAAGGATACCTTTTAGGTCAACGAGGAAAACGGCCCTTGCCAATAATCGCAGTTCTTTGATCAGCACTCCGTAAGCGAGGCCGAATTGAGCCTCTCTGTGGTCGGAGAGCGTTTGGATTTTGTTCACACCCGCTGCGCCACACCAGCGTTTTTGTGCAAAGGGAAGGTCCATGCTGATGGTCAGAATTTGGATCTTATCCCCCAGTTTACTGGCTTCTTCATTGAACTTCCGTGTCTCCATATCACACACTGGAGTGTCAAGTGAGGGAACGGATGAAATGATGCATATCTTGTTGCGATAGGATGAAAGTTTTATCGGTGCCAAGTTAGGATCAAGGGCCGCAAAATCCGGAGCCGCCTCACCTATCTTGACTTCATTTCCAACCAGAGTTAGAGGATTCCCTCTCATAGTTACTAATCCCGCTCGTTCCTGCATAACTTCCTCTCTTCCTTCCTTTGGATTTATATTTGTTTTCCCAACTTTACCCCGTTAGAAAGCCCCGCCATTTATGGCGGGGATGATATAAATAAAGCTTCGATTCCTTACAGAAAGGGTGGGGTTAAAGCCCCGTCCTTTCTAACGGGGTTTACGATAATCTTATATAAAGGATTTTAGGCTTTGTGGAGGAGGAGCCTTTTCTCCGTTTCTTCCCATTGTATATTCTTAAAAAAGGACTCGATATAGTCGGCCCTTTTAAGACCGTAATCGATCATAAAAGCGTGCTCAAAGACATCCATGATGAGAATAGGCATTCCTCCTGACGGATGACCCACGTCATGTTCATTGATCCAGAAGTTGATGAAATTTCCGCTAAGGATATCTTGATAGAGGACAGCCCATCCGATCCCTCTCATCGTCCCTGTGGCTTTAAAGTCCTTTTCCCATGCCTCATAACTGCCAAAAGATTGAACAAGTTTTTGGTACAATTTCCCTGTTTTATTAATGCCCCCTTTCCCCCCGAGGTTTTCGAAATAGTATTCGTGAAGCCTCATTCCATTGAATTCCCATCCAAATCTCCTTTTCAGCTCAGCATATTCCGGGGTTCCAGTCTTTCCTTCCTTCAGGAACTGGCTGAGGCTATCCGATAATTTATTGGTATTGGCCACGTATCCCTGATAGAGGGTAAAATGGTTTTTCAAAAGAGTGTCGCTGAATCCTTCCATCCCGATGAGCCGATTGTAATCCTTTGCATTGTAAGTCATCTTCTCCTCCTTTTCTGTTTTTGCGATAGAAGTCTCTGGTTCACCTGAAATAAGAGTAATTCCGAGAATCCCTGACATGAACAAAAACTTGCGACGATTTATTAGAAACCATTTCATTTTTCTATTTATTTCCTGTCACGCTCGCGTTGCAAGAGGTTGAAGCCGAAAGCCTCAGTAAGATAGAAAAGTTTTTCCAGGTTTTAGAGACCTTGAGCCAATTTTCGAGAGTCTGGGGTCACCTGTTTCTTTTAGAGTGATGTTTTCACCCCTGATGAAAAGGTTTCCAAGAATAACCTTTTCGGCTGATCGATCTACATAGACTACAATTGGAACCTCTTTATCCTTCCTTACGACGAGCAATTTAACCATGTAAAACTCAGGAAGTGGGCTCTCTCGCTTCTCAACCAGCTTAACCTCCACCTCTTCTGGCAGATCCGCCTGAATTCTTACAGTTTGAATGGCAAGCTGCACGACATTATTTTCCTTTGAAGGATTGTTGATTGTTGAGAGAAGAGATATGCACAACAGCGCCATGATTCCAAAGAAAATCTTTAACATAACCTTTCTCCTTTTTAGATACGCTCTCTTCTTTATTTTCATCATATATTGGGAAGGTTGAAAAATAAATTAGGTGATCCCAGTATTTTTGGAAGAAAAAGAATGTATTTCGAGTAATATTTTACAGGATCTGTACGGAGGTAGCCTGTGGTAAGACAACGAAGGGCAGTAATCTTTTCAATTAAACTCTATAACTCAGCCCAAAATGGTATGTGTCCCTATCTTAAATGTTAAGGCGCCGACGGGGCAGACCTTAACGCACTCAGCGCACTGACCGCAGGCCAATTCACCAAGGGGTTTATCTTGGAAGGTGGAGACCATTCGTTTGAAACCCCTTCGAGTAAAACCAATGGCTCCAATTCCTAACTTCTCCCGGCATACCCATACGCATTTACCACAAAGGACACATTTGTTGGGGTCGTAGATAAAGAGTGGACTGCTTTCATCGATGGGGAGATTCCTCTCAAGTTTCCTGAATCGTTTTGTTTTAAGCTTTATGCCCAGATGTTTAGCAATTTTCTGAAGTTCACAGGATCGGTTTTTTAAACAGTGACCGCAATCAACAGGGTGGCTTGCCAGGATCAGCTCAGCAGAAGTACGTGCAAGTCTTAAAGCGTTTTTGCCCCGTGTGTTGACCACCATGCCTTCTTTTACTGGTTCGGTGCAGGCAATAACAGGTTCATTCTCACCTTCGACCTCTACAAAGCAGAGGCGACACGAGGCAGAGGGTTGACTCTTTTCCCGAATGGCACAGAGGTTGGGTATATAGATGCCGTTCTCTAATGCCGCCCAGAGGATTTTGTCGCCCTCATGAGCTTTTATTTTCTTGCCATCAATGGTTAAAGAAATTTTGTTCATTTATCGTTGTATTATGTCATTCCCACCCCGTATCAAGTACGGGGTAAACTCCGGTGGAAATCCAGGTAGGTTTTTGTAGAAATGGATTCCTGCTTCCGCAGGAATGACACCTTTGAATGATGTCTTCATTTCTCTTTTCAAAACATCCAAATTGTTACTTTCCCTCTGCCTTGGGAACCCGGTCCGGTGGCGACAATTTGATGACAGCATCGTATTGAGGCGGACAAGCGACAAGGCATGTGTTGCATTTGACGCATTTTTCCTGATCAATTACCTTGATCCTTCTCTTCTTGTCGGTAGAAATGGCTTCAACTGTACAAGTACCCACACAGGCATCGCACCCGCGTGCACACTTCTCAGGGAGGATGTAATAGGCGATAAGAGTCTGGCACATCAATGCCGGGCAGCGTCCTTCTTTAATGTGAGCCTCATATTCCTCCCGAAAATATCGCAGTGTAGTGAGCACTGGATTGGGTGCGGTTCTGCCCAGGCCACAGAGCGATCCTTGCTTTATGTCCTCTGCTAATTCCTCGAGTGTCTCAAGATCTTCCATTTTCCCATGGCCTTTGGTGATGTCCTCAAGAATATCCAGCATTTGCTTTGTTCCCAGACGACACAGGGTGCACTTTCCGCAGGACTCTTTTTGGGTAAAGTCGAGAAAATAGCGAGCGACTTCAACCATGCAATCATCCTCATCGAGAACGACCATTCCGCCGGAGCCCATCATTGCTCCGCTCTCCTGCAATGAATCGAAATCAATCGGGAGATCGAGCGCTGATTCAGGAAGACAACCGCCGGATGGACCGCCAATTTGAACTGCCTTGAAGCGTTTACCTTTGGTAATGCCGCCGCCCACCTGGAAGACGAGCTGGCGAAGTGTGGTGCCCATAGGAACTTCTACCAGGCCTGTATTAACCACCTTGCCTGCAAGGGCGAATACAGCCGTCCCCTTGCTTCTCTCAGTGCCCATTTGTAAAAACCAATCCGCGCCATTTTTGATGATGTGAGGGACATAAGCAAGGGTTTTCACATTATTGAGAATAGTTGGTTTTCCAAAAAGACCTTGGACAGCCACACGTGGGGGCCGATGGCGGGGGATTCCCGGTTTTCCCTCTATGGAGGCAATAAGAGCTGTTGCCTCACCGCAGACAAAAGCGCCTGAACCCTGAAAGAGTTTGATATCGAAGCTGAAGTTACTCCCAAGAACATTTTCTCCCAAAAATTTGCACTTTTCTGCCTGGAGCAGGGCATTCTGAACCCTTTGTACAGCCAGAGGATATTCAGCGCGGACGTAGATATAACCGTGGCGGGCCCCGATGGCATAGCCAGCAATAACCATTCCCTCGATTACGGAGTGAGGATCACTTTCCAGGATCGCCCGGTCCATAAAAGCCCCGGGGTCGCCTTCATCGCCATTACAGATCAGATATTTTGGCTCTCCCTCTGAGCGGCGGCAGACATCCCATTTCTCTCCAGCCGGGAAACCTGCACCTCCCAGACCGCGTAACTTAGACCGCTTGACTACCGATACGATTTCCACTGGTTTCATCTGGAGAGCTTCAGACAGACTTTCATATCCCCCATTCGCAATATAGTGCTCTATCTCTTCCGGGTTGATACGTCCGCAATTTTTTAAGAGGATTCGCTTTTCATATTTTGACCGTGGAAAATCAGAAAAACTGGGGACGAGCTCATTCTCTTCGAGGGCACCGAGAACAAATTCAAGGGATGGGTCATCATTTAAAATAAGGTTGGTAACCAAGTTCTCAGCTAATACCGGACTGACGTGGCCGTAGCAGATGGAAGGAAACCCCGGTTTCCGAAGTGTGACCAGAGGCTCAGCATAGCAGTGTCCCATGCAGCCCACTTCATAGATGAGGCAGTTGAGATTCTGTTTTCTTACGGTGTCTTTTATTGCCTGAAGGACTTCGAGTGCGCCAGCCGCTCTCCCACAAGTAGCGGTTCCGACTAAAATCACCGGCACCTGGTCATTCCAAATTGCCTGCCAACGGGATTGCGCCTGTTTTTTTATTTCCTCGAATTTCAATTGTTTTCCTTTTCTTCTTGTTCTTTTTGGAGCTGATAGGAGAGGAGGATTCCATCTACCCTTGTGGGATCCGCTTTGGCTTCCACTTTTTTATCCACAACGGTCACGGGTGCCATGGCACAGCAGCCTACACAGGCTACTGTATCGAGGTCAAACTCGCGGTCAGGAGAAGTCTCGCCCGGACCTATTTTTAATCTCCTTTGCCACGCTTCCAAAGTGATGTGGCCCCCCTTTACATGACAGGCAGTTCCCATGCAAACCCTTATGGAATGCTTACCAGGAGGCGTGAGACGGAATTGGTTATAGAAGGTTACGACGCTGTAAACGTCAATCTCCGGGATATTGAGAAACCGGGCCACCTCAATCATGGCCTTGGAAGGAAGATATCCAAAGGCTTCCTGAATCTGCTGGAGAATAGGAATCAGGTTTTCTCTCACGCTCCCCAGGCGGTTGAATATTTCTCTCGTCTTTTCTTCAATCTCCTTCTCTTCACTCATCCAAATGTCTCCGGATCGATGAACAGGTAAATACTTTAATCTATAATATTTTTTCGGCAGCATGTAAACCCCGTTAGAAATTCCGCAGCAATTCTCGGTAAAATATTGCGAGATATTTTAGTCTCTCGCGCCCCTTCAGAATGACATTATGAAACTCCCGTGCTGTCGTTTTGAGCAAAGCGAGGAATCTCAAGGTTTACGAGTTCGCCCGGCATTGCTGGAGATTCCAGCGAGGCATTACCCCCCGTCCGAATAGTATTAAAAAGTAACCCCGCTGCAGAGCAACAGGACATTATTTCTAACGGGGTAAAGTGGTTGAGAGAATCGGATGGTCATGGAGGATCCAAGCTAAATTGCAATTGCCATAAAGATCACATACTGTGTATAATAAATAAGGTACCTTCTGGATCGGCCTGGATGTCTTTCCGATGCCCACAGAGGCCGGGAATTTTTTCGTGTTGTACCCAAAGGTGCCTTGTAGGGAGGAGCCTATGTTAGCAAAGCAGCTGGAAAAGGTTGTGGAAATGGGGGATGACGGGATCATGGTTTTTGACGAGGACTACCGGATCGAATTTGCGAATACCGTCGCCTCCGAATTGACCGGCTATCCGAAAGAAAGGCTCATCGGGATGGATTTTCGAAGACTGTTGAATGAACGAGAACAGGGCTATCTTGACCGGATGCATCTCGAAGTGGAGGTCGATGAAAGCAAGCGGGTCTGCACGGAGATGAGTATATTAACTCGCAATAACCTGGAAATCGAAGCAGAGGTCTGCATTTCGACCGAAAGAATGGAAAAAGGGGGGAAAAAGACCTATGCCTATATCCGAGACATTACAGAAAAGAAGAGGATGGAGCGGGAGATCCGAGAGGCAACCAAGCGGTTTGAGAAGATTGCGGAGATGGGCGAGGATGGGATCTTGGTCTTCGATGAAGACTCACGGATCGAGTTTGCTAACCAGAGGGCTTATGAATTAATAGGGATTCCGAAAGACCAGATCCTAGGCCGGGAGTTTTTCTCCTTGATCGGCAAGAGGGATGAAGAGTTTTTAGAGGAAATGGTGGTGCGGGGGGAAGGCGCAGGCCGAAAGGTCTGCACAGAGATGTTGATTCATACCCCCCGAGGGATTCTGGAGACGGAGGTTTGTATCGCTCCGGTAAGATCCGAGGACGGCAAGATCAAGACGTATGCTTACCTCCGGGACATCACGGAGAGAAAAAAGTTTGAGAGGGACCTAAAAGAATCAGAGGAGAAATTTCGGAACCTTTTTGAGAGTGTGCAGCAT